>Ga0209673_1000214_pt1 | contig 115123 bp, 117 predicted proteins | sample AraplaCol_mMS_r2_2_FD_184274 | JGI IMG/M metagenome (GOLD analysis project Ga0209673, IMG submission 184274) | Arabidopsis root microbial communities from North Carolina, USA - plate scrape MF_Col_mMS_r2 (SPAdes) (version 3) | ecosystem: Host-associated > Plants > Roots > Endosphere | place...
GACCATAGGGTGTGGAGAACAGGGCTTCCCGTCCGCTCAGCCGTACTTAAGCCACACGCCGGCAGGTTAGTAGTATGGTGGGTGACCACATGCGAATCCCTGCTGTTGTATGTTTTTGTTTTTGCTCGGCGGTTTGTAGGTACAACATGAATTTTGATCTCCATTTTCGCATATGTTATATAGATTTTGTTTGGTATTTATATTTGAATGAAAAATCCATAATTTAGATCCAAAATCTCTATGGTATGTTTGGATGGTGGAATGCATAGATCTTACCAATTCATCGTAGTAAACGTGGATGTTTACTAAATGGATTTCGATATATATCGACAAACACAATACCTATTGGATTTTCAAAATCCCCAAAACTCAGAAAGAGAAGTTGCCGAAGGAGGGCTTCTACGCAGACACCTCAATTTCGTTCCATGAAGGAAACTCCGTTTATGGAACCGGGAATCTATTTAAAAATGATATCTCTGATCCAAGGACTGGGCAAGTCTTGATGGCGGCACACGGCCAAAGTATTATCAGTGGAGCGTGTCAGCTTCCCTTGGAGGGTAGGCTTAATGGTAGGTATCCTGAGTTTAGTCTCATGACCGTCGAGGAGCTCCTACCCCATGCTTAGACTGGACAGTAGCATTGTCAATGGTGACATGTACTGAATTTAAATCTTTTCCTTTTTCAAGAAGTATGAACCTTTCTGGAAAACGACACAAGGTTGGACATATGTACTCCTCATATCTCAATATATGGTAATTGTGAATTCGATGCGTAGTCGGGTTGTTATTTGGTATAAAAAGGGCTGGATCAAAATCATATTAACCAGAAACAATAATATTGGAATCTCAATCTATGGGGTTCGACTATAAACCCCAGAAGATAAGGCTGAAATGCTGTAGATGTGTTTCTCCGCAAATGGAGCTCGCTGATTGGCCAGTCTCGCGGAAAAGAAAACATCACTCGTCCTCCTTTCTCTTCTCTCTTCTGCACTTTTCACTTGCCTCACTCCAAATTCCAGCATGGAGTGTGTCGCACACGGGGTATCACATGCGACATTGCAAATACGCATGTTCCGCCAGATCCTCGCCTCAACTCATCGTCCGCGACCTCTCAACCGTACAAATTCAGGCACACGCGCGCATTTCACCCAAGCTTCCCCAAATACTCCGCCGGCCGCCAACAGCTCAACCACAGACACTTCTCCTTCAAAACTACTACCACAATCTCCAGTAATCACACATCCTCGCTCCGGAGTAAAAAAAAAGCGAAAACCCCGCCCCACACCCGAAGACAATGCCGAATTGAAGAAGAATCCCTGGGCCGTCGCGCTTGCGTCGCCAGTACGCATGTGCGTGGCGACAGGCACAAGACTGCCACGACGACTGATGGGTGTTTACGGACTTGTGAAAAGACCGGAAACAACACAAAGCTATCTATTACCATTAGATATGATCAAAGATTCGATTCAGAAACGCTCAGTCGAGGACGATTCCTTGATGCCAGTATCCAATCCTGATCAACCGGCCAATATGAATGTTTCTCCGCTCGTTGCTCGAGATAAGAAACTTGCTCAGAGACCTGTTCTTCACATGGTTACTCTTGGTCCGTTGATGCGGGCTGTGACTCCTTATTTGGCGACGAAAGTGGGTAAGAAGCCTGGTGTGGCTAAATTGATTCCCTATCGATGGAAATATCCACTTGGACCTCTCAATTCAACGGACCTGAAGGACTGTGTCTGGAGACCTGATATGCCAGAGTTCTTGTTACGAAGTATGAGGGAAGATATCGTTAAGAAAATTGTGAGCGTTAGTGCGGAGCAAGAAGGCGAGAATGATATTATCTGGGAAACTCTGGATATAGACGAGTCTTGTTCAGAGGTTACCATCCAAACTGCGCTTTCTAAGCTAAAGCCTTCGAATGATGAAGCGTGTGGTGCGGTCCTGCTTTTTGGTTCCAAAGAAGAGCACGCGAATGAGCAGAATGATCCTTTGGAGACAGTACTCCACCCTAGATCTCTGACTAGGATTCCTGTTTTCAAATTGTCGGTGATTCTTTCCGATAGTCATCTCGAGATGCTACGTCAATCATCAAGTGCACATCTTGGGCAAACCAAGGCCCTGTTTTTCAGACCAGATGGGAGTCGTGAGAGTACAAACTTGATGCTGTACTTATGGAAATTGCAGCGCTTCCTCGCTGAGAATCCTTAAATGGTCTTCGAAGGACCTTGTATTATAATACATTACTTGAACGAGTATCTTCTAGTATATACTATCAATCATCAAATGTTCATCGACGATACAACACAGGAGTTGTATTACATGGCTCGATAAAGGTTCTTATCATCACTACATACTCGAATTGTTCCGGAATTGTATTGAACTAGTTTATCACTCCTTGTGCCTTAGCCTGTGATATTTCAGCAATGAGTCACCCCAGTCGTTCAATTCAGCTAGGGCTTTGTTGGTTATTGTTTCAAAGACGAAGGCTTAATAATTGGTTGGGGGCCGGCCGAAACAAAGCGGAATTTCAACAATTCTGACCAATCTCGCCAGCAGATTATTATAAAAACCAGCAAATTACCCCTTCATCTAGAATATCTCAGTAGAAATCATATAGACTTAGCTTCAGCTCCTCATTCTACTATTTCAAAGGAGACTTTTTTTTTGAGCCGAATCACTCTTTACTGAGATCTTCCAACCCCAAACATGTCTTCCTTGTACTTCCAAACCATCGACGCATCGATCCACGTCAGAACCACTCAACCAACCAATAAAGATAACCAAAGACCTCTTCTTGTCTTTATTCACTACTGGGGTGGTTCCTCTTCAACCTGGCACAAGCTTACGGGGACAAATACTCCTACTTCATTGACGTCTGAATATCCAACACTTGCCATCGATCTTCGAGGCTGGGGCAAATCGACCTCGCCAGGTGCCGGAGATGAAGGATCATACTCTATCAATAATATGGCATACGATGTCTCTTCGATCCTGTCTCAAATCACGACGAAGCCCAACCATCATCAGCTACTCCAGCACGGCTTCGTCCTAGTTGGTCACTCCATGGGCGCGAAGGTCGCAATGACAAGTCTGGTTCATATATCTAAGGATTTAATGGATAGTTTGAAAGGCTTTTTACTTGCTGCCCCTGCACCACCTGGAGCACTTGATCTCCCAGCAGAGATGAAGGCCCAGCAACAGCTCGCTTATGAGTCTGAAGAGAGTATTCGGTGGACCATTGCGAATGTTCTGGCGAATGCTGAAAATCTGACTGATTACGATACGTCTCTAGTAGTCCAGAATAGCCTGGGTGGTACTCCATCGGCGAAGAAGGCCTGGCCTTCGTATGGAATGCAGGAAGATGTTTCACAACAAGTGGCACAAGTTTTGGATACTTGTTCTGGTCTTCGGGCACGCGTTCTGGTTGGAGAGGGCGATTTCGTCGAGCCAATGGAACGGGTTGAGTCTGAAGTTGTGCATTTTCTCGAGAAACATGGTGTTGAAGTGACTCTAAAGACGGTGGCTGGGGTAAAGCATTTGATTCCCCTTGAGGACCCAGCCTCGATCTGTGAAGAAGTCTACCAATTGTGAGAAAGGCAAATTGAAGAATGTATATATATATCGTCTTGTTTTTATATCAAATGCATGAGCAAGAAGCACCTAAGCCTCTATGACTAAAAGAATAACCCATCTATCATCACGTCGTCTACATGAAATGCAATCATGGCTTCTCTCATGAATCCGACTCCAGCAGATCAGAGAGTTTATCTAAGTAAGCATGTGGGCGCACCGACCCAGTAACAAAATCCTCCTTGGAGCTGACACCAGTCAACACTCCAAGCGTACCTCCAAGTTTACCTTCCCTTCCAAATCGGATATCGGTATTGGCGCGATCTCCAACCATGCATGCACGAGACCGGTCAAACTTAAACTTGCCCTCGATGGCATCCATCATAGCCTGAGCAGGCTTTCCCAGAGCTGTAGGCTCCTGGCCCAACATCATGATCAATGGCGCACTCATAGACCCAGCACCGGGGAAAAGTGCACCTGAATTAGGCAGGGTGGAATCGATATTGGTAGCAAGGAAGACGGCACCACGCTTAACATAGTGATATGCGAGAGCCAGCTTGAAGTAGTTGAGATGGAAATCCAGACCGACCAGAACGACACCCACTTCAGGGTCTAGTAGGGATTCATCTCCCGCTGCGATTAACTTGTAGTCTTCGGGTTTGATATCGCGACGGTAAGCCGGATCGGTACCGCCAATGAAGGGAACATTCTCGGAACCCAATTCTTGCTCGATGCCAGTTTCGCCGATGACATAGACCTTGCGCTTGTTTTCGGGAAGTTTTAAGATGCGGGAGATATAGATGGAGGCGCTGTATGAGGAGGAGAAGACCTCTTCCTGTTGGTTGTGAGTCATTGCTATAATACCTTGAGCGAGAGGAGATTGCCGAGACTTACCACTGTGCTGGGGATACCAAGGCCCTCTAGTTTCTTGCAATAGTCCGCACGGGACTTTGTGCTATTGTTTGTGACAAAGACGACTTGTTTGCCTGAGTTCCTTGTCAGTTATATTCTCGCGACTGGTGTCGATGTGACCCGACAATTCTGGATATTCGCGTACCATTCTTGCGCAGGAGTTCGAGGGTTTCGACAGTTCCGGGAAAACAGTGATCACCGGACCAAAGCACGCCTACAGGCCAGATATAAATCAGTTATCGTCTCACAAGATTCCGTCGGGGATGTCAATGCGGGGACCGAGCTCGAAGGGATCGAAATCATGGCAACGCACCGTCGCAGTCGAATAGGAATACCTATAGTGAGACACCATTTTAGTCAATTGAGACTCTTTGTGAGTGCTATAGGTAATTCGAGGGAGACTCACATCAAACTTGGCCAGGAACTCGCGCAGACCGGCCTTGTCGCCGGTCAAATAGCGGGGTACATTGGACGCGGGGGTTGACTCGGTCATGATGGGTGCGCGAGGAAAGGAAGAACAGAAAGATTGCGTGAAGGTCGTGCAGAATTTCAAGTTTGAAAAAGAGGAAGAGAAGAGGCGAGTGGTGCGAAACCAAGACATGCGCAGAAATCCGAAGTCAGCGAATGCGCAATAACTCCGATTTGTACAACCCGAAGTCGGACTGGCCTAATCGGTCCGTCGGTGGAGCCTCAACTAAATTTGTATTTTATATGCAATGAAGAAGATTTGATACGAAATAAAATAATAGTATTGAGTCGTTTTCAATGAATGAACTTCATCTCCCAGGTAATACTCAGTCATCAACTTGAGATACCGTCACTACCATATGGTGATTCTATCCTCAGGCTATGCATCTAGTAATTGACCAAATACACCTGGACTAGTAAAAAGCCATCATCCAAAGTTCTCGAAGAAACAGCCCTAAAATTAAAAGCTGGAGCTCTTAACTTTCAAGCTTTAATATTTAAGAGACTCGTGTACGCGGTATGATAATGACAGACATCATGTATAGGAGTATTTCTCAAGTATCGCATCTATCAACCCATGTATCGAAGTCCATTGTCGATTGTAGTGAGTATGTACGAGTACCCACAATCCACACTAAGACAAATTATATCACACCTCAGTTCTCAAAATGCCTGGTCTCTCCCTTCTCTTCGTCATTCGTGGGAGTTCGATCAATATCCTTTCCCCGGAACTGCGCCTCTCCAATCTCTGCCAAACTCACACCCGATGCCCGAAGCTCTTCTAAGCGAAGAGCAGCCTCAGCCTCTTCCTGTCGCTCTTCTTCTGACATCTCAGGTCCCCAAAACAGAAAGAAAAGAATGAATGCCCACACTGCTCCCATGAAAATGGCAATTACCTTCCCATAGTTGAATCGTTTCTTTCCACCCGGTCCGGCAGGGAGTGGATACCTCTCACCAATGATCGATTGTATAGTTGCAGAAGCAGAAGAACCAAGGTTACCAAGCTGGTAGGTAAGACCAACCATCAAAGAGCGAAGTGCAACCGGTGATAGCTCAAGGAGATGAATGGGCATCGGTCCCCATACACCGCCGACGAAGACCTGTTCGAAAAAGGCACTAGCAACGAGAGACATGTTGCGTGGTAGGATATAGGCAGGAATAATCGCACCTCCAAGTAGACAAGATATCATCATAGTCAGTCTCCGACCAAAGAACGTACTAATATAGCCAATCGTGCATCCACCAATCAAAGCACCGATCTGACCAACAACAGTTATAACTGTTGTCTGCGTCGCGTCCATGCCAACTTGATCTTTGAGAAAAGTCGGATAAAAGTCTTGACTTCCATGGGAGCAAGAATTAAATCCAGTCATCAAGACAATGAGATAGACGAAGAGCACCCAATTATCTCGAAGAGCACGTCCAGCATCTCGAATGAAGACACGGAAATCTTTCGCTTTGGTGTTTCCATCCTCTGCGACTGCATTCGCACGAGCTTCTCGCTCCGCTTTCATGACTTGGAAATGGTTTGTCTCCGGGAGATACCAACGGAATATGATTATCAAGAGAGGAGGTCCTGCTCCGAACCAGAACAAACTTCTCCAACCATGTGACGTCGTTGGAACAAGGGCTCGATAGAAGGCTGCGGCGAGGAGATACCCAGTCGCGTATCCCATTTCAAATAGTCCAGACAATAGACCACGTGCTTCGTACGGGAGGTCTTCGAGCGCAGTAGCGGCAGCAGGACCGAAAAGCCCTAGACTGCTGTTAGATTTGTTTTCAGCTCATATACTCGGGTCCATAACTTACCACCCATGGCTATACCATATAAAGATCGAACACCGAGGAACTGAGGCAATGTATTGCAGAATCCAGAACAAAGCTCAAGGACGATGAATAGGGCAAGATTTATAATCATTGGCCATTTCCGTCCATATCTATCAGCAAGAATACCGAAGATGACCGCACCAACGGACCGAAGCATCAATGTTACAGTCATACCCTGGAAAAGAACAAGGAGATCAGTATTTCGTGAAGAAATCAGGGAGAGAATAGGGACAGATATGTTTCTGTTTGCACCCACCCATGAAACATCCGAGTAAGACACGCCAAATTCTTCCGATAGCTCAGTAATAGTCATTGACACAGTAAAAAAATCGAATGAATCCCACGTCCAACCCAGGAATCCCGCAGAAAACATAAGCCATTGATGAGACGTAAGCTCTTTCAGAATCTCATATGGATTTCGCAGTTTTTTCTATACGTAATAATATTCAGCACACGCCATCTCAAGCACGATCCGAACATGGTACTGACCTTTGGAGGTTTAAGACTCGTCACCCGCGTAGCAAAGTATCGAATAATTTGTTCAGGGGAGTAAAACCAGCCTGCATTCATATGATTCCTCATCTTGAATTTATACAATCATCTGAATTGTTCTTCGAACTAACACTGCTTTGTCTCTGCAGGAATCATAGCTTTATACCCTACACCTACCAGAATTCTCTACCTAATCATCGCCAATGAAAGAAACCCCCTTTGCGCAAGAGCCATCAGATAGAGCATTTTCAGTGGCGAAACCCCCTCTTCAGTTATTCTTGGCGAATAGTGAATTGTCCCGTTGATGTTTATTTCCCCCGCTTTTGTGTGGTCCGATTTTTCTGGGGAAGAAGTTAAGCCTAAAGCTTAAAAGTGTGGGGTAAACCAGCTATGTACTGTATTGCATGAATAATGTTCATGCAACCAGTGCTAGTAAACTGGCTGGAATCATCACATTATTTTCTATATCAGATATTTCAAATCGAAGGCTTTTACTTCATATCTTCAAAAGTGCTTCATTGGTACTCTCAGCACGACTGGCTTTCAGGGGTGTGCATGACTGGTATCTAGTATACCCGACTGCCAGCGATCTATAAGCTTCATGATTGTATTTCACTATTCTACTCTAAATTTCCCCGCCCGAGTCATGTAAGCCAAGACGAGAGCGGTTGAAAGTCCGCTGTATAAGTATTCCACAGTGGTCAATTAGCTGACGGGGTGGGGCCGCTCGTATCAAGCATCTGTGCCATTTGAGCCCTCGATCCGATTTCTATAGTCTTGCGAAGCTTTGAGGGTCCAGGTCGCTCATTCATGGCTGAATCGGAATATGTCCGAAATGCTTCCCTTGTCTTTCGTGTTAGTGGCTCATACACGGCCTCTACCTCCCGTCACCAATAATGACACAAGTACACTTAACTCTTTGTTAATTTACATATTACGATTCTTGAACTACTGGTAGATCTCTACAAGGTAAGATACTACTAGAACTTGATAAGCTTTCATGACGTAAATGCTATCATTCATCCAACATTATGATCCGAAGAAAATGCGAAGCGCTAATGCGGTAAACTTTTGAAATGGGCCGTGACATGCAATTGGGGAATTTGAAAGATGAAAGTGTAGACAGATGCAAAGGTGCGGATCTAGCCAAGAGAGATATTCGTGTACCTTCTCATCCTTGATAGATCCATGATTCGTATGGGTTGACCTTTAATTCGGTTCTCTATTCTCCTCCTCTGAAGAAGGGAACAAAGATCTCATAAAGTCTTCACCGAGAGGGTCGTAGGGGAAATAGTCGTCAGGAATGTGATTGTGAGAATGGCCATGTCCTTGGCTTTGATTTTGATTTTGATGTTGGTTTTGGATTGACGGCATGAAGTCGGGTGTAGGAAGGTTAAAATAGTTCGTCCAGATATCATCTTCTGCCGATCGTTGTCCGAACATTGAATCTTCCAAATGGAGATTGAAGTGATCACGAGGTACAGAAGATCCAGCCGGACCGAAGAAATTTGCGTTCGCTAGTGGTCCTTCTTCGCTGATAACGTGTCGATCTTGTGGTTTTGATGGAATGTCATCCGTCGAATATTTCATGGCACTAGAAAGTTTACGGAAGATTGAATCGCAAAGTTGCCACGCCCTTCGAGAACCAATGCTGCGCTCTGACATAGCGTGAAACCATCGAATACATTTCTTCGATAATTGGACGAGTTTCAGCTCTTCTTCTGGCATGTGCACACTTCCAAATGATAATTCTAGCAGTATGACGGTAGCTGCTTGCATGAGATAACGTAGAACACACCACCAGGGACAGAGCTTATAAAGCTGTAGCACATTCGGCTCGTCTGGAATCAGATCCAGCATGCCGGATGCTGAATTCAGAGTAATGACTGCCATCATATGGCTGAATGTCTGGTTGCTGGAATTTGTTAAGCGAGCATCTCGACGACAAAGACAAGGGCGTCCGAGGGTGATTCGTGCGCCATAATAATGGAAAGCTAGGAATAGCTTGTACCGTAATTGATCGGGATGATCGTCTGCCTCCTCATGCGTGAAATCGAGAGATGCTGGTAAACTTGAATGCCAAAGATCTATTCGCAATCGAAGCTCATCAAGGCGAGCTTCGATTTCAGACCACATCAGAGTAACGGAGTTGGTTGAAAATACTTTGTTGACGATTTCTTGCGTGATGACCGTCAAATCACAGTAATAGAGATAGCAAAGACCGGAATTCGATGGCATATTTTTGAGCCAGGCTCGGTCTTTCGACCGAGATTTCTGAATGTCATCTTTGTTCCCAGGTTGCCGAATCCCTGTACTTGCCATCAAACTGCTGAGTTGTTCGTCTCTGGCGCCAGGATCATTCAGCAATTTGACGGCGTCAGGATCTTCTTGTAATTTTTCCTCCTCGAATGGTAATGGTAGTGGCGTCGCGTAACCTCCGTCAAGGCTGTAGATGGCTCGACCGGTCATGATCCCCAGCATATGCTCGAAGCTATAAAGACACCACCACACTCTATAACGGGCCTCTTTCGCGACGTTTGGTGTTTTCGGCGTATCTATCTTCAAGTTGATGCCGAGAGTGATTGCGGAACGAACTGCTAAGGCTGAGATTCGCCAGGCCCTGTTACAATGATATCTAGTTTAGCTTGGAATTCGACGTTATAGGGAGTGGGGTGTTTGGTACAAACCTGTTGATCTGGTCGGATGTCATCAGGTAAAATGCGATCAGCCCTTCCACTTGGACTTGTTGAAGATCCGGATGACTGAACAGAACTTCTCCATTCATGCTCAGCTGTCTAGCTCGAGCAAGGTAGACTAAATGATCATTCTCATTTCCGCGCCAAGGAGCATGGATGAGATGTGCATGCTTGGCTGCAATCGCAAATATTGTATTGAGGATGGCTAGCCATTTGTTGCTAGGTCTTGCTGCGCTATATCGACCGGAACTATCGAAGAAAGTTTGAAATTGTGCTCGAAATAAAGGTTTGCTGATAATGGGGAAGAAAGGGTGAACGGTTTTCAAATAGTCGTCAAATAGTCGATGTGCTAAATGTCGAGATGGCATGCTATAAAGCTGAACGGGTTCGGCGACTGAAATTTCAAGGTCGTCTAGGTGATAATTCAATGCGTGAAGGGAAAATCGATCGCTGCCTGATTCCTCCTCGTCTGTATTCGAGTCTAGGGTTCCTGGATTGCCGCGTGCACGTTGCTCTGCTTCCCTTTGAAGTCGCTGCATCCATGAAATCTCCGAGCTCTTCCCCATATATCCGGTTGCTCGAGTATGTTTTGTTCTATTGAGGTCTTCCTCCACTCGATCAATGGCATTCAGCGATCCGATAGAGGAAATCGGAGACGCATCATCCCCATCTACTTCGTTCTGGGGAGTAGAGAGCTGAGAAGGAGTATTCTCAAAAGAAGGGTTCCCTTTCAATCCATGCTAGATAGCTAATGTTAGGTTAAAGCACTTAGATAGAATTGCTGTTGGATACCATACTCACCTTATCTATCAACCCTTTTATCCAATCCGCCGTATGGTTTTCCGCTGAGGTTCGCAAATCATTCACAAAGCTTTCATATTCCTGTAATTCCGCAGTGAGTCTATCGACATCACTATCAGATTCAAAAGAACAAGTCAGTTAACTTCATTCATACCATATATGTAGATATTAAAACAATAATAAACACCACTACTAATACTACTAGTAATAGTATTGAGTAGCGGCCATTAGTATAAACTTCAAGCCAAGGGGAATTGCATACTTCTTCATCTTCTCCCGCCACCCGACGGGATATTGACAAGACACTCTTAGTTCCCGACATTGTCGACAAATCGGAGTGTCTCCACTGCATTTCGTTTTCCGCGTTCTACACGATTCACAAGCTCGGGGCACCCTGCGGTTATACCGCGGAGTATTGCCGGGTGGTTGACGGGGAATAGCAACTTTGGCATTGGGGGCCGAGGCTGAATCAGAGGCACCTCCCACGCCATCTTCTAACAAAGGAGTCGATTTACTCGCTCTTGCTTCTCGAGTAGATGAAGCCCCCCAAATAGGCGGTCTTTTGGGTGTTGCAGGGGCACTATGTGGCTTAGACTGTTTCGAGGGCCCTTCATTTTGAGATTTAGAGCCCTCGCCCGGGGGGCTGTAATTTTGATTTTGCTGTCTTTTGCGGCTCATGAGAATTAGCTCGTCGGTCCACTCCTCAGAGGAATGGCCGGGTTATGAGGTTTCTTTGAACATTATCCTTACAGCTTGCCAGTGCGGCGTCCATTGCTTTTCGGTTTGAGATGCCGCCAATGACAGGCCGGCATTTATAGAGCGCAACAGAGTGGAGACTAGGGCCTAATTCTGAGGGTAAAAAAAACAATTCAAAGGGATGTCTTTTGTAGAGAGAACGAGAATAACATCGAATATCAGGCACAACCCCATATTATTGGCGGGATGACATCTAATCGCCACTGGGGCTTGATGGCTTGTGTTCATCGTAGCGTAGGAGGCTTGAATGATCAACGGCCCGAGACTGCGGGACGCATAATTACAAGAAAGCAAGGGGAGCATAACGACAACATAAACCATTTGCGTTGTCTCATTTGTTCGTGTGTCATCTCAGGCATCTACAGAGTAAGTACAATCTCTCAATGATCTGATCTGATCTGATCTCTTGCGTTGCTTGTCTATCCCGCCATACCGTTGAATGAATAGTATGGCGGGATAGAGGGATAAGAAGACCGTAAGATTGTAACTATACTCCGCTTCTTCCGACCGTAGTGGCAAGATCATGAACTCTTGAATTGTGGCTACATGCACACACACACACGTCAATCCAATTTTCTGCTTCGTTCAAGTATATTCTGGAAGGTTGAAACGGGACATCTGTTGATTCGCGGGTTTAGACAAGTCCTGCACGGATCGACGTCAACACCCAAACAATCTTCTAGAAGTTTCTTATACTTTCCACTGTTTGCCTTCCGTATCCTCATCATCACTTGTCCCCACACTCTGGCTGCTTTTACAGAGCATATAGCCTTACTGATTCGATGTTAGACTGATGGGTCATACTTCATTCCAGTGGAACCTGGGGGGCTTGACTCCCAAGCTATCAAGCTGAATCTTGACTTTTGTATGGTTTCCGCGGGGCCGTAGAATCCGATCTGGAAACTGTAATAAAAAATTGTACAGACCGACTGAAAGAAATGGAGTATCAACCCAAACATTTATTTGTTCCAGATATTCGATCAGCCCCGGCCATTGGCGGAACAGAGATTCTGGATCGATCTAAAGAAAAAAAAAATCAATCACTCATTTTTTTTCTTTTCCTTTTTTTCCCGTTTCCACTGGGAGGAAGTGGGGCGCGAAAGAGGCCTTTGAATATCCTCGAGTATGTATATTGTATACTGTAAAGTGTTGACGCAAGCGCTGGAGTTCCTATATTTCAAAATAAAAAGGGCTATCAATTAATCACAAGGAGAATAACTCAAATGAGTGGTTGTAGAATAAATAGACTCAACTGAATACTTTATTATACATTCACAGTATGTACAGTATGTATGATTGTAGAGATCCTCACCGCCAATCTCATTGGCTGGGACAAACTCCGAGATTTGTATGTGGGATACCTTGACGAAGTAGGTGGAAACATGACTCGAGAATCAGTTCACGCTGATCACAACATATCGGGTCGAGATGCCGCGCATAAGATCAGCTGCCAAAAGATTTTCGGATTGTCTGAAAATCGGCACAGACCGTGGATGCGGCCCCGCTAGATGAACCATATCTTCGGTCCATTCCGAGAGTTTTCGCTTTCAGGGTCTTCGGAGGGCCGGGTCTAACCCGACAGTGCGGTACCTACCAAGAGCGGAGATGTCTTCATGGATGCAGAAAGTGTAGTCTGCGGTTCGGAATAGATTGAGTTCTTCTTGTCGTCAGTGATTTTGTACTGAAGTTAGTGGGGTTGTGTCTAGGGCAAAGCACGGTGCTTTTGAACTCGGGCACTCTGCGGATATATACTGCAAAGCCACTCAAGGCGAGCTCACCAGATTGACAGAGCAACGGCAGAGTTAGCTCAACAAGTCATCAACTGAAATAGGCGGATCGTCGAGACTTTTATAGAACATTTTCCTTTCATGAAAAGATGACGTTGCTAGAACCCAAATCCCCCCTTCGGCATGATGTCATGAACCGAATAGAGTATCAAAATCAATTTGATGGGCTTTTGAGGAAGTATGTCGAGGGATGTTCGGGGTAGTATTGCCATGGAAAGTAGTATGGCAGCCTGGTGATTAATGTGGTGAAAATCTCGGCGGGAAAAAATATTTGTTTATCTTCGAAGTTGAAGTCCCGAGTCTCATCTGTGCAAATGTAAATCCGCGGGACACTTTCTTCTCCACCTGACATCACTGTACATTTCGAAATGGAGCGATCAGCACGTTAAGCACTAAAGGCCTGCTGGTTCTCATTGGCTCGGAAAACTTTATGCACTTGGCTACATAAAGTATCTGTACCTACATTATAACCCGGTGACTCCAAGTCAAAGACGGAATGCAGCACTATTTAGGCAATAGAAGTACAGTTATACAACGCTCATGTATACGAAACAAAGGCCAAGTTGTAGATGACAGGGTATCATGATCATCCTCATTTTGAACAACTAACAAATGTAGATACAGAACGCCGATGTGTCAAACCCAGCCAAAACGCCATCTATCTCCTTGTCGAGCTTCAAGGAGCTGACAATTAAATAGATCATATGCCTGACCCCAAAAGATTCGTCACTTTTCAATAACTAAAAGAATTATCCCCGCAGGATACCAGCAATGCGCAGCGTCAGGTCTAAGACTGACAAGTGCTCGTCTGCACCATCAACAAGTCGTTTGTCCATCTCGGAGAAGGCAAGGACAATCTTGTTCTTCTGAATGTCCGGAATACCCTCACTGAACACAACCCGTCGGTATAGCTAAAAGGCATTAGACACATTCATGAAGAAAACAGGCAAAACTCGCACGAAATAAGAACTCACCTGGCCAACAAGTTGGGTAGCACTCCACCCATCTGCCACGAGATCCGTCACCACAGTCGAGACAGCATCATACACCGAGCCAGATGTCTTTGGCTGCATAGCCTGCACCAGACCATCCAAAATATTATCCGGAATAACACCAGCAATCTCCTCAATACTACGAACAGTAATGATACCATCGTCACCACCATCCGTCATCTCAGCATCTTCATCCGCATCCTTCCCACCACTCTTCGCAGCACCAACCAACCTCGCCGCACTCTGGAGATAAGTAATAGCCCGACGCAAATCACCCTCACCACATTTAATAAGCGTATCAACAGCCCCATCTTCCAACTTCAAATTCTCTTCCCGCGCAATATTCTCCAACCGCAATCCAGCCGCCGAATTATCCAACGACTTGAATCGAAACTTACTGCATCGACTAGCAAGCGGTTCAATGATGCGAGTAACATAGTTACAAACCAGGCAAAAACGCGTGATCCGACTATACTGCTCCATCGTTCGACGTAACGCAGACTGCGCATCCTGGGTCATACTATCCGCCTCATCGAGGATGATAATCTTGAAAGGTGGACATGGGTGCTGGGCGAGATATTCGGCGTCAAGACCGGTGGGTTGAGAGAGCTGGGCACGAGCGAAGTTCTTGACCTTGTCACGGACAATTCCGATACCTCGTTCGTCTGAAGCGTTTAGTTCTAGGATACGGGAGCGGTAGAGGGCGGGACCAAAGAGCGATTTGGCTAGGGCGAGGATTGTGGACGTTTTTCCAGTTCCTGGGGGTCCGTAGAAGAGCATGTGTGGGAGCTGTGTGAAGCGAGTCATTAATATCATAGTAGAGATCGCTGGATGTGATGGGGGATCTTGCGTACATTAGAAGCTTGAAGGGTCCGTTGTAGGACTTTTGTGGTATGATCTTGAGCGGCGACATCGTCAAGTGTTTTAGGTCGACTAATTCATTCATTAGAATCTGAGGTCAAAAGTGAGTTGTCCGGAAACTCGAGGAATTCGTACTATTTTTCAACCCAGGGCTGCTGCCGTGTTGTATCTTCTTTGACCTCACCGGCCTTGGGCTTGGAGCTCGAAGCTGCCGCGGCACGAGCCTTGTTATTGAAGAAATTCGAAGCCATTTCTCCGTCGGTAATTAGGTCGATTTGATGGCTTTAACCCCGAATTGCGATTCTCTGGAGTCGTCGGAAATGAAGCAATCGAGCTTCGTCCGCCGCGGTGGAAGAAACGCGTCTCCACGTGACACGCGCAGCACTTAGACACGACCAATCAGGCTCCGCTCTTATACTTTATTTGCTTCGAGACGAGCGATTGATTTAATGAGACATACTTGCAATACAACTAAGTATCATGGCTAATATGAATGCGTATTGTTGTTTTGAGATATCATAATAATACAAGTAATCTATAGCTCATCCCTCACATCCTCCTCCCACATCCGCTTCTTCGTGTTCCGAGGCTGCTGCTCAGCCCAGGCCCTTTCTTCAGGCGAGATAGGTTTCACACTTGGGTCCTCTTTCTGACTATTCTCGACCATTTGTCCAATTTTATCAATCACTAGATCTTCCTCGTCCTGTTGTGCGCCATGACCACCAGCATCAGGAACCCCACTTGGCACCGTTCCTCCAGTAACTGCCGTAGCTGTCTGCTGAATAGTCGCAGATATATCACTGGCAACTGAACTAGCCGATACTTCGGCCGATCCACGGGATAATCCAACAGCACCTAGTATCGTGAATACAAATTTCCAGGCGAATTTGAGAGGAAGCCATAACAACCACCAGGTTGGTCCCCAGAGGATACGGCGGAAGAGTAGCCAGGCGATTGTTCCTAGAAGTATATAGAATGCTGTTTCAAGGTACCAGGTATCCGATTTTTGTGAACGAAGAAGAGAGTTGGCAAGACTGCGGGAGGAAGAGATGAGAGTGTCGAGGCTGCTGTAGGACTCGGAAAGAGAATTGATAGCCGCAGAAGATTGTTCTAAGAGAAGGTATGGTCAGTATAGTGTTCTGGCGTCCTCTATTCTTGAAGTCAATCCCTTACCAAGTGTTTCCTGAGCAAATTGGCTGCGAGATAATTCCGTCTTCATAAGATTGTGGGTTCTGCGCAGAGCAGAAGTAACATCATTCGAAGCATTACGTACGAGATCATCTTGAGTGAATTTATCCGTCGACTGTCGTTGATTCGTAGGAGGTGATTGGGGTCTTGAGAATAGTAGCTCACGCTCTTTGCGCTGCGCTGCTTCCGCATTACGCTTGGCCTGTAATTGAGCATGTCTAAATTCTCCCGGAAGCCTGCAAAAAGTCAGCATTCTCGAATCCAAAGTCATCCTCCATATCATGCATTATATCCGCAGTCACAGGAGTGTGTAAGAATCCCCAACCCACCTTTTCAAATCATCCTCTAGTCTCCCGGCCATAACGATGACTCTTTCCTTCTCAGTCTCCTTACCCGCATCCGTGGCAGACTTCTTCCACCCATTCGAATCCGATTTCAATGCATTCACCTCCTCCCGCAGAAGTTCGAACTCCGCCTCAGCCTCTTTAAGCTGAGCGCGGATTTCCGCTCCAAGCTCAAGGCGCGCCTCATCTCCTTGACCGATAGCCGTAGTGAAATTGCGTAGTCGGTCGAGAAGAGGTTGGATCTGGCCCAGGGTATTCGATAGCTCCTTCACGCGAGCTTGAAGAGCAGCTACGGAGGACATGTTGGAGATGCAAATTCACTGTAGCGGGGAGTTCGCACTCGCCGGTTGAAGTCTTTTCGTGAAAATAACGCAATATTGTGTTGGATAACTTGGTCGTAAATCGTTAGAGAGCAAGACTGTTCAGTGAGTATTACCCCAGTACATCGTGAAGTCGCAAGTTGCCAGGTGTGGATGTCCCTCGTGGCTCGGCCTGTTTGCATCCGCAGCAAACATTTCGTCCGCAACTCCGGATTTCCCAACTTCACTCTGCCATCGTGAATTCTTTCAGCGCGCAATCAATTACTACTGAAGTGTGATCCGGAGACTTTGTGCGATTACGCCTTAATTGAAAATCATCATCGCGCAATCCAATTATCCGCACAACCCACGCCCTCTTCTCCGTGTCACCGCAGAAAAAAAACCTTCCAAGCCAACATTCAATTTAATACCAACCAAGTACGCATCTACCGTCCTCACATACACACTGCAATTCCTTCGCTTTCGCTTTCCTCGACTCAATTTACTCCTAAAATCAGAATTACTAACTTCCTCCTCCAGCCTTAGCCTTCCCGGCCAACCATCACCATGTCAATCCCTCTCAGCACCATCACCTCCCTCCGCACAACCTTCAACCCATTCACCCACGCCTCTCGACCCTGCCGCCTCTTCCTTTCTCTCCTCCGTACACCAAACACAACACCAACAAGCAGCCCCAACCACATCGACATCAAAGTGAAGCAGCTCCCTCGAAACTCAACCCAACAACCCGTCATGACAGTCGGATTCAAGGGCGGCAAGGAATTGACTCTTGAGGTTGGCAAGCGCGGACTTAAGATTGGCGATGTCGTCGAGGAAGTCTCGCGTGTTGCGCGGTTTTTGGAGCGTGAGGCTAGTCTGAAGGGTTGAGAGAGGTTGGAAGTGAATACTGTATCTTGTCTTTTTGGGGGTGTGCTTTTGGAATTGCATCTTGTATATTATTAGCTTGTTTTGACGTTTTGACTATGGGTCAACTTTTGATATTCTGTTCTCTATAGACGAGGATAGTCTGATTCGATCTTGTATGATATCCAATCTACAAATAACTCTTATGTGGAAACTTCAGAATGATCTCGTGCTAGATTGCATTAGTATTGTATTACCGGGATATACTCTTCAATTACTACAGCAGTAAAGGGTAGGGGAAGAGAGGGAATAATGAGGAACGAAGGAGAGACAAGATATAATAAAACTCCATGAAAGCCGAAAATCGCTCGACAGGATCAATTCTTTCAAATATACCCCGCCGGAAGAATCACGGCGGGAGCTGACAATTTTGAGGTTGGTATTCTTAAAAGCGAGAGGTATCCAAAATTTACACGGTGGCACCGGAGATGAAGAACCACTTGTCGACGGTACCGTCGATAGGGGCAGGGGGCAGGTTCTCGCCCTGGGGAATGGCGGCAACCTTGCCAGCATCGGCGGGGTTGATAGAGGCCTCAGTCTGGGTGGTAGCGAGGGAAATGTCACCAGCAGCGGCCTTGCCGGAGATGAGCTTCTCCCAAGCATCGGCACACTCGTGGATGACATCGGCGGCGTACTTCTTGTTCTTGCACTCGCCGGAGAAAGCGAACTGGTTCTCGGGCTTGCCGTCGGGGATCTTGTAGATGCGGAACCACTCGTTGGTGGCGCGCAGAAGGCCGGGCAGGTGACGCTCAACGTCCTCAATGTCGTCGAGCTTAGCGGCAAGAGGGTCGTTGACGTCGATGACAATGACCTTCCAATCGGTCTCCTCCTCATCGATCAGGGCCATGACACCCAGAACCTTAACCTGCTTAACCTGACCGGGGTAACCGACCAGCTCACCAATCTCGCAAACATCGAGAGGGTCGTTGTCACCCTTGGCCTTGGTCTCGGGGTGGACAGAGTTGGGGTCCTCCCAGGTCTGTATTGATATGTGTTAGATATACAGTCTTTCAATGCCTTCTCTCTCTCTCTCTTCTTTTCTGTGGTGTTCCTAGTGATGCAAATATGCATGGGTTGACTTACGCGGGGGAAGGCACCGTAGTTCCAGAGGTAACCCTTGTGGGGGAAGCAGTTACGGACGAAGCGGAGCTTGCCCTTCTTGGTGTCCTGCTTGATGGGGTTGAGGAATTCCTCCTTAGAGATCTAGATGGAAGACGCAATCAGCATGTATACTTGTGTGAAGTGCGGGGTGGATGGCAGTATTATTCCCAAATATTCCAAATTCCAATTGCAACGTTAAAGAATGAGATATGGATATAATGGTGGCTTTTATCGTACCTCTTGCTTGGCGTTAGTCCAGCGAGGGATCTCAACGACCATGTTCAAGATGGTCTTCTCGGCATTGGCGTAGAGAGGAATGTCGTGGAAGGGAGAGACAATCTGGCCATCCTTCTCAATGTAGACACGGTGGTCCAGAGTGAAGGGCTGGGCAATCTTGCGGACGGTGTAAGACATGGTGGGAGATGTGGAAGAGAAATGTCTAGAGAGAAGAGCGGCTCTTGCGAGAGGAGGGGAAGAAAAGGAGGAAGGAGGGGTGTAAGTGGGGGGAGCCAGCGTTGCGGATGTGCGCCTAACAGAGGCGGTGGAGGCAGAAAATCCCAGTCGGGCCAAGGGAGAACGGGCCAGAGCCATTGGCTATTTGCAAGAGGCTGTGGGCAAGTCAGAGTCAGCTGTCGGCTGTATTGACAATTGATACTGTCTGTCGTGATATCAATTGGAGGTCTGGCGTTGTTGTTGATGATGTCGTGTGTCGTGTTATGGTTGTTTGTTTGGCGATGTTGCAACTAAGTTGTGCCTGCCCCTGTCGTTTTTTTTTTCTCGGGAGGCCGAGCTTGCCGTTCCGCCTATACATCAGACATCTCGACATCGGAAACTACTATGTACGATTATATGACAATTACGTATGAAGGATTTTAATTAGTATACTTTATCCCATTTAGGGTAGTCTCGTGCCACTGACTACTTGTACATAAATATGACAGCTGATGTATATATACCGCGGGTGCCTACACGACGTATGCGTACTGCATGTACTCCAGACAGGTATCCATCATCGCCAGGGCGAGCCGATATCGGCTAAAACCAATCTTCCTTGAAATATCCTGTGCAGACCTGTGTGTACACCGTGTTTCTTGTACAAAGTACCATGGACAGTATAGAAGTGGGCTGATTGCGCAATACTTTTTTATTGTGGAAATAACCCGATCTTTTTCTGTTTCTCGTTTTAAATTAGGGTTTGGCCGGTGGGGCACCGCAATTGCAATTTTCTCCCGCTCAAATTGAAAATTGCAAAGTTTATTCAAATTTGCAAACTGTTTTCATCTCTTATCACCACGTGATATCGGGCCTGGCCGAACGCCGCCACTTACAGACACTCTCGGAGAAAAAAAGAACCCCAGACAGATTCAACTTCCCCTCGACATGCTATGATCCGTCTATTTCGCTCCGCCATGGCTTCCCTCGTCGAGAATATAACTACACCCGCGGCTGCGGCTGCGACTTCCTCCCCGCTTGCCAATGTACCACGCGTCCCCATTCCTCCCAACGGCGTCGACTACCGCGGCAAGATCGTCCTCGCCCCGATGGTACGCTCCGGTGAACTACCCTCGCGCCTCCTCGCTCTCAAATACGGCGCCGACCTCGTCTGGGGCCCAGAAACAATCGACCGTTCCCTCATCGGCGCCGAACGACGCGTGAACCCTCGAAATGGCACTATTGAATGGACCCGCATCCCCTCCAACGGCGGCCGAGTCGAGAAAACCGCAAAGCCATCCGTAATCTACAGACTAGACCCCGTCCGCGAAAAGGGCAAACTCGTCTTCCAAATGGGCTCTGCGAACCCGGATCTCGCTGTTCAAGCTGCCAAAGTAGTCGCCGCAGACGTTTCTGGCATTGATCTCAACTCTGGATGTCCGAAGCCTTTCAGTACCAGCGGCGGCATGGGTGCTGCCCTCCTACGAACCCCGGATAAGCTCGTTTCAATCCTGGAAGCACTCGTCCGGGAAGTTGGTCAACCTTATCAGATTGGTATCTCTGTTAAGATTCGCATTCTCGAAACACCCGAACTCACCTCTGCCCTTGTTACCCGACTTGTTCGTACCGGTATCACTGGTCTAACCGTCCACTGCCGCACGACTCCAATGCGGCCCCGCGAACGTGCTATTCGTGACCAGCTCCGCATGGTCAGAGACATTTGTCATGAAGCTGGTGTTCCATGCGTGATGAATGGTGACGTGGAGTCTCGCGATCATGGATTAGCCCTGATGGAAGAATTCGGCGTCGACGGAGCGATGATTGCTACATCCGCCGAAGCAAACTCCTCCTGTTTCCGCTCCAAAGCTGACGGTGGCCTTGCACCTTGGAGGGAAGTCGTGTACGAGTATATGAAGTTCTGCCTGGAAAGCGAGAACAAACTCGGTAACACAAAGTATCTCCTCAATATGTTGATACCCGGTAAGGACAAGGCATTCGCCGAGGCAAAGCAGTGCAAGACATACCTTGATTTCTGTCGGAAACTTGGTTTCGACGATCTACTCGCTCACGCCGCGAGCGTGGATGAGATTCTAGATCTGGCAAATAAATGGTCTTCCGCCCCCGGTGAAGAACAGCCTCGTTCCAAGGCTGTGCAAAATGCTATGCAAAGTGAATCTGCCCGTGCTGCTGGTGGAAATTCGGCCAGATCAAAGTCCACATCCCAACCTGCTCACACTGGTGGACCTATTCGTACTTCCTCCATTCCTGATGCGAATAAGTCTACAAAGGCTGATCTCGAGAAATCCGCTCCGGATGCTTCGATTCCCGCTCCTCAGGCTATTCCTCAATCTGAGGTAACTGCCTAGGCGCAATATCACCAGAAATCTTGGAGATTGGCCACGCTTGCTTTTTCATTTGATTTGCACAGATCTTATTCCCCTCTTGCTGTTTCTGCATAGCCTGGTTTTTGAAAATGGTTGTTTTCTGCATTGAGATTTGTTCATAGATTTCCAAAATATACATAAGTAATAGATGGAATGCGGTGCTGAATTACTCACTTTCGATCTGAAGACGCTTTATTTTGTATTAAAATTGCCTTGAATAAGGTTGTAAAATTAATGTGGGACCTGTTCATTATGATAACGAGAAATGACCGAATACCACGAAACCGGATTACCCAAAGCTCGCAATCAAGCGATTTAATTGAGACACGAAATATATTAGATAGTAAACGCTCCTGACACCTTATCTCTGCTTTTTACTGTGCTTTCTTTGAGTTGGCCTTGGAGGCTTCTTCTCTATCCCCTTGATCTTCTTTCCAGGCAACGTAGATATAAGCGAATAAGACCACGTTGGCTGTAACTGCCGCCAGAATTCCGGCATATGTTGGGTTTCCTAGATCAGGCTCTGTTAGTCCTGATATGGTGAAACCATTGTACAAGAATGGTTTTGATACATACCTCCGAAGATAGTGTTGACTGTCAAAAAGTACATGCCAATGGGGCCAACTACCATGGCTGCTGTGAAAGCGAGCAACTTGAATATCACATCACTGGAGATGCAGTTTAGCTCATGGTAACCTGACACTTGGGTGATTTGGGCTGCGCATACCTTGGAACAGCTGGAGTCACGTTGGAGTCGCTCTTTGGTGGAGGTTTGGCGGCAACGTCGGCATAGCTCTGACCGTGGGGTTTACGGGCGGACATGTTGGAGACGGGGTAGCTAAAGAACGAATATCTTGGATGATTGACTTGGAAGATATCTTGTTGATCAGTTGTATGAACAAAGACTTGATAGATAGAGTTTGGAGTTTTGATTGGGGGAGATGGAGCTGGAGCTGGAGATGGAAATGGAGCTGTATAACTATTGCGGAGAACATCAAACTGGTCACATGGTGACCGGCGCGTCACCAATTGTATTTCGTCAAATTTGTTAAGGGTTCTTTAGATGAACCAAACAATTGAACTAATCTACCCGGCCCTTTATCTGACTTTGACAAATTACAACTTCCATCTCACCTTTACAAACCAATTGCTCACTCAATTCAATTTCCTCGACTATCCCATTCGGGCAGTATAAGTTCACGTGATGGTCGCGCGTCGGCGCGTGTCCGCCGGCAGAAAAAGTGCAAAAAGTGTTTCTGTTCTGCGGATTCCTGGCGAATTGACAGGAGGCGGGTGAACTGTTGGAATTGAGGGTCCTAAAATAAATTCTGTATTTGCGCAATGCATGATTCAGTCCCTAATACTCCCGTAAGGGATAGGAAATCTGCACCTGGCGATCCCGACGACGAAGACCATCACGATACGATTGCCACTGTCCCCGTCGGAGCGCATACTCTGACCCCGTCGCAAAGATTAACACAACCGACACAATTGGTTGATTTACCATATACAAACCCTCCTGCTTCAGTGGTGCAAGTCGCCGCTTCTTCACCAACTGCCCCCGCACATTCACCACCGCGCCGACCCACCGGTGGTATTTTGTCCTCTCTCATGGCCCCTTCTGGGACACAATTTCGATCCCCTGCAACATCCCTCGGTCCGGCAAAGCGAACCCCTGTTTTTGACCTGGAAGACGGTCCTACTTACCGAGGTGGTTCATCTGATGAAGAAGACAACCCTTCGGCTCAAAGTACAGACATCAAACCCGCAATGTTCGCCAAGGCTTCCCGAAGTCCAGAGAAAGAAAAGGTCGCAGAGTCGCCAGTACGACCGGATGGAAACACAATGGATCGGTTTCGAGAAATAACATCATCTGCCATGTATGATCCCAAATCGAATGGCATCAAACGTTCAGCAGATCAAATGAGTCCACCGACGAATGGTTTTAAGGGCGTTGCCACCAAGAAGGTGCGACAGGATGGACCTTCTCGCGCTCAGCCGGTGGTACCAAGATATACTGCAGTCGATCAGATTGAAGATTACCGTCTACAGATCAAGGTCAATCGCATTCGGAACGTGTTGCCCCGAAGATCAGTCCAGGATTGCGTGGATGCGCTCCTTGAGGTGAATGGAAACTACGATATTGCTTTGGATCGACTTTCCCACAGCAATGATGTACTGGTGATTGAGTCCTCAGAAGATGAACTGAGTATGGCCGCCCCTCAGCAATCGATCCCAGCGCCTATGGCCAAGCAACAGATCAAAGCACGTGGTACAATTCAAGATAAATGGGCTTCTTTGAACAGACCGCCGACCCAGCGTGACCAACCCACTGAGGGATCCAAGCCCCGTGGTCGTCTGATTCGAGGCCCAAAGAATCGTGGCTCGCCATCTGGTGATTCTTCCGCCGCGACTCCCATACCTATTACTTCTTCTCCGCCACCGCAAAAGAAGGGAGGCCGACTACAAAAAGGCCGACGCCGGGAACCGAGCCGTTCAGAGTCACCCGAGGCAGCGATGTCCGACTCTGATGACTCAGATATACAAGTTCAGAATGCGGATGATACTGGGTTAGAGGGCAAAGTTCTCAAGTTCTTCAACACCTGTAACGTCCACGACCTTGCCGATATCGCATCAATTCCACAAGAAACCGCGGAGCTCATTACATCTCATCGTCCATTCCGCTACCTATCTGAGGTTCGCGTTGTACAAGCTCCCGCTGATGAATCAGCCAAGCCGAAGGGTCGGCCTCGCAAGCAGCCCAAAGCAATCGGTGACAAAGTTGTGGATAAATGCATGGAAATGTGGACCGGCTACTTGGCCATCGATGCTCTCGTGGCAGAATGCGAAGGGTTAGGTCGCCCGGTTGCCAATGAGATGAAGAAATGGGGCGTTGATATGTTTGGAAAACGTGACGGCGAGCTTGAACTCACATCTATGGTCAATTCGCATGATTCTGGTATAGCAACGCCCTCCTCAAATCGCCAATCGCCAACCAGCAACGACTCCGAGGATGATGCCCCGGTGGCTTCCTCGCGTAAGCCGAAGAATTCGCAGTTCATTACTCAACCCTCAATCATGTCGGAGGATCTTGAGATGAAAGATTATCAGATTGTTGGAATCAACTGGTTATCGCTTTTGTTTGAGAAAGAGTTGAGTTGTATCCTGGCAGATGATATGGGTCTGGGAAAGACTTGCCAAGTTATCGCCTTTCTAGCTCATCTTTTTGAAAAAGGGACCAAAGGACCTCATCTGGTTGTGGTTCCTGCGTCGACCATTGAGAACTGGCTGCGCGAATTCAAAAAGTTCTGTCCGACTCTGAATGTCTTCCCTTACTATGCTGGTCAAAATATGCGCGCGGAGATTCGACAGCAGATTGAAGACAGCCTTGAGGATGATCCAGAAAGTGTGAACGTTATTATTACCACTTATACCATTGCAAAGGCAAAGGTTGACTCTAAATTCCTCCGTGAAATGGACTTCTCTGTCTGCGTGTACGATGAAGGACACATGTTGAAGAATCACCAATCTCAACTGTATGAAAAACTAATTCGCATCCCTGCTCGTTTCCGTCTTCTCCTCACAGGTACACCTCTTCAAAACAATCTGCAGGAGCTGGCGTCTCTCCTTGGATTTATTCTGCCGAGCGTGTTCAAAGAGCACAAAGAAGACTTGAATGCTGTCTTTTCCAACAAGGCCAAAACCACAGACGAGTCACATGCAACTCTACTGTCTGCTCAGCGTATCGAGCGTGCCAAATCGATGCTGAAGCCATTCGTCTTACGCCGTAAAAAGCACCAAGTCATCGACCTACCAGCCAAGCATGCCCACGTCCAATACTGTGAAATGAAGCCATCGCAGCAGGCCATCTACGATCACGAAAGAGAGGGCGTACGAAAACTCCTCCTCGACCGTGCAAATGGCGTCAAGACCGGCTCTAAATCAGCCAACATCCTTATGAAACTCCGCCAAGCAGCCATCCACCCTCTCCTCCGCCGTCGAGTATACAATGATTCTGTTCTCCGCAAAATGTCAACCGCCTGTCTCAAGGAAGAAATGTGGTCAAATTCGGACCCCGAAGTCATCTTCCAGGAACTCCAACCATACAATGACTTCGAATGTCATCAGATGTGCTTGGCTCATCCACGCAGCTTGGGTAAATTCAAGCTTCAAAAAGAGGAATGGATGGACTCAGGCAAGGTCGATCAACTTCGTGAACTCCTTACCCGCTTCATCGCCAACGGCGATAGATCACTTGTCTTCTCACAATTCACTATGGTCATGGATATTCTGGAAAACGTCCTCGAAACATTACACATCCAATTCGTTCGACTTGATGGTCGTACCAATGTCGAAGACAGACAATCTATCCTCGATGCTTTCCACGAAAACACCGAAATCCCCGTCTTCCTGCTCTCAACGAAAGCCGGTGGTGCAGGTATCAACTTAGCCTGTGCAAACAAAGTAGTCATCTTCGACTCATCATTCAATCCCCAAGAAGACGTCCAAGCCGAGAACCGCGCTCACCGCGTCGGACAGACCCGTGAAGTCGAAGTCTACCGCTTCGTTACGCGGGGTACGATCGAGGAGCAGATTTATGCCCTTGGTCAGACGAAGTTAGCTCTGGACCAGGCCGTTGCCGGTGATGAGGATGGTGGGAAGGCGGAGGAAAAGGGGATGAATATTGTTGAGAGAATGGTTCTTGATGGATTTGATCAGGAGAAGAAAGATGGAGAGGGTGGAGAGAAGGTCAATGGAGTATGATATGATATGCATGGATTTGGAGTTACCATTCCATGAATAAGTTATTGTCTTTTCTGTTTGATTGTATAATCGCAGATTGGCGTCATGTTGAATATTCTATTAGATAGACTGCATAAACAGCAAGTAATGCATAAGCCATTCAATCTTTTTCTGATTTTTTTCCCCCGTTTTATCGCATTTACTAGAAGCACTACCTTAGTGAAGTACCCCCCCCGAGGTTTTTGCTATCGAGATTTAGAATTCGACGTACTTTGGCGGTTTATAGCAGCAATCGGCGCAGTCAATGAAGTGTTGTTTTATATAAAATACACACTCCATTGCTTAGTCCATTATTCTTCCGGATCTAAATGAGTATAAAGTTGATTGATTTGTTCAAATTCTCTGTCATATAATTTTATGTGATCTCAGTTGAGGTTTCTGGTTATTTTTGTTATGACTTCTTTTGACTGTCTCTTAGATATCATGATATGATATCAAGATGGTTGGATGCACTTATCCCAAGAACAACAAATAATGATATGACGGATTATATCATCTCAAGATCAGAAAATAATACTATGAGTATTGGATGTATCCCACACTGTAATCCTAATATGACTGACAACAGTCGGATACGGTGGAAAGAACTGTAGAAAGAACGGCAGAAAGAAGAGTAGTTTCAAACCAATGTTAGGGGCACTGTAGTTAGATGGTAATTAAAAAAGAAGCGCTGGGCGATGTGGCTTGGGCAAGCTAGTATGAAGATTGGCCATGCTTCTACCATGGATAAATAGATTCAACTAGATATAGATACTCAACACAAAAGTCAACATCATTATCCAATGTCCCTTTGAATACCCAGATCGAGTGTGCAGAGCTCGGAAATCCTGATGAAACCCTCTGAAAAGCCGTTAGCAGACATACTTGACATTGGTCACTCCCTTAGCTCTTTACTCAACACCCTCAGCTCCGATCAGTCCATCCATAACTCCCGACGCACTATCTTCCGACGGGATTGCACGAAGAACTGTAGTTTCGCCTGTAACAAGGTCCACAACCATATGAGGGAACCCATGTTCGGTAATTCCGCCATTGGGCCAGTGGAAAGTACCATGCGGCTCTACACCGCATATAACACCAATTCCCTGTCTTGATATGCAGCTTTCACAGGAGTAACAACGTATGCAATAGTACCCAGATTGTCTCCACTCGCGACAGGCCATGCAAAGTGCAGTAGGAATATCAGTGGCACTGATGTAGATTTGAGGCTCTCTAAAATATTTATCGCAATCGAAACAGCAATATGACTCGTAAGGTAAACAGAAAGGGTGTGGATGGATCTTTCCATGCTCAAACGTTGATTGAGGGCGAAGTCTGAAGCATTTATCACATCCGAATTTCCCCCTGTTCCTAGAATTATAGAAAGCTGTTAGTTAATGGAATTATAGATCTGCGGCTGAGAACTTCTTCCCTTCTCGATGACACTTACTTTGGCCAGCGTTCCATATCTCTTAGAATCAAAATCTTTGAGTTTTCCACTCGATCGCAAAAGAGGAGCGGCTTTACTGGATCCATTTCTCTGAAGGTCCGGCATGTCTGTGATAGCCAATATTGCGTAGCATGGTCACAATAGTCGATGATCAGGAGATGCACCTCAGTTGGGAGAGCGAGCAGAGAAGGAGCCGTGGTGTTCTGAGCCATTTTCAGCAGTAAATATCAAGTTCAGATTAGTCGAGGGTGGTAAGAGTAAGACTATATGTCTGAGAATTTTGAAATTCGAGAGGTGAGAGAGATGGTGGAAGAAGGGAGGAGGTAAGAGGAAAGGGACGAATGGAAGTGGGAGTGAAGGCAAGCACGCCAGTGCAGTGAATGCGACTGAGCTCAAGTTCCCCTGGTACATCTGCCGTAATTTCAATATTATTGTTGCCCAAATATTTTCCCCTTCAGTAGTACGTCATAATACCCAGTGTCTAATACATTATGAGGATTGTATTCCCTATGGCTCGTTTCACTATGAAGAGTATCTGCAGACAGTATGTATTCGCTCAAAGTGTCCATTTAGTAGACCGGGTCGACTCGGCATATCTAATTAGAGTTGAGGGCCTGTATTGGACAAAAAGCCAATAAGACTGGTTGATCATGAACTCTGAATTCATTCAATGATTTCTGATGTTGAGAAAGAGATGGAAAATAGAGACCTGGCAGTCGCATCAAATCCATCCATCGATGATATTACCCCATCGTGACTGTTCCTTGCTTGATAAATGTTAAAATATATCAATATAATTGTCCATGTTGAAGGCAATATTGCACTCCAGTAAAGAATAAATAGGGGGTTTGAAAAAAAAAAAAAAAGAAATCAAGAAAAAATTGCGCAGCCTTCAGCGAAGATGTACAAAGCGCAAAAATACTACAAATCCAAACCAAACCAAATCTCAATATCAATATCAATGAAGGGAAGCAAAAGCACCTTCTAGCTTCGATCTCGAAATCCGGAGGTGGCGACGGGCATCCGCGCGGGCAGCTTTTCTTTCGGCGTAACGGGTATGTATCCACGTGTTTGCCGCGCGCACGATCTGCGATTGGGACCTGAAGATCGTAAAGTCGACCAGGATATCCAGAGATATTCCTTTACCAGATATCACCAAGGTTTCCCACAAATCACTTGATTTGGTAATAGCAGTAGGCTGTAGGCAGTAGAGGATAGTTCAAGCTATAGTCGCGCGGGCGCGACTATTACCGGCGGGGGAACGGAAGGCCGAGAGGTTGGTTGATAAGATCGATAATGTGAACGGGGGACAATCGAGTCGAGTCCGGAGAAGTTGAAGAAGTGATCAAGTGACGCATTGAAGGAGGTCGGGTATGCGCCGAGGCTGAAAGATTCGCGACAGACACGAGTGTGAGAGAAAATGCCGCAAGCGTTTTCGGGCGCAGCTGGAGGGAGTGGAGTGGAGAGTGGAAGAAGAGTCGGGCCTGCGGGGAAGGTGGAAATTCAAGAATTTCCAGATGAGGGGAGATTATGACCGTGAGGAGAGACAGCAACCTTGCTAGAGGAGGAGAGAGGAGAGGAGAGGAGAAAGTAAGAAGGGAGTAAAGTGTATGGATTTCCTGGGGAAGAAGAGGAAATGAACCAAAGTCCAAATTGGATCGGAATGTTCCCGTGACTCCGTGAAGTCTAAGCAATTCAAGCTGGGACTTCCAACCGGGCCGATTTCTGTGTGGACTATGATAATACAGATTAATACAAATTTAATCCATTTATTGATCTGTGCGAGGTATTTTATTTGTAGACTTTGATATTTTGAACACGGTAGGTACCGTGTTGAATCATTCGAGGTACATCCTGTCATTCTGGATATACTTCCTGCTTGACTTTCTTTTACCTAATTGCAGTATTTATGACTAACTATACATAGTTGTTGAGTCTTCTATTTCTTTCTATGTATATCTATTTATATATTAAACAGAATAGCCTGGGATACTATATAACTTATTGTATACATCTACAGAATGATATCTCTGCTCATATAGAGTACATAGTACTATATTCACATGCTGACGTTTGGGCCCGCAACGACTGGCGACTGTAGTAAGTGTATTTTTACATACAAATTACAATACCCGTCCTCTTCACTGGTCGGCGTAAGGTCCGACGCGGGTACCGGACTTGTATCCGTACTGTAACGGTAGCTCAACCGATGTACAACACACTCACTACAGTATACAGTATGAATGCACGACGTATCTATCTATTTCCCCAATTCTGTAGACAATCTTTTCACATCTTTCAAATTCTCTTCTTTACTTTTTATTTTGAATCATTTTCATTTTCCACTCCCCACTAACTCGGTCCCCGCACCTAATTCTCAACTCCCGGAACCGCCCTCCGGTCCCGACTTCTTCCGAGGTAAATGCCGGCCCAGCAGGCCTCGGTTACCAGTACACTACAATAATTAGTGACGAGGGCCGTGAGAGCTAGATGCTTCCAATGAGTAATCGCTGATCTGATCTGATCTGCTGAGCTCAGTGCTGATGCTAATGCCGATGCTGATGCTGATGAACGGCTGCCTTGCTGGAACTACACATGATCTTTAATCTTTGTAACCGGCCTGGTTAGAGTCGGAGAATTCAATTTTGGTCTGGACTCTCCCACTGTATTGTATATATAGTACTATGTATATACAGTATGTACTCTGTACTATGTACAGATGTAGTGCAGGTGGGTCTGCCCTGTCTACTTCGCGTGAACATTAAGCCGAACTACAAAGATGACTCTGTAAATCGTATAGCCGAGTCCAGTCACTGACAACGAATCGTACTCCTACATAGTATATTATCAATTGGTGAAAAAAAGTTCTCTTAGTTCTCTTTGTAGAGCAACTGATGCACAGTAGTTCTTTTGAAAGACGACATAGACAGACTTCCTACTGTGCAACATATGACATCCTTTGATTTCTATATCATCTGCATTCCAATCCCAGCTATATGTGGGACAGTCTGGCTCCGTTGGGCTTTTCTTTTCTACAGAGCCCAATTCTCACCCAGCACGTAGTCATTGCTAAGGAGTAATCCAGAGCCATCGTCACAGGAACACTCGCAGAAAATTGACTGAGGAACCGAGAAACTGAAAACGTTGAATTGATTCCTGTACCTCGGGGATATCAAACAAGATGCAAGTATCGCACCAGAGTGACGGGAAACCGCGCAGTTAGAATTCATATTAAATACCATATGATAAGTGCAGACGACAGAATAATCGTGCTAATACAATTTGAAGCTTATTCAGAGAAATCACATTTGTGAGGTGGCGAAACGACTATGTTTGCGAATGCGACTTCCGTATCGATAGAAAATGTATCTAAGATGTTTTCATCAGTATGTATTTAGGGATTCGATGAGATAAAATTTAGTTAGGTTCGTCCCCATGCACTCTGACTGATCTGATCTGATCGCCCAGAATCAACCTCGTGAGGATTGCGCATGCCAGGGGAAAGGAAGTTGCGAGGGCCAAAGCGCATAGCCACAGTGAACACAAACCCAGAATCAAAGGAAAACAGGCACTCAATACAGAGACAGATGTATTTAGATCATTTCACTTACGGGAAAGGTAGCATGGCCAGGGTCAGGAACGCCAACAGTGATGTTGCCCAATGGTAACCCAGGTTATTGTACACTGCGCGGCCGTTAGCTTGTCACAGTCTCCAATGCAATCTTCAGCTAGAAGTCCACCCTGGCTTCCCGCATACAGCCGGACAGTACATCTTCAACTTGCTTCTGTGACAGGGAGATGCATCTTTGCTGGGGACACGATGCTTCTTGACATGCACATGCAAAGCACGGACACTGGCCCCGGTCGAGGACATGAAAAGAGGAAATGGGAGAGCACGGGAGTAGACTTACTCTGGATACCGAAGAGAGGGAATATGCCTCCAAAGCTCGACCGCATGAAGGAATTCGCCGCTAGGGCACTGGCAGAATATAAGGGATACGCATCGACGAGGAAAGTGAAGATACCTGAGTAAACTAGGATAGTCCTAGTAGTGACACGAGATAATCAGTACCGAGACAATTCTCAGAATCAAAAGATTGCCGGAGCCAGGGGATGGAGGGTAAGGCTCAGGTGAAACATACCCTGCACCGAATAGAGCGCTGCCAATTATAGGTGCGATCCAGTGTACATCTGAGTAAATTGTCCAGGCAAAGATGAACAAACCACTTGTGACCAAGGGCCCGCCCAGAATCGCTGTTATGATAGTCAGATCTCACCTAATTTCTTTGTTGGTGATTTATTCACATTCCCAAGCTGACACTTACCTGGTGGAAGACGCCACTCAGGCTGAAATTCTTCGGCGTGGTTCCCCTGTTGGTGGTTACGCTCGAGACGCATATAATTGCGACGCCAAAGTGGATCTGACAGGATTGCCATGACCATGCCGACGAAAAGACCTAAGAAGCACAGGCCTCGCTGCCACAGGGAGAATCCATAAACATTTGAGAAGACCAGTTGGAAGGCTCCGAAGAAGAGATATAAGATGCCTAGTAAGATAGCGGAGAAAATGCACAGATTCAAGCACATTGGTTCGAGGGTTAGTAGAAGGATTGGACGATACATTGATCGTAGGACTGTTTGAGGAACGGATCGCTCTAATTTTTCAATTGGAGCTTTCCATCGGTCATCTCCAGTTTCTGCTCTGAGTTTCCGGGCCTTGCGTCTGAGAAGTCTGTCTCGATTTCAGTAATGATTCGCAGAGAGCGAAGGCGTGAATACATACACTGGGTGATATGTCTCCGGTACAAACAAGATCATGGATATCAATAGAACGCCAGTCCAGATCAGCAATACGTAAAAGGTCCAACGCCTATGAAAATGTTAGATAATATCGACGTACTACTTTAGTAAGTGTTTGTGAGGACAAACCAGGTGGTAAACTCGTTGATGAATCCGCCAACACTACATCAGTGTCAGTTACGTGCATAGACAGTGTTTCTAAAGGTCACAGAATCTGAAACTTACAGAGGGCCAACTTCAGGACCGATAAATGGACTCGCGGTATAAAGCATCATCGGAAAAGCAAGTTCCTGACGATCGAACATGTCGCCGACAGTACCGCCGGCAACACTCAGAAAGGCAGCACCGGACAGGCCATTGAAAAAACGACAGACGAGCATAGTTTGAATGTTCTTGGCCACGGCACATGGAATGAGCCAGATGAGGAAGAGTGAGAATGAGACTATATATATGTTTCTTCGGCCGAAGAACTATGAATCGAAGTTAGTACATGGTTAATCAATCCCAGTGTTGCTGGATTATGCTAGTATAGTCCTACCTCAGACAGGGGGCTTAGAAAGAGTGGTCCGATTCCTGGAGATAATCAGTCAAAGACCCAGCTGCATATATGATACCCGTGAAAGAGTGAAGCAAGCAACTAACCAAGACCCCAAATGAAAAATGATAAACCCAGAGTAGCAACTTCCCTAGAACAACCAAATTCCACCATCAACTGATCATAAGTGACAGTATACATGGAAGAAGTGCACGTCCTATTAACAGTCAACACAATTATCGAAAAGAAGCCACCACAAACAAACCATCAACACAGACGGAAAAGGGAAAAGAGAAAAGGGTAAAGTAAAACTCACACACAAAGCGAACCCGTCGAAACAATAATAACAATCATCCACTTCCGAAATTTACTCATATTCCTCGGATTCATCACATCCCCATCATCCCATTTCACCGTAAACTCATCAACAACCTCCTCATCAGATCCAGAACCAACCCTCTCATCATTCCCACTCAAACTAATCCCATCATTCAAAGACCAAGATTGTTCCAGAGACCGTGACGTACTCGCATGGGAATCTCGACTGGATCTTTGTTTTGATAAATGTGTTTGGTCCTCACGTGAAAGGGGAGCCGTAATCGGGGCAAATCCGACGTCCTCGGATTTCGAACTCCGCTCCTGTTGGTGTTGGTGTTCGTGCTGGTTCTGGTTCTGGTGCTCATTTTCGTGGATGGTGCTAGATGATGATCTTTTCTCGTCTGGACATGGCGATGTCATTATATTTAGATTTGAAGGAAACACCCGGTTCAGCCTTGTGCTAATACTATGTAGTAGAGGGCACTTTGGAAAGTCCTGATGATCGACTCGGCTTGATGTTCGGGAAGAGCTCGGGGCTCCGCGCTAGTCAAATCCCGAGTTTGTGGCAAGGTACATCCAAACAGTGTTGAAGTTGAGTTTCGCAGGTGAATATTTTGGAAAGTTGTAAATCACGGCAGAGTGACGTTGTAAGGATCCGTATAATTAGGAAGGAATGATCGTGGAAACAATTGATATCCTGCTGCTGCAGTATAAATAGAAGATGGAGGGTGGAGAGGAGAGGAGAGAGCTTGGTTAAAAGTGGGAGGGGGAAGAGAAGAGGACGAAATGACTAAATTCTTAGCTTCGGTCTTTTATTTCGGAGATGATAAAGCTATTGGGTGGTTTCTTATGTGGTTGATTGATCGGCTTTATTAAGACCGAGCTGATTAATCTTGTTATTGTGTGTTCATCACAGTGACTGTGATGGCGATTGTCTGTAACATACATAGTGAATACTTCACTTAATGATTAAACTTATAGAAGAAATGATCTGTGAATATCCGGATTTTGAGTTTCAATGCTGATATCATTGTTGTCTGCTCTTGAGTAGTTCCCCACATACAATTGTTCCGACAATTAGATTCGTGAATGATCAGCATAATATAATATTTTGAGTAAATATATTATAGTTGTTCATTCTAGCACCTAAAGTTTGGCACTATTTTATACTTATAAGATAGGGTACATCAATTTAAACAACTCTAGCCAATATGACTATTGCAGATATCCGTATTCAAATGCTACGATGTCCTACCATATGGTAACTCAATATGTAGTAGTCAATATGAATGTGTTAATTTCGACAAGTAACAATGTATCACAAACTAAAGATTTTATCAGTTTGCATAACATAGATCAATCTAAATATAAAAGCTACAAATCAATCCTCCGACCTCGGGAATCGTAGCTGATTGGCTTGAAACTGCCGTCGACTAAGTTCAACCGTTCGCAACGGCTGTGCATAACGGAGATCCACGTGGAGTTTCTACAAAAGCAACTACATAATTACTATGCAGACTACATACAGAAGTGAATATTCATTTGATTCTGTGACTGAAGCGATGTATGTTCAATTAACTAACAGCTAAAACTACGGACGACCCATGTATCGATTCACTCCGGAAAATATCCAACAGAAACCCATCATAACAAAAAAAAAAAACCCATTGCTCCATCCAAGCCCAAACCATTAACTCCTCTTTCTCCGGATAGCAAAAGACAAGACAGCGACAAACAATTCAATTATCGGATCTTCCAGAAACCCTTAGACCACCCCAAACTCAACTGTACATGAATGGAATTTTGCGCCAGTATGTCCCCGGAATTTTTTGACATCTATTCAAGCCATCATCTACAGAGCTTGGGCAATCTGGCTGGTGGCGGTAGCATTTTCTTCGGCCCATGAGCCCCAGAGGTTCTGCTTACCGCCGATCTTCAGAGGAGCCCCGATCGACTTGGCACTCTGATCAACCTTGACAGCATCCTTTGTGGCCAGTACCAGAACTTCAAAGAACATCTTAGTGGCATCGGCCTTGCTGGACCGTTGCTCAGGAAGCATATCCTGGAAAAGAACGCTCTTCTTCTGCTCCGAATCACCTAGACGCTCGCGGAGGATGTGAACAGCATGCTTGGTACCCATGGAGACAGGCTCGTTGTCGACGGGGCGGATGGTGTCCTCAAGATCGATCTCGGATTGGTTCAATCCGTCACCCTGGTTGAATTGAAGGTCGTCGTGGCTGTCATCGGCAGGGAAGTCAATCTCAGAGCCTTGGTTCATGGTAGCGTCAAGAGCAATGCCCTCGTCTTCAGGAACAATAGCATCGTCATCGCCAAGCTCCAGAGCCGGAACATCCCCAGCTGGCATTTCCATGTCCGAGATTCCGCTGTCACGCTTTCGCTTGAGTTCGCCAGCCTTCTTCACAGAGTCCAGAGACAAAAGACCACGCAGTTCAGGGGCCCAGCCACGGTTGCGCTCCTCGCCAAAAATACTGGAGACGAATTCGCCATTCTGCTGGCGGTTCATCAGAGTGAGAAAGACAGGATCGCGAGGGAGGAATGCAGGGGGGTTCAAAATCGCAGCACGGTCTTTTTGCATTTCTTTGAGTTGGCCCGACGAGTAAGAGGTCTTGTCATCCATCTCCATGAACTCAACAACCTTTTGACGCTTGGCTCGTTGTGTCTGACGAGCGCTAGTATTGGCAGCGGCTTCCTGGTTGAATTGCTCCTCGAGTTTGTTCATCTGGACAGAGGCAGCATCTGAGAGTGGACTCTCCGAATCACGAACGCGGTTCTCGGCAGGGCGTGGGGTCTGAACACCAGACTCGTCTTCGCCAAGGTCCATTCCACCGTCAGGCAGCAAGTTATCAATGTTGTCGTGAGCATCAGGTCCCATATCCATCTTATCAAGTGGGGCATCATCGTCACCAAAGTCGAGTTCCAAGTCGTTGTCAATCAATTTTCCAGAGTCGCTAATGTAGTCGTCTTCCAAAGGACGAGCCGGGGGGGCGTCTCGACCAATTTCCATAGATCTATCCATGCCAAGGGGAAGCTCGTCCTCACCCAGGTCCAGGTCAACGAGGGTGTGGTCTTCGAGACGCGCGGGTTCTTGTGACACGGAGCGACGGAAGCTGCTATCAGGCATAAGCTGGCTGCTAGCGAAGTCCTTGCCAGTAGATTTATCGGCAGACTCCAGGTTGAGATTTTGAGGGAACAAAAGCGAAGTATCAAGGTTGGTGAAAAGATCGGATTCGGTCAGAACATCGGGCAGGGTGATACCACCCGGTGCAACTACTGTTGTTGTCAAATCATTGTTATTTGTGAGACGAAATGCCTGGAAGCAAAGCAGTTAGCATTGACAAAGACGTTCCACATAATGTTTATTGGGGGTGGGTCTAAGACGAACCATCTTGATCTTCATCAAGGCTTCGTTACAATCGTCGAGCAGGTAACGCGCCTTACGGCTATAAATTCTAACAACACCCAGCAACAGCTGACCACTTAGTCGCAGCGCCATGGGAGCTTGGCCCTGGTCAACAATGGCACTGACACTGCCCTCAATATCAGACTGCAGAATATGCGATTTGGACAGTTTGCGCTCAATGTTGGCCGACAGCCAGACGCGGGCCAGTGGCCCCGTCTTTGACAAAAGAGTCTCCGAATAGAACATGTCGCGTAATGATACTCAATGACAGTGCAGTATACAAGAGCCAAATACGTTCAGGTGATGTATAGTCAAGACCCGCCCGGCGCGGGGTGAAGGCGTAACAGGGGATTGACGCGCTAAAGCCGGGATAATAACAGACGTTCTCAGTGGTGTCTAACGACGCGATGCAAGAGACAAGAAGCAAAAGAATCACCAAGCGCAGGTCTTGCGATTCAAAGAAAGCACAAAATAGAGGAGACGCGTAGTTCAAACACGTCCAAGATGGGAAGCGCGAGGGATGGATGGAAGGGCAAATGCGCGTCTTCGCTGGGGAAGAGTTTAGGCATCGAAAGGTCAGGTGCCGCTTGGGAATTGGAGGGGGCTGGGGGGCAACCGCCAAGAATGATGACTCAGTGAGTTGATTAGGTAAGTGTGCTGATATAATTAAATGCGCTAGACCGCTTCGGGTTAAGCATCATCACCGCCGGGCAAGACGCATTCGACTGCAGTCCGCGCGCTTCACTCTCAATTTATTCACCCCTGGTCCTGGTTTCTTTTTTTTTCTCGTTCAATTTTTTTTTGTTGCTCCTTGGATTTTCCTTGATTCTTTTAATCAATTGTACTCCAGATTGTGCTACGCAATCCCCTCGACTATACTTCGCTTGCTGCTTGTTGCTGCAGTCTGGCGGATTTGCTGCCAGATCGCATTCTTAAGAGCGTGCCCCCTCCGCTCTCTCTCGACATCAGCAACTCCGATCTAGGCGGGATGAAAATCGCCCTACGTTAATTCGGACGTGTGATCTTTCTTTTCCACTTCTTCTCTTCTTTTTCGTTCCCCAAAAGCATGAGAGATGTCAAGGTCGACAACACCCGCGTTGCCTCTGCATAATGCACCCAAAATCGAATCACCGCGACCTGCATTCAACGATTCTTTAGGCAGTCGGCCAGATGCTCCTTCGTCGGTATGTAATGAGGTGGATAGCCTGTTTTGTTCTACGGGTGTTCCTCCCATAGGTCTTTCAAGTTCAACTGGTTGATTGTTGGGAAATTTGGCTAATCCCCCGGATCTGCAATTAGGCTTCGACCTCCACATATTCTTGGCTTGAGCCCTATGAAACCGCTGAACGACTCCATACCTCCCTTGTCCATGGCCTAACTCCTGCCGAAGCCGAAATACGCCTCGCCAGAGATGGTCCCAATGAACTGCCACACGAGGAGCCGGAGCCCCTGTGGCTGCGGTTTCTCAAGCAATTCAAGGAAACTCTAATCTTGCTTCTTCTTGCCTCAGCCGGTATCTCGTTTGTGATGGGCAATTACGATGATGCTGTCAGTATTACGCTTGCAGTCACAATTGTTGTGACAGTTGGTTTCATTCAAGAGTATCGGTCGGAGAAATCTTTGGAGGCTCTAGGTCGACTCGTTCCACACTTTGCGCACCTTATCCGTGACCTGCCCTCGAACACAACTACTGCTGATAATGCAGCTTCGTCAGAATCTGGTGAGGAAATGAGTGAGCTCAGGAGTAAGAGTCCGGGCACTGCATCCTCTGCTCTCAAGGCGTCCACCACGGTCCCCGCCAACGAATTGGTGCCAGGAGATCTAGTACTATTCTCTACAGGAGACCGTATTCCCGCAGATATTCGAATTACCAACGCAAGCGACCTTTCAATCGACGAATCGAATTTAACTGGCGAAAATGAACCGGTGGTGAAATTCAGCGCAGCACTTCGCAGTAATACCCTCGGTGACACTCTCGCAGCCCCCAGCTCCACAAAACCACCTCGATCGCCATTCTATGATGCCCCAGCTACCGGTGCCGTTGGTGCAGATATCCGTCTTAATGAGCAGCACAACATTGCGTTTATGGGTACTCTTGTTCGCTCGGGCTATGGTCAGGGCATCGTTATCTCAACGGGTGCAAAGACTGAGTTTGGAAGCATCTCAGCTTCTCTTCAGGAGATTGAGAGCCCGCGTACTCCATTGCAGTTGTCTATGGATCGCCTTGGTCAGGAGCTGAGCTATATTTCTTTCGGTGTCATTGGCTTAATTGTTGTCATTGGACTCTTGCAAGGCCGTAAGCTGCTTGAAATGTTTACCATTGGCGTCTCTCTTGCAGTGGCGGCCATTCCAGAGGGTCTGCCCATTATTGTCACAGTAACACTTGCCCTTGGTGTTTTACGCATGGCTAAAAGAGGAGCAATCATGCGCAGGCTTCCCAGTGTTGAGACTCTTGGATCTGTCAATGTCGTCTGCAGTGACAAAACAGGAACACTCACCCTCAATCATATGACTGTCACAAAGATGTGGCATTTTGACTCAACGGAACCATTTGAGGTCCAGCGTGATATGACTTCAGTCTTGTCTCCTGGCCCGGCTGCCCGCACGATTCTTCGGGTCGGCAACATCGCCAACAATGCTCGTCTATCGCGTATTCATGCCAATTCTCCGGCCAGTGCGTCATCCGCGGCAGTACTTTCTTCCACTGTGGACAGAAACTCCAGTGCTGTCAAGAGCCGGTGGGTGGGTCAGCCAACTGATGTTGCTATTCTGGATTTGTTGGACACTCTGGGTGAAGATGATGTGCGTGACCGGATTAGTGCTCGTGTATCTGAAACTCCCTTCAGCTCCGAGCGCAAGTGGATGGGTGTCATTATTGGCAGCGGTAGCCCTGGTGATTCGAACGTTGCCTATATCAAGGGCGCTCTTGAGCAGGTTCTAGCTCGTTCGGACACATATCTGACGAAGGATGGCCGGGAGGTCATTCTTGACGAACCTCGCCGGAATATTATCCGTCACGCTGCAGAGAACATGGCCGGCGAGGGCCTGAGGGTCCTTGCATTTGCCAGTGGAGCAGTGCGAGACTCGTCAAGAGGCATGAGGGGATTCAACAGCCGCTCTAATACCCCTAAGGGCAGTCCCACCGATGACGATGATAAATATAACGGACTTGTTTTCGCCGGTCTTGTTGGCATGAACGACCCTCCTCGTCGGGATGTACACAAGTCGATCCGTCGTCTGATGAACGGTGGTGTCAGAGTCATCATGATTACTGGTGATGCTGAGACAACTGCAGTAGCTATTGCGAAGAAGCTCGGAATGCCGGTTAATGAAAGTGCCGGTGCACGTTCCGTCCTCCGCGGTGATGAACTTGACCGCATGAGCATGGGCGAGCTGAGTCAGGCTATCGCAACTACTTCTATCTTTGCCAGAACGAGCCCCGATCACAAGATGAAAATCGTTCGCGCACTTCAGTCTCGGGGTGATGTCGTCGCTATGACCGGCGACGGTGTCAACGACGCACCCGCTCTGAAGAAGGCTGATATTGGTATCTCAATGGGCAAACTTGGCACAGACGTTGCCAAAGAAGCTGCTGATATGATTCTCACTGATGACGATTTCTCGACAATTCTCCGAGCCATTGAACAAGGCAAGGGTATATTTTATAATATTCAAAACTTTATCACCTTCCAACTGAGCACCAGTGTCGCTGCTCTCAGTCTTGTACTTGTCAGCACTACTCTCGGTTTCAAGAATCCACTGAACGCCATGCAGATCTTATGGATCAGTAAGCTTTCCGGATTCTATCAGTCAATTTCTTTTCATACTAACATAAGCCAGATATTCTCATGGACGGACCACCTGCTCAATCCCTCGGTGTCGAACCTGTCGACCCCACAATCATGAACCGACCTCCGCGTCCAAAGACAGCGCGAGTTCTCACGAAACCCTTAATCCAACGGGTGCTCACCTCAGCCATGGTCATTATGCTGGGCACACTCGCCATCTACATCCACGAAATGGGCGACATAGACGATGGCCAACCAATCGGCAAGCGATCTCGCGTTGTAACCGCCCACGACACCACCATGACTTTCACCTGCTTTGTTCTATTCGACATGTTCAACGCCCTCACCTGCCGAAGCGAAGGCAAATCTGTCCTCCGCGGCGAAATTTCCCTATTCGGCAACAAAATGTTCAACTATGCCGTTCTAGGCTCACTAGCAGGTCAAGCCTGCGTCATCTATCTCCCCTTCCTACAACGCATCTTCCAGACCGAACCGCTTGGCTTCGGATCGTTATTCAAGTTACTTTGTCTTGCCAGCTCCGTTTTTTGGGTCGACGAGGGTCGCAAGTACATGCATGCTCTTCGTCGTCGACGGGGACTTGGTGCTGGATATAGTGCGAATGTCTGATGTCTGGTTTGATGCCGTGCATATCTGTATGTATGCATGTGCTTATTTTTTTGAGAAGGGGTTTTCCCTCCTTTATGTGGATGTGTAAACCTATTTGATTGGATGGATATTCCCTATACATAATAGAGCTGTTGTGTCACCACAATTGTCAATCTGTATGACCGTAAATGAAGTGAATATATTTTAGTTTTCTTCCTTTGTACTCTTCTCATAAATGTAGAAGCCACAGGATTGCTCACAGTCATGGTCTTCCCCACATTTGGGAACATGTTCAGTATAGAAAGAAACGGACCATGACATCTCTTCCCAGTGAAAAAAAAGAATGCATTGTGAGTGCCACGGGTCTTTCAATCACCCAGAAGATATCCAATTGTCAAAATACAAAAAATTGACCGACGCAGGGGTCGAACCTGCAATCTCTTGATTCGTAGTCAAGCGCCTTGCCATTGGGCCAGCCGGCCTGATTTATATTGGAATGTTCCATTTTGTGCGTTATGGACCTAAAAGATTTTTACCATTTCAGCCCCACTTTCGCAAAATTCAACCAATCAAGTGGAGTCTTTGACTAAGTACTAAAATTGCAGCACGTTTTTTTAATGAAAAAATATTGATTGTTGGGACTTCGCTCGGCATTATTTTTTCATTCCTGCTTTCCTGTTGGCTTTTCTGATATTTAAGAGAATGAATATTTCAATGTTCGTCGGAGGTGGTGGAATGGGAGCGCTGCAGAGTTTGTTGTTTTAATCTCATGGTTGTTTAACGTGAAATATATAGTCAAGTCAGCAGCCGATGCGTGTCAACCTCCGTGTATTTATGAGAGACTAAACTACTTTACTACTTTACTATTACAGAAATGATACCAGTATAGCATTGAATTGGTAGAATCACATCAAATTCAATCTTAAATTGTGCTACTTGGAAGTAGCACAACCTGAATTTGCTCTATGGAATATCACTGAAAGTCACCAGGCCCATAGAAGCACATAGTGTACTGATGCTCTTTCCGAGTAGGTACTCCGATAGAGTGGGTACTACTACTACTACTAGGATCCAGTGACCAATGTGAATTTGAAAGCATCAGAGCATAATATTCCAAATTGAAGCGAATGATCATTTCAACTCCCCGGAAGCGGGTATCTGACCCTCCCACTGAGATTTCGCCGAAGAATAGAGCTCATTATTCGTCATCATATCCCATCCAAGTAGAGCTAGGCCTTTGCCGGTGATGACTGCTTCCTCGTGTGCCTCGTCTGTCCCAGCACTAGCCGTGAAGGATGGATGATGGGGGTAAGAGCCTTCCGGAGTCGGAATTCCGAACATAGAGTGGAGTGTAGGCACAGCATAGCTGACATTTCCTAGTAGATTCATGTTAGTTTCCATATAGATTGAAAATACAAGTCACCAGTGTAAGCCCTACCTGCATCAGTGGAGCCAGTCAGAACCTTCTTGTGTTTCTTCACGCATGTCCTACCGTAGTTCTGCATGTGTAAAGCATATCGTTCGCATAGTGTATCATTCAAGACAATATCGGTATATAGTTCCTTTCTGAATGGTCGTCAGTTATGGTACCCCCAAACAATCCTGATCAAAAATGAGTGAGGCAACTTACTCTTCAATTTTGACTGTACATCCAGTGGTAACAGCAGCGCCCTCAGCACACCTCCGCACACGCTCGATAAGTTTACTCAACCCAGTCAAAGTCGGGCTCCGAATCTGCCAATACGACTTGGTATAAGCAGGAATGATATTCGCGACCTTGGGCACATCCAAAAATGCCCCGTGAATACGTTCATCTGGCATAATCTGCTGCCTCAGCCCGGAAATTCCATTATAAGCCATCACCAAAGCATCAAGTGCATTTACACCCTCCCATGGATTTCCACCCGCATGTGCATTTTTGCCGAAATACTCCACGTAGAGCTCCTTGCGTGCGTTCATGAGAATACCAGCCACTCCATCGACTGTTTGACCGGTGATATTCTTCGGACCACCGTGTCTGTGAAAAGTAAGATTAACGAAAGTCAGCACAGGGGAAGGGGAAGATATCATACGCCATGAGAGAAACATCAACATCCTTGTATGCACCAGCGTCCAGCAATTTCGCCTTACCACCACCATTCTCTTCTGCCGGTGTCCCAAGTAGTTGAACCCGACCGCCGACATTGAATTCCTTCTGTAAATGAGCTAACGCTAGAAACGCGGTGATACTAGCAGTCGCGATAAGATTGTGGCCACATGCATGTCCAATACCCGGGAGAGCATCGTATTCCGCGTTGAAGTTGACAAGCCGTCCCTCTGTCCCACTGATACATTCGAAAGATGTATCTAGGCCATAAGCGTGCCGAGTAACAGTGAACCCTTGACTTTCGAGAAAGTCACAAATTGTATCATGAGCTTTGTGTTCCTCGTATGCTAGCTCGGGGTTGGACCAAATCTATACTTGTGAGAAATTTCCCATGACAAGACGTAAAGTGAAAGAACTCACGGCCTGATTAACTCCACGGAGACCCTTGTTGACCTTTTCCAAGGCACTGTCAATAGCCTTGCGAACTTCCTCCGAAGGAATGGAGACCGGATTAATCGCCATCTTTTTATTTGACTATTCGTATTCGAACACAATGACGCAATTTCAGTTCCGACTTCTAGGCAGTAAACTCGAGCGGGAAATCCTGTCTATTATATGACTACCCCAGGATCTCACAGCCCCTCTCCCCATATTTACTGAAAAGGGAAGAACTATATCGCAATACGACCCCAATGTGGGGTAGATAATAACTTATCGATTTATGCACGCGCACGGAAGGCAGTGGAAGGGTTAAGTTAGCATAAAAAAGAGGATATCTCGAATATCTTTCCTCTGATAGGGAAATTGGCTGATTGCTCCGCTCAATATCTCACAATGTGGCTTTGAATTTGCCGATGTGTTCGTGATTTGAGCCAATGGAAGAATTCCGCTCGCCAATCTGTCGGCAATGTAAGCCCGAGCCGCCAATCTGCCGAGCTGGGCTATCTTAAACATGGGCCTTTCATTCCGCGGGGAACTGGTATCGATATGAACAGGATATCTCGGAGGCGGGTTTTATCGTCGTGGCATTTATATCGGTATGTATTTACCGGTGCATTTTTGAATTAGGGCTCGATGAGCAAAAGTAGGAAGGTGAAAACTTAGGAGATAAAAGGCTCTAAATATGGATGTATGTCATTGAAATCAAGTACCCTCAAAAATAAAGAAATATCCAATACTGCACTAGATAGATCTAATCGGAAATATGCGGTTCCAGATAGTCATCTGACTATTCGCAAAATTGGGAGGGGCAACAGCGGGTAAGCATGTTGAATTAGATCGCCTTTCTCTTTTCTCCTACACGCAAATACTTCAAAATGAATGAGAGATTGCTCTATTTGATGTGGTATTGAGTACTTTCCCGATTGATCCGATGTGCGTGGACTTCGTTGAAGAATGGTCGGTGCGGAACTTGCTTCCGCCATTCTTGCCTTATGTACCTCTGCAGATCGTTACTTGGTGGAAAAGAGGAAGCAGTTGGAAATAGGCTGCTCAATGTAGAGCCACATTGGGTTTCTTTTGTGAATGAATAATTATGTTGAGATAACGTTGTCAGCCGGAATTGTTTTCAGATTCAAGTTGGCTAGTAGCCAGATTTATAAAATCAAAGTAGAACTGTTTTGATGACTCAAAACTGGCTATTGAACAATTTGAAACTGAAATTCCTTTTGGCTTACAGAATTATCTTTAGATGATCATATCATATAAAGAATTACCTATGTGGCTGATATGCTAAATTTGAAAACATGTGATCTTGACTGAAATCTAGCCGAAACCCTCAGAATTGGAAGTGATCACTTCCAATTAGTCGGGACTTTGTGAGGATAGCTTGCCATTACCCCAGAGACGGAATGCATACTTAGGCAATTTTCATTCATATCTCTCGATAATTTCCTTTGACTACCCTTCAAAAATTTCCCCGATCTTTCGTACATGCCGTATTCTTGGATCTTGTGTAAGCGCTACCAAGACACAGTGATCGATTTCTTCAGATACTCATGATTGCTCCGAAAATGGTTCGACATGCTGTGAATCGCGATTCATCACCTCTGGGTAGACTCTATCCAATGGTCATCTTTATGTGAAAGGCTTGGTATAGTGAGAATTATTGCTAATGTTCCAAGATTGACTCTAGTGCTATCAAGATGAATCTTCATTCTAAGACTGAATATAGCCAACGAGCATCACGGAAATATTGGCAAGCATAACCACCCATTGATGTCACAGTTAGCTCGTCACCGAGTGCATTGTATTCGCTCTGGCAAAGCCGGACCAAGACTCCTTATTGGAATCAGGGCTCGGTTTACGTTCTCCGTATTTTCGAGGTATACTAGCATTTGGCATATGTACTGGCAGTGAGCAAGTCAGAAGTGGAACTTCCGAGAAAGCCCCAGCCGTCAACTCCGCGAACTCTTCGGTACTTGATGGGTTGATACCCGTGAACTGCTTCTGTAAACTTCTACTATGCACGGCAGCTCGCATGAGTCTCCACCTGGCACATTCGAAGTGGCAAAACGTTTCCTGCTCATCTCAACTCTATCTACTGTCCAATGGGATTGGCCATTGTTTTGAAAATTTTCACTTTGCTTGACACCGATATTAGAATGATCTATGACAAATGGTGGTTCAACGCCCGATTCGATATGTATTCTTGATTCTAAGTATCCGCATACCGCGAACTATTGCACCTCTCTTCAGCATTTTATTGAATGAGTAAGCAGTCTAGTTGGAGAGCGGTTGGAATAAAAAGGTGGATACACCAGCCCGACTGATCCGCATGACATCATTCAGCATCTAGGCACACATTGTCTCGTGTCCGACGTTTATCCATTCGGATTCGCACCGAGTGTCTTGTTGCACCTATGCCGACGTGAAGTAAGGGTTGATTTAAACAGGTTAAGGAAATCAAAGAATGCCGGATGAAATATCAGATTATAGTATCATTACTGCCGAGTATTTGAGCATATATGAAGACTTTGATCGAGCAATTCTTGAAGCCAATGAAAACAGAAATGACTGGGCCAAAATCAAAATAGAAAATCATTCCTCGAAGGGAAAATTCGGTTCAATTTTGACTCCCTGGAATTCGAGAAAGCAAGGAAGTTCTGGCAACAATGATCTCTAGCCCCACAGGAAGTGCAGAGAGTGGAGTTTTTTAACGTTTGAATGAAGAGCGGTTTCCACTCGATCCCGACCGGCTTCCCGAAAAAGTAGTTCGTAAGATGCCGGTCTAGTATAATTGGCTTTCGGCATGCCGGTCGGGTTATTATCGGGACCACCAGACTGTGGTTCGGGGTCTCAAGCAGTTAGAGAATATGCAGCCTGGAGAAAAAACTTGAGAAAAACTTGGAAGAGAAATATCCGATTAATTCCGACTATCAATTACTTTTTAATCCACGTTGGCTGCAAGTTGAGGTTGACGTGCTATCTTCGCAAATTTTGGACAAGATGGCCAGCCGACAGATGAGCACTGGAAATTCAATCCATGAGGTGCACGAGCCTCAGCCTGCTCAGCCTCAGCCTGTGGCAGCTGAGCCCGCCTCTGCTCCTGCTCCTGCTCCTGCAGCCCCTGCAGTGAGCTCAAAGCCCCGTTCGGGGATTATGGGCAAGTTAGTAACCCCAGAGTGCAGAAAATTTTCTGGGGATTTCTATTAACTTTCCCCAGACTGAAAGGATTCTTTGCATCAGATGTTCAAGATGAGATTCCTTCTTATAAGGATATCGAAATTCACACCTGGAATGGCCCTGACGACCCCGAGAACCCATTCAACTGGGGTGTCAAATACAAGTGGCTTCTGACTTTGACAGTCTGCTTCGTGTAAGCTTCACCCATCATGTATCCACGAACAAAAAGCTAACCGGCACTTCTCTTAAGTTCGATCCTCACTGGTCTTCCGGCAGGTACATATGGATCTGGAAATGACTGGATGGAGTCTGAGTTCAACGTTCAGAACTCTCCATTCCCCAACCTTTACTGGGCCACAACTTCATGGAATATGGGTGCGGCTTTCTGGCCGTTAATCTTCGTCCCTCTTACTGAGTCATCCGGTCGCATGCCGGGATACTTTGTGGCATACATCATTCTGGTCATTTCCCTCTTCCCTTCAGCCTTTGCGAAGAACTTCGCGACATTGGTTGTCACGCGATTCTTCGGCGGTGGTGCTTCATCAGTCTCGATAAACATTGTCGGAGGAAGTATCAGTGATGTTTGGTTTGGTGAGCAGCAACGAAGCTTGCCAATGTCAATCTTTGGATTCACTAGTGTTGTGGGTATCGCACTAGGACCTTTTATTGGTTCTGCAATCGTGCAGATCCCCAAAAGTGAGCCCTGGCGATGGTATGTTTGTCCTGGTTCTTAATCTTCGTTCCCTTAAATCGAAGACAACGCTAACCCGTGAATATTGTAGGATCTTCTATATTCAGATTATCTACAACGCAGCTCTCATTCCCGTATTTTGGTTCATTCTTCGCGAAACTCGACCGGATGTTATCCTTAAAGCCCGTGCTCGTAAGCTTCGGAAAGAAACCGGACGTCCTATCTATGCAGCAGCAGAAATTGATGCACCAAACAAGCTTTCTCTGCTCAAGGTCTCCTTCCAGCGCCCTACTCGCATGTTGACCTCGGAGCCTGTCGTGATTTTCTTCACTCTTTGGATCAGTTTCGCCTGGGGAATTCTGTATCTCTTCTTTTCCAGTGTTGTGCAGACCTATTCGACCAACTATAATTGGGGCTCCCTCGCCACCGGTCTCGTCCAGCTTGCTATTTCAGTGGGAGCGATCATTGGTACCATTATCAATCCTCTCCAAGATTGGCTCTACCTCCGATCTGCCGCAAGGAATACAGAGAAGCCCGGACGTCCCATTCCCGAAGCCCGTCTGTATACTGCAATCCCGGGAAGTCTGCTCTTTGCTGCAGGCCTGTTCTGGTATGGCTGGGCCAGTATGCCTGACGTGCACTGGATTGTGCCTACAATTGGTATCACCGCGGCTGGTATTGGTATCTATTCCATCTACATGGCGGTTGTGAATTATCTCACCGATGCGTACGAGCGATATGCTGCATCTGCTCTATCTGCGGCATCATTAGGACGAAACTCTTTCGGTGCCTTTTTGCCGCTTGCCTCGCCCCAGTTGTTCAGTAACCTGGGTTTCGGCTGGGCTGGCACTCTTCTTGGGTTCATCGGTATCGCACTGTCAGTTGTACCCGTTGTGCTTGTGATGAAGGGACCTCAAATCCGTGCCCGTAGCACTTTCATGCGTGAGGCCATGTGGGAACCGGAGGAGAAGGTTGAGGTCGATCAATCCGGCAAAGGTGAAATGGGACCTACTGCCGAAAACATTGCTTAAGTGAGTCTATGCTTTGCTTGGAGACCTCCAGCCAAAATGTTTTGCTCGATTGTTCTTTGTAAATAGACTTTTGATCGCTCGGATGTTCGAGCAGGTCGATGCTACCTGATCATATAGAACGTTCTTTATAGAATTACGACTTGTATTCATGAGTCACCTATACTAAAGTCCTTGTATAAACAAAACCTTCTGACGGCACTACATTCTTCGAAGATCACTAGTAACTCTTATTGGAATCTTGAATTCACAGTCGCATATCCGAACAGGATTGTTCTGCTGATACTATCGATGTGTCATGGAGATAAAATATCAAAGCCTTACCGTCAAAATAATCTCAACGGAAGAGTATCTCGCGTATGAGCTAGTAAACAAGGATAGAAACCAACAACACAGCAGAGTATAAACAATAACTTCCAATAGTCACTCTTGCGCCAGACCCTGTAAAATCAACGGCTCCAGTCTCCTTGGGCACAGGGCGCGAGGAAAAAGTATGAGGGGTTTTGCATGGAGTCATCGCTTTGGACGAGGATGTAGGGGCAACGACACGGCTCGTTGATGAAGGGAAGGATGTCAAGCTACTTGTAGTAACTAGAGCAACACTGGTAGTTTTTCCATGCGTAAATGTGGTAAACCCAACATTTGGACAGACCATAGTGGTGGATGACCAGGTGACTGTTGTTTCGGGTATCTTGGGAGTTGAGGTGACCAGATCAGTCTCTCCTCGATAGCCTGTACTAGTTGGATGCGGCGGATAGCCGGTTGATCGAGTGGTAGAGATTGATGTAGTTGAGGGAGGTACAATCTCGATGATAGCAGGGTTCTTTGGTACGTAGGGAGCACATATACCAGCGAAGTAAGATAGTGCCGATGATATCTCTTGCTGCGAGCTGCCCCAGGCCTTGATACAAGACCCAACCTTCTCTGTAAACTCGGAAGAGGGACAATAGCAAGCGGCATCACTGTTGGACGTACAATGGGGGATCGCGAGCCACGTATTAATGCACTTCGGTACTAAATTAGGGCACGAAGGCGGAGCCGGATGTGAGCTTGGCTCATTGGAAGTAGCAGCAGTGAAAGTATGCGTGATGGTGGATACCGATCCTGGATGAGATGGCGAACTGGTGGATAGCGTATACGCCGAGCTGATAGCCATTGTAGAGTGAGAGATGCAGGGAGATGCATCTGAACCACATTCAACAGCGATCGTTTCAACAGTTTTCCAAGTATCAGTCGTTGTTTCAACATAGAAGTAGCTAGTAGGGGAAGGAATGCTCGTGATTGTAGTCGAAGTTCTGATAAAATGAGAAGATAGAATCGACGAGCTTGGACTGGGCCGGGGAAAGTCTGGGGTCTTTGGCCCATCAGAGCAATCGAAGTTGATCTCGTGGATGTTGAGATCGCACTCGCCAAATTTGCTCTCTTCAGGAAGCATGAATTTCACGGCAATTGCACCGCCACACTGGTGGTTGTAGATGTCCCTCCCCTTGGGCGTACCGCGGGCCACTTGACGACAGGAAGATCCATCTGCCATTTTGTAGTTGATGAGAACATCGGTCTTCCTGGAAGTAGACAGATGGAAGCTGCGGACCGAAAATGGAGCATCAACAGCATCAACGCCCAGCATGTAGTTGTCGTCTCGAGAAAGTTTCCCCACAATGCATTTGCCCTGTTGATTCCGGTCAGAACGGTAATTCATCAAAAGTACTCTTGCACTTACACCCGAAGACCCGCAGATGTTTCTGGGCGAGAAGCCAACAAAGTTGAAACCCTCAAAGGTCCAATTATCCCCATTTGCCAACTCAGACCAGTCAAACCCAGCCTTTTGCGGCTCGAGACATTTGTTGTCGGTATTTTCCGGACTAGGATAGCAGGTATCGGTGCCCCACCACTAAAAGCGATTGAGTTGAGATCCCACGGAAAATTGAGAAGATAATTGCCTACCAGTCCTGAAGGATGGGCGAGTGCATTGATCGTAAACAATGAAATGAGAGTTAGCCCCTTCATAGTGAGTGGTTGGTCTAGCGAGTGTACTGATTGAAAAAAAGAGAGCTGCGATATTTAATGACAGACAGCAAGGACTCTCACTGAAAAGAAGAAAAAAGTAACAAAGTAAAAGCAAAATTTGTCGACTGATCTAAGGCGTACTGTGATCTGAAATGGGTGGGCATGGTAGGCTTTTATGCCCGACCAAGACGTGAGACCAGTATGCTCTATGTAGACCTGTGCCATAAATCATGTTTACTACAAAAAGCGCCATAGAATGTGGTAGTAGACGTTGAAAGCCCGAGTAAAATTTGGCGAGCTATTGTAATACAATGCAATTGTGACCTATAGGTCTATTGCTCTCGCCAATATGTATATCAATTCGAATTTCTAAGGGAGAAGCTTGGAATGCGGAATGTGGCGCCAAGGGATGTAATCAACTAGCGGATCTAGACCTGGCAATTGATAGTAAACTTGGGTGAAACCTGTTCTGCGAATACTATTTCAGCAACCACACATATTCAATTCAGATTATTTATTGATGTTAAATAACATACAACGCAGGTAAGGATCATTCATATACTTTGACAGTACTTACCCCACAACTTAATAATTGACTCTTCGGTATACTGCCCAGAGGGCTAGTACTTGTAAACATTTTTAATAAATAGTTTCATGGACAAATGACAACGAATCGAACTTAGAGCTTGATAATAATAAACGTGTAGACACCTTGATCATTGGTGAGTTCAAGAGTGTCGCCTATCGCCTCGATATACCTCTTCTTAACATTGTCAGAGTTTCTCGCCGAATTAAATCTGTTTATGGGGAATGAAGGACTCGGAATTCGCAGTGTCAGCAGATGCTTCGTCCAATTTCTACTACTGTAGTACCGGGCTGAAAGAAAAATCAAAAACAAACAACACTATCCAATACCCTGTCTGAGGAGTGTGATTCAACTCAGCAGATTATGTATTCTTTAAGGAGTAAGACTCTTTGAGCAAAACTGACAAAAGGATGCCAGTCACTGTCACACGTGGTATACGGAATAGTATATAGTATCAACTGCTGTCTAGCGGGATCCTATAGCTCGGATAACAAAGAGGCCCTCTTTTTTATTCCGTGGTCCGGGACTACGGAATAAATGCTACTACCTAGTAGCATAATTAGGTACTTATCCTAGTATGCGAATTACTCAACATGGAATTACAGACGTCGCTGACTTTGATTTTTATGCCCAGAGTTCCAGGTGGAAAATGAGAATTAGTTCGCCATCTATCATCGTCGTCAATGGTATACCACCATTCCACGAGCCGCGAATTCTTTTCCATCCCCGTAGCATATCAATCTGGTGATATTCTCAAACAAGCATCGCACTTCTTGTTACCATCAGTTTTAGTCTTGTGATAATTATCAATCAAGCCTCATTTCGGGATTTGTAAGTAGTATCTCCGAGTTACGGATTTAAGATTATACCCGATGCCGACTCGTGTACATTTACTAGAAAGCGTTAAGGTCTATCAAACATAAATTATTAGATCTTCGGGCTTAAGGGCATCATAGAAGACTGAAGAAGTCATGGCTACCTAGCCATGGCTGGGCATTGGAAATATAAATATTCGAAACTATATAAGTCTCCATGTTTGGGATGATCCCAGTCAATTACTACTGTAGTTTCATCTTTTTTGACTCCAGTACTGAAAACAAAGCCCATTGTGCACAATGACAGCTTCTACAATCGTCGTCATCACCGGTAAGATAGAACCAAGAGCCTTACATACTAAGCATGCTATGGAGTTAATTATAAAACTAACCCCATAAAGGTGCCAACTCTGGCATTGGTTACTCCACCACAAAGCTCATCGCCTCGCATCCGGGGTATCATGTGATAATGGGCTGCCGCGACACTCGGAAGGGACAAGTCGCCCTAGACCAGATCATGGAAAGCGGAGATATCAAAGGGACTATCTCAGTCCTCCAGCTCGACGTTACAGACGATGCTTCTATCACTACAGCCGTTTCTAAGGTAGAGAAAGAATTCGGACATGTTGATGCATTCATAAGCAATGCCGGAATCTCTGCCCATGAATACAGTGCTCGGGAGCAGTGCAACAGAATATTTGCTACGAATGTCACAGGGGCATATCTTACATCGGAAGCATTTGTGCCCCTATTACTTAAATCCGAACGCCCTTACCTGATCCAAGTATCAAGTGGTCTAGGCTCATTTGGACTGGCAACTGATCCAAACAATCCCTTCTATCAAGTACCGTATGACGCTTATCGGATGAGTAAAGCTGCACTTGATATGGCCGTGGTACAACAGCATAAGAGACTTCAAAGTCAAAATGTTCGCGTCTTTGCTTACTGCCCCGGCTTGGTTCGGAGCAATTTACGAGGGGATTCCGAGGAAGCTATTAGCGCTGGAGGCGCTGCTGGGGACCCTATGAACTCTGCAAAGGGTATTCTCCGTCTGATTGAAGGAGAGCGAGATTCCGAAGCCGGCAAATTCGTGAATGAGAATGGAACTTGGCCGTGGTAGTAGATGGACATTGCAATTCGAGCATATGCGTCGCGAGTCTGCGCGTGTGCTACAATAGCTCGTTTTAGCACAGAAAATGTTAAGTCAGATATCGATTTTGCAATAGTTGATCTTACCCCTTCTTCATTACTTCCATTCTCCATACAAGTATCCACTGCCTCCTGGTACCAAACTTTGTCGTGGACCCCGAAGCGGGAAAACGGCCCTAGAAATCAGAGCATAACGTCAAGGTGGAGACGTAAAAATTGGGCTGGGCTGAAAGATGGGTATTGCTGTAAATTTAGAGAGGCTAGTCCCGATTAAAGGAAGATTCTAAAATGGAGGCAAATATTTTACGAGAGAAAATAGCAGTAGGTTGAAAGAAGTGCCTGGTTATTTTAATTCTCAACAGAAGGGTATATTGGGGTCATTATCAATTAAAGCTTATATGATACATCAATGGGTATAAAATTCCAGTCACATTATTGTCAAATTAGTATGTAACAGGTCTTCACTTGTCTCGTATCCCGTTAGCCAGGTGGCTAGATCTAGACCATGTTGGCAGGCTGCTCGTTAAGAGTAGACTCCGAACTGGCCGAGAGACGGCGGTGGTTCCTGACAAACTTGGGCCAAGTGTTGGTGAGCACCAGGTACTTGATGCTCTGCTCAGCCTCGTCGAAGATCGTAGAGCAGAACTCATCGGGGATGCTACCCCAGTACATGACACGGTCCTTGATGGAAGACACCGAGCTGCCGGCACCATTCTCGGAGAATTCGGACTTGCTGGGCGAGGGAACGTCGAAGGTGAACTTGTCGAAGGGGCTGACGGGATCAACTTCACGCTCTTCGCCGTAAAGAATAGAAGTCGGCTTCTCAAAGACGGACTCAAGATGCTTAAGATCGTTGGAAGAGATGTTCAAGGGGAACTCAGCGTGGTGGACACTGATGAACTCGGCGTAGATGTGCAGGGCACGGTTGAAGTGCTCGCGAACGAGGTCACGCATGTTGTCATCCTTGACACCGGCACCATCCAGAATAGCCTGAGGAAGGGAGTTCTTCCACTCGGCGACGTTGGTGAGGAAAGCGATGTTCTCACCAGAAAAGTCGTTGAGGGCAGAGAACTTCTGCAGGGGATCAGGGTTACGCTCGAGAACGTACTCCAGAGCACCCATGGTAAGAATACTGTCACGAGAGGAGCTGTTGTCACTCTTGACAGAACCCTTAGAAGACCAGCCAACAGATAGCATAGAGTCAACCATGGTGGAGGTGGAGTGCATAGACTTCTCGTCAGAATTTGTACCCTTAACCTTCTTCTCCCAGTTTGAGATAGCATCGAGAGTCTCCTGGCGAAGAGACTGGTGGCGCATGACCTCCCAGCAGGGAAGGAAAACAGTGAAGATTTCAATGAAGATAATAGAAAGACAAATCCACTGCGGGGGTAACCAGTACTGGTTGACAACCTCCATAGCAGGGACGTAAAGACCGATTAGCCACATGGGGGTGGCGTGCAAATTAGACAGACAGCAACCAATGGTCTGAGTCCTCCAGCCCTGTGTATCGTGAATATTGCGAGACTTCCACAGGATAATTGGGGCAATCAACCAAGTCCAGACTAACTGCGTGACAACACTGGGCCACCATTCCCAACCACGGCCCATCTCAGACTTCTGTTCCATCATGGTGCCGGTGGTTTCGGTTCCGGGAATTCCCCAAGTGCTGTGATACTTGCGGGAAATGATCCACATGAGAGTCGTGAGAAAGATCTGGACAAAAATACCGGCGCCAACGAGGATAAGGATCCGGGTGTTGTAGGCGAGGTTGTGGAAGCGGTTGATCAAGCCTCTGTTGTTCTTGGGCTCGGGGTTGGAGTAAAGTATAGCCTTGCCGCCATCGACGTACTTCTTCTGGAGTTTGGCGACGTGGAGGAATCGACTGTTGGAAGCATGGAAAAGAGAAATGCCGATTGGCAGGAAGAGACCCATGATCCAGAATTCGGTATCACCAGGTGCGACAGCACCGTACATGAGACCGACCTGGACGAGGATCCAATAGATGTGTAAAAGTACTACTGCAGAGAGTGACAGCCCTAGGCCACGGATTCGGAGTATAGGCGAGTGACGATTGCGGATGAGATATACCATACCCAGTCCCACGGGGATGGTCCAGACTACAGCCCAAACACACCACCAGATAGAGACTGGGGTAAGGCTGATCTCCGCCTTGGAGTCAGGCTTGACATTGAGTTCCGATCCCATGGCGAGGGGGGATTGTTGCTTGACGAAGCTAAAGGAATGTGGTGAAGTTGGATAGCTTAACAAACATCAAGTCCAGTACGGCGAAATCGTGGGGACGCGTTATTATATCAACAAAACACCACTAAACAGGGCATCGGCCGTGTGGGTGGTAGCATGCGGCCGGCGCCGAGTTAAAACTCTTAGTTTGGTACTCTGCTTCGTCGATGCGAAATTGTCTCCTGTAGATCGTACCAAGTCGAGGAGGTGCCTAAGTGGACCGGTTAAGCCTAAGATAGCAAAAGTGGAGTTCAGATTTGGAATTTGTGCGAAATTGTCTGCAGGAACAAACCACTAATCTCGATTTGTGCCGCTATTGATCGATCGATGTACCGAACTATCGAAGTCAGTTCAGATTTCCGGGTCATCGTCATGAACCACATGGGTAATGATGAGTGCTGCAACCGCGGCACTCTATATTCTCCGATCTCTTATGATTCATCATATTCGGCTTTTAAATCTGATTTGGCTTTCTATTGATGTGATGCCTACTTTTTTTAAAAGCTGCATAGTTCACTTGGAGAGCCTTAGGGTCGCGGTCGTTTTTTTGTTTTGCAGTTTTACGATGATGGCCCCTATCATTGCCCCAAAGGGAATTTTGAAACCCAGCCGCCCACTCCGAGTTTTGCGTAAAAAATAGGTTAGACGCCCTTCGGTGATGCTGATTATGCACTGTGTATATCTGACGGGTCCATTCAACGTCGGACTCCGCTGGTAACGCGTAGCATCGGTGATATCAAAGTGCGCGCAACTTCGGAAACCCCGGGGTTCCATGACAGGGGGACCACGACGCGATGCAGTGATATACTGCAGCACGATATGCTGGAACGCGGGCGCGCACGAGGGAGATCCCGCACACGATCCCGTCGTAGGTGGGTCAAGTTCTAATAGCGTGGTGTCTTCCATACCAACCACAAATCAGCATACACTTGGCGTTTTGGGGTCTTAAATTCAAGGAAAGGGAAGTCCATCCTGGTACTTGGAACGCCGCACCCTCAGCCATGCGTCCACTGCTCAAAATAAGCACATCCGGTTCCTGACCGAGGCCGCAACTATTGAGAAGGAAAGATCCACTTCAAGTGGGCGACATCTGGGATGAGGCATTGTCAGGGCTGTGTATGGAGTACCTTCTGGCAAGTGGACCGCGCCACCGAAGATCCTTTGATCCGGTCAGAAGTTGCTCATTGGTGAGATAACCCTGTGGCCTTGAGACGACAGAAAGTCCAGGTCTTATCGCTCTTTCGCATGCTTGTATTCGGTCTCGGATTTGAGTGGTTGAACTTAAACACCAGGATGAGAAGGAGTCGTACTATTGATATACTCACCCTTGGCAACATGTTTCAAGAGCGACCATACATGCATAGTCCTACAGTCATGTTGAAATTGGCAACTCTCCCCAGATTCCTTGAATAGAAATTGTGGAACGATATAGACCGACTATATGCAGCAAAAGGGGGCGTGATGATGACTCGACCATTCTCATGGTGACCCGAAAACCTGGTCAGGAGATTCCCGATTACACAATAGCGTGGCCAATGCTCACAAGCGGACTTGCAGAACTGTGGATTTTGGCAATCGACAGTCAGTCGATCTGTGTGGGCTTGAATTCGACAATAGCACCTGGAGTGCAGTAGCTTGATGCTAGGTTATCATCCTGCTGTGCAACTTCAAGGCATGTACATAAACTTATCTCGAATTTAACTTCAATATCCCAAAGAAACGCATCCAGTCATGTTCAAGAGTGAAATAGGATGACATGTCCGTCCCACAATTACCCCAAACAAGCCATGTCTTAGCTCACTCCTATACGTCGGCGTTTCGCCGAAAATTGGGTAACCATTCCCCGAATCCCCTGAGAGCTTGGTGCTGTACCTAGTGTTGGATCCTTCCAAGTCTTGCTCGCATGATATGGAAATTGGGCTGCGATAGACTATCCAAATCTAGCCTGGCCAGGCTCATAAGGCAGGTTGAAGAAGAGAGGAAAAGCTTGATGCAGGCTCGATTTGGCAATTGAACTAAAAGAAACTATTGACTTCGTGTCCTCGGATCAAACGCCCTCGTTCTCGGCCCCGGATACGGGAGACACGGTGTCGAAAATGGTCTGTCCAAGGTTGTCACGCAAGGCTGTTTTCCATATGTAGCAATTGATCTCGGATCTCAAGGCAGTTATTTGCCTTCAAGATGGTGAGGCAACTTCGCAGCGAAGGCAAAACCTAATCATCATCAACCTGGCTGGCTAAAATGTTCGAGCCAATGTGCCAGGCTGAGCATATAGATCTCTTTCGGGGATACGCTTTGGATCCGATATCGAAATAGATCCCGAAATAATGTGTGGATAGTACATTTTGCACTCGTAAAAAGATGTGCGAGCAAAAAGCAAAGCCCGAGACGGATAGCCTCATCGATCGAATTGACTTCGTACTTCATGCGAACTAGGCGATACATGCATCACGGAAACTGTATTTGTCAATATGATTTCTTTAGACAATCGTCGATTCTGCTTGGTCGTGCGGTTGATCGTCGAGCAGAAATTTCCCATCGCTGCCCAGGCTTGCTGCAGGTCCGTGCAGCCGCTTGACGAGACCGGCTTCGGTGAAGTCCCAGTCCTTAGTGACGTCTCTGTGATTTGCGGAGCCAAAGCATAATATATCAGGGGCTTTACAAGTGCCTGATTTGCCTGATTTGCCTGATTTGCAAAAAAGTCTGGCTCAATCCCGCAGTGAGTGCTCATTGCTGTCGCATCTGCATGAAATGGTCGAGTCAGTAAGAGTCAGATGATGGCATAGTCATCGGAGGGAAATGGCTGACTTCATTAATTCGATAATCTGCTTTTGTCATATCTGAATGCGTAGAGTTTGCCTTTCCATTTGGTCAAATTGCGAACGTGACTTTGCAAATGATGCCTCGGAAGATAGTCGACGAGATGAGTATGTATAGTTAAGTCAAGAACCATGAGAATTGTAGAGTCCCATGTCTCTTGCGCTTTCGAAAGATTGCATATATCTTGGCTCAATTCAATTATACAGAATGTCAAGCAAAGAGTCAGGACCTCAGAATTTCTTGTTTATACTGCTTTGATAGAGAAGTTGAAGATGAAAGACGTCGAAGATCAAGCCACATGCTGAGTCATTCACTGTTGCCCTACAAACAAGGCCACGGGAGCTCAACTTAGGATATGAACAATACAATATTAGTACCTACTAACATTGTTAGATAATGCATCTATTACTAGTAGATAGTAAAAGCTTTTTACATTTCCAGCATAATTCGTGGTTGCTGACGGGAATGCCATAGGCATAGGATACAAGACGAGTATACATCGTGAAATTATCTTAAAGCTGCCGGCTGCTATTAATAGGATACCGTCAATTAAGTATATCATCGTAGACTGGATCCAGTCGAGCTCTCGATGTCTCGAATAACTTCGGCAGACCAGTTTCACCGAAAGAAACCGAATTCGACGCCATTTTCGCTACGGCCTTCCCAGAAAGGAAAACCACAGGCATACCATGCCCATTAAACCCTGCAGCGATGAACTGACCCGGTTTATCAGGGACTTCTCCTACATGAGGTAAAGAGTCGGCACTATACCCCATTACTGCGGCCAGGTAATTAGCTCCACCAAGCCAAAACAATTCCATCAGGATATAAGATTGCAGAAGAACTTACCACCGGTCCAGATATGCTTGACCTCTGCTCCACTATCCTCCCATCCAGAGAAAGTGCGCTGCATATACCCATCAAAATAGGTTTCTACCTTGTCAATCAGTGTCCCATCATCGGGATTATTATACCACTGTTCAAGATCATTTTTGAAAGTCCACGATGCTCCTCCAACAATAATGGACCCATCATTCCGGGAAATTTGGTAGATGAACGCCCCCGGTCCATGTCGAATAGCGTATGTCTCGGGAAGATGCCGATATGGCGCGCCAGGTGAAGCCACAATCTGTGTACAGAGCCCCTTTGCTGGGATGATAGCCTTGGAATACTCAGGGGCTACGGAAGCCGTGAATGCATTGGTAGCGAGAATGATCTTTCGTGCGTGAATCGTACCCCGATTAGTGATAACCGGCCAGAACCCTTCCGCAGTGCGACTTTCTCCAATCCCTGAGACAACGGTGTGAGTTTGAAGATTGAGACCTCGGGATACTGCTATGGCGATTAATTGGGTGATTAGCTTATATGGCCACAGGTGGCCTGCGGAGAAGCTGAAACCTCCTTTTGCGCCTCGGACATGGGCTATCTGATAGTTGTTAGTTTCTGTGCTTTTTCATGTTCAATTCATTTTGAGAGACTGTGTTGCATACTTCTTGTGCTTCTGTCTCGGATAGATACTTCACGTCATCCATGAAGTCGAGGTCGTGATTTCGTAGGTAGTTGACGAACTCCTTCCTTTGCTTTAACTCAGTTTCATCCATATAGATGTCGAAGGATTTGGAGAAAGTCAGGTCACAGTCAATGCCCTCTTTAGCGACTACGTCTGCTATCTCTTTCATATGGGAAATTTCGAATCGAACAACCTCCACTGCGGCTTCTAGTCCGTATCGCTCTACATATTTCGATGTAATTGAGTAGAGATCCGGTCTGAGATGACCCCCTGGATGGCTTTGAGTTAGAACATGGAATCAGAGCACATTTCCCCCTTGCAAAGCATACCATTTCGCCCCGTGGCACCGGAGCATAATTCCCGAGCTTCGAGGAGTACGACCCGTGGTGGGTTAGAAATTTGATTCTCAGGAAAAAGATGGTATGCAGCCGAAGCACCAGCATAACCACCACCGATGATCAAAATATCTGTCTCGGATGGAAGGTCTGGGGTTCCTTGGTGACTGTCCAGGGGATGGAGTGATGTCCGCCAGAAAGGTTTCGTGTACTCCGTTGCAGGCTGCGGAAACAGTCTCTTGGCTTCTGATTGAGAGCTCATGACTCAATGTACTGAACAGAGGATAACCAGACTGATTGGAAACTCAGAGAATAGAACAGCACAGAAGAGGTAAAGGACTAGATAATGGGACAAAGATGAAGGAATAGAGAAATGCAACTTCAACCAACTCGGGTTTATCCACGGCGGGTCGCTTAGTGCGGGGGCGACGGTTGGATAACAATTATAACGTGACTCATGATGTGGTAGTACCAGTTACTAGTACAATACATCTTACAGAGTTGGATGCTCATGGATGTCAACAGTAGGAGTGTTAATACTGGGAGTTAATGCCCTGAGATTGTATGGTAAAGTCTAACGCCAATGGTTGTTGGAATGAAGAGAACAGCTATAAGAACAAGAAGGATTAAATGAAGATATCTACTACAATCAAACAAGGTATCGACAGAATGAAATAGTAAGTGCTTAGCCAGCTCAGCGACTATAAATGTGCATAGCGAGTCTAGCCAACTAGGGTATTGGGCATGGGTATAAGAGGTTTCATGAAACATGACAAAGGATTCATCCAACAATGAGATAAGAAAGGAACGCAGGGAAGAATCAAGATCGCTCGAGCTTCTTTTTCCTATCAGCGAGGATAGTTTCGATCTTTCTCAGTTGTTGCGTAAGACCTTTCTTCTCGGCATTGGCAACTAACCAATCTTCCATTTTGTGACGAACAAAACGCATCGAAGCCAGTACAGGCAAGACAGCACCAGGCTCGGTCTCAACAAGATCTTCCCGATCTTCTCGTTCCATAGAGACCCAGCGTTCCGAGGCAGGATTAAGAAGTAGATCAAAGACGTCGGACCATAATTCTCGATCCCAGTAGCGCTTGAGCGATTCACGAATTCGGTAAGTTCTTGAGCCAGCGCCGCTGGTCTCACTGCTAGTGCGAACAGGGGCGGACTCGATGTATTTCCCGAACAACAGAACGTGAATGACGCCTGCAATCCCGTACAAATCAATTTGGTGCGTCCAAGGTCTCATCTCACGGATTTCATTGCATTCGTGGGTTCCTGTTTCCCAATCTGCAATAAACTGGACGTTCGGCTGGAAGGCATGCATGTCTATGCCGCGGCCAAAGTCGATAAGAGAGAGGCCTCTGTTTTGCCAGCCGTACAAGCCCTTTGGTGAATAATAAATGGTGTCCCGGACATTAGACTCGGACGCGTCGGCATCGAGGTCGAGCAGCGAAAGTGACTTGGCTGGGGATGAATCGGGATCTGCATCGTCAAGACGAACGAGGCAATTGTCTGCTTTGATGTCTCCGTGCAGAATACCGTTTGCATGGAGACCTTCGACAGTACGGAAAAGTTCAACCGAGAAAAATATGGCAAGTGACTCCTCGAGTCCACCATCAGAATTGTGTTCGTTGCGGATTACATTAACCAGATCGAGAAGTGTTCCCTGGCCTCGATAGTCCTCAACTAGGAAGCTTTCCCTTTGGTGGATGTGAAGTTCATGGGCACGGACAATGCTATCTGTTGCGCGGACGTGACCTGGGGATTGGCATAGGCGTTCATATGCAGCGCGGATCATGTAGAATTCCCAAGAGCTCGAAGGACCGTTTTCGACTTTGACGGCTTCGAGCGGGTAGCGCGATTTGGCATATGGATTGACTTTACTCGCTAGGCTGCTGGGATCTGTGTCTTCATCGTCACAATCGGGATCGTGTGACTCGGAACTGTCGACACTTTCAACCAAGTAGACCGGAGCGTAAGCACCTGCCCCAAGCTCTCGACGGATGATGTAGCTTCGTTCTGCGCCCGGGAATTGCAGGATTGGAGTATCTGAGTTCCGATCGTCACCCACCTTTGACTTCCTGTTGTGTGCTTTGACGAATTTTTGTATCATCGACGTGTAGTTGCTGTCTTTCTTATGTCCATGATAGCCAGCGTATGTTGCGAGTTGGGGCTCTAAGGCATTCAGAATTGTATTCCGAACTCCCTTATCCGTTGGATTACATTTCAAATCCCGGATTATTGCCTCTCTTCGACGTGGTTTGGGCGCCAATGTCTTGAAAGCAGTCGGACTAAAGGGCGCATCGGCCATGGACGAAATCGTGTTGTCGCTTTGGTATGGCGTTGGGGCTCCAAGGGGACTTGATAGTAGAAGGTCGCCCATTTGAGGAACCCCTGATGGTGTTCGGGGCCTCGATGGGGTCTTCGCATTATAAATGGTGTTCCGGGCAGCAGTCATAGATATGGAGCTTTCTGTACGCTCCACAATTGGAGTCATGAATGGCAGCCGGTTCTGAGCCATGATTGCAGGATCGCGATATGTCCCAAAAGGCGGGTTATAGTCCGCAGGCATTTGAGGTACAAACCGCTCTTTTTCAGGAGTGCCATGTCGAGACTCACTAATGTCGCCCTCACTGACCACGGATCCTGTGGTAGCATCGGCCTCTTCGATATCAGGGACATCCCGTGCTGTGAACTCGGTCCAATCGTCCCCTACAACGCTCTCGGCACGTGTAGTGTCGGCATATCCGGTATCATCAAAGGACTTGTGGAAAGTGTGTGTTTCTTCATCCCCAAAATCACTTGAGGTTGCTGAGATGTGACCGGTAGCTGTACTGTCCGCGATACTGGCACAATCATCGTCATCATAGTCGCTACCATACAAGCTATCTGTGCCATCCTCCTCGGCCTTCAGTGGTTGGTTGAAGATACTATAAATCTCATCGGTGGCAGCACGAGTATGCATCGTCATTGTGGGCTCCCTAGTGCTCTTTCGCCGGACCTTCGAGCCTGAGGGAGAATCGAATTTCATTTTCACTTTGAAGACGTTTAGGTAATCACTTCACGAAGCAAAAGAGCGTGTGATAAACTTACCGGTTTGGGTATCTCCATGGACCTTGAACTTCTTGGACTTTTCAAGCTTATTCTCAGAGCGTCCATCCTGCTTCTCCTGACGATCCTGCTGTCCGTCGATGGTCAATTTTTGGTCTACTTGATCTCGCAGGTCTTCGTCGCGATTGGCAGCTTTGAGATTGATGGACTGAGAATCGGCTCCCACGGAGTTCCCTGATATTTGTCCCAGAGGCTTTTTATGAGATCTCCAGTCCTTGGCCATCCAGCCGCGCTTGATAGCTCGAAGCTCTTCAAAGCTCACTTCATTGGTCGGGTCCCTGTAGTCTGGATATACTGATTCTAGGTCGACAAAAACACGCTCACGTCGACCTGTTCGTGGATTTACCGCTTCCCTTACATGGTGTTCAGGAGTTTGCTTGGGAGGTTTTTTCTCTTGAGGAGGTGAAATTGGATTTGACTGTATACATAAAATCGAAGCACATAGGTTCAAGCCAGCAATTAGTCCTGTGATCGTAAATATATGGAATGTCCGAAAAGGAATGAGCAACGTGACATTGCGAACTCACCTCGTCGCGGAAAATGGCCATTTTTTGAGAAGGCCCTGATTTTTTCCCAGCTTTCAGTGTTTCTCCAACCCATGGCTTGGCCTCCACCTCATTTTCTTTCCTGCGTTCTCGGATAGATCCAATGCTTTCCCATCCCTTTGTTTGTCCACTTGTCGCTGGTTGACTAGATTCACCCGCATCCGCATCGGAGAAAATAGCCATCTTGGGTTTCCCGGATTTAGTCTTAGGGGCAGCTGTTGATGGCGATGGTCGTGACGCTTGCGGATCAGCAGAAGAATCGGAGGGGGCGAATGGATCCATTTTGGCAGCTAGAGCCGGGCGTACGGCTGGAAGAGCAGGGGAGGATGGACCCGCATCTTGTGGGCGAGCTTCGTATCGCTGTTGGAACTCGCTGTATTTCCGAAGCAGACGTTCCGCGGGGCGAGCCTCGCGGTCCATACCGAGTCGGTATACCTCATCCGCCTGATTCCAGCGTCCAGCACCCTCAAGCCAAGCAGCAAATTCCTCATAAAACAACGCCAGACCTTCACCAATGTTATGACGTGCCAAGAAGGCAAATGTTTCGCGCGGGGCATCGGAGAATAGTCGAATATAATGCAGCCACATTTTTAGGTATCGAGGATCATTTTTGTAGTGAGAAGATGAAAGAAAAGATTTCGTTGCTCGTTCAAGGAGGGGCAGGAGGCCGGACTCCGGAGTCGCCTGGGCAGAAGGATATGCGTTGAGCGTCCATTTCACATAGCGGTCATAAACATCGAGGGGATCATCCGATTCTCCAATAGCTTCAAGTTCAGTCTCATATTCTTGACGAATGGCACCATTGATGGTCCTTGTGTCGTTTGGTGAAGGTGCCGGGATTTTATCACCATTACTGCCCGCCGAAAATATTTGGGCGAGCTGTCTAGCTGATCGGCCACCAGGCAGAGATTGGACATTCTCTTTCTGGGCCTCGATGATGTCGAAGTCAATCAGGTCATTCGAGGCCGCCATCTTTGCTGAGACCGTCGAAAAAGTCCCAGTTGAAAGTGTGGGGAGGTCGAAAGAAAGTTGAGAAGGTTCAAAGCTGCGAGGGGCTGATTGTGCCTTCCCAATTTGGGCCAAGCTGGACCGTTTGGGTTATCGATAAACATCACGTGAGAGTTTCCCCGGTGATCAGCACGTGATATGTTATCGTCAGGGAAGGAGCGGACAAGAAGGGACAAGTAAAAAAGAGGAAGGAACGATCGGTGAGGATTGCTGACTGATCGAAGACATCATTGCCGCAATCAAAGAGCCTCTTAGTGTATCAGTCCGAACTTTCATATTGACACTTAAGCAATCGAAGTGTAACTGTGATCGGGCCTCACAACAGTGGATTGGCGCTGGCTGGAATCCAATCAGATTCAGGATCCGCAAGTCTTCGATAGCCAGCCGCCTCTTGATCGATCGAAAAGGCACCACAATTGTTACCGGCAGCATCACCAGACTGCTCGAGGATAGCTCACAGTGATGTGTGTTTCTCATCCAGACGAAGAGGAACCTATCACGGCACCTAAGGGAGGCCACAAGAGGAATTTGAGTAATGGGACACCGGCAAGTTCCCCATTGAGACGAACAAAACGTCAAAAGTCGCGAGTTAGTCTTAAAGAAGCCTCGTCCTCTGAGGACTCAGAACCAGAGACCAAAGCGACACCCAAGAAGGCATCACGAGCCAAAAAAACACAGACCTCTTCTGTCAAGAAAGAAGAGACTGATAACACCGAAGTCGACACTACCAAATCTGTTAATGGGGATCAAGCCCTCAAGGAAGAAGACGAAGATTCTAGCAGCAAGCAACAGGCCAAGACATCAACTACCCCTGCAAAGCAAACGAAGCCTGCCAAGAGAGCGAAGAAGACCAAGGAAGAGAAGGACGCCGAAGCGATGCCTCTGGCACCACGCACACCTGGGCTGCGGATGTTTGTCGGTGCCCATGTAAGTGCTGCGAAGGGTTAGTATTATTGACCTTACGTATCCAGCACATTAAAGTCTCTTATTAACGAGACCTTGGAACAGGTGTCTTCAACTCTATCCACAACAGTGAGCAGATTGGGTAAGTCACGGATATAAAATCACTAATATTATTTGATATTTTAACAAAAATATACTCATAACTTAACTAGTGGCAATGCATTCGCCCTATTCTTAAAGTCTCAGCGAAAATGGGATAATCCACCTCTGCAGGACGATCACAGAGACCAGTTTCATAAGCTCTGTGCCGAAAAAGGCTATGATGCTTCGAAGTAAGTCTCGACTCCGAACTTTTCGTCAATCAACCTCTAATAATTCATCAGATACGTCCTACCTCACGGCTCTTATCTGGTAAACTTGGCCCAACAAGACAAAGCCAAGGCTAAACAAGCCTACACATCTTTCCTAGACGATCTCCGTCGTTGCGAAGCACTCGGGATCAAACTCTATAACTTCCAGTAAGTCCTGCTGCTCCAAACTTTACCCCAAAAAGATACGCTCGCCCTCTAACACACTCAAGCCCGGGAAGCACAAATGGAACTCCCCTCCCAGAGGCCCTGGCCCGGCTTGCTGAAGCCCTGACATCCGCTATTAAGGAAACATCCACCGTAATCCCAGTTCTCGAGACAATGTGCGGCCACGGAAATACAATCGGTGGCTCCCTATCCGAATTCAAAGATCTCCTCGCTTTAATTCCAAAAGAGCACCACTCCCGCATTGGAATTTGCATCGATACATGTCACAGCTTCGCAGCAGGTTACGACCTCATCACACCAGAAGGATTCAAGTCCTTCCTGACCGAATTCGACGAATTAATCGGGATTCAATTCCTTCGAGCCCTGCATCTAAATGACTCCAAGGCTCCGAAGGGAAGTAACCGTGACTTGCACGCAAATATCGGTACTGGATTCCTTGGACTCGTGCTTTTCATAATGTCATGAATGAGCCCCGATTCCAAGATATGCCTATGGTCTTAGAAACCCCTATCGACCGGGTTGAAGTCGAAGAAGGGGATGATGAGGAGGGATCGAAGAAAGGTAAGAAAAATGCTAAGAAGCCTTCTAGTGCATCGGCGGCCACTGTCCCTGACCCTGGCGTTTGGGCGCGAGAGATCAAGCTGCTTGAGTCGCTTATTGGGATGGATCCGGAAGGAGAGGAATTTAGGGGGTTGGAAGAGAAATTGGCTGGGGAGGGGAGGGAAATGAGAGAGAAGCAGATGGAGCAGTATGAGAGGAAGCTGGAGACGGAGAGGAAGAAGGAGGCGAAAGGGAAGGGGAAACAGAAGAGTTTGGTGGATATGATGAAGGGTGGGAAGAAGGAGTGATTGTCTAGATGTTGACTGATTACAGTAATTAATACCTTACCGCAATAAATACTTAAATATCAGTCTACGACGGGGATTATAAATGTAGCCAAGATGGTGTGAGGGTATACAGCCCTCCCGAGAAATGTGAATTTCATGTGGTATCAATCAATCAAACCGCCGCGCAAATAAATGATTCCAACAACCACCATGCAATAGGCATCACTTCTAACAGCCCGATGACTCATTGCTCCAGAAAAATCCAAGTCAACGTTTGCATGAGATATCGACAGAGTGCAAAGGGAGAAGCCAATTTGGCCTCATCAAGACGAGTGAAGGGGATGACTCCCTGAGCTACCAACGAGCGAACAGACACAATCGGCGCGCGAGCCGCCACATCAATGTGAAAAGAAAAAGGGTACCATTAGAATATGGCTATAGATGAACGAAGTAGAAAAGGTTGGTATCATTGAGAGAAAAGAATAATGAGTTATTGATGGTTCGGGGTTTGGCTCCGAACTGGCGAGAGTGATGAGGCAGACTGAACTCCAGGTGAATCCCCCCGATTGGGCGGGTGAAGGTGAGGCGGAAAGCCGGCCTCGGCCATGGAAGTGATTGTAGGAGGGGCGGATTTAATGGGGGATGAATCGTCTTCATCTTCGGGAATTGGCGTGGTCGAAATGTTCAGCCCGTGCATGGCACCACTGGGGCGGACGCGGAATGAGCGACGGTGATCATGAATTGAGGATGATTGCAGATCATCATTGAACCGGCCAGCCGGCGAAGACGAGGTGAGGTCGTTTTCTTCGTCTGCGACTTGGCGATAATCCCCATTTTCAGGACCAGTAAGGTCGCCGTCCTCGCTATCAGAGTCAGGAGTTCCGTCCCGGCTCCATGCATTCATGGCGGCAGCCTCGCTGCGCATCCGAGAGATTTTCATATAATTATAGGCGCCGATACTGCTGATAGTAATGACGAGTCCGGAGACGTTGACGGCTGTAAGTTGATCGTGGAAGATTACACCCGCGGCACTAATTGTCACGACTTCCTTGAAGATTCCACAGATGCTCAAAGTAACAACGGATGAACGTTTCAACAATGCAAATTCGGATGAAATCATGCAGAAAGCAAGGACACCAGGGAAAATCAGCAGGAAGGCGCCTGTTACATCGCCGTGTTTCTCGGCAAGGTTGAGATAGCCCTTATGAATTTCGACAGGACCCTCGACAGCCAGTGCGATGCTAATGAGTGAGACGAACATAACAGGCGTGAGAAGGAAAAGTGTCGAAAACGGGTTCGAGGTGGCGGGATGGCGCAGAAGAAGAATTTGGGTCAACCCCCATCGGAAGCCAGAAAAGAAGGCCGAGGCGATGACGAGTCCAAAACCAAGCGCGTTGAATGCGGTTTCACCAGCGACCATCATCACCACGCCAATTGTCATTGTGGCGATGACTATTATGAGTTTAAAAGAGGGTGATTCGAGACGGAAAAGAAAAGCGAATATAAGAACGAAAGCGAGTGCGGAGGATTTGCACATGGTGAGGAAGGTGAGTGAAATGAATTTGAGAGACATGTTGCCGAGTCCAATATCGAGAGAGGTTGCAGCACCGCAAGGGACGAGACGGGTTAGGTAGAAGAACTTTGTCAGAACCGGTTCAGACTCTTTCATTCCTTCGCCGGGAGAGTTCTCCAGCGAATCCGTGGGGTGTCGAGGTCGTAACGACGGGAATATCCAAAGCAAGAGGGCCGCCAATGAAAATTGCACGGCCATGTGTAAACTGGTTGTGAAGAGAGGGAAAGGAAATACAACGTCGCTTTCAGAGAACATCCATTTGTTATACTGTATGACGAGGAAATGATGAGTTAGCATTCTCAATACTGATGCTTGATATGTATAATCCTGATACGCGCAAGGTACTTACAATGGAGATGGACAACGAAAAGAAATACCACAACAAGATAAGACCCGCATTCACGAGAAGCTTGCGGAGGACATTGCGATCCGCCAGACCCAGCTGGAAAAAGGCATATCGTGATGATTTCGTGTCTGCAATGCGGGCATCGAGCTTACGGCGTTGTCTGCGCCGCCGTCGACGCTGGCGTTTCTGAGATGCGGTAAGGCCAGTTTCCTCATCATAATGATCATCATCGGAGCTCATCTCATCGAGTTCGCGTGTCTCGACTGCCGAGGATGAGAGATCCGACACGTCGGTATCTTCTGCAGTCAAAGGTTCCTGCTCGTCCCACCTATCCCCATGAGGTCGCAGACTATCATCCCTCCTTTCCGATGAGCTCGGTTGTGTTCGAATATGATTATTCCCCGTCAGCGCCGAGCTTCGTCTTCGATGATGGTTAGCAGCTGATAACCCCATTGTCTGAAGATTTTAAAAGGAGATCCGGGGGGTGGTGGAGGACGGAGGAAAGTTCTCAGACGCGGATTGAAAGGAAAGGAACCGAGGCGGCGAGTGATGTTTGCCCCATGGAGGGAGGATATATGACTAAAGGAGAGGAAAATGGCCGAATATGAAAGTATCGGGAAAAGGAACGAAAGAGATGGAAAAGGATCAAGTGATGTTGGAAGCACACGAGACTTTCCAAAGGGAGAAGATCAAAAGGAAAGAGGAAAGGAGAGGCGGTCACGGGGTCGGGGAAGCCGCAGGGAAAAAAAGCGTGGATGGGCTGTTTTTCTCTTTCCCCCCTCGACTCCCTCCCATTCCACTCTCCTCACTGGTTGCCACTGGGATCCACTTAGGCTTCAAAGATGATCCACAGACCGGTCGATCCGGGGTCCCAAGGGTCATCCAGCCCGTCTTGACCTGTTTGCTGGGTTGTTGTCATGCCAGCTTTATTGGTGGACTGTGACTTCCGGTTTACCTGAATATACATACTCCCGCAGTTTTCCCCCCTGGACTTCCTGACCCGAGCAATTGGAAGTATGCTGGGGCCTTCATAATAAATTGGTGAAATTACACTGGGTCAAATGGTGGTCCCTCTTGAAACCGCTGTCTATCCGAGGTCTCACGATGATCAAAAACAGCCTGCATCCGCTAATACTTCTTTGGAATATTGACCGAGATCACAGCATGGAAGAATCAGAGTTTGCAGACCATGAACACTGGAATATGGATATACAAAATTCATAGCAGGACCTCCTCTTCCATAATGATGATGAGGTGCTGCAAGCTTGGCGCAGAAACAGACCCCACCATATGTCAAGCTTCGTTGGATCTAGCTTGGTGATTGGATCGTCTTGGCTAACCACAGCCATGACCTCAGTAGGGTACTTGATCACTGAGGCATCATCATGTCGTGGTTACCGTGATTCCCGGCCAGGATCTCATCTCTCATATATGTCTTGGGGGAATGGGCGAGATGTCTCAATGTATCAAATTTCTCTTCGCAACCTTACATCGGAGACTCGACGTTCAGGCTTTTTGGTTGATACCTCTTTTCATTCGTCGTTGATATCTTGGAGGGCATTCGATTCCAGGATCTATACTCGGCAATCATGACAGACCCTGCATACAATGCCATTGAAGATTATGGTCTCATTGGGGACATGCACACCTGTGCAATGGTGAGCAAAGCTGGCAGCTTGGATTACATGTGCTGGCCGGTCTTTGACTCACCTTCGGTATTTTGTCGTCTGCTAGATGATAAAATCGGTGGTTTTTGGTCCGTGGAGCCTTACAAGACAGTCGTCAATCCCCATAGCAAGCAGAGATATCTGCCATATTCGAACCTGCTTGAAACACGCTGGACCAATGAAGAGGGAGTCGTAACCATGTTGGATTACTTCCCGGTGACGCCCAAGAAAAGTGCCCAGTCGGGACGACTGCTCTCAGGTTACTGTCCATGTAATGAGCCTGGAGCTAATCGCTTCAAATCGGGATTGCAGCATTCAGGGTTGATCCGAAAATTAGAATGCAGCCGTGGCTCTATGGAATTGCAAGTCGAGCTCTTCCCAGCCTTCAACTATGCACGGGACACCCATATTACACGAGCAAAGCTGGAGAACGATATTTGCAAGCACAGGCTTCAGACTGTTCACTTTGAGAGTGATACCGAGCGGTTGCAACTTGAAATCTTTGCGGACTCTCGAGAACCCGACAAAAATGGATATCCTGGCGCCAAACTTTCATTGGAAGAACGACCAGGAATGAAAGGCAAGGGCCTGGTGGCCTGGATTCGTCTGTCTGAGGGACAAACACTGCACCTTGTGCTGCACAGTCCCGAAAAGGCTGTACCCAGCTCTGCGACAATGGCCGCTTATTTATGTAGAATGGAGGAAGAAACATCCGACTATTGGACCGACTGGACTCGAAAATGCGCTTTCAGAGGACATTACCGCGAGACTGTCGAGCGCAGCCTGCTCATTCTCAAGCTGCTCACTTACAAACCCACAGGAGCAATTGTTGCAGCGCCGACTTTCTCGCTCCCTGAAAACGTGGGCGGCTCCCGCAACTGGGATTACCGATACTCCTGGGTACGTGATACGGCTTTTACGCTGTACGTCTTTCTCAAAATGGGATACAGTCGAGAGGCAGAAGCCTACGTCAACTTCATATTCGACCGGATCTTCCCGCATGCCGCCCAGGAGATGGAACCGGGTAGCAGACGACCTTTCCTCCCGCTCATGTTTACTATCCGTGGTGAGTGTGACATTCCCGAGGTGGAGCTTGATCACCTCGATGGATACAAGGGTAGCAAGCCCGTGCGTGTCGGAAACGCAGCCGTCTTCCATACGCAGCTGGATATCTACGGCGAGCTTCTAGATAGCATCTATCTCTACAACAAACATGGCAATCCGATCACCTACGATCAGTGGGGTGCCATCCGTCGTATGGTGAACTATGTCATTGGTGTGCGCAACCAGAAGGACATGTCCATTTGGGAGTCTCGTGGCCAGATCCAGAACTTCATCTATTCCAAAGTCATGTTATGGGTGGCTCTCGACCGAGGTATTCGTCTTGCAGAGAAGCGAGCTAGCCTGCCCTGCCCCGACCGCTTCAAATGGATCCAGGTACGCGATGAGCTGTACGACGAGATCATGGAAAAGGGATACAACAAAGAGCGTGGCCATTTCTGCCAAAGTTATGAAAGCCCCGAGGTTCTAGATGCATCGATTTTGATTGCTCCCTTGGTATTCTTCGTCGCACCAAACGACCCCCGGTTCATTAGCACTCTGAAAAGAATCCTCGAGAGTCCTGAAAAAGAGGGTCTCTCTAGCGCGAAGATGGTGTTTCGATACGACCATCTTAAGGCAAACGACGGTATGATTTTTTCATTCCTTACTGTCCTGTACTAATCTTTCGTTACTAAATTTCACGTTGCACAGGTGTTGGTGGAGGTGAAGGCGCCTTTATCATGGTTACTTTCTGGCTAGTTGAGGCCATGGCCCGTGTATGTCATATATTCTCCCCTTATACAGCCGAACTGTTAACGTCAAATGCTCTTGCTAATATGAGTACCATTTAGGCTGCTGCTTTTGATGTCCCTATTCCAAACATCTGGAAGCTTGCACTTTCGCACTTTGACAATATCTTGTCATACTCTAATCACTTGGGCATGTTCTCTGAAGAAGTGGCTATCTCAGGTGAGCAGATGGGCAATACGCCTCAGGCATTTAGCCATTTAGCTTGCATCAGTGCAGCTATCAATTTGGATAAATTGCGACGACCGGGAATGTGAAGGACTATAAGATGTGTGGAAGATTTTTCAATAATTGCGTAACCTGTTTACTTCGTTTACCTACTCATGATATTAATTATGATTTGATTTGTCTAATGTTATCAATATGTCGTCCAGCCAATATGTTCTGCCCAGAGGTGTGGTTGACAGACCCCGATTTCTCACCGAAGTACGATGGTTACTACCAAGTATAAAACGATGCAATATGTAAAGATGTTCACATATCAGTATTAATGTATGATTTGTACTAGTATGCGTGATATTTACACTGGCGTGCCCTTGTACGCGTACAATGACGGAAAACAAAAAAAAGCTGGGTATACTAAACGCTATTGTACAACTCGCTTGGAAGAACCGAGTATATACGTCTATTTCATCAGGATCTACCGCCGACCATTTACTCAATAGGAGCATAGAAGCTCAGCTTGCCCTCAGGATCATACTTATTCTTGAGATCCCGCAGACGCTGCTGACGCCACTGTTCACTACCGTAAATCTGCTGCGATGTCTCCGTGCCGTAGGCATAGTTGATATAAGCGCGGAAATCATCGCGATTAGTAGCTTCATGAAGGACATTGCGAAGCTGGTTACCCAGATCAGCAGCCTTTTGCTCCAGATCCTCACCGGCAGGGGAGTAGTTGATCATCGGGGCGGCTAGCAAGTTCTCTGCGCGGAAAGCGAAGGCAGTGGAGTCTGCGGGAATGGCGTGGACGCCGCCGGCGGAGTAGCCTTCGAACATAAAGATGGAGTTATTGAAGGCGGAGGAGCCGCGAATGGCGGGGGCGTAGATGTCCCATGCCTTCTTCTGGGCGGCAACGTTATATTGTTCCAGGTAGATGGGGAAACGAGGGTTGGCGAAGCCAAGCTTTTGGCAGGGAGGGGAGTCCAGGGCGATACTGGTCCATCCAGCGAGGTCTTTGTAGGTTCCTGCTTGAGGGTCGATGGAGATTGGACCGATGTCGTGGAAGGGCTTAGTGTAAATGGAGTCGACGGCCTTGACACCTTCTTGGATGATGTAGAAGACGATGACGGGGTTGTTGGGGTCGGCCTCGGCGTTGTTCATCCAGTAGGACCAGTTGATGATATCGGCGGATTGGGTGCCATTCTTGATGAGGTAGTCATTGGCAGCTTGATAGATGGCCTCAACCTTGTCACCACTGAAAGTGATGGTCTCAATAGCCCAGTCACTGTGCTCGATGTCGAAGATCTTGATGGTGATCGAGGTGACGATTCCGAAGTTGTGGCCGGCACCCTTCATGGCCCACCACAGCTCAGAGTTGGCGTCGATGGTGGTCAAAGTACCGTTGGCAAGTACGACATTCATCGATACAAATTGATCGGCGACAAGACCGTGGTGACCTTGAAGCCAGCCATGACCACCACCGAGCGCAGGGCCCAGATAACTAACACACTCGCAGGTTCCGGTGACAGTCTGCTTTCCAGCTGCCCATAGAGCATCAGTGACCTGCTTGGACATGACACCACCACCAATTGTGGCAGTTTGTCCATCTTCAGCAACCTTGACGCTGCGCAGCTGGCTAAGAGAGATGCCGACTCCGTGATCCATCTTGCCTAGGGAAACGAGGGCACCGTGGACACCATTGTAGGTGAGGAAGGGGACGTTCTTCTTGTTGGCAAATTTGACCTAAATCAAAGAAATACGCAGTTAGTAAAAATTACATTCTCTGCGTACTAACTCTCCCTGGGACTAGATTCCTTCAGAGTTGGGAAGTTGGGATGGATTGCAAAACCTACAGTCTCGGCGACGTCGTTCTCTGTCCCGGGGACGACGACTACATTGACTTTGGGCTCTTCAAGAACAGACCAGCGGGTGGTAACATTCTTGAAGCCACTGGTACCAGGACAATAGACCTTGGCAGTGCTTGACAGGCTTTTTCCAAGGGCCTTCAAGTCAATATCACAGCTAGAGCAGCTTCCCTGCAAAGCACTCCCCGCCGCGATGGAAGCCCAAGTAGCAACAACAGTGAGCAACTTCATTGTGAAGATCATTTAAACCCGACTGAGATTTTTGAGCTCACAAAAGTTAAGACGAAGACAAAAAACCCAAAACTTATCTATCTTCAGAAAGAACCTTGAGCTCCTCAGAAATTCATCCCTTGAACAAAATTGACCCCACATCGCCCCTCGGAGATTCTCAGACAAACCCTACAAACTGAGAACTCAAGTGCAATTCCATTCATAACTCCAACTCAATTGATCCACCCATGGAACGTGCTCGGTCGGGCGTTGTCCATCGGGTGGTCCGAAACAAGATCTCGCCGATGGCTTTGTGGACTTTGGACCCCAAACATGTGGGGCGATTCGGCTCCAAACGGAGCCTCGGTCTTTCTCATGGAGTCCACTGCTCTCGGTTGATTGGCTGTCTACACTGCCTTTGGACCATCCACCTCATTAATATGTTGAGATTATGCTGTGGAGAGTCGGAAAAAAAGGCCATGTGTGGTGAAACCTCCGTTGAAAGTAGTACTACAGTATTCTTCTATATTGCTTTCGTCTTTTCTACTCCGTAGTCTTCATGATAATGGCACATAGGGGGAATACCTGTGCTCTTTTGCAGGCAGTTATCCAAAACAAAATTTCAAGCTAGAATGCGGGGACATTCATTTTTCCATGCACTGTGCACCTGGTGCACTTTTCTGTTCAAGGGTGTAGATCTGTTGACGGCCAATGTGTCGAAGCGTTGGCCGAACCCTATTTATGAGACAACGATTTTTGGCCTCCAAGCCCTAAAGTGGAATTTGGAAGAGATATCAGATGATTTTTGTCAAGCAGTGTGAGTTTTCTGAGCTAGTGATGGCGAGATCGTTCTGGTAGCCTACTAGAATCCGTAGTTAAACCTACACCACGTGGACTATTCAAGCTAGTAGATGCACTAAGATCATTCCTGAGACATTCATCAAAGTGTAAATAAAGAGGCAGATGAAGAAAGCAGAAATGAAAACAAATTGAGGACCCCACTTTCATGTATTTTCTGCTAACCGAACGATTGATTAGTCTTAAATTGCTTCCAAGGTTATCCGAGAGATCCGATTTTATATTGACCCTCAAATAGACAACTCAACCTGAAGCAAAGGGTCCTCCTCCAATTGAAGTATGGATGAGTTATCCGCACTAGAAATGTACTCTTCAGACAAAAGTACCATCAAACAATGAATCCTGCAAATTTATGGACTGGCATTAGTGCAGAATAAAGAGCCTCGCCGTAGAATAGATACTACATGATCTGGGAGTTGTGGGTCGGACTACGTAAGGACTGCCTTTCCACAGACTACAGAAAAATGGAGAATGGCAAAATCGATCTCATTCCGAGAGATCACTGGCCAATTCTTCGAATGGAACTCTTGGAATTAGCTGAAAATGTGGTATTCTGCAATCTAACTGGCAATCGAATTTTTTGCACTGTGAAACCGACCAGACAATGCTTTTTGCTAATGGTCAGGCTACATGACGAACTCGTCGAAGATATCCCAGTCCCATGGAAACTAACCCTGCATGAACACATGTATCTTCAACGTCTTTCTTAAAATTGAGACCGCCGAGCTACTCGATATTTCCGACGGTATGAAAACGTGATCGGACAGCGAATATGACTTAGAGCGTCTTTTCTATATCATTTTCAAATGTCCTACGACTCTATTTATTATTCTCCATTGCTGATCAGACTCCGCAACCGTTAGGGCAAACCCACTGGAAATCATGACCTTCGGCTTACAGGCGCGAGATGCCCAAGCAGACGCCGCTTATAAGATCAACGTTGAATTATGGACTCTCTACGCAATTGGCGTCGCTTTTACGATACTCAGAACATACGCTCGAGTCGGAGCTGTAGGTTGGAGGAATCTGCGACTGGATGACTATTTAATATGGCTCGGAATTGTGCGTATAGCCCGAATAATTTTGTCATTCGTGTACGCCGACTAATTTGATACAGATCTTCTACACAGCACAGACGAGTCTCGCATTTTCTGTGGGTAATTATGCCGGCGGCCTCGCAAATAACAGCATGACGGCTGCGCAACGGAGCGCTTTGTCCCCAAGCGATCCCGAATATCACTCCAGGTACCTATATCCACAGGCGAAAGAGGAAAAACATAAATGAAATCGAGTAACCAACAATATTGCTTGCTAGGGTGATTGGCTCCAAGATTCAAATCGCAGGATGGAGTACATATGTCGCATTGATCAACTCTCTGAAATTGTCAATGTTAGCGTTCTATATCCGCCTTATGGTACAAATTCCCGACATCACAATAAAACGTGAACCTTGGATCATCTCGAATACACGGCTAAACAGGATTGCATTATAGGAGGGCCTCGGTCGTCGATACCAGATCCCAGTATGGGTCGGATTTGTCCTTGTCGCCGTGAGTTTCGTCGCCAGCATGATCACAATCCTCGCATCATGCAGACCATTCTACAAAAATTGGCAGATCAACCCCGATCCCGGCAGTTAGTACCCAATAGCTCTGTGCAAACTAAAGCGCGAAAGAATTACAGGAAATATTGACACCGATTTCTTCATCTAGATATGTGCCAACCAGCAATTGCCAAGCCGGTGATCGGCGTGACCTTCGCTGCCAATCTTATCACAGACCCATACCTCATTTTCATTCCAATCCCCATGCTTTGGAAATCCAGTCTAAAGCTCATCAAGAAAATCGCGACAACAATCGTCCTCAGCGCCGGTATTTTCATTCTCGTCTGCGCGACCTTGAAAAGTGTCTTCCTGCTAGTGGTAAGTCAACACCAACCTTCAACACATACATTTGGCTCCGAAAACAACCAGCCTGAAGCTAACATTCATGTGCCACGTTCAGCAACCAGAAAAAGGTGCCGCCGTCGCTGAGGAATGGGGTACCCGCGAGACCTTTGTCGCAGTGATAACGACCAACCTCCCAATGGTCTTCCACCTATTCCGTACCTGGCTCACAAAAGTATTCGGCAGCCGATTCGGATCATCACAAAGGACAAGTTACAAGCCACCCTCTGGACCCAGTGGGTTTCGTAGTATCAGCGGCCGCGGTGATCTATACAGTCGCAAGGGCAGCGGACCCGCGAGCATGGATCCTATCACGATTGGAATGACGTTCACTGAGAGTGAGGAACGGATGATGGAGGATGAGATTAAGATGAATAACTTAAGGAGTCATATTGCGCCGGTTCACCCTCATGAGACGCCTTCGAGTGGGATTGTGGTGTCGAATCAGATTGATGTTACGCATGAGAATCTGAGCCAAAGGAGTGGAGGAGCACAAAGTGTTCGGGAGGCATGGTAGTGGTAACTTAATTTAGAATTATAGACTTCATATAGATATTTGGATTGATAATTTTTGCACATTTTCTCCGGACAGACCTCAATCTTAGGAAGTAGTATGAAGTATTGATGCTGAGTATACATGGTTAGCAGAGGTAACAGTTTGGGTTTATGTTTAGCAGCATCAGCAACAAAAAGAGCGTTCTGATACAGCTTTAGCTTCAGTTGATAGAGAACTTGTTAATTTCAGCGAAGATGAAATGAGCACAGAAATTATTATCAGACAAAACATACTATGGTTAGTATGTTCCCCCCCCTTTGAAATGACAATTGGAGGCTTTCAACGAACCATTGAACCAGTGCTACTATGCTAATAGACTAGAAGCCACTTAAAGGGTATATATGTCATACTAAGTACTCAGGCTGGTCTGGAGTTCACTGGAGCATACAGAGTATGAATGCTCCCATTCGGCAGGATATTTCAGTAGTCTTAGTAAATACTAACCTACCTGATATTCCAACTGGGTAGGTACCTAATATGGAGCACCTCTGGACGGGGACTCAAGAGTTCGACATGATAAGCACTCAAACTTGAAGACAATCTGTAAGTGCAAGTGAACAGGTATAAACCTGACTTAAGCAGTTTTTTGATATTTTCAAATCCTCCCCCACAGTTATTCAAAACCCTACTAGTAGTTAATAGTATGCAATTGTAGATGATGTATAGAAAAGAGTGATCGACTAACGATTACGTAACCCGTGATCGGCGACGGCAACTCCACGAGCTTATTGCTTCCCCAGACCCCTTCAACCTCCTCCTCCTGTTGGACCTCTTTGAAGTGACATGTGGAAACCTGTTGGATCCTCCCCCCGGTTTTTGCTATGTTCCTTCAGAGTTGATCCACCTCCAAAACTTCTCAAATCTGCAATCCATCTTCTAACCCGCTCTCACTTATGGCAGCCGTCCGGTCGAACTGGGCCGATCGGCCTGGCTCCGATCCGGCCCTATCGTCGGACGATGAGGACTTTGTTTCAAGTCATAGCACTACATCTTTGGAACCTGGTAATAGTCTAGGGATGCATTGTCTCTCGACACCTTTGAGTAAAGTTCATTTGGATCAAACCGCTGCGTCGAGCCATAGCTCCGAAGAGTCATCCACAACCCCGACCTCGACTTCCCCCACGGCACCGTTTATCTATGATGCGACTGCGTTGCAGCCAAGCAAACCACTGAAGCTGCTCGATCTCCCACTCGATATACTTAAAGTCATTGTAAAAGAGGTAAGCGCAGTATTCCCGGACTCTATCCGTGAATACGTCTAATATTCCATCTTCTGTCATAAACAGATCACGCATACCAACGACCTCGCATCTCTCGCTCTGACCTGCTCTGCGCTTCATAGCCTTGCTATCCCAAATATGTACTCACGCTTTGATATTGTCTGGCCGGAATCGTTAAACCCCTCTACTGAAGAGGATTCTGGGGTGGATGCCCTATCATATGGCCTATCCACCCTGGTAATGGGTGAAGATATCTTCCAGCAACTTCCGCCTCCAAGACTGAACTCGACTCACGCTAAAGCCTGTTCGAACTGCGGCTGTTCCGACGGTGATTACCAAAATTCAAACCGAAGAGATGCTTTAAGCAAGGGGGCCCGTTCCCGTCGGGGCAATTATTACGCGCAGTACACTCGGACATTTTCGATCGGCAATGGCCCGCTGAGCTGGGTCGAAGAATACTCTGTGAATAGAGAGGTCGGGAAGATGTTAGGGACACTGGTTGCCCTTGCTGTCGCACGAATGGTCAATCTTGAGGCGTTTATTTGGGATATGCCGACCGGCGTGGTTCGTGAAATCTGGTTGGCTTTGGCTTCGCTGGCGGACAGACCGGGCCATGAATGTCGCTTAGAAAGGATATGGGTACGCTGGCACGATAACTCGGAAAATGTCCTTCGTATTGCTCCGGCATCCGAGGCTGCGAGTAATCTATTTCGGAGGTATAAGCATGTTGAGTATCCTTCTTTTTCTGTGCTGCCCCCATTAAAGAGTGTGGCCGTGTTAGACATAGATGAGCCATCTTATGTCGAGGAGTTGGCAGAGCTGATCGAGAAATCCCGTCATTGTCTTGTTGAACTCAGAATTGGGGTCGCTTCAAAGGCCCATCTTACTGACTGGATTGTTTGCGCGAAAGACTCGGACACCACTGGTGCTAAACCAAGTTGGCCGAGACCTGGTGGATTATTGAGCATCCTTTCAAAGAGTGGTTCGCAGATGAAAAAGGAAAACGTTATTTCTCCGATATCTAGCCCCGAAGACACAACCTCAACAGAGAAGCAAAAGAATGATCCTTCTCGAAATGAGAAAGAGAGCGAAAGCTCGCCCAAGGAAAAGGAAAAGCAGATGACCCCAGATGCAGTCAAAGAAATCCACGACCCACAATCCGCTGCCTCTCACAGCACTCTTACCAAGCCACATCCGCTTATATCGGCTCTCCAGGCCAGCGAGGATAAATTAAAGCTGGAAGTACTCGAGCTGGAGCGAATACCTCTATCGATATCAACGCTCTTACCGACAATTGATTGGACACGTCTCAGAACACTAACTCTGATCTGTTGCGATGATCATGAGCATCTATGGCGAGCTCTTCGTCGTAAGTACGCACCCCCTGCAACGCCAATCAAACGATTGGCGAATGGGGATCGGAGTCGAGGGAGCTTCAGTGCGGCCGATTATTCGCTCAAAATTAAAAATCTGCGAACGGATAATGTCACCCCGTTCCTGATGCTTTTCATTAAGGATGCTCTCGCTCCAAATACCCTGGAAAGTATTTTTCTCCATGAATCTGTGGCGCACGAGTCGAATGTTCAGATAGAAACCATTTACAAACATATCCTGCGCAAACACCGACTGAGTCTGCGCAAGGTCTTGATTGATGCCTCCGACAGACATGATGGAACCGACAACATGAGTAACAAATGGAAGAAGTGGATCTTTAACCCGGACATGATAGCTTTCGTGACAAGCGGGAGAATGCCGCAGCTGAGGGAGCTTGGCATGGCCATGCGCTATCAGGATTGGGTGAGTGGGCGTCTTCCACTTGAAATTGATCAAGTCTTCTTGGAAACAACATAATTGACCATAATTCTAGCACTACTTTCTCCAACGACTCCCTAACATGCCTCAGCTTCGCGCATTATATCTCCCACACATCAGCCACAACATACAAGTCAACTTGAAAGAATTTGCCCTCCAAGTCCTTGATATAGTGAGCATTCGACCAGACCTCAAGATGACATACATTGGCCTCCAAATGAAATGCTATCAAATAATCGAAGAAGACCGACATGAAAAACTTCCCGTATACGACGATCAAAATACGAACGATATCATAGGAGAAGACGACAATCTCTCCAATTTCGACGAAATGTCAGCCCAGGAAGACGATAATGACCTTCCTCCATACACGGACAATGAGTCCGACCTCTTTAACAGCGATCTGGATGACGATGACGACTATGATGAAGCGGAGAATGATAGCGCTGGGCGTGTTCAGTTCCGATTACAGGAGATTCACTATTATGACGATAAGATATCCATCTTCAAGGCACGGCATGGAGTGCTTTGAATGGCGTTTTTCTTTCTTTCTTTTCTTCTTTCTTTTGATTGTTCGTCTTGCCCTGCTCAGCGGTTTTGCGAAGGTGTTTATTTTTCATGATACCAAATGCATATTACAGAATCAGAACTATCTCCAATACATTTGCTTGACCTTGGAAATTCCAGATCACCTACTAGTAGTAGATCTGAAATGGATCTTAGATCTTCGTACTTATGTACTTATAGTTCACCGGTAAGGTCACCAGTATTATCTACGACATGATAAGCAGATGGCACTAACCATACCTAATAGATATCGAAGATAGCAAATGACAAGGTCCATTCAATTCAAATCGCAGAGCAAGGACTAAACTAGGCTAGTCAACATCAAATGGACAAATAATTCAACGCACGCGACAGGAAACAGTCCTAATATACGAAAAACATGAAGAAATCAACGAAAATGATCAGAACGCGCATCACTCTCCGACTCCCCTGGCTGCGTAACAAATAGAACAATCGTACACTCATAGCTCGAACGACAAAATTTTTTCACCAACAGCCCCGTAACAAAGCAAGCTCCCAAAAGAGCGAGAAACCAGATCATCATACAGACTTCGTATCTTCGTATAACTAGTACACAATCACATCAAAGGTTAAGCATCAAAAGTGGAGGTAAATTCCTACCACCACTGGGTTGACACATCTTCCACTTCCCCTTAGACCTACAGCGACCCGAACAACAATCATTATCCGCAACGCAGAATTCAAGATGAGTACGGCAGACCTTATGAGGCTGAACCATACAGTAATTATCACTCGGACCATCATGTTTCCAGTGTCCGCACTTATGCAACTTGCGACAATCACCATCAGAGTCACAGCCAGGATGACAGAGTCCCTCAAGACATCTGTATCCCCAATCACAGTCATTATTTATCTTACATGCGTCAAGGTAAGGAGGGGCCAGAGATCGAGCCTTGATGGATTGGGAACCGAGTTTCTCGACCATGGCAACGTGAATATCCTTAGAAGACTCGCTTGCAGCAGTTGAGAGTGGGATTGTTGCTGTCAGGGTAGTGGTTGCTAGCACTTGGTGAGCTAATTTGGTGTCATTTTTCTGTTGTATCCTATTTGGCGAAGGGTGGTGGACTAAACCGATGGAAACGAACATGATAGCGAAAATAGCCACGACCACGAGGAGAATTATGATCATGACTAGTTTATTGAAAGAGAGTTGTTCCTTTTCGGTTTCGAATTCGCCGTTCATTTTTCGTTTGAGTGTGGTCCACCATGGTCTCTTTTCGTATGCTTCGGTGCTTGGGAGTATAATTGTTTTGGTGTTTGTTGGAGATTGTGTACCGGGAGCTGACGTGCCTGCGGTGGTTTCCGGGTGTTGATTTGATTCATTGGCAAAATGCGCTGCTAGTTTCTCGAGTCATTTTATGATCATCACGCAATGGGAGGAGATTCAGGGCTTACCAAGAGGTAGTTGGGGAGGCTGCACCATGACGTTGAATGTTTGTTGATATGAGACGCTCAAGATGGGGGTTTAGGTATCGGACTTTTGAGAGGTTGCAAAGTCACTTTCATCCCAGATAGGAAGCTTGATATTTCAGAAGTGATTTGAAAAAGGTGATTTGAAGAAGATGAAAGGAATGAAGAAGTTGAAGGAAGAAAGGAAGAAAGAGAAGAAGAGGATGGTTGGGGATGGAAGTATAACTGGGAGGGTCTTCCACGGTTTGCCATAGCGGCGCACACTTTGGGAAGGCGCCGAATCCAAAAAGAGCCAAAGAGAGACTCACTTTTTCCCAAATGAGGATTTGTATAATTTGAACTGACTAAGAGGGGTTTAATAGAGTACGTCTTCAATTCATAGCGTAAGACTAGGTAGTAGTATTGTATATCAACCTCAAGTTCAAGTATATCATACGTAAGAGGTTACTATACGTCAATGATATGATAGTAGGCCTGCACATTATGTCATATGTGCAAGTCGATATGCATAAAGCGCTATATAAGAGAATGGTATTACTTTTGGAGAGATCAGGTTTGTCGGACGTAATATGTATCCATTGCTCACGATAAGCAGAAACATGAGATGATGTGAACAGTCCAAAAGTTGGACCAAGTCAGGACGAGCACAGTCATACATGACTAGGATGGTATGTCACACCAATAGACGACGATATAATCCACCAGACCATGACAACTATGAAGAGCGCCAAGAAAACGATCACAAGAATCCACCATCGCAACCGATGAAGCGTCCGCAGGACGGTCTCAAACAAGCTGGCCGAGTTCTCCTTGGAATGAGTCTCCACAGCATTCGCGCCTTGTCTGAGTGAGTCATCGCCTGTCGTAGCATTAAAAGAATGAACGGATGTTTCCGAGAGTGTTGCAGTATGAGAGGTAGCTGCGAGGGAGAGCCGTGATGTTGCATTTGTACTCGGACTTTGACTTGCAGTTGTACTTGGACGGGTACTTGCGAGGGGTGTAAGGTGTATATCAGCGTAGCCGGGTGGATGAGACGAAGGTGTATATGCTGGAGGCGGTAGGTTTGGAGCAGCTTGTATATTGGAAGAAGGATTTAATGGAGATGTTGCTGGTCGCGAGCTGTTTGGAGTCTTTGAAAGGCGTGGTCGATGCCAATGCAGTTGGGCCCAAGACCTTGGGCTTGATCGGGAATTCATGCTGGCAGAGACGTGGATATGTATGCTCGAACAGAAGAAAAGGGAAGATTGTGAGAGCACTGCGAAAAAGAAAAGAGAGGAAGAGAGTGAATGCGAAAAGGACGAGCGAGGATTTCTGGGAAGGAAAGTGCAGAACTACCAGCCATTTCCTATTTGGGTTATCCAAGATGACTGCTTGAAAGAGAGACAACAGATTGTACCAAATAATTTACATAGAGATTGGATATTTGCAGTATCTTAGACATTCATTTAGAGGATTACTACAAGTAGCAAGAGTATAGAGCATGCTTAGTATGGTCACTTGGGCAAGACCAACGTTGAAGACATTCGAATTTGATGTAAAGCTTCCTGTGTTGAGTAGCTATGAAATTTGAAGAATATTCATGAATAAATTGTAAAATAAATTGTATCGTCAATCGATAGTGAAAAACATGCAAACTGGAGATTGCAGTTGGTTGTATACAAATGGCCGGTCTAATTGGTCCGGCACGTGGTTTTTGAATCCTCCACCGGGCTTGGCCAACTTTCACCTTCTTCAATGCGCACCAGCTTCAATTATGCCCGAGAGAGCAGACTACAATGGCGTTGCAAGAACAGGTCTAGCTACGCAGGCCTGCGATATGTGCCGCAAGCGCAAGGTCAAATGCCTGCTGCCTTCGCCCGAAAATTCCGCACTGTCTTCGCGATGTCGACGCTGTGAAAGGTTGAATATATTATGCACATTTAATTCTCCCTCAAAACCACGCGGCCCCAAGAGACGGTATGGTTAGAATTAAGATACATATGTACCAAACAGCGTTGATTCATGCTTACATGGACCAGGACGGAAGCCAATGCAAGATCACAGGAGCCTCCTCCAGATGTCCGCTACAGGACCGATGATCTTTGCAATCGGGGTTTATTCAAGATCTTGATGCAAGACTATTTGGATCGACTCTATCCTTTGGTTCCAATTGTACATCGTCCCTCATTCCATGAGGCCCTGCGCAAGGATCAAGACTGCGAAGACGAAGGCTTTCATGCCGTCACGCTTGGCATTGCCGCACTGGTCGTGGCCACTTTAGCGAGCAAATTTCCAGTCTATAAGAGCGGTGCACAACCCCTTCAACTCTCATCACGCAAGGAATTTGTCCACTCTTGCTATAAGAAGGCTGTCTTGATGAGGAGCTGGTCTTATTTTGATGAGCTCAATTTTCAGAAATTTGCAGTATCCTATCTCTTCTCTGCTGCTTTCTTGCAACTCGGTGACCAAAATTGGTCACGAATGCTCAGTGTCGAGGCAATGCAAATTGCGCGACTATTGAAAATGCACCTTATAACGGACTACGAAGGGTTGAACTGCATTGAAGCCCAACTCCGCAAAAAGGGATTCTGGCTTGTGTTTTATATCTACGTGTAAGTTGTGTTGGGGTTGCTTCTCGGTTGCAAGAGAGCTGACATCTTGATCTAGTCACGCGAGTCTCCAAAATCTGCATGGTGAACGCCTTACCTTTTTAGACCCGATTTTATTAAGGTCAATCAATCCTGGAGACCTCTTACCCCTGGAAGTCGATGACGAATTTATATTTGAACATGAAGTTGTCTTCCCATCTAACGCGAGCCCCTCGCTCATGTCTGGATTTAACTTACATTCTCGGATATTCTGGGCATCGATCCAGAGTCTCGATCAGAATAAAAATGAGAATGAACTTTGCCCGTGCGTACGAATAAAAGATCATCATTCCCAACTGGGTTATTTTCAAAATCGGCTCCACGACTTGAAAACTCTTTTGGACAATATCCCGCCTTATCTCCAATCTTGGCAACTTACCAACGAAAACAAGCACATTAATCAATTAGGAAGCACGGATACAATCCTCTACTCCCAATTTTCGGCAATGAGAGTGAATATCCATGTCACCCATCTGTGGCTACAAAGCCTTATATTGGATCAGCTAGAAGCTGCAATGTCTCTCCAGCACGCAAATTTGGACCCGCGGGCTTTCTGGATTGATCGTGAATCTTTATGCCGACAGCTTCTATCCATTGTATTCAACTCACCATCGGAATGCCTCGAAGCAAATGGACTTCACCTCGCGACAAAGGTGAGGGATATCGCGGCAAGTCTCCTTTCCTGTCCGTTACACCCAGAAGACCCTATATCAAAGCAGGTCACCGACTACATCCAAAAGTCCACAGATATTCTATCACGACTGGACAGTAGTGAATCATTGAACACAATGCATCTACAGTCCTGGATTGATACGGATCGCCTTCCTAAGGGGTGAATATGCACTATTCTCATTTGAGAGCAATAACATTTCTATTGGATTGTCTTTTTCTATCATACTCAGATTGGAGCATCCCAGCTACCAGTCCAGAATATGGTCTCAGCAATATCTAGCGATCCCTCCAGAAAGACGCCACGACTGCTTGTTCCAACCAGGATGTTGTACGAGCCACTGTGGCTACACCAGCTGCTACTCTTCTCGTCCCAAAAGCTGGTTGCCCGGATGAGATCTAAAGGAATAGTGACATCTTCCTGCGACCCAGCTGCCAGTTGCACCTTTCTGAACTCTTTCAGTTCCTTGACAGGACGCCTGATGGGAGACGACAAAGGAGCGACGTATACTTGCACAACCTCAGAGCCATCCCGGGGTCCGGTATTTTGCAACTTGAGTTTTACTTGCAATGAGCTCTCGGAGTCCTTGGTCAGCTCGAGGTCTGAGATCTTGAATGTTGTATACGAAAGTCCGTGTCCGAAGGGGAACAGTGGGTCAACTTCTAGACCGTCATAGTAGCGGTACCCCACGTACACATCCTCGCCATACAAGACACGACCTCCTTCGGACCTATAGTTGAAGTATGTGGGGTTATCCTTGAGTCGGCGAGGAAAAGTGAGAGGGAGTTTTCCGGCCTGAAAGTGGTATGTGTCAGCTGAGATTCTCACAAGGATTGGGGGTTACAGTCTTACGGGGTTGACGTCTCCGAGAAGGACATCCGAAATTGCATGTCCTGTTTCATTTCCTCCATACCAGGCATGGAGCACAGCTTTGGCATTATCAATCCAAGGCATCTCGACTGGCGTTCCGCTTTGGACTACCACAACAGTGTTCTTATTTGATTCGAGAACCCTGGAGATCAACTCGTCGGTATGGGGAGGCAACTTCATTGTTGCTCGATCTTCACCCTCAGATTCCCATTCCGAGCTTAATCCAGCGAAAAGAACAACTTGGTCGACATTAGAGGCCACTTGAGCTGCTTCAGCGATTCCTTCTTCGGGAGAAAGCTGCTTGCAAGCACCAAATCGGAAGCCTCCATGTCCGAAATCAACAACACCGGGCACTTTAAAGGTGCTTGTCTTGCCGCATCCCCACTGCGTGAGAATCTTGTATTTTCTTCCTGCCTCCAAGCTCAAAGAAACTATTTCTTCCACGGTCCCATTTCCAAAGAAGCTTGTTCCGGGTCTTTGAACATCTGCATTGTTGATAACAAGCTCTCCGTCCATGAACATCCGTCCGGTGCCGTTGACAGTGAGACCGAAATCGTATACACCAGATGAATCAGGAATGAAATACCCTTCAGCATCTGCATACCAGGTTGGCTGCAGCTCTGGATGAGTATAGTCCATGAAGAACATCATCGAGTCAGTTTCTTTGCGCTCCTCCAGTACCTTCCTTGAAGCCGCAGTGGGAGGCTCATTGAAAATTTTCAGCGAAAACCCTACTGTACCGTCCTCCGTCTGAAGCTGCGTGCCAAGTAGGGGTAGCATCTGATGCCCATAAATACCTTGGGAAAACTCAATACCACCTTGAGCGGCTTCAGAGAGGCCATCGTATGGTGTCACAGCACGGTATGGGTTCAATGCGGCACTTCCTCCACCGCAATATGTTGCAATTTTCGCATTTGGACCAATTACTGCGATCTTCTTCTCTTTATTAAAGGGAAGCACGCTGCCGTCATTTTTCAGCAAGACGATTGCCTCTCCTGCGATCTTTCGCAACAAGTTCCTGTCTTCAGGGCGGTCTAGTTGTGTCTCTGGCGCATGATCCGGTACACCCGATTTGGCTGCTTTTTGAACCAATTTGAGAACCGCTCGAACACGGTCATTCAATGTTGCCGCGGAGATTTTGTTTGCCGTGATAGCATGGTTGAGGGCAGCACCTCGCCATCTCGGCGGGCCTGGCATTTCCAGATCTAAGCCTGCATTGATAGCCTCAGAGGTGCTGTACGTGCCGAACCTGTCATGAACACACAGCGATTAGCGACTCCGAGTATTCAAAACCATGGGATTGTAAGCTTTTGTTATTTACCAGTCGCTCATCACCAATCCATCCCAGCCCCACTCACCACGAAGAATATCTCGAAGGAGCGTGGGATTCTCTGCAGCATGCAAGCCATTTACCTTGTTATAAGCAGTCATGATCGCATCAGGTTCACCCAAAGCAATTGCGATTTGGAATGGTAGCAAGTAGATCTCCCTCATGGCACGATCGGTCACAATCGAATTCACTGCCATACGCTCGTGTTCCTGATCATTGCAAACAAAGTGCTTCAAGGTTGCACTTATATTCCTTTGCTTCAGACCCTTACAATAATGTCCGGCAAGGATACCCGACAATACCGGATCTTCAGAATATGATTCGAATCCTCTACCACCAAGTGGCCCGCGTGCAATATTGATGGTCGGACCTAGAATAACATGTGCACCCTTAGCCTTAGCCTCTGCGGCGAGAAGATGACCGATCTCCAAAGCAAGATCTCTATCGAATGTTGCGCCAATCGCAGTTCCGCAGGGAAGGCATGCTGCTGGGACACTACTGAAAAATCGCGTTCCTCGCACTCCATTCGGGCCATCGGAGACTCTGATCGATGGGATTCCTAGTCTGGGGATAGGTACAGTGTGCCAGAAATCGTCTCCTGTTGAAAGCGGAGAAAAAAACATGGTTAGCTTGAATCATATCTGCTTTTCATAACATGAGCCAATGGGTTTCGTCATACCTGTTAAAAGCGCAACCTTCTCCTCCTGAGTCAACTCCTTCAGAATTGATTCGATGTCTGCATTTGCGATCTGGAGGAAACTCTCGTCCACCGCAGCGGATGAATCATTAATTGGGGACATCGTGCTAATCCCCCCTGTAAACAAACAGGCCACACGAGAGAAAATGGATGAAATATTTCATTACGGACGAATGCCGGCAGACCGGGGCGTCCTAAGTACTTGCGCAAACGAAGCTCGGTACATGTACCCATAATACTCCATCGATGAATGGAAATGAATTGAACAAAAAACCCTCACTTTCAAGAAGTTGTCGCACTAGATACTCCGCATGACTCCTCATCGAGTGTACTTCAACAGCGGGTCTGTCTCCACCAATTGATATTGTACGCTGATTGCACCCTCATTCTAAAGACCCAAACTTGAGCCGCGCCGATTCGTCGGCTGATTCTCCGATTTTCCTTTTCTCCGTTTCTCCGCCTCCGATGCCGTCCCCCATCTTTTCCTCCACATATTCTATCCCGCATTTACGCTCCCGACCGGTTGGGGTGATGCCGTATGGTAACTATGCGGTCTAACAGCCTAGCATCTCCTGTCTAAACCGCGTATAACTTGGCAATTCAATTGGGTCATTGGCTGTTTCATATCGCTTCCGGTTTCCGATTCGCCAATTACTTCCTCCGAATCAGCCCTGGCACACGTTGAATGCACCCCGGAAAAACTTCCCCTTGAACGAACGATGATGGGTTGATCGGGAAAGTTAGCGGCATTTGAGGCATGTCAAAAACCTAGTTAAAAAGGACTCGGTATCCCTGACTATTCGTCTTTTGCTTCTGGACCTCAACTTATTCTTTTTTGTCTCTTGCTCTTCTTCACTTGTTTACACCATGAGGGTAAACAGGGTGAAGGGCACTGACACCAGCAGCAAGTCTGCAGCGGCAGATCACCTTGCTGCTTTCATTCCACAAGATTCAAAGCCATGGTGGAAACAAGGTCATCTTCTCCGATTGAACTTCATTATCATCTCCCTGGTGATGTACTCATCCGCCAACGGCTATGATGGATCATTGATGAATGGCCTCGAGGCCTTAACCCAATGGAAAGATTTCATGGGTCATCCAACGGGGTCATGGCTCGGCTGGATCAATGCTATCTACTGGCTTGGGTGTGGTTTTGGCTATCCTCTTGCATCATTCATTGCCAACCGCTATGGCCGTAAGCCAGGAGTCTATCTTGGCTATGCATTCCTCACGGTTGGAGCCGTTTTGCAGACTGCAGCCAACAATGACATAGCGTTCCTGCTGGCACGTCTATTCTTAGGAGTTGCATCTGGACTCTTTGGCAACGCAGTCCCGCTCCTCATCAACGAAATCGCTTATCCCACACACCGTGGTGTCCTCAATGCACTCTTCATGTCCGGCTGGTATGTCGGCGGTACACTTGCGGCTTGGGTTGTATTTGCTTCGCGGACCTACTCGTCCTCTTGGTCTTGGAGACTTCCATCTATTTTGCAGATGTTGGTGCCTCTAGTCGGCCTGCCGGGATTCCTCATGGCCCCCGAGAGTCCACGTTGGCTAGTCTCCATGGATCGAGAAGAAGAGGCACGTGCAATTCTTGTTCGACACCACGCCGGCGGAGATCTCAATTCTTTGTTGGTCAATTATGAGTTTCAAGAGATCGCCTCTACGATTCGTGCCGAGAGGGAAGCTAGTCAGAACGGCAGTTATGCTGAAATGTTCAAGACACCCGGTAATCGTCATCGTCTGATGATCTCTATCACCCTGGGATTTTCCGCTCAATGGGTCGGAAATGGTGTTATATCTTATTACCTATCTCTGATCTTGTCATCCGTCGGTGTCACCAAAGTCCGCGATCAGACACTCATCTCTGCCTGTCTTCAAATGTGGGACCTGTGCTTCGCCGTACTAGGTGCATTCTTGTCCGATCGTCTAGGACGCCGACGACTTTTCCTCGCATCAGCTTGTATCATGTTCGTCAGTTATGTACTTGTCACTGCGCTTTCGGGTTCCTTTTCACGAACCGGAAATACCGCGACAGGCGGGGCCGTGATTCCATTTCTGTTCTTTTTCTTCGCAGGTTATTGCATTGCTCTGTAAGTTATCCCAGTCACTATTGCTGATCGCTTGCTATCATCATTCTAACAATTTGTCATTAAAGTACCCCGTTCCTCACCTCATACCCTTGCGAGATCTGGCCATTCCGTCTTCGTTCCCGTGGTCTTACAGTGACCTGGCTGGCATCCATCGTAGCCATGTTCTTCAACACTTTCGTTAATCCCATCGCGTTGGCCGCAATCGCATGGAGATACTATATAGTTTTTCTAGTGGTTCTCATTATGTTTGGCTTCACTGCATTCTTCTTCTACCCCGAAACAAAAGGATATTCCCTTGAAGAGGTTGCACTCATTTTTGATGGACCTGAGGGATTACCGGATGATGTCGCCGAGATGGCTACTGGACATGTAAGTACTAAAATGGATGGAGATGAAAAGTTGGGCACCAATGTCGCGCATTGCGAGTCTGCTTGAATAGCTTTCTATATGAATCCGCGGATATACTAGACTTTAGTACAAAAGATATCATTGCTCCTGATTTCGACTGTTACACTTGGTTTCCACGAACATTTCAACACCAGATCTGGCAGTCTTCACGTTCCATACATGAATAAAAAAAAATTGAGAAATGACCATCAAATTCAATCAGCTTCCCGATCTGAATAAAACCCTTAGATCTTAAATTTCAAAACCTCGGGATGCTTGACTTCCCCGATCCTGAGTTTAGCCAAATTCTGCTCAACCCCCGATTCAATATCAGGAAAAGGACCCAAAGGCGTAATAGCTTTGGGATTGATATCATAGTGACTCTTGGTATACTAAGTAACATCAGAACAAATTCTTTCATTACAATAGAACCAACGAAGTGACTTACATTTTCCTTAATATGTCTGAAATCCGTCGAGTCTTTCGCCGCACTAACATCCCAATAAACCTTCTTCAACCAATTATTCAAAACCGTATAATCATGTCGAATAGTACCGAGATTACACTTGAAATGCTGGACATATACCGTATCAAATCGGATGATAGTGGCGTAAAGTCGAATATCAAGTTCAGTGAATTCCTTCCCGAGTATAAAAGGACCCCCATTTTCAGCGATTAGACTTTCAAGCTTGTTCAATGCAGCGAAGACAGGTATTACATTTTTATCGTAGTCTTCTTGCGTTGATGCGAATCCTGCTTTGTATACACCGGCATTGACGTGGGATTGCATCCATGGTGTGATTTCGTCGATTCGAACGCGGAGATGGATTGGGTAGAGATCTATTGATGCTAGCGATGGCTCGAGAATTTCGTTAAAAGCATTCGGAAGCCAGCGCAAAATCTCCGCACTCTCCTATATATCGAGACGGTTAAACTGCTTTTTGATTTTTCTGGTATTCATCAATGAATCAAGACTTACATTACAAACGATCGTCTCACTTTTCTTATCCCATAAGACAGGTACCGAGTACCGTCCCTTATACTCCGGATCGGCACGAAAGTAAATCTTATGCATATAGTCTTCCCCAAAAAGGTGATCAACCGTTGCTCCGGGGTACTCGTCATCAGACGTGAGAAACCGCCATCCCGGCCAACCCTTAGCATTGCCTTTGGGATATGGCATGACGACACTAAGACTGATGAGATCAGTGAGGCCTTTGAGATGGCGGACAAAGTTTGCTCGGTGTGCGAATGGACAGAATAGCCCGATATATAGATGATAGCGGTCTTTTTCGGCGGGGAATTCGGGGCTTGGGATGATGCCGTGCCAACCGTCGGCGGTGCCGGGTTCGTGAATTTTATTGGGGTGAGAGGTCATTCTGACACACAAGGATAGCTCGTATAAATCTGAATCGGTCAGAGATACTGTTGAGTTCGAATCGTTGATGGGTTTTTTGATTGTGGGAGGGTTTGATGATGTGCTTATTGTTGGTGGTTGGTAATTGATAGAGCAGGCGGAATCATTCCGCCTGCCTGCAATCCACTGATATACTACTTCTGTACCCTACAGTATTAGGTTATACTTCAACCGGTCAATGTTTTTACCTGAGATCATGGATAAAGTCGAATAAATAACTTAAGTCAAATCTTCTCATATCTCTTCAATGATGAAGTACTAGAATTCTGATATTGATCACTGGTACTCAGGTAGCTGTACGTACAACTGGTCAGCCGGATCAAATGCCGAGCGCCAAAAAGAGATCTGACATGCATACACGGTGATAGAATATATGCTGATTGGCTCATATTAAAGAAACAGGGCACAAACACGTGAGAATCCAAAGCATGCATGAACATGCACCTCATAATAGAAAGTTCTATGGAATATCAGTATTTATAGCCGCTTAGGTCAGTGACCCACTCAACCTCCTCTCGTTCTCTTTCAACGTGGGGCTGACACCAGGTTGGCCCCTTCAAGTTCAAGTTCGTGTTCTAGTAGAAACGGGGCTGTTGCTAGGAGAGTACACAATGGCTACCACGAGTATTCCTGCGAAACGCATTATCTTGTGTCTGGATGGCACTTGGGTTAATAGTGATAAAGGGTACAACCCTCCCACTCTTGACCAGCCAAACGCCACCCTGCAGGTTCCCTCCAACGTGACTCGTCTGTACCGTTCACTTAAAAAGCGCGATCAAGATGGGACAGGTCAAGTCTTATACTATCAACCAGGTGTGGGGAGTACCGGTGGAATCGCTGATTCGATTGCCGGAGGAGCTTTTGGTATTGGAGTCTCCGAGGTTGGTCCACATACTGTTTTTTTTACCATGGTTGAGAGGTATCTAAACCGCAGAACCCTAGAACATGAGAGAAGCTTACAGCTTTGTTGCTGCGAATTATGAGCCTGGGGATGAAATTATTCTAGTAGGATTTTCGCGTGGTGCATTTACAGCGCGTGGAGTCGCAGTGAGAGATACAGACCCTCAGATTAATGATGGTAGATTACTGACTGCTTACTAGGGCTTGATCTCTGATATCGGGCTTCTGAATTCCAAGGGGATGGAAGTGTTTTATCCCATATTCAAGGATGTTCAGAACCTGCGAAATAGTCACTATAAGGATAAATTTCCTACAGTACCATTTCCTAACAAGCCAAAACCGCCTCATCAAGGGAAAGAATATCGACATCGTCTAGAAGAGGTATTCACTTGAAAATCCAATCAGAAATGTGCTATGCTCACGTTCTACAAAAGGGTGGATTTACAAGACTATATGACCCAGACGGATATCGCATCAAAGTTCGCTGTGTCGCGGTGTGGGATACAGTCGGCAGTCTAGGTACGTGATTCCAGTAATATCCCCTTTCAACCACTTTCTAACGATCATCCTGTCATTGTTCAAAGGTATCCCCGACACAAATGTCACAAATAAACTCGACATACCTCGATCCACAAAAGAATAAGTAGCATGCCATCCTTCAGCCAATATCCCGCTAACATCCCCTTTACATGCAAATTTTACGACACAGCGCTATCAAATGATATTGAATACGCCTTCCAGGCACTAGCGCTCGATGAGGATCGTGCATCATTCTCACCAGCACTCTGGGAAAGACCACCTAATGTTCGCACCGACCTACGACAAGTCTGGTTTCCCGGAGCCCATTCCAATGTAGGCGGTGGATTACCAGATCAAGAAATCGCAAATATCAGCATGGCCTGGATGATGGACCAACTCGCCTCAATCGGCGTCTCTTTCGAACCAAATACCATTCAACAAATATTTACAGATAATGTTCGATATTACTACAATTGCGGACAGCAGTCTAAACCACGTCCAGACTCACCGGATCGAGAGAGATTGAAGGAGTGGGCTCTTCCTTCGATCTACGACGAACATCGTCCTGTTCGTCCGTGGGCTTTGGGCGAGATTATCTCGCCTGATACTGGGTTATACCGCCTAGCAGGGAAAACCACCCGCACGCCTGGGATGTATCATGTAGTCACCCGCGACACGGGACAAAATACACCCTACTTCTTAAGAGATACGAATGAGAAGATTCACCGGAGTGTGCGGATACGACTTTCGCTGGAGGGATTGGGTTATAATGATCTTGGGCCATATAAGTGTCGCGCACTTCTTAAAAAGGGACCGTGGTCCCTTAGGAGAATTCGTTACGTATCTCGATCGACGCGGGAAATCATCAATTCTTATGGTGAATTGGATGAGGTGATAGAAGAAAATGAAAATTCTAGCTGGGGCTGGTTATATGACGGGCCAAAGGAAGATGAGCCCCCAAACACACTGTTGATGGAAGAGGAACTCGGTCCGTACGAGAATGAGCTACTTCGTCTCAGCAAAGGTGAGAAGACGTCTGACTAGAGCTTTTACTTACTGAGGAAATCTTACTGACTTCAATCAGGCCAGCCTTTTTATCGCGAATTACTTGCTACTTGTGGGAGATGATGCGGAGAACTGTGTACTAATATCAAGACAATATTGTATTGGAAAAAGAGTTGGATTGAGAATTGGTAAATTGACATAAAATTGCGTAGTGCACATGCATTAAATAGGCTCATCACGAGGCTCAACCAACATTTCGTTGACAGAGACATACTCCGGCTGACACAAAGCGTGAATGATCGAGTTGGCAATATCGGAGGGTTCCAAAATCTTAGCACCAGATGGCTCACCGAACTTCTTCACGGCCTCGGTATCAGTAGACATGTTTAACAACGGGGTTGAAGTGTTACCCGGTTGAATACTTGTGACTCGAAGGCCTTGACCAGCTGTCTCTAGACGAAGGGCTTGAAGAGTAGCCTCGACGAAGAACTTACTGGCAGAGTAAACACCCAGACCAGGGAAGACCTTTCTTCCAGCATCGGAGGATATGGCAACGACGTGACCGCGACCTCGAGACAGCATTCCTGGAACAGTGGAAGAAAGGGCATTAAGGAGACCCTTGCAATTGACGTCGACTGTTCGTTCCCACTCATCTGTCTGTGTGTTTGCCATCATGGTGAAGTACATTACACCGGCACATGCAACCAGAATATCAACCTCGCCCAGCTCCTCTGCAGCTGCTTGAACAAGAGCTTCGGTTTGCGACTTGTTCGTGACATCTGTTGATCGAGCGATGCACTTCACGCCGTGGGCTTCAACCTTGGATTTCACGGACTCTAGTGCATCAAGACGACGAGCACCAATAGCAACTGATGCCCCCTGTTTAGCCAAGGCAGATGCTACTGCAGCACCGATGCCCGATGAGGCTCCAGTAACTACCGCCACCTTACCACTGAGAGGGCCCTTCGAAGAAGGCTGAACAGAGCGGCCGAGAGCGTTTTGACGAGAAGGGGGTCGAGGAAGCCATCCACGAGCAAACCAATGGCGAGCATAGGTCTCCAGTAAAAGACCGTCGACCTTAGGACGCTCGACTGCTTCACGGAAAGGTCTTGTCAAGGCGTTATCCAGAACGACAATGCCACGCAAGAACTCAACAGTGGGCATACCACTACGAAGAATGTCGACGGTGAAAGAACCATCACCACCCTTTGCCGAACCACGCTTCTCAAACCAAAGGGCAACCCAATCATCCCATGGCAACGCCTCGGTAGGATACCCGAGATTCTTCAGATCCTCAAAGACAGAGCTTGTGTTCACGGGATTGGGATCGCCAAGATGGAAGACTGTTTGGTCTGCGGCTGAATCGGTCTGCGTTGCAAGATGAATGATTGATTTACTGACGAAATCAACTGGAGTCATCTCGGCGCGCCATCCCTCGACATCAGGAGCGTATCCAATTCGAATGGATTCCACGAGGAGGGCAGTCAAAAGATCCCACGCATTGGCAGAACCAGTCAGACTATGTCCACTGATAGTACCACATCGGTGAATCTTCACAGGAAGTCCACGCTCACCGGCCTTAAGAACAAGCTGCTCTGCAACCCATTTTGTCTGGCCATATCCATCGAGCAGTTTAACTGGAACATCCTTGACATCCAGCATGGTGCTTTCCGGCCAGCCCTTTTCTTCGGATGGCGGCAGAACACCGTTTGTCGAGACATACTGTACGGTCGCACCAGCCTTAGATGCTAAACGAAGAATCTCCCTGGTTCCACCGACATTGGCAGCTCGGAGAGCAGCGTAGGGGTAGACGAGATTAACAGTTGCGGCAGCGTGTACAATGACCTGAATCCGGGAAACAATATCGTCATATTGTTCTGGTGTTAAACCGAACTGCGGTCGCGAAAGGTTACCTGGGAGAACTTCGACTCGCTCCATGATGGTATCTTTCCAAAGACCCAAGTCGAGGAGGTTGCGACGAATTCGAGCAACACCGCCGGCCTGGTCGTCATCTTCGGGATCATTGAATCGCACAAGACAGATAATCTTGGCAGATGTGTTCTCCAGCAGATCATGCAGTAGGAATGCACCGAGAAAGCCAGTAACACCGGTCAGAAGAACGGTATCAGCAGACGCAATTGACTTGATCGTCGTGTTGGCAGTGGGTTTGATATCCTCGTCCAGGGTGGAGTCTGCGAGCAGGAAGGCCGGGAGATCTGCTTGAACTGCTGCGGTATGTCCATCTCTGACTGCACGGACTGTCTCGAGATGGGCAGCGAGAGTGGTATCCTCCGCGAGACGAGGAATAGGAACGCGGAAGCCAAAGTGTCGAGTCAGTCGAGAGGAAAGGTCGGCCAGCGACAAAGAGTGACCACCAAGATCGAAGAAGTTGTCTTCCGGCTTCAAAAGAGCCTTCGAGGTCTTCAAAACATTTGCCCAGATGGCTGCGATGTCCTTGATCTGGATAGGATCCTTGTCCAATGTCGTCTCGCTGCCACTAGGGCTGGCACTGCGAGGAGGCGGGAGGCTCTTCAAATCGACCTTTCCAGAGACTTCGTTGGTTGGAAGGTCTTTCAATTCAACCCACAGAGCTGGGATCATGTAATGAGCAAGATAGGGCTCAAGGATACGACGAGCAGCTGGACTATGACCAGACTCGTTGATTTCAACTGCAGGACGATCTTCCGAGGCCTCATCAGGAACGATATATGCAACCAATTGCTTCTCAAGGCCCTCGCCATGAGCAGTGACTGCGCAATGCCTCACGGCCATGAACTGACAAATGTCACTTTCGACCTTCGCTGGCACAACAGAATACCCACGAAGCTTGATCATGGCTCCCACGCGACCGGTGATTTCCAAGAGACCAGATGGAAGCATCCGTGCCAGATCACCAGTCCTATACATGCGAGCACCGGGAGTTGAACTGAACTTATCAGGAGAGAAGGCTTTCGCTGTTGTCTCGGGAAGATTGAGATATTCCCGAGCCAACAGGTCGCCTCCGACGAAGAGTTCACCTGCGGTCCCCACGCCGACATCTTCGCCGTTCTCGTTTACAATATATGTATGGGCAGGGTCCAGGGGAGGACCAACTGGACAGTAGATGGACTCGGTATCGATAATCTCGCGAATATCTCCGCAGGCAATTTCATGCGTTTCGCAGGCACTATAGCAGTTGAGCAGCCTGGTATTAGGAAGAGCCTGGATGGCTCGGCGGGCAAGATCGGTTGAGACAACTTCACCGTTCAGCCAGAGTGTGCGTAATTCAGGAAGACGAGAGGCAATATGAGGATACCGAGAGAGAACCGTGGCCAGAAGAGTTGGAGTCATCAGAGTCTCCGTGATATTCCTGGATGCGAGCAAATCTACCAGAGTAGCTGGGTCATAGCTAACATCGTCCGGGACAGCCACGACTGTGGCACCTCGCAGAAGCGGACGAAGCATCTCCCAAACGAAAAATACATTGCATGCGACTCGGTCGCCTGGCTGCAGGTCCTGCACGGCGAATCTCAAGTCATACGAGAGAACCGGTGCACGTTGAGGGTTGGCAATTCCCTTGGGCTTCCCAGTGGTTCCAGAAGAATACGCAACAAACGCCAATCGATCCAGATCATTCTCAGCAGGTAAAGGAGCAGCTTCTTGAGCATATCCATTTACCTCGGCCTGAGGTTCATCGAGAGTAATCAATGGGCACTGGGCCTTGATTTTGGGGGCCTCAGTTCGCTCAGTGATGATCACCACAGGCTTCGCATCATCAATCACATCAGCCAGCAATCCAGCAGGATATGCGAGCTCAAGAACTAAGAATGCACCTCCAGCACGAAGGGCAGCCAGACAGGCGATCACATAGTTTGCACTACGCGGCAACAACACGCCAACCAGCGAATCTCGGCTGACTCCGTAGAGTCTTAGACGATTTGCTAACGACTCAACCTCCTTGTTGAGCTCGCCATATGTATATTTGGTGGTGTGATCCTCTAGCGCAATCGCATCTGGTGTCGCGTGCACCTGTTTTTGAAAAAGAGTCGGTAGGTCCTTGTCGATGTCGAGGATAGTCATTTTCGGTAAATCACCGGGGTGGACAGAATGCGGGGAAAATAATCGGGGTAGTTTTTTGGATTATACAATTGAAGTTCCAAAATTCAGAGTACTGGACTTTATGAGGTTATTTCGATGTTAAGTTGGATCTTAGGGCTAAGTGATGTCCAAGACGCAAAAATATAAACGCAAAGAAAAAAAAACCCCCCCCGGCGACGCGAAAGAAACTACCGCTTTAACCGCAATGGCCATGACAATTCTGTTGAGACGAACAAATGAAATAAAAAGCAAAGGATGGAGACTAAACATTGCGACTAGACTCGAAGCTGTCTAGCGAGATACCTTTCAGTGGCACCTTTGGGGGGGTCTAAGGGACTGTCAAGAGTCAATCATCTTCTTCGAACCAATCTACGAACCGGGCCATTCTCGTAGCCAAGTGTAAGAAGCAAGTATTCATGGCCATCACGCATCAATCACTGCGCCCCATGCATGGCTAGAACCCGGGTCGTGCGCAAATCTGTATCATTATACTCTATTGATATGTCATGGTGATGACTATACCCATACCACATCCACCTTTCCCCTCTCTCCCCTCTCCTCTTCTTCTTCTTGAAGTTTTTTTTCCAAGAATAATCCCGTTTGACACCTCCATGATGTTCCACGATGCTCCGTAATTCGCTTTGCTCCATAATTCATTCTCCGTGGAGTCCTGCCCCACTTGGGGAATTTGCATGTGAAAGTGTTCTGATTCCCAACAATCTTCTGTCTCCATATTATTAATGATTGCTGTAATGATAAGCATTGTGAGAGGCCGATATAGGTGGCTCTGAAGGACATGAGTTCGGCGGTTCCCTGGGTGACTACCGGTGAGTTGAGGTTCAGGTTCAGGTTCAGGGTTCTTTTCGTGGCTTTTGATGAATCAGAAGGAAAAGTGGAGAATGATGACAATGACACGGTATTCTACTTGGTCTACGCGGAGGACAGGGCTCCAAGCTTCACTGAAGCACTCTTGTTTTCATTCTTACTTTGTTATTGTAGGAAAGAAGAGTAAATATAGAGTTGCGTTAAGTATCGCGCGTACATATAACAGAAAGACAAAACGAATGATAATAACTATGGAAATCTCGACATGGGCAAATCAAGAGCCCAGCCAATCAGGTCACCGGCAGTTATACCTTGTAGGATATACGAATACTTCCATACTGCTCTTTTGAAGAGTATAATGCTTCACAGCAGCCCATTTAAGGAAAGGCCGGTGCTCCTGGAGGATGAGGTAATACTTTTTGATCCGGTACAGCTGCCAGAGTAATATCGGGATCCGGCAACGAACTGATCAAGCCATTTCTATCATTAGACATATAAAGACGACCAGTATTATCCGGTACAGTAGCAGTAAATGCCATATATCGCAATGTTGGGCCTAAGAGACGGTTGCTATTTTGACCATTGTACCTGCCCCTGAATACGATGGCTTGTATAGGCGTCCACGGCACCAATACATTAGAATCACTGAGCAAACTGACCTCAAGCCTGACTACTGGAGGTGTGATACCACCATTACTGGTTGTTATTCCCATTCGTCCAATGACTATTTCCGGGGGAATGACTCTAGGTCGAGGATGCATCAGGTTTTTGATATCCGCTTCATAAAGCGCACATATTGAAGCCCCGGTATCATCCATAACAGATATAGTAGAAGTGACAGGCTCGCCTGGAATTCTGAATTGACAATTAATCTAGTCGCAGAAGGATAGTGTATGAGAATTTGAGCCTTGTCTACTAGGAAGTTCAAAAAAACTTACATGGTGCATTAAGTAACGGTCCGGGATCGATTCCACATTGAGATTTAACGGCATTGGAGTCGGAGCACTCCCCTAGATAAGAAAGAACCAAAGAAATTGTGTATTAGATTCTCAATTTTCTCGTTGCATTTAATAATTTGAGTGGCTTGTAAGAATTTACCCCTTCGATCCAGAAACTAGTGCCCTGTGCATATTTCTCTTTAAGCTGATCTACTTCATCCCAATTAAATGGACGCGGCTGGCAAAGCTGACGATCCTTCACCCAATATGTGACGAGGCCATCATTCCATTCAAGTTCATGATAACGGTAGGCTCTCATAACAGATCGCACGGTCAACAATTGATCATATGGATCTTCTTTGCTAAGATCTTCTTCAATGTCCTTGAGAACACGAAGACGCTGAATAACGGGCCAGGTAAGTCCAAATGGCTCGGAGTCGATCCAAAATCTAGCTTTGAGTTAGTGAATATAACTTGAAATATGGCTGTAAAGAGAGCATACTCTTTTTGGGCCTTGTCTTCCTTTAGAGCCTCCAGCTTCTCCTTGAATCGCGAGACCATGATATTGTCTCTGATCCTTTCTTCGCATCTTTCAATCTGAGCATCGTAGTCACTAAATTGTTAGTAAAAGCTGTTCAAGGATCAGAATGCTTCACGTACTCATCACTTAGGTCAGGCTCAGACTCAGTCCAATCGTCGGGAAGCTGTGTTGGATCCTCTAGAGGCTCTCTACCCCTGTGCTTCCATCTTCGATGGCGTGGCGGCTTGGGAGGCTTTGGAGGAACTTTGATCTTTCCAACATAAGATACATCCAGGTCAAGGACTTTGTTCCTATTTGCTGCACTAGAGATAGATTGAGCAGATGGACTGGCCTTGAATGCTCCCAGCCCTTTTGTTAATTTTGTGCCTGCGAGCATAACTTCATTATTTGAAGGGCTCTTAGTCTTCTCATGAGATCTCTTTTTGTGGGTTTGCTTCTTCTCCGGATGCTTAGGCTCATCTTGTTGTTTTCTTTTTCTAGTCCTGCGTGATGGCGGCATTATGGATTGGACTTCTGGTGAAGGGTTTCTGATAGATACGTTCGCACTTGAGGCAATACTCAAGACTCAATTACTCGGGGACAAAAAGGAAGTTTCAGGACATAGAAGTTCAACTTGTCGTTTCGTTGTATCTAAATAGCGTCCATACAAAGAAAAAAAAATATTCATTATCCCCCAGCGCGGCTTTGTGGATAGTTACTGGTCCTAGTAAAGATCAAAGGATGGGGTCCCAAGGTTGGCAAAGTCTTTAAATCAAAAGATCAAAGACTGCATATACTACTCCTGCAATCAGCCATTCTTTAGCTTGAAATTCTGCATGGGAAAGCATAGTGGCATGATCAAAGAGCACTCATGCTAAGTTCTTCCAGTGTCAGCCAGATACACTCCTCTCCATTCTTACCTCACGACCCTTCCGTGGACTCAAACTAGTAGCCTATTCCTATCCTCAAATACTATACCAGGACTAGGATTGGATGTAAGATCAGTATTTGCATAGTTAGGACTAGGAACATTGCCGAGATCCGTCGAGGTGTTCGTTTCAAAGAAATCCAAACAAGCCCAGTGTGACCTTTCCAAAACGGGAATTTTGAAAGCTTACGACCAAAATTGAAACTCATTCTGGATCTTCCTTTGCAAGGCATAAAGACACATATGATAACAGATGGATAGGTAGACCCTCAAAACCTGCAGCTACGCAATCACGGGGTGCTCATGGGGTCTTTAAAGTTAGAAACTTAGTAGATTTTGGCGCATAATTTATCTTAAAAACTTATTCCTGTAATATTTTAGACATCATTCCCGCTTGCACAAACTCCATCTCCAGGATAAAGTAAATTACAAGGCTGGACTTAGACTTTGGCCTTCATAATTTGCGGTTGGTTACTTTTGGCCCGGCAGTGCATTTTCGCCCCACTGTTAGCGAAATAGTAAGCGGCAGCCTTGTTCTTTGTTAACTTCATTCATCAAGGAATTATTGCTTTGAAACGGGGGCTTTGTTGATAGTATATCCTTGACCTCTCTGGGGATCCTAGTATTGCCAATGTCTGGTGCAGTCAGAGTCCGTCGAAGCACCCCCAAGGTCCGGACAGGATGTAGCAATTGCAAGTGAGTATCCAAGAAAGAAGATAAATCAGCGATTGTCAAGTTAAACCGGACTATTCTAGACTACGCCGAGTCAAATGCGATGAGCAACGACCAAAATGCAAGCGATGCGTCTCGGCAGGCTGGGAGTGTCCTGGATATCCGTCCCCATCACCCCCGAAAGAAACGAATATCCAGATATACAACATTCCCTTCAAGATTCCCGGTAGTCGAACAGACCGCGAACTACTCCACTTCTATTGTAGCGAAGCAGCTCACTGTTTATCCCGTCTATCCGATTCAACGCTCTGGACCCAACTCATTCTACAAAGATGTCAGCACCAACCTGTGATTCGAAACTCCCTCGTCGCACTCAGTTCGCTTTATCGCGAGTATCTGAAAGTCGGATCTGCCAAGCTAGGGAGTTCACCGAAGAGTATTCAACTTATGGTTAAATCACACAAACAGCTTTCGACTTATCTTCTTATGCCGGATGCTTCTCCCGACGTGGCTCTTCTCTGCAGTCTGATATTCTACGTGTTCGAGTGTCTGGTGGGAAACGCGAGACAGGCGATTTGGCACCTCGATCAAGGCCTCAAATTATTGAAGAACTACTGGGTTGATGATCCAGCATTGATTACAAAAATGGATCCCGTTTACCCCAAGATAAAGATGATTTTCAGTCATCTGGATGTTCATGCAACCATTTTCACTCTGGACCGGGTGCCTATTCTTCAGCTGGCCTCTCCAGAGAATATCAGTGGACTGTCAGATGTTGTTCCAGAAAAGTTCTCCAATGTTTTCGAAATAGAGCAGGCACTTGTAATCCTCCAGAACTGGAAAACCAATCATCTCATGGTGACTGTTGAACTCAAGGGAGCCTACCTTTCTCAACTCCCGATTGAAATCGCCCAGGAGAGACTACGAATCGAGTATCAGTGTCGATTATACGAAAAAGCGATCGAAGCCTTCAGACTTGAGAAATTCGACCAAATATTGGAAAAGCATGAGCGCCAGCGAGTCATGCTACTACACTGCCAAGGTCTCATATTCCATGGTGTTCTACTTGAGAATATCATATTGTCCGAAAACGATAAAAAGACACCGATGGACGCATATTGCAAATTCGATTACGCCTTGGACCAATTAACGATGTTAGTATCCGACCCTGAATGGTCCAAGAAATACGGTGGTCAAGGTCGTGATTTCACTGTTTCAACAAATATGATTGCCCTGTTATACTTTGTCTGTCTGAAAACGAGAGACAGGGCTCTCTTAAAGAGATGTCTTTCTCTTATGCAGACATCTCTTCCTGCTGCTCGAGATGGACTTTGGGACTCAAGAAAAGCATATCTAGTCATTCAGTCGATTCTGGCAGAGAAAGACTCGGTTGAACCCATGCAAGAGATGGATACACGATTGGAAGATGTTGGGGCTGATATCATCGATTATCATAATGGGTTGGACGATATTTTCTCTGCTCTTCGAATTGAAGACTCTCTAGATTGAAATTTCTTATCGGTCATTATTAATTTTGGAAGCATCATGAATGATATGTGCATTAAATAGTACTATTTTAGTGCTATTCTAAATGGTCGAATAATCCAAAGTACACACGAAGTAGCTAAATTATCGAGAGAAGAAGGAGATAGTAGAATATACAACGCGAAGCTGTTTCTAATAAGCAATCTCTAAACATCAAAATGGAACAATTAGAAGATCACAGTAGCAGCAGCAAACACAGTAGATACTAGCACGGTCTTGACCCAGGAGGTTCCCTGGACGGATTTTGTACCCAGAGAAAAAGCAGGGGTTGGCCTCGCAGTCCCAGCGCTCCCCGAAGTAGTCACATTTGATTCCAATCGCTTCGCAAATCTCATCTCATTCTTTCCAAAATCGAACACTGCAACGACATTCTTCAAGAAAGGTACCCCAAGAATATTCAAGTTCAACGTCTTGAGCAGAGGAACGCTATCCGAGGGAGCAATATTCGAGATACAAGTCCCATCAGCAGTTTGGTAAATTAGATCTTGACCATTATGGAAGAAAGTCTGATTACCTAGTGTCAAGCCGAACTTTGGCGCTTTGGCAGAGCAGTCAACGACGAAGCCCTCATACCCTTCGACGTACTTTGCGGACGGATCGAATAAATCGTTGATGGGATTGGCGATGGCCGAAGGTAGGTACTGGATATAGTTTCCAGAATCAAGGAAGAACTTGAATGAAGTCGAGTTAGTCTTTAAGTTTCCACCCGATGAAGGACCGTATGTTACGCTGCTGACTGTTGATAACCAGTATGATCTGGCGTGCAACCCGGACGTGATGTTTCTAGGGATACTATCCAAGATCTCAACAGGGACAGAGCTGAAATTTGAACTGTGTTTAACAGGAGGAATACCACCAATAGTCAGATACCCTCCAAATGCACGAGAGGCATTTGGAGGAGTGTGTGCTAGAGCGAGACTGAAGTAGGGGTCTATAAGACCGTTTTTGTGCATCGTGAAGAGGAGCGGATCGTAGGCTATTCTGTCGTACCAGTATGTCTCATTGTTGGTATGATTTGCCGGATGTGCAGACGATAAAGAAGGATAAGCAAGTCCTAAAAGACCACTATTAACCCCTCCATCACCCATGGGATTGGAAATATCCGCTATAGCGACTTTCTGTCCGTTGACGCTGAGTCCGTTCAAAGATACATTTTCGTATGCCATTTCCCCACTTGCAATGCCGGCTCCATACTCGATTCCGAACATTTCACCGGAAACGTGACGATGGATTTGAGATTTATGATAGGTTTTGTTTGAGTAGAGGCATTGGTCTTGAGGGATGACCTTGTTGCTGTCCGATTGGATACATGTGTATCCGTCCCGCACCACGTAGGTGTCGCTGCTGCCAGTGTCTACTAGTAGCTGGAATGTCTGATTTCCGATAGTCACGGGTGCATCGAAGACGGTCCCGAATTGAGTGGCGATTAGCGAAGATGTGAAGCCAGAAGTTCGCTGGGTTAAATAGGAGTTCCGAATAGTGCTGGCTTCGACAGACGCCAGTAGGCCAATGGCGCCAATCAAGAGGAATTGGGATGGTGACATGGAGATTGAAAATAGGATTGAGGTAATATTAAATTGAAAGTATCTCTTTGAACCGAGGAAGAAAACGGAAGAAGTAGTATTTATAGTATTTGAAGCAATTTCTTGGTATGTTCAATATGATTTTGATACAAGAATCGTCTACTCCGCACATTACGTAGATGAAGCCTACAATCGAATCCTCGAGCTCGTACAATCTTAGCTTACATTCCTGGCCAGTAAAATATCTAGTTTATCGTTTGGACGCAGCCTTGAGAGTGTCGATCTTTGGGGGCTGTGGCTGACTGGGAAAGTTCCAATGTTCTGTGACAAGCTCGTATATTTTAGTCTTCTTCTTAGCGCGAGATTCGGGCCAAATTTAGCTTGGAGCTGCGCTTGGCAATTTGATTGTACATTTGAAGTTAGATCAAACAACTAATTCAAATCTGTTGTTCATGTTCTTGCTGATATGTCCAACCAACTCCTCACTTAGGGCTGTTGGTAAGGGCAAGGGCCTTACCGCATCGCTACATTACTCTGAAGGAATTGCAGGAAGAATTTGTGTCTTTTTTTATTCGAGTTGAATTAGACCAGGTCAAAACGAGCAATTAAAGTATGAGATACATGTATATTCCAAAACACCATTGCATCAAAAGCTGCGTCCACATCCGATCCACCATGCAAAGATATTGAAGGCATAAACCACAATAAGAACAAGAGGACAACGCCAGACACCTTGCATATGTAAACAAATGAAGTAATCAGAGCGTAGTGTGAGGTTACTCTTCGAATTTCCGCTTCACGCCATTGCGACTTTGTGCTGTAGCTTGACGCTTCTTCCAAGCCGTCTTGATTGTCGGGGCAATTCGAATAAGATCCTCCTCAGTAATTCGGTCCTCAATACTTTCAAGGACCTTTTCAACAGTCGAGATATGGTTAGCATCCATTTTGTCATCACGAAGACGGTGAAATCGCCAGCGAGAAGTCTCGTCTTTGAAACACTCAACAATGCAATCGTCTAGCGGGATGCGCATGGCTTTAAGATCCTCCCATTCCGTCGGGGTGATGTAGAGCTCGCCGAAATGCCGATACTCGCCGGCATTCAGCATGACGAAAAGATGGCAGATGGGAATGGCGTCGTAGTCCGGGTAAGGTTCGGAGATACCATCTGCTTCATCGTCTGTGTCGGGCTCTAGAATAGGAAACTCGAGACGCATGCGAAAGTCGACTGTATTTTCAGACGGTGGTTTCCACTTAAGAATGTGCTCGTCTGTGCCAATACGGTATGGGGTACTGCGGCATGTAAAGATGAGGCCGTCATTCCCGTGAATGCGCTTGACTTTAGGGAGAATATCCCGGAACATCATCTCGATTCCATAACTAAATTGGGTCTCTTTATCCTCAACGGCGAATGGACGATGTTGTTTTTCCTCGGGAAATGTGTCGAACATCTTCTTGTACGGTTTGAGGATATTTGTCTTGAAGTAAGCGAGTCGCTTGTCCAATGTACGGTGCATGAGACTTGAACCATCCAAGACCAGACAGTCAAAGACCAGGAACTTGAGCTGCTGACTTCCATCTTCGTAGGTGTCAAGGACTAGCTCGCCATCCACCAAGGTATCAACGTGGAAAGATTGAAAGGTATCATCGTCGGGCATAGGGAAATGTAAACCATCGACGAAGCGATATTCGTTTTTGCGATCAATTAAGTAGTGAATCTCGGGTTTGACATCAGGGTCTCCGCGCGCAAAATACATCAAGCACCTGATTCCGTCTGTCTTCTCGCACACGTAATAATCTTCTTTCTGAAGCTCGGTCAAGTGTTTTGCTGAGAAACTGACAGGTTGCGCACCGGGGAAATTGAGATTATTGCGTCCGAGCAGTTGAGCGACTTCGCGACGAAATGTGTCTGCAAGTTCCGGCTCGGCTTTGACGCCGATCGCGTCGAGGTTGGGCACAGAGTGCGACATTGGAGCGGTCGTAGCAGCGGTTTAGGTGACCGAGTGCTTGAAGTATGCTTCGTGGGATTTGCGTACTAAGAGTGTCGAAGACTGAGCGTAGGCAGGCAGGAGTTGGTGGAAAGAGCTGGATAGCTTCAAGTAGCGCGGCGGAATTCAAGTTAGCGGTGAATGTGTTGAATGTTTCCTGAAGATTTCAGAATATTTCCGCGCAAGTGAATGCGTAAATCAGCTCGAGTCGAGCATTCGACTCGCAATTTGGTCTAGTCGAAGTTCGCGCAGTCAAAGAAAGCTGCCAGCTCGCCCCGGCTTACGTAATTCGCCAGTTGACGCGAACTTCCACTTCGCGCGGACTTTTCTTTTTCATCAAAGCCAGTCAATTTCAACATCCTTACTGCGAATAAGCTTTAGAATATGGCTACAATTACGGGTAATTCTAGAGCTGCCACCGAGGCTCTAATTGCTAAATTTCAAGTCACAAAGCTGCTTAAACAAGGTACCCCGCGCATACCCTTCTTCCCCGCGAAATCGAGCTATCAGCTAACATTCATGCTACAGACCAGCAGGGCCGACGAATCACCCTACTTGGAACAATCGATGGCGAACAAGGTATTCTGACTGCCGAGCGTGCCGCCTTCTCGACCGAATCCCTCGAGGTCCTTCAAGCATTTCACGCTGCGATCACACGAGTGAAGAACTTAGGCGACAATGACATTTACCGATGGTACCTCGCTTCTTCGAATGGTAGTAGTGATGGTAATGGGGAGACACAGCAAGACCTGAAATTGAATCTGATCTGGCCGTGTACATCACAACATATCAAGAAATACTCGGATCAACAAGTTCGCATGGTCACTGAAACACCAGAGATCTACAAAAACCATGTCCGGCCTTTCATGCAGGCGAAGCGCGAAGAGGGACGCTTGAACTGGGTATTTAATATCTTGGAAGGCCGAACCGAGCAGGAAGATGTTATCATGCGAGATGCAGGACATGGACCGGAAGATTCGTTCCTCATGTTACCGGATCTCAACTGGGATCGGAAGACTCTGAGCTCTCTTCACCTTCTTGCGCTGATTGATCGACGGGATATTTGGAGTTTGCGAGATCTTCAAAAGAGACATATTCCCTGGTTACGATATCTTCGACAGAGGGTTTTGGAGGCGACGGTGTCGATGTATCCGGATTTGGAGCAGGATCAACTGAAGCTCTACGTGCATTGTATGTATTCCCTACGTGACCATGTATCATTCAAGTGTTTCATGGCTAACCGCACCTGCAGATCAACCTACTTATTACCACTTCCATATTCATGTTGTCAATGTCATGCTGGAAGCCGGTGCTACCCAATCAACTGGGAAGGCCTTTGGTCTGGAGAACATCATCTCCCAGCTTGAAACGATGTCTGGTGGGGATGAAACGAGCATGGCTGATGTCGATCTGACTTATTATCTGGGAGAGGCAAGTGAACTGTGGACAGACATTTTTGGCCCTTTGAAACAAGGATTACAGCCACAGAAGGCGTAATGAGATGGCATGCCAATTATTATGATACAACGATACCTAAATGAATCTACATTGCATTGAAATAGCTGTATGGTGATAATCAAACCGGCAATACTATCTGATACACAGTAGTGTACAATAAGTTTGAAGCTCCCTTGCTGACCGCTTTGAGCTACCGCCTCTTCAAATAGACATACCGCCTTTTATTTACACTATCAATTCTTGGGTTTTGATGTGGCAGAAAGAACGGCAGAAAGAACGTGTTCAAACTAATGTTATACCTCTGTATCTCCGGATGCATGGTATTGAATCCCCTCTACAACCGATAGTATGCAACAATCAACTGAGACAGTTCTCAATTAACTCATCTTGGACATTCTCCGATATATCAAAGCACTTATTTCAATCCAATCACTGCTTATACCGTGGAATCTACAAAGGTAGCTTTGTTGCTCTGCTAAGCTCAAGTGGAGAACCCCGCAACGACCAACTCCAAACTTCTCAACGTCACTGCTTGTTCTTCGTCTTCTTCTTCCACCCCAACTATTTCAAACCCCTCGAAACACTACTTCTGAACATCCAATTTATATCAACATGGCCGATAATCCAGACGTCCCGCAAACCCAAAAGGCCTTCGTGCCCCTCGGTACTTCACCACTACCCCCTCACCCGAAACAACAAAATAGACAAGCTAACATCACCAGAAAACAACCCCGAAGTAATGTCCCACCTAGTCCACCAACTAGGCCTACCAAACAGCATCGGCTTCACAGACGTATTCTCCATCGACGAACCAGACCTCCTAGCATTCGTCCCCCGTCCCTCCCACGCCCTCCTCCTCGTCTTCCCCGTCTCAACAACATACGAGAACTCCCGCACAAAAGAAGACTCCTCCATCACAGAATACACTGGATCCGGTCCCAATGAACCAGTAACATGGTTCAAACAAACCATCCGCAATGCTTGCGGTCTAATCGGTCTCTTACACGCCGTTTCGAACGGCGAGAGCAAGAAACATATCACCCCAGGCTCGGATCTAGATACTCTTCTGCGGGATGCGCAGAATCTAGAACCGGCCCAGCGAGCAGATCTTTTGTACGAGAGTAAGGCGCTTGAGAGTGCGCATGCGGATGCGGCGAAGTTGGGTGATACTGCGGCTCCAGAGGCGGAGGATAGTGTTGATTTACACTTTGTTGCGTTTGTTAAGGGTGATGATGGGACTTTGTGGGAGTTAGATGGGAGGAGGAAGGGACCTCTTGCGAGGGGAAAATTGGGTGATGATGAGGATGCGTTGAGTGAGACTGCGTTGGGATTGGGAGTACGGAGGTTCTTGAAGACGGAGGCTGAGGGGGGTAATCCGGATTTGCGATTTAGTCTTGTTAGTTTGGGGCCTCTGTTTGATTAGTTCCATTGTGAGTGTGGCATTCTATAGTTGTGTCTATAGTCTGCTGTTTGTATACACCTGGGTTGTATACAAGCATTGAAGTACAAGGTGAAACATGACGGCCACATTCTGACAGCTGCCAGCCTCGGAATCAGCTTTGTATTTATTTCCGATAATCATGCATGTAGACTTCTATCACATCTATCACGTTTCTTATCTATCACATTTCTTGCAATTGATTGATTTTCTAGTCCCTATTTTCGCCGATCAAATGTAAATGATCTCTTTTTCCTTTATCCTGTTGTAGCGAGCCGCGTCGTGTCGAGTGGAGGCAAACAACAACCAACCCTCTCTTCTTCTCTTCTTCTCTTCCCAGCTCAACTCAACTCAACTCAAAGTCTTCCTGAGTCTTTTGTTATTCACTTCTGAAATACATTTAAAATGCCTATTTCTGGACCTGACATGGCAAACGAGTCCAAACTGTACAATGCAATCAGCGCTGTATCGAAAGAAGTGCTCGTAAATCTGTCACAAACTCTCTGTAAAGAGAACACATCTGCAAAGGACTCTTTCGAGGATAATCTCTTCGTTAGCGAGGATCAAATTCCACACGCAGACGCGCAGAACAAGAGCGAAACATCTACGACAATTGATGACGCTAAAAAGTATCGGCCTCATTATGCCAATTGCACCAACTGCAAAAAGGAATTCGACGTGTCCAAGAATTCAAGTACGAGCTGCTCTTATCATCCAGGTATGTTCAACAATCTAGTGAAATGTTTATGCCTATGCCTCGACATTCGATCTTGATGCGGCAACTGATCGCTAACGAGTTTAGACTCATTCTCATCGTCGAGTGAGTATTTTGAAGGTTTCGATGTCGATGATTGAGATGCAGAGATCGAAAACAATGAGGACACTCAGGAGGAATGGCCTGAAGGTTTTATTTACGATTGCTGCCAGTGTAATCTCACGCAAGAACCTTGTGTGACGGACTGGCATTGCGAAAAGAGCAACAGCTCCAAGAAGCGCAGGATTTAAGTGGACAAGCGATTATCACTTATCTTTTTTGTTTCAAAGTGCATGTTTTTCAGGGGAGCTATGTTTAAGAACAGTCTTTCCAGTGTTGTATCTAGTTGTCTTCATGTCCTATATTATTCTATTATTAGGCTCAATCACCTCTTTTCTATTTACGCGGGGTGATAATAGGTGTCTCGATGACAGAAGGATCCACGCTCGCACTTTTCTCGTAATGCACCTCCTCGTTCACCCCTCCTTCCCCTTGTTCATCTTGCTCAGCAGGTACATCACCACCCTGAGTACCAATAGTCAAGAAAGGGACCATGAAAAGCGAGATTCCCGCCGCGGCCGCAGCAAACCAGTATGTGGCGAGATATGGTCGGATGGCCGGTGTAGAAGGTGTCATTTGATGGGCAACTGCGCTGTTCACGGAAGTTGCAATACCAAGGCCAAGATTATTGCACAATTTGCTGACAGTGTTGAAGATTCCTCCTGCGATTGATTGCTGTGATGGAGGAAGTGATGACATGACGTACATCTGTTGAGATATTAGCATCGCCACAGTTTAAAGGTGATTGTTCAATGTGCAGAAGGTGAACTTACATTTGTGACATTGAATTGAATGTCTGCACCCACGACTACCAGGACCAATGCAGGGAAAATGTAGGCCCAGTAGATAGCATCCTCTTTCATGAAACTCAAGATCAAGAAAGAGGCTGTGTAGGCCAATGCTCCGATTCCTGTTAACAGCTTATTGCTAACACGATGCAACACCAAGCCGCAGATCACATTGACCAAGACCCCGCTGACTACCATGGGGAGTAGTCGTACGGTTATATCCAGTGCCGTGAGATGCTTGATTTCTTGAAGGTAAAGTGATAAGAAGAAAGTCACTGCGGAGAATCCCATAAAGCCAAGACAAAATGTTGCCATGAGCTGGAGGAGATAACTCAGTTAGATTTGACATAAAAACGGTAAATATAGGATGATACCAACATACCAAGGAGAAATTTCGATCTTTCCACACCCACAATGGCATCAAGGCATTCTTCGCAATAGATTGCCAATAAATGAAAGCAACAAGAAGGACAATGCCCACGACGAAAAGAGCTAAGACATAACCTGTCCGCCAACCATCGGGTGCATCACCAGCTAATCTACCACATATCAGTAACCAATTCAAAGTAAATAATATCAGATCAAAGCAGACAGTACAAACTCACGAAAGCGAACTCGAAAAGAAAGCAAATCCAACAATAACCAATCCAGTCCCTAACAAATCAAACCTCTTAACCGCCTCAAAACTAACAGGCGTCCTAGCAAATCCATCAGCCGGCACCGTCCAAACCGTCAACCCCGTAAAAATCGCATAAACAACCGCAAGAGCCCAAAACGAAGCCCGCCAATTATATTCATGAGAAGCGACTCCCGAGATAATCATACCACCAACGAAACCCAGTGGATTCCCGGCACTGAAACAGGCAAAAGCGCGGTTTTTACGCTTAGATGGTTTTTCGTAAACCGCACCTAATGCACCTACAGCTGGAGGAACCACGGCTGCAGCGAAGAGTCCGAGTATACCGGAGAAAACGTCCATGTAGATTGCATTTGTGGCGAAACCAGCCACTAATAATGCGAGAGTGAAACCTGCCATACCGATTATGAAGAGGGATTTCCGGCCGAACATGTCTGCTAATTTGCCGAATGTGAGTAGAAATGCACCACTGCTGAGTCTATGAGTTGGTTAGTACTACTCAAACTAGGAAATGTAATGCATGATCCTAGTAGTATAACTAGTGATCAGCATTGAGGATATAAAGCTTGTCACGTACGATGCACCGGCATTAATCCAGGTGATTTCAGCTGAATTCATATTCAAATCTGAGCCAATGGATGCAGTAACACCGACTATACACCCCTGGAAGAAAGATTGTTGACCAATGGCCATTGTGGCCGTAAGAACGAAGAGACATTCTTGTAGAGTGGAGGAGAAGCATTTCGGGCGCATTGCTGCTTTCTCTGTGAATATTTCCGTTGGGCCATTTTCTTGATCAGATTGATTCAGATCGTTCAATGGCTGTGAAGTCCCCATGATAAAAAGCCAGACTAGAAGGCAAATGGATCCAGTGATCAGAACTGTCGAATCAAATTGTTGCTGGAAGTCAAAAAGAGAGAAAAAAAAAAGTTTCCAAAAAAAAAAAAAGAAATAGCCACGCAAGCTAAATTAGTACGACGGAAAAGCCGACGATCTGGCGATGAACCGAAAATTAGCCGGTGCAAACGTTGAAGAGAAGAGATTG
>Ga0209673_1000217_pt1 | contig 113666 bp, 97 predicted proteins | sample AraplaCol_mMS_r2_2_FD_184274 | JGI IMG/M metagenome (GOLD analysis project Ga0209673, IMG submission 184274) | Arabidopsis root microbial communities from North Carolina, USA - plate scrape MF_Col_mMS_r2 (SPAdes) (version 3) | ecosystem: Host-associated > Plants > Roots > Endosphere | place...
AAAAAAAAAAAAAGGAAAGGGAATTTGAAACAAAAGAAAGGAAAGTAAAAAAAAAAATCAAACAAGAAAGACAGATTGAGCAGGAGTAAGGCAATACATTAGTTGTGACAGAACAGAAATGATAATTTCGATCACGTCACTTAGGCTGCGATGGGCTCGCGCTCTTCCTCACGTCCTCGCGCTTCACCATCCACAGTACTGACACCGTCTTCGTCCTGGTAGCTGGGGTGTTGGTCAGCTGGCAGCCAGGAGTCACGGTCTCCGGTCATGGGCTGGTCCTGGGTGGAAAGATCGACCCCGCCCTCGCGGCTCTTGATGGCATTGCGGTGGCGCTGGGACAGAGTGCGCGAACGCTGCGACAGTCCGGACTTGACCACCGCCTTGGAAGTGACCCAGTTGCTAAGCGCATCCTCACAGTCTTGGATGATGGCCTTGCTGGCATCATAGCCGTCATAAGCGTGGCGAGTCTCGCCGGGTGTGACGGGGGTGTCGTCAATCAGATCCAACAGGTGCTTTCCGTAGCCGGCGATGATGGCGACCTTCTCGCAGTGTTCGCGGAGAGCATCGAATTGGTACTGGAAGGCGGCCTTGACCTTCTCACGGGTGATGTTTGACAGCTGCGCCTCGGCGACCAAAGATTCGGCCTCGGCGCGGACAAGTTCTTGCTCGAGGACCACAATGCGCGTTGAATTGGGATCCTTGTACTTCAGCTTGGCGATTTCGTCGGTGATCTTTTGCTTGCCTGGATTTTCGAATTAGCGATTGTCATTCGAGTGCGACAGTGGAAGCGAATCTTACGGTCTCGGCTAGGCTGCACGGAGGCCTCGATGTTACGAATGCTCTTAATGGTCACACGGTATTGGTCATAACGGTCGACGAACTGATCCTCCAGCTCACCGATCTCGTAGATCAGAACACCGAGCTTATCCGTGACATCCGAAACGTCTTCGTCGCAGGCCTCGCCCCAGATGGACAATTGTTGCTAGCCGGTTCTGTTAGCTAAATTCTAGCTATTTCTAGCTGGCGGTTCATCTTTTTCCATCGATCAAACCCCAAGGATGTGATTATACATACAGCAACGTCCATGCGCTCGCGCGCGACGAGCTCCATACTGCGCATGACGTTCTTCTCCATCTTGACCAGCTGCGACAGCTTTCGAGCGAGATCGGGACCGAAGGCACCGGCGGCATTTTTACGGAAGGCATGGCCTATCATCAGAGTCAGTTTTGTCGCATTGTGATATTTTTTTTTTTTTTAAAGGGAATTGGCTAATTCCTTCGCTCTCGCTCTGCGCAATTGGAGAGGAAATCCACATGAGATGGGGGATTGGCGGTGGGACCGCAGAAAATGGAGATCCCGGCCCGATCAGGCAGCACCCGGAGCTATTCTCCCCCAGACCCAGAGAACGCCCTCTCCGGTCGCAAAGTCAATCCAATCCATTTTGCGCAAGCTATTTGCTTGCTGCAGTCGAGGAGAGTGTTGGAATCCAGCAGATGTATCATCTCACTCACCGATGCCACCCTTTCCTAACCAGCGGTTCGATTTGGTGGTCGACAATGGAGGTGGGGGGTTCTCGACCTGGGAAGCGGTCGGGGCGCGCGACTGGCGCATAGAATAGGTACGATGCATGTCGGAGGTGAGTGGTGGTGGTGAGGAGGTTGGGTTGGATGCGAGGAAGAGAGGAAGAGAGGTAGAAAAGACAAATGGTTAGGTACCTGTAGTAGAAGGAGATTAAAGATCAGAAAAGTCTTGAAGAGTCCGCCGAGTCCGCAAGAGCCAAGGAACTTGCGCAGTAGTGACGTGAGATAAAAAAAAAGGACTATAATAAAAAAAAGGAAAAAAAAAGGAAAAAAAAAAGGACAAAAAAAGAAAAAGGAAAGCGAGAAGACTTACCTCGACGGAGCAGGACGGAAACAGAACTGCAACCGGAGATCGACACAGGGGGATGAGTTCAGGAGATAATCCAAGGGAGAGTTCGTTGATTGATGGGAAAGAAAAGGAAGAAGAAAGCAGATCAAAGTGGAAATTTGAAGGTGAAGAAAAGGTGCAAATCCCCTGGTGACGTCGACAACTTCAACAATCAGCCACAAAAAGAGTATCCAGTATAGCAGCTAAGCCAGTAACTAATGATGGAAAAGATGGAAAAAAGAGCTTGGGTTGCCCCGGAGAAGGCGGATCAGCCCCCTCTCAATTCCAGTCAGTCCAGTTAGTCCAAGTTCCACTTACAGTAGTCAAATCAATTAATCCACTTCTTACCAAACTAAGAAACCTTCAATGGACCTTGCAGCTGATTGAATGGTTCAATTACAGCCAGGGGGACCCGCAGTAGCAATCCGCTTGGCTTTCGATCTTTTTTTCAAGCTGCGATCGTCTTTGGTTGTAGCCCACGATCACCGACGTCATCGAGTTGAGTTGATGTCATTGAGTCTACATACAGCGTTGCATTGTAATCAGTTATAGTATAATCAGTATATGATATAGTATAGAGTATAGCATAGCGTAGTATAATATAATATGATATGCTATATATGATATAGCATAGTATAATATCATAATAGTAGTATAGACTATGCAGAATGTAGAACTGCCCAGGGGAATCTTATCAGGCGGATCAGTGGGGGAACATCGGGGATGTACAAAATGCTGCCGAGTGCCCATCAGTGATGAACATCTTAGCATCTTAGGAGAATAGTATAACCAACCACTCGGGTCATCGACATGCAACTTACTTCAATCAGTCATTTTAATCTATTTTATACTTATTTCCCCAGATTTACATGTCCATCATGTCCATCATCTACTTGACACTACTAGACCCTCCTGGTTTTGCCCTTCTTCCTACCTCCCTGACTGTGATTCGTGCGCCCTCGCTTGCCCTGTTTCGTAGCAGCGATACCTGTCTCTTCTAAATTTTCTGCATCTTGAGTATTTCCGCCCTCCGGATTTCTCCCTGTAAGAGTTTCCGCTTCCTGTCGGAGTCGCCCAAAAGCCTTCTCCATTCGACTGGGTCCACTACCACGGACTCGGGGCGCAAACGCTCCAGCCCCCTGCGGTCCCGCCATGAACTGTGTAATATTCGACTGTGTGCCTTCTTGCTCGCGTCGATTCATATCCCGAATAACCGGAACAAGAACCTCATCGGTACGTTCCGGGCTCCAGCCGATCGTCGCCATCAGGAACTGTCGTAATCCATTCAAATCAGGTACCCCCCACTGGAAAGGTGAAGGGTCGGCATCTACCTCAGGCTTGAGATAGGCTTCATTTACCCGCTGATCAGGAAATACAGGCGGGAGGAAGATTTTAGATGCTTTCTTTCGGAATTTCTTCCGAAACGCAAGATGTGCATCGTCCGGGTTGCTCACCCCCATCTGGACCTGCGTCCACCAGTCGCGGAACTCCTCCAGGTCAGAGAACTCGGTGATAATCTCCAGAGCAGTAACAGGTCCAATGCCGGGGATCCCCTCGGTATAATCACTACCGAGGAGGTGTGCAAAGCTAATGAGTTTTTGTCGGTGGAGAGCGTATTCTTTCTCAAGATCAGAGGTTAGATAACACTCGACGAATTTGCTCTGATTGAACATGTTCTTGTAGACGCGATTTCCACCAAATAGAAAAATATCGCTATCGTCAGTGACTATTCCATCCACGAGCCCCAGAGAGACGAGTTTTGCACACTGTGCTTCGGCTTCCATGGGTGCGGTGACGTATGGTAATCCGAACAGGCGCAATAATTGCTGACATTCATTGATCATGATTTGAGTTACTTCATCTGCATCACGCTGGTCTTTACGATGTTGATTGCGTAGTTGCTTCAATTCTTGTTCATAGTCAAAGGCATCCTGAACAGGTGCTGCCGAGTTAAGGGTTTGGGCGAATCGGACGTGTTCTTCAGACTCGGCTGCAAGTTGCTGGAGTAGCTCTTCATCTTCCGGATCACTGTATTCGCCATCGTCCTCGGCCACGGCCAATGGTGGAGGGTCAATAGGCATTTGAGAGTCGGGCTGGTTGTTGGTCACCACAACAACTTCTGGAGCTGGAGCTGGGGCATCATGGACCGGTGCAGCATCAATCAACACGTCCTCAAATTCGGGTTCTGGGGAAGGCTCGATATCGGCGGGTGGTTCAGGTTGTATCTGAGGCTCCTTCACCTCTTCAGAAACGGATTCCTTGATGGATTCTGGTGTAGGACTGCCTTTAACACTGGCGGGGCTTTCGGAAGTCTTGACCACCGTTTCAGGCTCGACTTTGTCTGCCTGTGCTTCGGAAATCGGTTGCTCCTTTACGCTTTCCGATGGCTCAACTGAGGGGATTTCAATGAGAGTTTGAGATACGAGATTTTCCTTTGCCGGTTCATCCTCTATCTGGATGACCTCCTTTGTCTCAGACACGTCATCAACGTCAATCACCTCCGGTGCCCGTCGATTTGAGAGAAAAAGATGATCAGGTTCACCCATTTCAGAGTGTCTATGCTCTGCAGACACTTCCGTAGGATCGACGATGAAGTCCTTGTTTAAGCGCTCACCGACAAACCAGGGCGGCAATGGCTCGGTAGTCTTTTTCTTATTATCATTTTCTTTTACGAAGCCACCTGCACTTTCATCATGCTCTTTCGCTCGATGGCCTGCCTTTGGGGTCTTCTTGAGCTGAATAGACTCAAATGGGAGAGGGCCACTGAATGGATTGTTCGAACGATGACGGGGTTTGTCTTTGGCAACCTTAGTCTGTGCGACGGCGGCAGCAAAATCCATGCCATCATCATCGTCGTCACTTTCAATTGGAAAGTCTGGCATTTCTGCAGGTGGTTGTGTTGCAGCCACCGGTCGATTAATCGGAATATCGGGCATGTCTGCATCGTGTTCATCGTCTGGCTGTAGTGATAGTGCGATTGCTTGTCTGACTTCGTCGTCATCTTCCTCGAATAAGCCAGTATCCTGCCGTGGTAGAACATTATCGTCTCCCCGGACAAAGAGAGCGTCATCATCGGCTTCTGCGTGTGTCCGGTCGGCCACAGACTTCTGCGATTCCAACAAAGCTCTCTGCAGGTGTGCATCTTCTTGCGCTTGCTCGATAGACTGGTCAAAGGCACCCTCTTGTAGGAATGGAAGCTTGGGAAGTCTATTGAGCCCTTCAATCGGAACATCCTCAAACTCGTCTTCGTCTGAAATGTCATCGGACCCCGAGAGGATCTCCGGTTGACCGTATTGATCAACATCAATAGGTTTGTCCTCATGACCTTCATCTTTGTTTCCAACAACACCCAGTACCCAGCCACCTTCGTGCTGGCTATCCTTGACGAGGACGTATTCTTTGCCCCGTTCCCCAGCAATCCGCTGGCCCGAATTGTAAAATGCCTCCTCTCCATTCATGCCGTTGATGTTCATCAGTCGCTGGGTCAAATCATTGCGTTCTGCCACTCGCTCGATTTGAAATCTTGAAAAGTCCATGCGGTTTGGAAACATAGTATCAAGCTGCTCTTTTGAATAACCCATTCGCAGTCGACTTCTGAGTCGTGCTGCATTCAATATATTATAGCGATCTGTAGCTGGCAAACTGATAAAAAATTGACTATCAAAGTCAATTTTGGAAAAATCGTAGAGGTTGATGTCTTGGCCTTGATGAAATTGCCGTGCATATTCTTCCAATTCTTCTTGCGACATGATTCGGGGATCGTTCGGGGCGCCCATCTCTTCTAGAGAGATGTCAAGATTTGGAAGATGGTAAGCATCTTTCCTCTTAAATTTGCGCGTTTGTTGCCTCTCTTTATCGTTCATGAATGCTTCATCTGCGTAAACAGGAGTTTCGGTGACCACTTCTTCCTCTTGTTGACGGCGCTTCCTCTCCCGGCGTCGCGTTTCGGCTTCTTCCTCCGCGATACGCTGCATTTGCACTGCAAGTAATTTTCCTGCAGTTCGAGTTGCATCTTCTCGATGGCCTTCACGCCTCTTTTTTCTACCCGCGATGGTTTGCCGTTTGAGAACTGGAGCGCCTCCATCAAAGACGAACACGGGTCGTATCCCGAAATATAATAGTTTGCATATGCGACGGAAAAATCCGACGACATGTGAATTGCGTAGTGCATTCCCCTCCTTATCACGCACTGCCTTGAGGAATTGGTATATCCAAATGGACGCGTCGACGGCCAGGCGTTTCTTGTTGAGGGTTTCGAGTTTAATGGGTCGAGCACAAGGCTGCACTACGGTCCAAAGACCGGTGACACCCATAACGTTTCAAGACCGATAGTCATTCAACCTTGATATCGGGTTGTCTGTACAGTGAAGATGGGTTATGGTAGCTAACAGCTTGCACCTTAATGAGATGAGAGTCATCCTTGATGGGCCCGCCAGGCAGATCCACGCTGTCGTCATCGCGCTCAGCAGGCGCGAAGTCACGTGGGTAATTACTCTATATCGGGACTAGGTAGAGTCCGATAAAGTATTCAAAACTATTCATTCTTCGATACAAGAAAGGTAGTCTAACTCAGTGCATTTCACGAGGCTAGCGTTCGAAATCAGAGGCAGTCCTATTGGTCCTAAACCAAAACGATATATATATATATATATCGATTTTGGCATCCTTGGTTTTTCTTTTCTTTTCTTTTTTTTGTGGTGCGTATAGCATGGCTTTCTGGGCGGTCGCAGACGGCAGAATCATGTTTAGTGCGGGACAATTTCTGCTGACATAATATTTTCTGGAGGGCAAGTGCAATTTTGTGGTGACAAAGTTCCTGTTTGTTGGAGTGGCATTGATCACAATTGGCAGGGTAAAAGGAGAGAAGAGAAAGCGTTGAATGTTTCATGTCCCTCACTCTGAAAGTATGTCGGAATTAGCGGGAATGTCACCGTCCATTGAGGTCTGCATGGCCATCGCGATACCCCTCCTATATGCAATTGTCTCGCTGACTTGAATTGCAGCAAGTGGACGCCTGTGTCCCAATCACAGCCTTAAAGACATTTCAATGGGGTCAAAAACTGTTTATATTTCAAGGACAGGGTCCATATTTTCGAGTCATTGATGACCATACTGGAGATGTCGTTGCCCAAATCCAAGGCTTCAAACGAAACAACGTCCATGGATTCATTCTTCTGCCGCAGCACGATAACTGTCTTCAAGTGATCATATGGGGTGGTCCGTCAATTCGACTTGTTGAACTGGTCTTTGATGCTGTTTCTGATGAGCCTGCTTCGCTATCTGCAGCCACGACTGAACTCATTGCTCCGGACTGGATCTTGAACGGGTGTGCTGCTGTTCCGGGTGGAGCTAACGCGGTATATCTGCTTACTGCGAATAATGCCCTGCTAGGATTGAAGCTCTCAGAAGGAGTTCCCGGTCGGTACAGGTCATCAATCTGCATGCGGCAATTGACAACCAGTGTCAAATCCATTCTATATACTGGGGATTTAATTGCCATCTCGGCTTCTCATATCTTGATTGTATCTGGTACAGCTTTCGGGGAGATTATCGTCTGGTCTTGTTTCATCAGTGGTCAGAATACATCTGATACAAAGGCAATTGGTTCTATTCATCATTTCTTTACTGGACACGAAGGGTCAATATATGGCGTGCGTATTTTACCTAAGATCCAAACCCTTGATGATGGCCAGTCTGTCCGCCTACTAGCGAGTTGCAGCGATGATCGCACTCTGCGCATCTGGGATATTTCAGACTGTGAAAAGAAATCAGTGGAAGATCACTCAGCGTATTCCACGGACGGCTTCGAGCTTCGGAGTACTGGATTTGGTGGTTCCGCCACAGAGTACTCTGAAGTTGGTTCCGAATCATGTGTTGCAAAAGCCTATGGCCACGCAGCTCGCATCTGGGCTGTGAGCCCTCGGTCAATCAGAGAAGAAACCCCAGGCAAGTTAGGTCTAGTTACTCGTGGCGAAGACTGTACTTGTGTGCACTGGGATCTTGAATGGGATATATCATCGGCTGGCAAGAGAAAATATCAGCTTCGACAGACAGATTCCGTTCACCCACATTCTGGAAAACACATCTGGTCAATGGATCTGTGCAGTCAGGGCGAAGATACCGTGGTGTTTACAGGAGGAGCTGATGGTGCATTGAAAAGCCATAAGATAAGGGAAATCAACCGTCCAAAGAAGCCTGACCCGCCAGTGAACCTGAAACTGGCAAAACTCCATGGACCCAAGAGCTTTGCTTTGGTTGCACCTGATTGCCTTCTTTGCTGTACAGTGCGCAGCCAGCTTCGACTTGGATTTTTAGGCCCGGAAGAATATGCAGAGGTAAACTGGGAGGAGCTGTGTGTCTTGGAGGATCTTTCGTCATTTGCCTCAATGGCGGGGTCTACGAGCCTGGGATTAGCATTGATTGGAAATTCCAGAGGACTTGTTCGACTATACAACCATAGTACAAAATCAATCCGCGACCTGGTTGATTTGGGCGAGCGGGCGTTGGCGTTCTTTCTTCTCGAGACTTCGGAGCCATCCAAGTCCATCTTTTTTATTGCAGCGCATCTAAAGGATGATGAGGCGACTCTGGTCACTGTGAATGATTGGAAGACTGATAACCCCCAAGTTGAAACAACCATGATCGTTTTACCAGAGAAGCCATTTGAAATTTCATCGGCTGCTAAAACACAAGATAGCCAGTATCTGATTCTGGGGTCTAAACTTGGCGGATTGGCGACATACCGAATGTCCGGCCTCAGTCTGCCCTCGGGGCCTCTTGTTTTAAACAGACGCGCGCATGGAAAAGAGGGCACTCACCATATCCAAGCACTGCCAGCGACAAACGCCGAGCCAAAATCACAGTCCCAGTTCATTCTGACCTGTGGACGTGATGGCCACTATTGTGTTCATGAAATCAAGACCAATGGAGATGAGCATGGAAGTGTATCATTTGAAACCCTGCATCGGACACCTTCAGCACTTGGGAGTCATTTGCAAGGAGCGTATTTCGATGAACAGACTGGGGACCTCATGATCTATGGCTTCAAGGGGCAAACTTTTGTTCTTCGAAATGAGTCCAAGCAAACTGATATCGACCATATCCCGTCTGGAGGCTTTCGCCGCACCTGGACTTTCCATCCTGGTTTGAAGGGAATTGGACAGGCTATTCTCCTGTTTCAAGAAGGTGCTCAGGTACTTGCCGTTCGTATTCAGACGAGTAAACGCTCCGTTCGAGCTGGTGCCCATGGAAGAGAAATCAAATCTCTCGATTGTCAACCTCACGTCGAGGGAAGACCATTACTATTTGCTACTGGGGCAGAAGATACGACTTTGCGCATTATGTCACCATCAAATGACGCTGGAAAGGCACCTTGGGGGTCTTTTAAAACACACCTGATTCTCAAAACACACAACAGTGGAATCCAGCAAGTAACTTGGTCCAAGAACGGACGGTATCTTTTCACTAGCGCCGCCGATGAGGAACTTTTTGTCTGGAAGATAGGGTCACTCGCCTCCTTCGGCGTTACTACTGTCTTGTTGGCTACCTGTCCAAAGACGGAGCAAGAATCGGAGCTCCGTATCACGAGCTTCGATATGGTCGAAGTGGAAACATCCGGCTCTGAGGAGTATCTTCTATGTTTGACGCTTTCTAACTCCAAAATTAGGGTATGTATCTCGACCTGGGAATGACTGAGAAGTTACTAACAAACTCAAAGGTATTCCACTTCTCTCCGAATGAAGGTGGCCACTTCACACAACTAGCCGAGGGGCAATACATGACGAATTGCCTGACCCAAGCCCGATTCCTGGTGAGAGGATCTTCAATCGGTCTCATAACTGCTGCCACCGACGGATACTTTACTATGTGGGATTTGACTAGCACCCTTGAACCCTTTTATGCCATTTCTTCATCGGCATTGAAGCTCAAGAAGTCGCTTCAAGGAACCAAGATCTCTCCCGAAAGCATTGCTTGTGAGAATCGGTTCCAGATCACCTCCAATAGCATAAAAGCGATGGAATTGGTGCAAATATCTGATAATGTTGACTTGTTGTTGGCTGGAAGCGACGACAACTCAGTGACTGTGTCTTTATTGAGGGCATCACCTACAAACGGAGTTCAAACTGCGCAAGTGGTGACGGTCTCAATACCGGATGCCCATACAGCCTCCGTAACAGCCCTCCAGGTATTCGGTCACCAAAAGACCAAGAATTCTGATACTGGAGCTGAGGTTACAAATTTGACGGTCGTGACCTCGGGTAATGATCACCGGATCAAGATCTGGTCAATCGCCATTGATCCCGCGCAAAGCGGTACAAAGTGTATTGATATTGATCTCCAGTTAGATCGATATAGTCCCGTGGCCGATATTTCGTCCCTTGGGCTCCTTCAAGATCCTTCAGAAAGCCGACTGTTAGTTGGAGGTGTGGGATTGGAGCTATTGAAACTGGACTTCAAACAGATTCCTGTACAAAAGTCTATATGAACTACATGATAAAAATAAAGTCAAAATAGGAATCTCTGAATTGTGAATCTACTGTTATACTTTCTATGTACACTTGCGTACATAGAAAGGTAAATGAACGACTGCGAGTTCCCCCACAGAACAGATGCATCGCACCTGCTGAAAACATCGCGAGTAAACAAACCATACCAGGAAGGTGCGGGTATAAACAAAAGAATCTAAGAGGGTTCCTCCCCTCGAAAAAATTTTGTGATCTGCAAACACCGAAGATCTTACTAGCATCCAAGATATTCCCCATGAAGAGTCTGTCTCTGCCTGTAGGCTTTGACGTATTTTTTGATCGAAGGGAAGAAAGCCATCTGACACTGGTAATAGGCGACCCACAAAGATACGGTAAGACTGCTATGCATCTTTTCTCTAGCGCTCACATAACATATGGATGTTGATACATGTTGCAGACGTCGAAACAAAACTCGAATGGAGATCTTGCCAACAAAACCCTCAAATTTACGAGGATATTACCCAGGTGCTTGTGCTCGTACTGATATAAATGATCCACACGCCGCCGAAGTTATTTCATCATGTTCAACCGGTGGATCATGGTGTCCGACAAGAGCGAAGCCAGTCAACGCATCCCGGCGTTTTCAAAGAAGTCCGCAAAGGCGTCTGCCATGACACTGGAACATCCAGCAAACTACACAGTTATGTTTACGTTATGGAATCAGAAAAAACCAGACATTTCGGACTCCAAATGGCTCGGATGAAAGCGTCGACTACGACGCCGGACCCCCCAGCATGCATGACTATTTGACTGCGAGATGAATACCGTTGTGATTCCTTTTGCCGTGTAGGAGACAATTTTTATGTTTAAGCTGAAACTCTCATCACAAAAATAATGCCTATCCCCACCATGGTTAACCACAACGTAGATATTCCTCGAATAGGAACTTGCACTTTCATCATCTCTCTCATTCTTCCATGCCCTGGTGGCGACGATATATCAACCTTGATAAATCGTATTCTAGGAATACATTACTCGGATACAATGCACCAAAAAGATCAACACCTGAGTTACTGATACTAACTAATATTGCATCAAGAGCAATTAGATAGACTCGATAATTTCGTCTTTGGGGACTCCAACCAGCTCCAAGGCCCTGTAAAACACATCGGGCTTAGCCCAGTCTTCTGGGCAGAAGACGCCACTACGCTTGTGTCCGTCTTCAAGCGCCATGACCATAAAAGCGGCAGTTGAAGTTCCAGTAACTGTGCCCATGCTCTGACAAAAGTAGGTATCCTTGCCGTTTTTAGGGTTGCGTTTTGTGATCACTGTTGGCACCCCACCACGCATACCGGTTGCTCTCACAAGCGTATTGCCTCGGTTTTCGATTTTCGTGCCAGTCATTGCGTTTAGTATGTACGTCACAACTTCGGTGGTGGTACATTCGCCGTTCCAAATTTGCTCAAGCATTCCCCATAAAGCGTATCGCAGAGGGCCAACGGAGTGGCTGATTACATGAAAAAGCTCTTTGAGAGTAATATCACCACCACGAAGCTGTCCTTTGCATGCTTCTAAAGCTTCAGCCAAGCCACCCTCTAGTGGCGGTTTGCTTGCCAAATTGTAAAGAAAATCGACCGCCTCATCCAGTGATAAAGCCTTGGTGCGGACAGCAGATCCTAGACCGCGAGCAATACCATTGAGTGGCTTCGGATCCAACGAGCCGAAACATTGAATACGAGAGACATTTGGGAAAAGACGCGGAAGTGTCACAGGCTCAGGATGAGCAGTTTCATGCAAGAGTCTCTCCCCGTCATCAGCATACATTGGCGCATAGGTGGTCCCGACCCAAGATTCGTTCACTGTTGGCTTCGAATCCACCCATGTCAGGCATGGTCCGGCAGCGATGTGCATTAAGTGTTGAAGTACGGCTTTCCCAACACTAGCTTCGTCACCGACAAGCCAGCAGATATCGATGCTATTAACAGTGTCAAGCTCACTGGTGGCATCCATAACCATGACATTACTCAAACCTGGTGATGCACCACAACCAATGTAGAGAGGTACGCCCGCATCTTTGGCTTCCTGACTGAGAGCTAGAGCTTCTTGGGTACTTTCTACATCATCATCAAAGTCGAGGTAGGGAACTTTGGCCTTGATGCATGCTCTGACGACTGGTTGAGAAGTCTTGGAATATGGCCCTGCGCCCAGAACGACCAAGCCGGCGCCGCTAATCAGATTGGCAAGGGCGGTTTCGTCGAAGAGATCGAGTTTTTGAGTAGTTGCTCGACCAGGTGGAAAGCTGGCTGCAAGGGATTCGATGATAGTGGTATTGAGATCCGCTAGAACAAGCTGAGCATTGCTGGCTTTGGCAAATCGCTCCACGGCCACTCGGCACATCTCGCCGGCTGCGCCGATGAAGACAACGGGCTTGGTATTTGTAGAATCGGTCATATTTGCAAATCTCCAGGTTGGTGTTATCCTAGTAGGATGGAAAACGAAACAAGCTCGAGATGCGCTCTCTATTTATGTTGTCGACTGTTCGCCGAGAAGCGCGGACAAATCACCTTACTAAAGATTACATCCCCTCTCAGCTGGAAGGTTATAGTATGAAATCCCATTTGACTCAAGCGTTGAAGAGCGATAGCACAAGATTAGTGGCTCAAGTCTTCTCTGATTGTGGTTCCAAGGTTTCTTCCCCGTACAATCTATCTTTTAACCCGCATATCCGCGCACCCGCGGAGCCGCCGAGATAACGCCACATTCGGTGCACGCTAAACACGAAGTGGGGATTTCTTGTACTACCGGAGCTTCTTTTGTGATGGACTTAGCCTCGGTTTATGACGAAGAATAAATAATACATAGATCTTAAAACGGAAAATGATTCGCAGCATTGACGGAACCGCGGCTGTTCGGTAAACAGACCTAGAGCATATACTTAATTACCATCTTGTAGCCTAGGTCAATATTGCTAATTTTTTTTTTTTGCAAAGTTGAGTACACCAGCTTAATTTGAACAATCTGTCTCCTTTGACAATAATATCTCAAGTAATTATGTACAAACATACATACCGAGAGCTGATCAGCAAGCTCCCAGTTTCTCAGGAAGATATCAACTTCTTCACCAAGATGCCTTTCGCCCGCCCGTACTTCCAGGATTCCAGTTGCTATCATCCGGTACCTTTTGTCACGAGATACGACAAAGGAAACTTGTCCGATACATTCTTCAATAAAGCTATTAATTCGAATGACACAATTCCACGCGTCCTAGCTTTGATGAGAAAGGAATATTCGCTTCAAAGCTCACCAACCGCCGATGAGGAATCTGACCAAGCCGAAGGGGGAGAGGAGCCACATTTTATTGTCTTTTGTCAACTTGAATCGGGTGTGAACGGCTATATCAACACTACTCACGGTGGAGTTTTGGCAGCTTTGTTAGACGAGACATTGGGTCTTTGCGCAGAGACCTATCGTGTTTTCGTCTCAGACGAACAAGAGCATTTACTTACGGCTAGAATCGAGGTAGATTATCACTCACCTGTACCTACGCCCAGCGCAATCGTCATCAAAACGTGGGTGAAGAGGAAGGAAGGTAGGAAATGGTTCCTTGAGGCACACATTTTGGATCACGAAGGCTCATTGAAAGTGACGGCAAAATCCCTCTACATCCGGCTACGATCTCCGTTATAGAAATAGTTGATTGAGTGATATTTGTCCTATAAAGTTAACCGAAACTGCAACTTAACCGATTTTTGTCTTCTTGTTGCCAGTCGTAGAATACAGAATTTTGGAAAAAGTCACTTAGGCTCGGGCTTCTGCTCCGTAAACGAGTGGAGGTTGCGATAGCAGCAGCAGCAGGAGCAGGGGGAGTACTTACCTTCAATAATGTACACGTAGAACAGTTCACTACTTGAAATGAACTTAGATTATACAAACCAAGTTCATGCTTTGTAAGGCTGTCAGTTTTTGGCTTTATTTATGGAGAGACAACCCACTTTGCTTCCAGTACCGACATGATTACTGTCTACTGAATCAATGTAAGAGTGGAAGGGCTTATGTGAATGAGGTTTTGATTGGCTCGTTGATTTTTCACTCCGTACCAGAAGGTATCCATGCTTAAAACTACAACGGCAATGTCCTCAGCTCTAGCTAGCCAAATTGCCAAGTTATCATTCAAGTCCACCTATCATGGGAAGCTAAGAGATAAAACACGCCAGCAAGGAACAAGCAAATTCCCGTAAACAACTGCATCGGGAGGTAACCGGTTCCACCCTCATTACTGAGCAACTTTCCGGCAATTGGTCCAGTACCTAAGACTGCGAATGACCCAATCGAGATAGCAATTCCTTTTCATAATGTTATTTTCGAGTGAATTTTGAGTGAAAGAGAGAAATCCAGTCACTTACCATTCCAGGAACCAGTCACCTCTGGCGTTGGTGCCAGGAGAGATAAACAAGGTGAAAATATGGCTTGAAGAGCACCAGAGAAGATACCGTATACTACAGTCCACACAATGATACCTGCAATATTCTTTGCAGCAATCCACGCGAAGGCGACTATCGCACATGCAAATGTGGTCACTGTGAGAGAATTAAAAAAGCCCAACCCGGAATCCGCTATAATTCCCAAGGCATAACATCCCAGAAATGCACCGCCATTTAGGATTGCCGCATTGTAGAAGGCCAGACTCTCAGGAGCACCATATTGACTTGTATAAGGTGTGATATAAAACTGTTATGAAGAGGAGCTCGTTAGTGAACTGAGGACTATTTATGTATCGCTGCCACTTACCCATGGGACATAAATTCCTAAGTCCATGATGATCAATGCGACGGTAAAAATCATAGTCCGTTTGTCGGTAAAGTATTGTCTTATGGAGAGCACATCATGTTGTGAGTTTCGTGGAAACCGCGGCTTGACTAATAAAGTCGCAGCCGTCATCAAAACCAGCTGCATGAAGCCAATGATGCGTAGTGTCCAGCCCAATGACATTCCGTTATCGATGAGGAGCTTATTTGTCAATACAGGCCAAATTATCCCTGATTTGGATAGGATAGAGTTAGCCTCGTGAACAGAATCTTTTACAAACCTAATCAGATAAATGCATACCCCCTACGTTTTGGCCTGACATGACAGCACCAACAACGAAGCCCCGTCTTCTCAAAAACCACTGTGACTGCACTGCTAGAGCCGGTGTGAATATCAAACCCATTCCAACTGCCATACAAAATCCCTGGGATAATAGGAACTGATAGTATTTCTTCGAAATAGATGCCATCATAATCCCCAAAACCATGAAGACGGCTCCCAGCCCAAGGGGTAAATCTGGTCCATACTTGTCAGACAATCTACCGGCCCAAATGCCAAAGAAAAAGCAACCCCAGAGCTGCACACTTCCAATCCAGGCAACATCGGAAGCGCTCGATGAAGACAATGTCGTGGTGATGTAGTAGCTCTGGAATACAGAGCCGCCACTCATGAATCCAATGCTGGCAATGAATGCTAGAAACCCACCAAGAGCGGTACGCCAAGCGTTGACACCACCATCTGGAAAATCTGCATCACTTTGGATGGCAAGATCTGCATGGCTTCCGTTGGTCTCATTGTCATTATGGGCTAACTCAAGATGCTGACTCTCCGCAAAGGACAGTTCAACCCCCTCATTCTTGCAAAAGTCCATTGTATGGTTGAATTCAAAGAGAGTTATAATAAAGTAGGGTTATATTTGCCTCTTAATTTGGGATTTGAAATGCTATTTAAATGTAAATTTAATGAGGGCTCTACATGACCATTACACAACTACTCTTTCGCTTCATGAAGTCAATTTACGACATATAGCTCTGGACAATTGTCGATAAGGGACTCGGGCCTGCGAGATAGCAACATGACGACGAATAGGAAATGGTAGGACGCACATGATGAATATCAACAGTTCATGTACCCCGCAATTAACTAAAGTTTTTGATTTAAACTCAAACTCTTCCGCGGATCTCCCCCGATGATAATGGTGATCATGTCCTTATAATAGCCCGGTCCCGGCCATTAAAGCCGCGGTTTCCCAGAGCCGCGGGCCTCTCGCGTACTTCTGCATGGCTGATTGATGAGCTACGGGGTAACACTTAACCTCGACAAGGTTACAATTCTAGCTAACTTCGAATATTGGTGGTATGAGGAGCAAGGAATGTATATAATTCATAAACAATTCATTCACAATTTTTTAGATTCGTAGAGGGTGGAGTCAGATGAACTTGGTGAAAATCCGTCGGTTAACACATAGTGTTGCTATATTCTGATGGTCCTGCAACACTAGAATGAAAAGCTTATGCCAAGTAGAGTACTGATGTTGTAAAAGATTCTGATGATGCACAGTCGATCTGTGCATACAATCTGTGGTATGGAGGATCATAATCTGGCCCTAGTAGGCCCGCAAAGAAATCTATCTCGACCACTCCATGCTCTTGCTGACATCACCCCATCGCGCAATCGCTAGATCCCTCCAATAGTATGAACGCGGTTTCCATGGAGCTGTAGACGCAGACTTAGGAAACACATTGCCCCCTTTCTTTACATACGTCGCGGATAATGCCAAAAATGGACATTCTTGTAGTGTCTCCCTCTCCTCCACTGTCATTCGGGGTACAATCACCAATAAATCCTGTTTCCTCAATCTAGTCAACAAGCGACACGCTAATTGTGCCGCTGCGTCTGACCCCAGCGTCCAGCTTGCGTTGGCGTATCCAAGTGAGAGCACCAAGTTAGGCAGACCCTCCATCATGGAAGCCTTCCAAGCAAAGTGGTCCGATATCTCATATGGTTCACCATCGACGCTAATCCTGATTCCACCTGCCATACGGAGCTTCAGCCCAGTCGCTGTCACAATGATATCGGGATGAAGCTCTTCTCCAGAGATCAGCTTTATGGTGGATGTAGTAATTGTGTCAATTGTACCGGTAGCAATGCTTGATTTTCCACTTCGAAGTGCGGCATAAAAATCCCCGTCGGGACAAAAGCACAAGCGTTGCTCCCATGGCTTGTACGAAGGCACAAAATCTGGTTTCAGGCTCATTTCGGATGGCAGAAGTTTGGCTGTCTCTCGGAGCAAAAAGGATTTGGCTGCACGAGGAAAAAGACGGCATATTAATACCATGAAAAATGAGAAAAATATCCATTTCAGACGTATAATTTGGTGGGCCACCGAGCGGGGCAGAACATTTGAAACAATAGCTTCAAAATTTCCTTTGGTGGGAAGAGATGCAATGTAGGTTGGTGAGCGCTGTAGCATAGTCACATGTGCAGCATGTGTAGAGAGAGATGGAAGCAGCGTGATTGCAGTGGCACCAGAGCCAATAATAACGATTCGTTTGTCGGTATAGTCGAGATCAACAGGCCAGAACTGGGGGTGAATCACTTTGCCATGAAAATTGTCTATTCCGGGTATGTTCGCCCGTAGTGGTTCCTGGTAATCGTAGTAGCCAGTACCGAGGAAGACAAAACAAGATCTAAGAGAGATCGTTTCAGTATCGTTGATAGTAATATCAAAAGTCCATGTATTTGACGAAGATGACCAATTCAACTTGTTCACCTTGTGACAAAAACGTATCTTCTTGTCGATGCCTTCTTGGGCGGCTGCATCTTCAAGGTACCGGCGAATAACGGAGCCATGAACAATACTTTGCTTTCCTGTCCAAGGGCGCCACGCAAATCCAAAAGTATAAAAATCCGAATCCGATCTAATGCCTGCGTTTTATAGATTCAGCAAAAGATTTCCAACCAGATGGCCATGAGAATAGCAAGACTAACCTGGATACTGAAATAGACTCCAAGTTCCGCCAATTTCATGTCGATGTTCCAGAATACAGTAACTGAGTTCTGGATTACTCTCTTGCAAGCGATAAGCAAAATTTATGCCAGAGATGCCAGCACCGACAATGATGACATCGAATTCTGGCATTTCTTTGTTTGTAGCAATCCTGGTCTATGGCGTGCCCTTTTGGTGTTGACGACTTGTATTGCAGTCTGTGATCCCGGGTTACAGGAGGCCAACACAAGATTATTAAAACCCCCAGAATCTGAAAGCCTCATAAGCTTCATACCGTTTCCATTGATACATCCGACAATAATATTGAGCTACGGATTCTCGGGACCGCGGAGCCGCAATGACAACTTTGAACGGCCGACAAGGTCCCACAAACCTAGGTTCGAAGGCGGCATTGTACCGCAAGATTATCACCGAAGGACCTCTTGTATGAACCGGGAACATCCTTGGAGGGGAAGGGAAATGTAGTAAAATGTCTGGGTAGAATGATATACTCCTTATACGTGGTATGCTGTTAAGTTGGTAAATTTTTCCGTATCCGATGCGTCGATATGTCAATCTTGAATGTCCCAGCTCTCTTAAACTACACATAATTCTAATACCTGCTTGAAGAAAGTTAGATACTGTACCTTACAGAAAAGCAGTAGTGGATTATTTTAATTACTACGCAGGACTGGCATGAATTACATGCCATACTAATCAGACCGAAATGGTCTAGCCGAATTATTTTTCGTGCAAAGAGAGAATCTCAATTTAACTTTTGCAGGTTGCAACATCTAGAAAATCCCGGACCCGCGGAACCCGTTTTTTCGGCACATAGATATCCACGCGGATTTCATCCATATTCTGATGGCTGAAATGTATAAATTTTGGTCCTGCCCTTTAGAAGTGTCCGAAACGCATCCACTTCACTTGAACTAGCGAGCTACCGAGTTTATAAAAATGGATGAAGTATTCGATGTCGCAGTGATTGGGGCCGGCATGGCTGGCATAGTTGCAGCTCGTGACCTCAGCAAGAAAGGTCACAAAGTGGTTGTGTTAGAGGCCCGCGGTCGTCTTGGAGGGCGAACTTATATGGACCGCGGGTGTGGTGATATTCTTGAATTGGGAGGAGGCTATGTACACTGGACACAACCGCACATCTGGTGCGAGCTTCAGCGCCATGGAATATCTGTCAACCCTCCAATGGAAGAAGGAATGAATTACTGGCTTGCCGATGGTACTGTACACACTGGCAGCTCTGAGGACTTCTACAAAACCGCATTGCCACTTCTGGAACGATTATTTGCAGACAGTCGCGATCGATTCCCGATGCCATTTGATCCTACCGCCATCGACAACACGGGAATCGAAATGGAGTCGATCGAGGACCGCATCAATTCGTTGAACATCTCCTCATATGAGCGGGATGTTCTGGAGGGAGTACTGTCTGGCGTGGTGCATTCTTACAAAGATCATGGCATTGCGCAACTGCTCCACGCCGTCGCCACGTACTTCGGAAATTTCGGCGCCTTTTTTGAAACGGCTGGCACTTGGAGCATCCAGGGTGGTACTAAGAGACTGATAGATGCAATTATAGCAGAAACGACTGCCAAACTACGACTTTCTACGCCAGTCAGCTCCATTACTGATGAAGGCTCTCGGGTTATCATGAGAACTCGGCATGGCGAGGAGGTCCATGCTCGTAAAACGATAGTCGCACTTCCACTCAATACTATTGGGGACGTACAGATCACACCGAAGTTACCCAACATGGCGCAATTGATGATCGCGAAAAAAAATCCAACCATGGCTGGTAAACTCTGGATCCGGGTTCGGGGCTCGATCGAACCCTTTAGCATCTTCGCACCAGCTGGAAAATACCCGCTCAACGCCGCGAGAACTGAGAGGTACTTTGATGGGGATACGCTCGTACTTTGTATGTGCTCTGATGATGCTTCTATTCGTTGCGAGGATCGCTTGGGCGTGCAAGCGGCGTTGCGGAAATTCATACCGGGTATTGAAGTTGTCGATTTCGCGTACCATAGTTGGGTCGGCGATGAATTTTCCCAAGGAGGTTGGATGATGAATCGGCCGGGGTTCTTTACAACCGGCGCCGTAGAGCTCCGACGGCCACATGGCAACATTCATTTCGCAGGCAGTGATATCTCGGCGAGTGAGCCGGGCTCTATTGAGGGTGCTCTGTCGAGCGGCGCACAAGCTGCTCGTGATGTCTCTATCAAGCTGAATAAACAGATGCTATAGTCATATAGAAGGTCCTCGAGCCAATGTATCTTACTTTCATGAATACATTTCTGGCTTCTCATAAATGAAGCCATGAATGATCTATGATATATCATTTACTGATTGGAAGAAACCCGCGGGTGTTGGGTGGAAGAGGGGAGCGAGTAGATACGCAAGGTAAAGTATCAGCTCAAATTTTCTCTCTCTGGATACGGAGACTCGTCAAGCTTTACACGTGGATAGTGCCTAAAAAAGAGAAAAGTCTTGTCGGCATCCATTATGGCGTCTAGGAATAAGCATGTAGAAGAGTGTAGTCAATGGACCCAGTTCTTTCCTGATTTGGTCTAGCGTTCTTTCTATATACACAGTGTATTTTCCCCATCATCTTCCTCCTTCTCTCTTCCTTTTCTTAGTCAATACAACAATATCAGTTCCTTGCCCAAAACATACCATAATTTACGCAGCAGCCCACATTTTAGGTTTCGTGGAATGTTTGAATCAAATTTGGAACCCAAATGCACTTGATTCCATGATTCGTCAAGTCCCCGCTAATGTTGGTGGTAAGTTTAACTGGGGATCCGCGGGGTCCGCGGATCCGTAGTAGGAACCTCTCATTTTCTATATCAGGGTCCGGGGTACGCATCCTTTCTCCATAGTACTTCCGTGATCTTATCAACCGCATATTACATCGGGTTGTTACATCGAGAAATTTATTCTCATTGTCTTCATCGTACCAGGATATCGGGATACTGCTTATATCGACCCGGCCAGTATGGCGTTTACCAACTTGTTTGGTTACCCAAGTGGTTCCGAAGTGCTTGATATAGGAAATACCGACTACAACGAACTTCTAGGCACTTCTGCGCGTCAGAGTCACATTGCGTCTACCTATCCCTTCAGCCCCACTGGGTATTCCGAGGTCTTGGCTATGTCCTCTGCTTCCGATGGGGGTCCATACCCAAGCTACTCGGGCCCCGTGCCGGATCAAGCGGAGCGGATACAATCAAGCACTGAAACCGTGGAGTCACTAGACTTTTTCCGTGTCTTCCAGGGGCCAGGTACGGTCAGTCAAGCGGAACAAAAGATCAAAAAAAAGCCCTCTCCAGCCTCACAGAGCCCAACATCTGCGAGTAGGAAGAGACCACCTAAATTTCGAAAACAGAATCGCTCTTGCGATCCTTGCCGTTCAGCAAAAAGGGCTTGCGATTTACCTCCAAATGCAGCCCTCTCAGGCAATCTTCCTTTGTCGCCATGTACTATGTGCAAATTACGGGGCACAGATTGTACAATTGCTTGGCGTGCTATCAAACAAGCTTCCCACAATACAAAGAAACCTGCATCTGATGCATTCGTCAGGAGCAACGTTACTGATTATGGCCCCGATGTCATCGAACACGCCAAAGATGGCCTCTCGTCTCCCAGTCCAACAGCTCTGTCAAGCCATGACTGTACCCTAGTTTGCCGTACAATGGCTTCTCAGACATGCTTCCAAAAATTGGGAGTGTACATTCATATGTTTGATAATCCAATGTCAAACTTACTTTCGGAGAAGTGCATGCCTCCTCGTTACTCTTTGGGAATTGCTGCATTAACGCCATTGAGACGCAATACAAAACTAGCCGCACAATTCAACCAAGCTGAGTCTAGCATCATCAATGCCTGGGGAATGAGCTTTACTTCACAGCCGCCAACTCCTCCTACATCACGTTTGTTCTTCACAGCCAGCATTCTCGATATGCTGTTTCAGCGTTCAGATACTCGCTCGGAACATGTACAATTTACGTCTCGCGATATTGCCCTGACTGAAACGTATAAGTGGGTTGCTATTGCGACCGGATCGCAATTCCTGGTCGATGAAAGTGGCGCTGATAATAAGGAAAAGTCGTACCAGCAAGCAAGAGATATCGCGTCCGCTACATGGTGCAAGGCTAAACATATGGTGTTCGAGAATATCGCAGCAAGCAAGTCGTTCCGTTTAGGGCTAACACTAATTCTCTTTGGAACAATCTTGCCGCCCGCTGGAACGGAAAGAAGTGGTGATTTTCAAGAAGAAGCTGCTTATGCACTGCACGAAGGTATTCGTAGACTCCGTATACTGTGTGTTGAGGCCCGTGCTTGCCTCCAAAGTGCTGATACCTGTTCCCATTCTACTACGCCCATGAACGGACTGCATAAACCCATGAAAAGGCAATGTCTTTTTCAGAAATTGTCCCCTGACGTTCATGGAGACGTTGTTGAGATTATAGCAGCTTTTGAATGGCTCGCTGAGATGACACAGTCCGTAGCAATTGCTCTCTGCCCTTCTGGAAGTCTTTCTGCTGAACCGTCTTTTGATAACATCAATTCTGAAAGTTCGCTGGAAGATTTCTTAGAGCCGAAGTCGGATACGAAAAGCGTGGATAACAAACAAAATCTGAAACGGATCGATGATGGCATTATTGCGAGGGTCAAGGCAGTGACCCGGCCAATAACGGAACTATGGACCCAAAACACTGCGGAGCAACTTGTTCTTGATGCCTTGCTTGAATCAGGATCTCTTGTCGCGATAATGTGGAAAGCACTGGCTCGTTTTACAATAGCCACTCAAAAATGGGGGACCGGCCATATCACAGATACAGAGATCCATGGGCATTTCAATACAATGATAATGCTCATAGATCTATGGAGAACGACCTTTGGTACAATTGACTGTAACTCGGCTAAGAGTTTACAGCAATCACCAACTGATGTACGGCGCAGTGTGGCTTTCTGCGCCACTGATGGCGACCTTGTGATCCTCATTTTTTACGAGCTTTGCTGCCATCTTCAAAAAGTCCTTGAAGACCAGCCACAAGGACGCGGTCATAGTCTCTGTGAAACGCTGAAAATAACCAAGAACGACCGGTATCACCAACGATTTACAAGCGGGATGCAAATGTCTTACCTCGCTTCGGCAAAATGTGAAATCTCAAGTCCTAGCTTTCAAGGAAAGGGTGGATTTAAGGCAAATGTTGAATATATTAGGGCACACCCAGTAAGTCCAAGTTTTCTTTTCTTTGGTTGCCTATTCATACTAATCTCTATACAGCATCCTATTATGGTTGTTCAAGCATACCAACTAGCCAGCGAGGCATTGGCGCAAGAAATTCAGAACTCAGTTCCGACAATGGACTTGAGACGTATTTCGGACATGTCTACTGCGCTCGAATGCTGTCTGCGGGAGCTTCAAGGACTGCAAAATGCACTTATCATGTACCCTGCCCCAGGAAGGCTTGACGCGAATGCAACAATCTCTTGAAATCAGTTGTTTGCCGGATCTAAGAGTTGAGTCAAATTATTAGTCTAATGAAAAACGTAAACAATGCCGGTGATCCAATAACTTGAGCACATAATTTCCAATGGGGGCTCTTTTAAATTAAAACAGTAATACCTGCTACGGAACTCAAGATTCACGGGAAATTCTTTCGTAAAGCCGACTAGTGGCTACTAGAATCGAGACCGTAATATTGGTCAGCACTGTACTAGACACTTCTAGTCCGGGATATCTAAACTTTGGGTCTTGGAAGAAATACAAACTCTATGTGAAGAGACCTGACAAGGCTGACTCACTCCCATTTATGATGCGGGGGGATATAAAACACTAGCAAAAGAGAAGTTCTTCACACGGAGAAATACTTGAATGCCTGACATGAGGAGTGCATCTGCGCTAATGTTACAGAATGTAAAAGGATGCCGAGAAAGGAAAGCCCCACCGGACATTATCCCGTGTATTATGTAGATGTTTATGCATTTCTGTCCAACAATGACAAAACAAGAGTCACTTAAAATTGAAAACCAGCCCTCTCTCGTCTTTCAAGAAGTTCTGTTACACTTCACTTTCCCTCGGCCAAGCCCGCGCAGAAGAATTATGTTACGTCCTTTCGCTTGTCTTGCTGGGGCTGCAATGGTAGCTGCTAGTCCCCTAGCACAGCGGTCACCGCCAACTTATTTCTTCACCTTGTAAGTTCTTCTACTGAGGAATGATAGGGATCGAGTTATCTAGAGGCGGAATCCGGAACTAATTCATCTAGTGGTGACTCTTATTCCCAGACGAACTTTAACGTCAATGGCACTCAGCCATCGGCTTCGAACCCCATGGGAAATCCAGCTTTGGGTAGGTACTTCTCATGTTCTGACTGAGTGCAAGGCATATCACTTCAGTAATAGTACCAATATATCACATGTGCATTCTGGCTAATTCTTTCACGTCACTAGGAACTGGAACCACCGGTGGAGGTGCCAACTGGATCGGATACCTTACTACCGCCGAGAATAAATCGCTAGTCTTGAACTATAATCTGGCTATTGGAGGCGCAACCATTAGTAACAACCTGGTACCTGTCGCATATGAAGACATGACCTCACAGGTGGCTACATTCGAGAGTTCATATAGCTCTAAGCCTGTTTCTGCACCATGGACATCACAAGACGCAGTATTCGGATTCTGGATTGGAATCAACGAGTATGTCCTGCTATTTCATTTCTATCTGATCATATGGAGTAAAGTCACTGACGAAGCTGTATCAGTGTCGGAAACTCATTCTGGAAGAATGAGTCCAGTGTTCTTGTTCCGACACTTATGGCGCAATATGAGAGCTTGGTCTTAGACATTTATAAGAATGGCGGACGCAAGTTCCTATTCCTCAATGTTCCGCCTACAGATCGAAGTCCCTACTTTCTTGAACAGGGGAATGCAACGACCACGCAGCTGGCTGCATGGATCAAAGCATACAACGAGGGACTTGTTACTATGGTTCGAAAACTGAAGTCAAAGCACAGCGATGTAAGTGAATTTATCTCAGAGATAGCATTATTTGATATCTGCTAAATGCGGTCGATTGATATAGGTAACAACGGTGATATACGATACAAATACTTTCATGGGCAAAGTCTTAGATAACCCGGCAAAATATGGATTTCCAGCTAATAATTGCCTCGATGCGGATGGAACGTCTTGTGTCTGGTGGAATGATTATCATCCTGGTACCAAGTATCACCAGCTTCAGGCGAAGGACATGAAGTCGCATTTGAGATCACTGGGTCCTTGGTAACTGGGAGTTTCTTCGGTCCATACTTTATATGTGGTAGCTGAGTAGATCGAAATCTCAATATCGCTCATGTCTATTCCTTCCAACGACCATCACTCGTCAATTGTAATGGGAAGGTGGTAATGTTTCCTACGAAACGCCGCTGCTCCCGTCTCTGTTTCATCACTCTATCAATCTGCATCAGACGAGATGCGGTTTACGCCTGACATGCGACCCACTTTGTGTCAGGTCACGCTGTCTTTGAATTACTTCATATTATAGAAATAAAAATAAAAGTACTACGTGCATACTCCGTTTCTCATTCATCGCCATTCGCCGATCGATTCCTGAACTGCCACGGGAATTCGGCATTCACCGATCTAGTAAGATGAATAGCCATGGTGCCTGAAGAAAGCTTGGAACGAATTCTGCAGTAGTTTCTATTTAACCCTAAAACTCAGAATGTTGAGGTCATTTGACCCGGTGGCGTTCACTGAAGAAACTAAGACACGATTTATCCCCTTCACGATAATTAACTTTAGCCAAGGACAACAATGCAGCTATAATTCAGGTAAACGACTGGTAGACTTTTGGACGGAGTACCATAGGTATCTTTTCCTTGGTGGGGAAATCTCATTTTTGCCAAACCCCGCATTGTATCAGTAGCAGTTCCCCGTTCTTCATTTCCAAATACGCTGGCCTAGCTTACTCCGGGTGATAGTCCGACGACCCCGTTAAGCCCTTGTATGCTCCGTGTCTTTTCGCGACTCCGTCTCGTCATGGCCGAAAGGAGAAGGGCATTGCTGGGCGTCTTGGTTAAATTTGTATATATAAATTGTGTAGCATGTAGGCCCTTGCGAATGAGTTGGAGTGTGACTCGACATATTCAGGCTTTTCTTTCAATTGATCGAAAATATGAGATTGAATAGTTTGATACTTCTTGCTGCCACGGCAGGATCCGTGGTGGCAGCTCCTGTGAAGAACATTTCCAAGAGAGCATCCCCGTTCCAATGTAAGATACCATATCGTTGCTGAAAGATATATTTGGTGTGAGAAGACATGCTCATCAGTAAAGGGTTCGGATCGAACGAATCCGGGGCCGAATTCGGCGAAAATGTCATCCCCGGAGCTTGGGTATGTGTAGCATCGTGAAATGATGGTGTTCTTCATGTTAATTATCATGTCTAGGGGACCCAATATATCTTCCCCGACACCAGCACAATACAGACCCTAATGGATAAGGGAATGAATATTTTCCGAATCGCGTTTTTGATGGAACGGTTGGTGCCAAACTCGATGACCGGATCATTCGATGCGGATTATTTGAAGAATCTGACAAAGGTAGGTTCAAAGCAATGCTTGTCCAGTATCGGGATGCAGACTGATATAGCTCAGGTGGTGAACTACGTGACGAATGCCGGGGCTCATGCAGTTCTCGACCCGCATAACTATGGGAGATAGTAAGTCTGACCAAGTGGCCCAGTCCCCTGATGAGAGAGACCACAGAGATTGATGAGAATTAGCAATGGTGCTATCATTAGCAGTACCGCAGACTTCCAGACATTCTGGAAAAATGTCGCAGCGAAGTTTGCATCAAATGAGAAAGTCATTTTTGATACGAGTGAGTTCCACACAGTAACCTTGGAAAGATCATCATGAATAGAAGGATACTGAAGAAGAGATAGACAACGAGTACCATGATATGGATCAGACTTTGGTTCTCAACCTCAACCAAGCAGCCATCAATGGCATCCGGGCAGCAGGGGCAACCTCGCAATACATCTTTGTCGAAGGCAACTCATGGTCTGGCGCCTGGACCTGGGCCGATATCAACGACAATATGAAGGCACTAACAGACCCACAAAACAAGATCGTCTATGAGATGCATCAGTATCTGGACAGTGACGGGTCTGGAAAAAGCGCGACGTGCGTGTCCAGCACAATCGGGAAAGAACGGGTGAGTGCGGCGACGGCGTGGCTCAAGGCCAATGGCAAAAAGGGCATCCTAGGTGAGTATGCAGGAGGCGTGAATGATCAGTGCAAGACGGCAGTCAAGGGGATGCTGGATGCGTTAGCGGCGGACTCTGCAGTGTGGCTCGGGGCGATGTGGTGGGCTGCCGGGCCCTGGTGGGGAGATTATATTTTCAGTATGGAGCCGACGTCTGGCGTTGCGTATACTGGGATGTTGCCGACATTGCAGGCATACTTGTGATGGTGAAGAATAGCTTGGCGATATTTTGTAGTTAGTGAGTTAGGACAATACTATTGGTTGGGATGGAAGTCCTTGCTGCTGTCATAGTATGTACTGTGAGGTGGCTGACCCCAGGCAGATCAATTAAATCAAGATATCTCGGATACGATCCGTTCTTAAAGGTTGCCCTGAGATGGTACCATGGATATTAACTAGGAAACGAGGTTCATCGGCCTATCTGTAGTATCCCCAGAAAAGTTAATTTTTTTTCTCCCCATCAAGACAAAATTAGAAACATACCGGCAGTGCTGGTCGTCGACAGACTGTAATAAGTGGATGCCAAGGGGAAAATGGAGAAGCCTGGGACGCTTACGTAGGGAGGTAACGTATTGATGTATGTACGATACACTCTCTATACTAGGTCAGTGGCGTGGAGTGAGTGAGAGATTACAGAACATTACAGTACACTATGAAAATTCAAGGGGCCCCACAGGGCTGCGGCCTCGTCATCGGGTTGGCCATGTCGATCTGATAGAATTGAAGTACCAGCAGGGATTACTGTATTCACTTGTGCAAAATGTCCTCGTGGATTCACCCTAGAAGAATGAAGATTTGCTACAGAGTATATATATATCACGAATAATAGATTAAAAGAACCAATATAAGTACCGATACCTCTCTTTTGTAGCAACTGTACAGGGCTGAGAAGTACCGGTACCTCCACAAATAGAAACAAGCGCGTTCCGTACAAATTGGCGTGGCGGTGGGTCTTGCTGCGCCGCTTGGGGGGCTGGTGGTGTTGCGTTGCGCACTTTACGAGGCTGTACAAAGCAAGAAGTTGTCGATCAGCCAAGTTAAAAACCATTCAGCCCCCCCGAGTTGATCTCATCATCTTCTCTCCATCCATCCCTTTCGCTTTTCCCTTTCTCCCTTTCTTACACAGACCCTCACTCTACAACCTCACCTCACGATCAACTCATATCATCATCATGGGAAAAGCCGGTCGCATCGCGTGTATCTTCACGCCTTATATCCTCACTATTGCCTCGTTGATTTGTATTATCATCGTCGGCTTAGGTTGCACTAAGGCTAGCGATAGCAACCTCTCCGATCTTTACTTCGTGCGGGTAAGTAAACAGAGTCTATATATTGATCTTTCTTAGGCGATGAATCCCACTGACAATTGTTTTTAGATCGATCTGCAAAATATCAGCAGTAATGGAACCAAAACAGTCTCGGAAATTAAAGATTTCTTGAACGAACACGACATCAAGACTGTCACTGCCGATGAAGTTTCCGATGTCCTTAAGACCCTCCAAGATGACTCTTCTCTCGCCGACTTCTACTCCATCGGTCTGTGGGGCTACTGTGAGGGCTCCATCAACGACAACGGCGATTACAAGACCACCAAGTGCTCCAAGCCCAAGACCGAGTTCTATTTCGACCCGCTTTCGGTCTGGGGTCTAAGTGACAATGATCAGATCAAGAATGAGCTGCCCGACGACTACAACAAGATCATGAAGATCTATAAGGCCGTTTCCAAGTGGATGTTCATCGCATACCTGATCTCCTTCATTCTGGGTATCGTCGAGCTCATTGTCGGTCTTTTCGCCATCTGCAGTCGCTGGGGTAGCTGTGTCACCACTCTGGTCGCCGTCACTTTCTTCATTTTCATCGCCGCTTCCTCCATCACTGCGACTGTCTTGTTCTCTGTTGTTGATGGCACCGCCGGTAACCTGCTCAAGGCTTATGGTCTTGAAATTGACATGGGCAAGAACATGCTTGCTGCCACTTGGTTAGCCGTCGCCTTTGCTCTCTTCGGCGCCATCTTCTGGACTTTCAGTGTCTGCTGCTGCTCTGGTCGCTCGCCCTACGGCCACAAGGACCGACGCACTCGCGGCATCACTGCCGAGAAGGCCCCTTACACCTATGAGCCCATTGGTGCCACTGGTGCTCAGCCTTATGGCTCCCACCACACCTCTTACCCTGCTCCCGCTGCTCACGGTGGTGAATATCCCATGACCAACACCCACCAACAGCACAGTGCCTACGAGCCTTTCCGTCACGTCTAAACAAACGAAACTACCCCAAAAAGGATCGCATTTTTTTTTCTGTACAATCCTCATGAAGCGTTCTTAGACTCTGGATACCATTGGCGTTTGATTTTTTGGATAGGAGATGGGGATTGGCTTTTTCCTTTGTTTATCTGAGTGGCATTCATGCCTAACGACTCGGTTTATTTTGATGACTAATGCTTCGCCATTTGCCAAATAAATGGCAACGCATCTTTATGTATACGTTCAATATCATGTCCAGATGACAAATTTGCCATTTACCATTCACTTTTGAAATGAAATAGACCGAGGAAAATAAACAAAACACATCATTTCCATAATAAACCCCAGCCACAAACTTTAGTCCCCACTCCAAAACTGTAATGAAATTAAAATGTTTTCCCGCTTCCGCCTGAATACACACTTTAGTCAGCCTATGTAGTAGGCTAAACAGATGCGCCATTGATAAAAAATTAAAGCCTGAAAATTACTTCCTATGCACCGAGTCAAGTAAGTCCCTGCATCAGCTGATTTTTTTTTGTTAATCGTAGAACGGGGTCTCCCACGCACGCATCGCATGGTTTGTCCAAATCGGTCATTTGATAGTCTAGCGCGTTGTCCCGTGCGTCATATTCGGGGCTGAATGTTAGCTGAGGCGTTGCGGGGATGACCGTTTATTGTTGCGTCATGTCATAGTTAGTTATTTACGCTGAGTAAGATTCAAGTTGTGTATTTACGAAGGAATGTGTGCACTCAATTATTTAGGTGTTCGTTCTTGCTGTGACTAGGACAAACATACACAATTGTGGAGTTGGGGTGTATCGGGATTCTCTTGAAGCTTTTCGTTCGAACGTAAATACTAGTATATAGTAAGTATTGAAATATTAGATATAATATTGATATAAGTACAAGTTGCCGGGAAGGGCTGATATAAATCTTTATAAATGACAACGGGTCAGAAAAAGGACAAGGGTTATCAAAAGCTTCATACTCCGAATGTCATTTTGCACAACGTTAGCCTATCGAAAATCCCCAATCGACGCCAGCGCCGCATCGCTTATTCAGCGTCGCATAGATCAAACCCCAATGAAGAAACCAGGGCGAGGCTCTGCTTAATCTTGCTTCGAGATTGCCAATCGCTTGGCCATACATCAACGATGGATAGGTCTTCGGATTACCCCTTTGTCATCAAGAAGGATTTTAGAACCTCCGCGCCGTCGTCGGTCGATCAGAGCATTCTGATCTGCCTCGGCCCAACGTTTAAATGGTGTATTTGGATCATCAGACCAAGCTGGGGTGGGAATTCGTGAGCGCCGAAGTGCTAAGAACCAATTTTCTTCCTCGCTCTCTGCCTCGGAATCCGTCTCGGGGACGGTGTCTATACCGAAGGGTACCGCGCTTGTAGCTTTAGAGGTGAACATTTCGTCACCTAGTTCGACACTGGCTGTTTCGTCGCGAGATTCGTCTTCATCGGATTCTTCAGATGACTCCTCTTGTACGTCTTGCGAGGGTTCCATTGGTGCATCTTCCATGGTGACATCGTTGGTTTCTTGTGTGTTGGCGATGTACGAGCCTAGTGCATACGGTTCCTCGGCATCCTGCTCTTGCTTTACAAGGGTAGAATTTTCGTAGCTACTCAGGGGCAATGCTTGCGTAGTCAGCCCTTCAGTGAGCTCGTCGGAATGCTCTTGCTTGATCTCCACGGATAATTGGCGTACAAAGTACGGACTAGTACCGATGTTGATGTCTACTGCAGGAAGACCGTCCGGGGATTGAAGGATAGATGACTGCTGATCGGCTTCAATGTTTAACGGAGGACGACGGCTTGGTGAAGTGTCGTTGAAAGAGTGCGCATGGAAGTTTGTGAATTGGTTGACCAAGCTTGCGGTGAAAGAGACCTCTCCGAGTCCAGTTTGAGAGTCCCCAGGGATCCGAGGAGACTGGTCACTGGTGATTTGGGAATCCTGTTTGGTTGAAAGAGCTTGCGATGCAGCCGAATCGATGGCAGGAAGTGTAAGGCAGCGCTTCTTGTGGACAGGATTGGAATGATTCAGAAGGAAGTATTTCTCATAGCCCATTGGAGCCGTTGCCTGGGATGATCGTCGTTCAACATGTGGAAGATATTCATTCAGATGCATGATGATGAAGTCATCCCATAGAAACGACCTTTGCAACTGGCCTCCGGCTCTAATAGACTTCAACTTCAAGCATAAATCCGAGAAATGGTCAAAATCTCCGTTGTAGTGTTTGTATTCCCTTCGGAATTTGTCGTAGAATACATGCGCCTCGAATGATTCCACTGGGTTGTTAAAATAGCCCAGACGCCGCGCAATGAGCTCAGCACTTTGAGTGCCGGGCATATCTTGGCTTGAATTATTCAGTTCAAGCGGAAGACGTTTCCCTTCATTGAATGTCGACCCGTAGTCATTCGCAGCAGGAATGAATCGTGCAAGAGGAGATATCTGTGATCCTCCAGAGTGATCATGTGAAGAAAGACCCGCTATTGAATCTTGAGTAGGTTGGATGGGCTGTGACGCTGCAGGTTGATGAGAGCTTGCACTTTGATGTGAAGACTCAGTGATGGGGTTTGATGACGACTGTGAGGTGTTTTGGTGACGTTGAGCGGGCCCTGAAGAATCGAGCACAACCTCTGACGGCGTCTGGTCCTGTGCCGGATTCTGTGGCATGAGGTCTTGATTACTTGATTGAGGTTGGGTTCTCTTGACCTGAACAGATCCATTTGAGGGGATAGAAGAATGAGACTCCTCCTTAGATGATTGTGTCTGCCCATGGCTTCCGTGGAAGGGATAAGTGTTGACAACGCGGGATTGCGAAGAGCTGTGGTTTTGTCGAGCAGAAAATGGTGCTCCATTTGAGAATTCGGGTTGGCTAGTATCTTTTGCTGCCAAGGCATGGGATGAACGGCTATTATTCATTGCCGGAGTTTCAAAGACCTGGACCTGTCTTGCGTTCGCTACGGGGAGCGGAGGACCCGAACTTATGGGTTCTTGTTCGTTTTGTGTACTCTGTGAAGGCTCTGGGAGGCTCCCGCCGAGAGCGAAAGGAACAGATGTATCCATCATTGATTCGTCGCTCTCGTCACCTGAGTCGAACGCATAAGGATCAATTTCCCTGGCAGGAGAAGGGTTGTTCTTGGAGACCGAAGACGATCTCTGCTTTTCTGCGATAGACTCTTGCGTCGAATGTTCTATCTCCAACATCGTCGATAGCCCTATATCGGGGTCTTTGGGCTGCTCTTTTTGAGAATGCTGAGGAGGACTCCCCGTTATTGCGGCGCTTGTGTTATTTTCCTGATCCGAAGATTCGGGCATTGGCGTCTGCTGAAAACCCTGAGAAACGTCATTCTGCACGACTTCTGGCTGCTGGGCATTATCGACGGCTTCTACACCTCCATGGGGGCTGACTCGAATTTCTCCTTCGGTTTTCTCTAGAAACTGCTGTCGCCTTTCCGGGCTCTTCTCCTTCAAGGGACTACTATCAGCAGGCAGGAGTTGAATGGCTCGCTCATCGCGCGGTGGGCTTGGACTCCAGGGAACTTGTTCGCTTTCCGTATCGGAATCGGCATCGGAATCAGAAGACGAAGAAGCTGGCTCAGGAGTCACAGGCCGTTCCGGGCTTGCTTGCTTCTCTTGAGCAGACCGATGTCTTCGTTCGGCGATGCTGTTCCACCTACTCAGGAGCAAGGGTGGTACATGGCCTGGTGGAAGAGAGACACCGACTGCAGATGGTATCCAGCGTCTTTTGGTGGGGTTTTCTAGCATTTCACTTTGATCTTTGGGGATCTGAACCTCGTGTAGTGGAATTTGGCTAGACCACTTCCATGGGCTGGCGCGGCGTGCTTTTCCGCCAACGAGATATTTCGGATGAGTATCTTGGCTCTGAAGGTCCTGATCAGTAGACTTTTTGACAGTATTCGGCGTCGTGTCAGAAGGCGAGATTTGAGGCACGATAGCCATGCTATCTGGTTTCTGTTTCTTTTTAGACGGATGATCATCGGACACTTGCTCGTCAAGGCCTTTATTGACGTCTGAAATCGTGGTTTCACCAGGGCTCCCACGCCGACGTTTGCGCGAAGGGGATTGACTGGTTGTATCGTTCACTACTACGGGGCCCTCATTGTTTTCAGGTACATTTTCTGCGGCCTGGTGGAGCGATTGAGAAGAGATGTTTGCTAGGCTCTTCTTGTGGGCTGGGTTCCCAGATGACTGATTCTGAGCACCGGTATCAAAACAGTCCTGGGCGATATCGTCACCAGTCTGCGATTCAATTGACGCTTGACGTTTGTCATGCACTTCGCGATTTGTATAATTGAGAGTCTCAGGTGATGTCTTCTCACTAGCCGTCAATATTGCTGGCCTATCCAGTGTTTCATTCGGAGAAGCAATGGTATTTGTTGAATTGGTTGAGAATGGGTTCAAATGCCGCAGTAGGGATGCACCAGTTCGTAGGAGAGAACTACCGGCTCTATAATCGTGCACCGGCGGGATATGCTGGCTAGCTGGTACTTGAGAGAAAATCTGCGAGACAGAAGGATTGTCCTGATCAGGCTCCGCCTCAACTTGAGGTTGAGAAGACTTTGCCGATACATTGTCAATTTCAGCAGACGGATGTATTCTTCGGGAACCGCGAGTCTTTTGAAGTGCCTTGTCCAACAAGCCTTTGATGTGAAGATTCTTAACAAGTTTCCTTTTCGGTGTGAATCTGTGCTCTTTCCCCTCCCAATCAATACAGAAGCGATTGATGCATAAGCGGACGTCGAGGCAAGGAGCCGAGTATGGAATGACAAGCGAGAAGTCCAGAAGTTCGATTTTGTGTTTTTTCGGTGATTTAGGGATCGAGGATACGCAGTCTGATGCGGCAAGAAGTTCCTTTGATATAAACGCCTCGATTTGATTCTCGGAATCTATCAACACAAGACCATCGCTTGAAGATCCTAACGCCCACTAGTAGATCATATGCCGTCAGAACATTACCCTAAAGCATGGGACGTTGAAAGATAGTTGATGAGTAACCTACCTCGGCGACAAGCGCTGAGAAAGAAGACCGGCTAATGTGAAATATCAAAGAAGCTCCGTCATCTGTCACCTCAATATCATTTCTCGGGGTCTGACCAATGTAGAAACCTAGGCAGAGCTCGACGTGGGCCGCAATCCAAGGCGTTATGAGGTTGTTAGACGCCATTGTGCGCTTCCGACTCTATATTGAACGAGACGGAGCACACTTTCGGGTCACATCTGACCGAAAAGTATTAGGCCATCGACGACAGGCTGTGTGATTCGAGACTCGACGAGTAAAATCCCAAGCTGGCGATGCATGAGCTACGGCATGGTTGATCGCAGGAAAATCCACCGATAGCCGATAAGACGCGACGCGCCGCTTACTCAGCCCCGCCAACGTCATTGGGCTGCAGGTAATTGCGGAGAGCAGGGAAGCTCCTCTCTCTTTTTGAGTCAACTTGGAGATATCGCCTGGGTCTGGGGATTAGGTGACTAGCTCAAGCCAACAGCCAGGTCTTCGGATCTGATCTTGAAGAGAGAGTGAGAGCGTGTCCCCTCCACCGCCTTTATTCGACCCTTCGAAATCATGACCCACGAACCTTTAGCCTGACCGCAACAGTGTACGCATGGAATATAAATCGCCTCGGTCTCAGAGTCCCTCCGCGTCGTCTGGGTTCCTACGACTTGGGCGGCGTGGGTCTAAAGGCTCACTAGCAACTACGCAGACGGAACGAGAGCACAAGGGAGCTGCTCTAGACCAGATTCATAACGCCGCATATCAATCTGACTCATTGACACATTTCAACGACTTCACCAGTCCCCCAACACCTGTATCGGCACAAGATGATAAGGGTCTATCAGAGGAGCTGCAAGGGGGATTGAGCGGGCTCTATAGTCGGTTCAGAACTTCCGTTGGTGGCATGAGAGATATCGTTAGTGGTGGGACAAAGCCAACGGACAAAAATGCAGCGGAGGGCCCAACACTGAAGAGTCCGAACTCTGAACGTTCCATGAACAAATCTGTTTCAGATATCGCAGCTCACAATGAAGATCTCACACCGTCGCATCCTACGTCATCTCAAGGCTCCAGACTTCAGTCGCCGGTCTTGGCTAACTTTCAGCATGGCCAAGATGCTATGCCTTCCGCACACAACGGGAAGAGCTCCAGGATGTCTTCCAAGAGTCCCAGTATATCATCAAAAGCATCGATACCCCCATCCCCCGGCACCAAAGGCAATATCGCGCCACTGACCAAATCCAACGCCAGCTCCACTGCAGCTGATCCTACCATCACACAGCTCTACGTAAATGCCGTGGGACCAGACCATCGGTCACGCAGTAGCTCTGTCAACACTCCTTCCCATGGCCCCAAGAATATGGAGTCACCAAGTATTGGGATCAAAGATGGTCCCGTTGATTTGTCCTTGAGCCAGTCAGGGTCTGTGCTAAGCCAAAACCTCTCACACTCACCGGTATTATCGGCCAAGACGCATGAAAGCAACCATGAGGATCAAAATATGGGGGAGCCAGGTGCGCCTTCGATGTCAGCAAGTCAAGTTTCAGTTGTTCCTCATAGAAAGTCATCGGCATCTGCAGATCACCCAAGACTTCCAGATAGCATGTCTCAGTCTGCTTTGTCACGAAGCTCAAAGCAGTCCGACCCAACCAAAGAAACAGCTGCTCAATCCCAAGAAAATAGAGCCAACTCTCGACTATCATTTAGCCATGACGATTCAACAACTCTTCCAAATACTCAACCTAAATTTAGTTCTCAAGATAGCGGCTCATTTCGTACAGAGCCGGCTCCTGAAAGCATCAATCATGTGCCCCGCGATGAGATAGCAAAGAATATGCCGCCGAAGGGCACTAGCTCAGCTGTTCATAGTGACAAATCTAATTCAACCATAGCGAACACCAAAAACAGACTTCCCGGTTATGGGGTGTCTCGGGCTTCTACGGCAGAGTCGGCAACCACCGTGTCTTCCTTGCCACCACTCAATACGGCTTTACCACGAGGGTCAGCCTCGCTGGACAACCGGGCCCCAGCAGTTGGTCCTGATGGTGTTATACCACAGCTACGGAACAGGCTGCTGAGCAGGGATTTTTGGATGCGTGATGAGAGTGCCAAGGATTGCTTCTATTGTGGTGAACCTTTCACTACCTTCCGTAGGAAGCATCACTGTCGAACTTGCGGCCAGATCTTTGATTCGAAATGCACACTTCTCATTCCCGGTACTCAGTTCGGACAACCTGGTTCTATCCGAGTTTGCAAACCTTGTGAAAGAATGATCAGCGCACACGACGATGATTCCTCCGATTTTTCAGATAGCGAGCAAAGCCCCGTCTTTATGAACCCCCGGATTTCTGAACTTAATTGGGGCGGTGCTCGTCCATCTGTTGTTGTTGATGATGACGATACTTCGTCTGTTATATCGCAGTCGATTGATCATGTGCTCAGAACTCCAACTATGGCTATACCGGCTACAAGGCGTGCAGGTGAAGGGCATAACCGGCGATCAGCAGTACTCGAAATCAACCCGGATCGTTCTTTGGCAAGACCGACATCTTCACGGTCCCTTAGATCTTCCTTGGGAACTAGACCACATTCAATCAGCCACAAGCGACACCATTCTCGCCAACAATACATTCGCAGCTTCAAGTCTTACCATGACGACCGAGCGCCGTTTCAGCGTCGTCATGCCGATGATTTGAGCACAGAGTCTCGGCTTCCTGCTTTCCACAAAGACAATATCATTGATCCCGATCTCGCTCAGTACCTTTCAGATGACGCGTCAAGTGGTGATGAGCAGCCCAGTCTCTTGTCTGCAGTTACGGATGGCGGTCTTTCGAAGAGTGGTGGTGATGGTGAAAGAGCAACCTTTGGCGGATTCCTTGCTGCTATGAAAAAGGGCCGGTCCGCCTTTGGGGAACGTGGTGCTCCAAGCATCACTCAATCTGGCCGTGATGCAGATGATGCTAGTATAAGTAGTTCAAGGGCAGTAAATTTGCCCCGTTCCTCCCGGCGTCGAAACCTGAGCGTTGCTAGCAGCATCCACCAACGTCAATCTCCTCGCGCCTCCAAAGATAGCATGTTTCCACAGGATATTTCTGCGCCACCTGTACCATTCCCTGTCAAACTCATGGAAGGTGGCTTCAAAATGACAAGAAGTTCATCGATGAGGGGTGTTGGGGCTCCGCCGGTGGAGCTCAACAGAGCGAGTTTGGAGCACGTTCGCAAACTACTTCGCCAACTTTTGATTGCTGCCTCCATTCCAAATGAAGAAAGTTGGGAGAATGCTCTGGTACCGATTTTACTCAAGACAGCCGATGAGGTAGATCCAGATGTGCAGCGTGGCGACGATATGGACATTCGCCATTACATTAAACTGAAGAAGATACCAGGTGGACGACCTGGCGATACATCTTATGTTTCGGGACTGGTCTTCACTAAGAATTTGGCTTTGAAGAGCATGTCACGAAGCATTCCATGCCCGAACATCTTGATCCTCACTTTTCCTCTGGAGTATGCTCGCCGGCAGCAACATTTCATGAGTCTTGAGCCTGTTATCCGACAAGAACGCGAATTTCTGGAAAATCTTGTCAGTCGAATCACTGAACTGAGGCCTAATTTACTCCTCGTCGAAAACAATGTCTCTGGCCTGGCCCTCGGTCTCCTCGAGAAGGCGCGTATCGCAACGGCTTACAACGTAAAGCCTTCTGTCCTTGAGGCCGTGTCCAGATGTACTCAAACTAGGATTGTGACTTCCATGGACAAACTTCTGACAACCGAGCTACGCAGTGAATGCAGCAGCTTTGATGTCAAGACCTACGTTCATGCTGGAAGAAGGAAAACATACATGTACATCTCTGGCTGTCCGAAAGAACTGGGATGCACTATTATTCTTCGTGGCGCCGAGGAGGACGTTCTGGCTAAAGTAAAACATATCACAGAGTTCATGGTCTACGTTGTCTACAATTTGCGCCTTGAAACGTGCCTGATGCGAGATGAGTTCGCAAAGCTACCAGCATCTCCAACGGAAGTTGAGAAGAATGTAGCAATAGGCCCAGCGAGGGGAAACAACAATGATGGCGCAGGCTCCAGTGAAAATGGCCCGGCCTCGACTAATTTAGCGTCTTCGCAGGAAGCCCCAAGCGAAAATCCAAGCGAGGAGCCAGTGAGCCAGAGTCTCGCAGCTGCAGAGACGACCGAAGTGCCAGACGATGTTCCAATGCCAACATACTATGACGAGATGGTCAAGGATCACCAGACGAAGATCTTATCTACCTCCCCTCTCGTCAAATTTGAGCCTCCATACCTCTTGATGAGGACCAGGGAGATGGAACGAAGACTAGCATATCTAAAACGTCTTCGCGACCATGACGAATACTCGGCGGAAAGCATGGACGAAAAGACAAAGCCTCAGAAGTTCATGCTCATCACGCCTGAAATGGTTCACGAATCACCACGAGACGCTCCACCAAAGGTCAAGGAAGTATTACGCGCAGCTCATGATGCAGAGTATGACCGTGTTCACTACCATTACCAAACCCAGAAAAGACAGTGGGAAGCCTATGTGGCGGGGAATTCGAACATGTTTGATCCCTATTCACATCAGAATATTGTCGTTCTCTACAGTCTCGTATGTACGGAAACATCAGTCCCTTGTGCTGGACCCGATGTCTTCGCTCTAGAGTTTTACAATGAACATGGAGATGATGCCATGTACGAGGAAGATTGCACATTGGGCCACTTTGTGCAGGCACTTTGCGGATCAGCCAATCATTCCTGTGGGGTCAACGGCTGTGAGAAGCTTATGTATGAACATCATCGTCAATATGTACATGGAGATGCTCAGCTCAGTGTTATGCTTCAGCCTTATCCCTCTAAGTTGAGAGGACTCCAGGACACCATCATGATGTGGAGTGTATGCAAAGTCTGTGGGAACGAGACTCAGGCAACCCTGATGTCTGAAAACACCTTCAAGTATTCTTTCGGCAAATACCTTGAACTTTCGTTCTGGGGAAGAAATTTACACGCACGTGCCGGTGTCTGCCCACACGATCTCCAGAGGGATCATCTCCGCTACTTCGGCTTCAAAGATGTTGCTGTGCGCATCCAATACGACAAGATCCACCTCCTTGAAATCATTGTTCCGCGGCCTCGGGTAACATGGAAAGTGGACAATGACTTGAAGCTGCGAAACGAAGTCTACACACGTACAGAGCAACGGTTGAGCAAATTCATGTTATCGGTTGTTGCACGTCTGAAAAGAATCAATGTCGAGAGTGTCGTCCCCGAGCTATTGGACGCCAGCAAAAAGGAAATAGACAACCTGATCAAGAAGGCCCACGAAGACCACGCTTTCCTGGTACGAAGCCTGCAAGATAGATACAATAATTCGCGCTATTGGGAGGTCATTCCATTGAATGAGGTGCTACGTGCAGTACAAGAAAAAGTCGTTGAATGGGATACCATTTTCGCAGATTTTGAACGAAACTTCTTCCCGTCAGAGAAGGACATCAAACGACTGGCGACCTTACAACTTAAGAAGATCTTTCTCGATAAGGATGCAACCTCAGAGATCACTGACGACCCGCTGAATACACCCACCGATGCGGACGATGAAAGCACACCGTCGAATGAAAAGCCAAGATTAATGCGACGGATGACTCTGTCTCCAGAAAAAGCAAAGAATGTCTTGGTTTCTGTCGTCGAGGAACACGCTGGAAAAAAGCATCGCGATGTGTCAAATCCAACTGACCCACCTCCGCTAGATCCCCAAAGCGAGGAAACAGCGTTGCCCCATGAAACCATCGAGGGTAAACAAAGTTCTCCTCAAGATGAGGCTGTTTCCCAGCAAGAAGTTCGTCATCTTGACCTGGCTGTTACCAGTGGTCATTCCCAAAAATCTCCTCCAGATGCATCGGGATCTTCCAATGTGCAAGCTCCCAGTCCGAATGCATCAGGTCTTGCAGAGGACAAAGCTGGTGATGATCCTTCCAAGTCATCAAAATCATCGCCACCACAAGAAATCGAACCCTCATCTCCAGAGACAAAGAAGGTAGATAGTCCATCTGAGCTACAACAAACACCACCTAGCAAACCTTCAGCGATTCCAAGACTCACCGAAGGAGCTTTTCGACGATCCGGTATAGCTCGCTCTCCTCCTTTACTTCGCACTCAATCGCAACCATCTCATATTGTTCGAGATAAGTCCTTTGGATCAAAGTCAGGCACGGTCGATTCGAACGACCCTGGTACTGGGAGTTCACGAGGAGAACCCAACAAAACAAGTGACAAACGGTTGACCGAAAGATTGGGATTCTCTGCGCTTAAGAATGGGCGCTTTGCGCCAGGGCACTCCCTCATTCCCCGATCTACTCCAAAACGGGGCAGTAATAATGTGTCCAGTCTCGCAAGGCACTTCGAACAATTGAGCCGGGAATTTGAGAAGGAAAGACAACGTGAGAGACGCCAAAGGGCCCGAGGCGTTCAATCTCGTGCTTTCCCTCTGGCATCATCGAAACCCATAGTTGAAGTATACCGGAATGTTCGAGAGGCCGTGGAGGAGCGAGAACCCCCGGTTGACGAGGAAGACCATATGCCGTTTGGACCACAACTCCCAAGTGATGAATCCGGCCGGAGGAGCGACGAGTACCTGGATCGGACAGATCGCTCGTCTGCAGTCAAGCCTCCACTTCAAGTGTCTCCGACTGAACCATTCGTTCCAGAAACTATTGTACGATCTGACTCCCAGCTCATGTCAGAGGGCGAGCCCGAAGACAATGCTAGTGATGAAGAGCGGAATACAGCGGATGGTCTGCACCAAGTTGATTCCCACGAAGAAGTCAAGATACCCGATGACGATTCGATTGATTTTAAAGATCTTGCTAAGCACGAACGTACAACGCTCTTGAAGATGCTGACCAACTTCTGGTCTGAGCGATCGGCCAGTGGATGGACAGCTCTCGAATATCCCCTTACAGTCATGGACCATGTCTTTGCCGACTGTGATATCATCGTGCGAGAGGATGAGCCAAGCTCCTTAATTTCTTTTGCGCTAGATTCACCAGACTACAAGGAGAAACTCTTGAGTATTCAACAGCGTTATGACGAGATGGAGGAGCATCAAGAGGATCTGAAAAGTGGACCAGAGTCACTGGAAGAATCTCGAGTTGAACACGCTCTTCTACGAGCAACGAGCACCCATCTCAAATACCAATTCCAAGAAGGCCAGGCTAAGATGCTTTGCAAGGTTTTCTATGCTGAACAATTCGATGCTTTGCGTAAGAAATGTGGTGTTGCTGACCGAATTGTCGAGTCCTTGTCTCGATGTGCCAAATGGGATTCAAAAGGCGGCAAAACCAAATCAATCTTTCTCAAGACATTGGACGATCGTTTCATTCTCAAGTCTCTCTCTCCGATTGAGACTCAGGCATTCCTGAAGTTCGCCCCTGCCTACTTCCAGATCATGTCAGAAGCCTTGTTCCACGAGTTGCCGTCCGCAATTGCCAAGATGTTTGGCTTCTACCAGGTTATCATCAAGAACCCATCTACAGGAACAGAATTCAATTGGTTCCTTTTATTGATGGAGAACCTTTTCTATGACCGTGTGCCGAACCGCATATTCGATTTGAAGGGCTCAATGCGCAATCGCAAGGTACAAAGTACAGGTGAACGTGATGAGGTCTTGCTAGACGAAAATATGGTGGACTTTATCTATGAGACGCCATTGTTTGCCCGTGAACACTCCAAGAAGCTGCTTGGCCAGAGTGTATGGAACGACACACTTTTCCTGGGTCGACAGAATGTTATGGACTATTCGCTCATGATTGCCATCGACGACAAACGCAGCGAGCTGGTAGTGGGAATCATTGATTGTATCCGCACGTACACTTGGGACAAGAAACTGGAGTCCTGGATCAAAGATCGTGGCTTTGCTGGTAGCAGTCGCAATCGTCCTACTGTTACGAGTCCCAAGGAGTACAAGAGTCGATTCCGGGAAGCAATGGCAAGATATGTGCTTCAGGCTCCAAGGTATGTCTTTCATTCTTGATTCTTGGGCTTTCAAGTCAAAGCTAACTTTATCAGCTGCTGGCACCAATTTCAACCGAGTGCAATGTATCGGCAGCCGCTTGGCGATCAACAGACAGGCAACGTTATGGAGCTCGAATCTTTTGATGGAAATGGAGAAGCAGGTCCCCTTCTGTGATGATAATGACTAGGCAACAATTTTTGCGGTTTTTTTTTTTGGTTTAATGAGGGATGAAGTGATGATCATTATTTGATACTGGTGCAACTGCCGGGACAAATGGGATAGACCTTGGACAGAGCATTTGTTTTAAAGTCAAGTCGGCCCTGGTAGTCAGTATATTTTGCATTTACTAGAATTTGATATCAGCCAATAGGATGAAACAGTGTATTACAATGGCCCCGATCTCGAAGAGACCTAATCTAACTTGTATTAGACTAACTCGAATTCTGCACCTAGTATTTGTCTCTACATCGCTCTAAGGTTTGCCGTCTTTAGACATGTCTAGACCTGCTAGATGTTAGAAGGATCTCATCATTCATTGAGATTGCTTTCTGATTTCCTCCGGGGCTCTGTGAGTCACACTAGTACCGCTGGACGTATAATTATACTAGCAGTACACAGTATTTGAGTTGTATACTAATTGTACTTAGAGGAACGAAATTGTTATTATTGTACTCATTACAACATAATTGCTCTATTTTGAGCATATTTCCATCTTAATCAAATTTCCACTTTCCTGTAAATCAATAAGGGAATACACCGGTGAATAGGTTTACCAGTGAGTGAATGGATGGAATGCCTCCGACTCAGTCACTTAAAAACAGTCTTCATCGACTTCATCCTCTTCCCTCCGCCACTGCCACCGCTACACCAACTATCTCACTCATCTTCTTCTTCTTTTCGTGTGTTATTCCTTTCAACGGCCATTGCTTTTGATATTCGATCTCATGTCCCCCGTCATGAGTCGTAACCAACCCTGGGAGGTCGTCATCATCGGCGCAGGTCCAGCAGGCCTGGCCGCAGCAACATCTGTCTGCAGAGCTGCTCGGCGTGTTTGTGTCTTTGACTCGCATCAGTATCGCAACCAACCAGCAAACGAGATACACAATGTTGTCATGCACGCCGGTCAACAACCTGATAGATTTCGCTCATTGTCCAGACAGGAGATTTGGAACTGCTTCGAGCACGACATCACTTTCATCGAGGCAACCATCAGCAATATCAACAAAGTTCATGTCAGAGATGGACAAACTGGTTTCGAACTCACTGACAACGCTGGGAATACTTACAGAGGAAAGAAGCTGGTGATTGCGACAGGGTCTATGGATCTTATGCCAAATATTCCGGGGTATCGAGATCTCTTTGGACATGGCATGTAGGTTGACACTTTTCCCCACTCTCTTTGAACGGGGTTCGATGAGCTGACACGAGGTCTTCCAGTGTTCACGGCCTCATATACGAGGCTCTCGAGAGAAGAGGAAAGCCGATCGGCGTCCTGGGACTGGACTCAATCAACGACGTCGCACCAGTTTTGATGGCCTTCCACCTTGCGCAGAATAAAGTGACGATCTACACGAATGGAGAAGATCCCGCAAGATACAGGTTCCAGGATAACCTCAATATGGTGCTCGCTCGAGGATGCACCCTTGATACGCGCAAGATTCGAGCTTTCTCACGCATGCATGATGATTCGGTCATGATCCAGTTTTCGACTGGCGCTGCCCACTATGTCACATACATCTTGCACACTCCCAATACTCGAAACCGTGCAGAGTCCATGATCCACCGACTCGGTGTTGAGCTTTCTGAGGTTGGCGGATATGCAATGGCCAAGGGGCCGTATGGAGAAACGAATATTCGAGGTTGTTTTGTGGGTGGAGATACTTCGACGAGCAACAAGAACATTCCTACGGCTTTGAGCACTGGTTTGAATCCCCTGTTTCAGAAGTCTGTCTAAGTTTGTTGGTTTGAGCATATTCAGCTAACATTATTCAGGCATGTTGGCTGGCTATGGCGCTGCGAGACAACTGGCAGTCGACGAAGGATGGGAGGCAGTTCAACATAGCAGTCCTCCCAGCCACAGACACCATAGAAGAGGTTGAATATCAAATGTGTCAATGAATGATGAGATGATACTGAAACATCTCCGACAGCTGCTATGTAATGGTGCGATACTTCTGATGATCTAATGATCTGATGTCTGGTGATACTGGTGATACTGGTGGTTCTGGTCTAGTTCTTAGTTTCTGTCACAACTGAACATCATGTATCCTCAGCGGATTTATTCCGTTTGTTCTAAAAGTGTATTTTATTTTTCCAATATGTATTGCTATTAGTTAGAAGCGAGTTCCATAGTCCCTATGCCCGAGAAAATGTACTTATGAGTCCTTCCATCTTCTGCCAGTCCACTCTCTCATTGGATGTTTATAGATCGACAAATAATAAGGCCTGACATCTCAGGCACAAATAACACCCGAGTCTTCGGCGAAAACCGGAAGCCGTTCGGGTTGCCGTCGGGAATTGCTTTTAGCCAGACGAGCTCGTGCCAATCGCAATTCCAGCCGATCTTTCTTTCTTTCTTTTTTCCTCTTCGTAGCAATCATTTTCTCTTGAATGCTGCATTCGGGTTGACTTGAAGGGGTGCAGTTGTGCAAACCACCGCGGGATGTTCTACCATGTATGAAATGAACCGTGACCACATGGAAAAGCCTCGGCCTCGGGGAATCGGAAAGGGTCATTTTCGTCCCCCGCAATTGTGAATTGGTCTTTCCGACTGTCCTCTTCTCCTCTTCGCATCTTTTTACAATCCTTTTGGTGTCTTTCTGACGCCGGGGAAGCATTTGAAGCCGGGGATATGCAGAATCCTTACTATCAAGTCAAAACCAACCAGTGAACTAGCCCGCGCGCATCGCATTGTATGCCGTGTGGTAAACCGGACAAATACTCATAACTAACACGCAGACTGTTGCGAGCAAGACTAATTATTCCAGAATACAGCGGATTTCCCTGACTTATTGTTTGTTTGAAGGGATATCTAGACTAACTAACGGCGCGCTCGAGCTGAAGGCATTAAATTCGTCTCATTTACATCAATGCATTAACCTTCTCCCAAAAGCAATGGTCCTGACCATGGCACATAAGCGATCTTTGGCTTTCGAAGGAACACGAAAACAGGAGAAAGAACAAATAAGAAAGGTATGTATCCCACCCGCCGCACCAGCGATAAAACAGTATGAGAAATGAAAAGCGACTACTATCATCAAGGGATTGAATCCCACTTGACTAACTTATTTTTTTTCTTTCGCCGCAGATTTATTCCATGGCGAGACCAAGGTTCTCCTCAGCAGGGACCACACGGACAGTGTTGGTGTGGCCCATACCGCCACGCCATCCTTGAACACAGACAATGGGATCGCCCTTGTTGATGATGCCGAGCTTGAGACCGTGGTTAATGGCCCACTTCAGACGACGGTCAACATCCTCCTGCCAGATCTTGACATTGAAGTCAGGCTTCTTCTCGCTGAAGTAGAAAGGCCAGACACCGCGGTACAGGTGAGAGTACTGGAAAGCACTGTTGTTAGCGTGGAACGGACTCGATCTTCTACAATTCGAGAACTTACCCGGGAAGCAGTGGCGTTGCGGGTGACCATGAGAACGGGGCAGACAGGGCGGTACTTGGACAGAAGGCGGGCGGTTTTACCACTGCATATCTAGTCAGCACTCAAAACTCGAAACAAGACTCGCAATACGCATTGCATCGACATACCTGGTGGTCAAGACAACGATGGCACCAGCATTCAGCTCCAGACTGGCACTAACAGCGGCCATGGCAATGGACTCGGAGGTCTCGGTGGGGCGGGGAGCCAGGTTACGAAGCTCATCAAAGATCTGGAAGTGAGGGACAGTGACCTCAGCCAGAAGGCAGGTCTCGTGCATCATCTTGACGGCCTCGCAGGGGTAGTTACCCTTGGCAGTCTCACCAGACAGCATGACACAGTCGGCACCGTCAAGAACGGCGTTGGCAACGTCCGAAACCTCAGCACGGGTAGGACGGGGGTTGTATGTCATGGACTCCAGCATCTGGGTGGCACAGATAACGGGCTTGCCCTTGATGTTGCACTTGGCGATCATCATCTTCTGGGCGATGAACACCTTGGGGGCGGGGATTTCGATACCAAGGTCACCACGGGCAACCATGACACCGTCGGTCTCCTCGAGGATCTCATCGAAGTTGTTAACACCCTGCTGGTTCTCAACCTTGGCAATAATCTGGATCTCCTTGCCCTCCTCGCCGAGGACCTCACGGATACGCTTGATGTCACTGCCGCGGCGGATAAATGAGGCGAAGACCATATCAACGTTGTTCTTAACGCCAAACTTCAAGTCGGCAATATCCTTTTCGGAGAGAGCGGGCAGGTCTACGTCGGTACCGGGCAGGTTAACACCCTTGCGGGAAGAGATGTTGCCGTTGTTCAAGCACTTGACGCGCAGGGTCTTATCATCCACGACCTCGATCACCTCAAATGACAGAATACCATCATCGACATAGATGAGCTTGCCAGGGGAGATCACCTTGGTGATGTTCTTATAGTCGAGGTACCTGTTGTTGAATGCCTGTCAGTCAAATCCTTTCCATTACCACCTTTGCGGTCACGCAGTTGAGTCCATAATGCTTAGAAAACGGGATGCCTTACATGTTCTTATCGTCACTGGCGGTAGCATAGGCATCGTCGGTGGTGATGTTCAGCTCGTGGCCGATCTTGATGGGAATGTCCGCATCGCCAACGGTGTTACCAGTACGGATCTCAGGGCCCTTAGTGTCCAGAGCGATGGCCAGGGGACGGCCAGTCTGAACGCGAGCAGCCTCACGAGCGTTATCGATGACAGATTGGTGGTACTGATAGCACGGTCAATTGCGTTATCCTCTTGGTGGGGTCATTGGCGATAAACGCTACTAACCTCATATGAGCCGTGTGAGAAGTTCATACGAACAACGTTAAGACCCACTACATTTCAGTCAGTCCTGCTAAAGCTGCTTCTATTCAGCGGCTAGTATCCATACCTGAGCGGAGAGCGTTGATCTTCTCGACGGAGTTGGTCTTGGGACCTGCGGAGCAAATCTAGTGAGCAAAGTTTTTTTTTTTCTTTATCCCCCGCCTTACTTTTCTCCCCATTTTGCATAAGGATACTCGCAGGACTCTCTTTCCTGGATCATATTCTTTCTGAGGTAGAAGCTAGAGGTGGAAAGATTGGGCAGATACATACCAATGGTACCGATGATAGAGGTGCGGCGGAAGTTCTTGGCTGGCACCAATTCGGTGTTAAGCTTGGAGTGCCATTCCAGCTTCATGCGGTTGCTCAGGTGGTCGAGGGAGGAAGTGGCCGCCATTTTGAACTGCTAGACAAATGATGGGTTTGAAAAAGCAGGGAGTGTGTAATGGATCAATTGAAGAGAGAAGGATGGAAGGGAAGCGAGGAGGGGGAGAAAATGGAGTGGAGGGTGAGGGGCGGGAGGGAAAATGTTGGCCGCCGACGTTTATCCCCGTGGACGTCTCCGTTGCCGCCCCAGCTTATTTTTACGGTGTACGGAGTACGGTGAGTCGCCTTGGCTAGATTTGCTTTTTAGTTTCATTTCCAGTTCGTTTGACTTTGATTATTATATGCCTATTGATTGTATATTGTATGCATGACATATACTCTACATACATCTTCAAGCATATCTTTTTTTTTTTTTTTTTTTTTTCTTTTTTTTTCCTAAATCATATTTTATATGTCTATTCTCGGCACACGTTTGCCCATGCTCTTTTGTATGTAACACTGATCGGAAGCGGCGGCAGCCCTGTCGGCTACCCAAGGCAGACTCAAAAAAGAAAGAAGGGCAAAAAGGGGAAAAAGAAACAGGATGCAAACCTCCGCAAGTGGAGAGAAAGCGTGCTGGTTTGCCCAGCGTAGATTGGATCCCTTTTTATCAAAGTCCGTTTGACAAATAGCGACACCCAATTGATCGAAAGCCCCTCGACAGAAATGGCCTTTCGGTGGGATGTCTGAGAGTCACGTGGTTAGCCGCCACTAACGATACTTGATCACCGCTCCGGTCACCGCCTGCTTCTGAGAATTATAAAAACCGGCATAAAGTAGATGATCAGGTGACTCTTTTCCAGCCACTTTGATAACATAATCTCACCAGCCACCTTCACCGTCATGTGAAAGAGACCCACGTGAGTCCAACCGCTGCCTTACCTGCCCATAGCTACTCACTCATCTGCATTGTGATTTCTTTCTCTTCAAGCTGTGAAGTCTGATGCTCCTTAGCTTGATATTCCCATACTTCACTATGGTGCGTGTGGTCTGTTCTCCATGTGGTGGTCAACTTCCCTTGATCATCTCGACCAGCCAGGACTGACTCGAATCTCTTATAACAGTTCGGCCGTCTCACCCACTACGCATTTGATGCGGTTCTCTGTGAGTACTCTCTGAATTGGTCATAAGTCCATGAATCTCGCGTTACTGACTCTTATCTGTATAGTCTCCGCTTTCCTGGCTGGTGTCAAGCGCTCTACGGGCCTCACGTAAATACCCCCCCTCTCCATCTTTCCTTACCTCGGCTCCTTTCTCTCAACACATAATCCTCCTGTTCGAGAACAACTACAAGCATTGCGAAAATGGGCAAATCAGGCTAACTCGGATAACCTCGCCACACCGCCCATTAAAAGGGTAGCGTGTGCGCGGGGACTTTGACAGCCCCAGTATCGACTCTGATAAGATCTCTGACAGCAAAGACGTCAAGAAATGGATTGATAGCTACCTCGGTGTTGGCGAGTGGGTGATGGATCAGTCCGTAGCTGTGATGGGTTCCTCTAGCTTCTTCGAGCGGAGACGGTGAACTGTTTGAACTTGTTACTGGGAGGTGATAACCATATCCTCGATTCTTCTCGGCCTGATACCCAGCCTGTGGTATCTACCTAACCAGGCCTTGCCGGACGGTTCTTGGAAGCACCTATACATATTGCACTTTTCTCGGGGTGACTTACGTGACGCTATGGCTGGATCCACGAGTGACGACCAACTCTTCTCCGCGCTCCATTCTGTACTTTCCACATCACGATCAGAGTTATGGCGTCTTTGGCTTCCTTCTATCCGATACCTTTCTGCCTGTATCTATTCTATGCGTGCCATGTGAATTCACTTCGCATTTTCTGCTTGAAATAATTCCCAATTCATGAATGAGCGGTAATCTACTTCTTAATAAACGAGATCGGCTGGTTCCTATGTTGCAATGGCTCACTTGGGCTTCCCTTGCTTACATCGAGTTTCCTTAATTTACCGACTGTAGAAGGTCAATGCTAGGCGATACCTACGTGCTTGTTATATCTTCGTGTGTAAATCTTTCCGATTAGAATCCCGAGCGTTGTTTCTGTGACAGGTGAAATCGCCTGGCAAAACAGACAAAGAAGAATTGAGAAGGACGTAAATCATCCCATGCTAGCATACTTGACCATGACAGAAAACGAAAGAGGGGTATGTGAAAAGAAGATTGACATAAAAACCAAAGCTGCGATCTATATTTGCAGTAGATTGTTAATATCGACACGCCGGTAGTAAGAGATGTGGCCCATCTCCTGCCAGTAGTGGGCAATATACTCCGTGGAAACGAGAATTAATTGGGAAGATATAAAGGTATCTGTGATTGATGTTAGACATTTCCATGGTTGGCAAATTTCATTGGAGTACTCAAGCATACCGTCATGAAAGCCAAGGCCGGCAACATGTCCATTGGCACGTACGATACGAGACCCCTTGAAAGGCTCCTCGGTTTCCACTTTGATGAGGCCCTTTGGTCCAATATCTCCAGAAATAAATGTAGTCTCTCCACGAGGAACATTCGGATCCCCGGTCAGTTTGATGGCATGAAGGCTTCCTCTCTGGACAGTACCAGTGGTACTGTCGCCTTCATCGTCATCAGATGGATCACCCTGGATAATAAGCAGGAATTCACACCCGTGAGCCGAATAGTCCCCGACCCAAATCCCCTGGTATGGCTTTTCTCGCGTGGGCGTGTACAGATCCGGATTGAGCGTAGAATAGGTAATCATAGCAGAGTTTTGACCCGGTGATATCATTAATCGAAAGTTTGTCCAACGTCGGATACGAAATGCTTCCTGGGATGCTTCGGACCAGCTCTCGGGGTCGGATGGTTCTGCCCCAAGGATGGACCTGACTACTCGATTGTCACTGGGGATATTTGGAGGTGGCCAGAGGTTCATCTTATCCTGCTCGTGTGTATCCTGATTGGAACAGAGAAGAAGCGAGTTGAAAAGATGATTGGCCTCCGCGGGCATGTGCATTTTTCGTTCAGCCATCCAAGTTTGGCATTCGGATGTCGGTTCGGATGGCTCTAAGTCCCTGAGAAGCAGCACCGGGTCATCCAACCACAGGGTGACGGTGGGGTGAAATGATTGAATCATCACATCTGGATGTGCTTCCCAAACTTGGAATTCTGGAGACCCTCGATCCGCGATTAAGCGGTATGCTTCGATCACGCCTCGTCGATTATCATAGCGAGACAAGATTAGATTACCAGTATGTTCATTGTCTGCAAACCAAATCTTGTTCTTCGGGATGAACCAGTAGGGCAGATGGGCAAGATACAATCGACGAAAGGAACCAAAGGGACCCGGGTCATGGATTGGGAATGGTAGATTGGAGTTGACTAGTCGAGCCCACAAGAGGTCGTTGGAGGCATGCTCCGCCAGGGCACGGCAGGTAACAGACACTCGAGCAAGATCGTGTGGAGAAAGAAATGAAAGAATATACTGTAAGATTTCGGCCGGCAGTTTATCGATTATTGATGATGAGTGTGTAGTTTTGGTCCATTGCTGTTCCTGGAGGATATTGTTCATGTACTGTTGATGTTTACGAAGCCCAGTAAGCTATCCAACAAGTTAGCCCATCGGCTCCAAATGCCCCTCATCGGCCGGCGGATCAGGCCAGATCCTCTGTATCTTGTAGAGACCAATATTTTCAAGGCGCTTACCTTGTTCGAAGATATCACGTCCGCCATCGTGTTTGCCAATCTACCCGACGTTGAAGTGGGGAGAAGGTGAATCTGGAAGTGGATATGGATAGCTCGTCCCCCTTCGGCAACCCAAATGACATCACCTAAGAGCAAGCGGGCGAAGGCGCATTTGAAGGTGGTTGGGTTGTGGGGGTTGGAACAAAGAATGAACCAAGCAGAAGGCCCTTGTCCAAATAAGTTTTCAACGAAAAAAAGGCTCTAATGCCGGACCAAAGTGCGTGCGTTGGAGACGAGAGGAGAAGCAGCTCGATGAGTGGTGGGTCACACCGATAAGATAATGAGACCCCAGTTAAGACTGGAGTGCATTCCGCAAATGAGGAAAGGCAGTAGAAAAGTCAACTTTGGATACTGGAAATGTACAGTATGGAAATCCTAGCAGCTAGGTTTGGTTCGGGGCTAAAGGATGGCGATCTTCGGGATCAATCTGGGGGGAGGTTGGTTCCCCGCGAGTGGCAATGATGACCGATTCGGCCCGGGTCACAGTTAAACTTCTTAGTTATATATGTATCTCATCCATGGTTGTTGCCCCAGCTTGAACACTCAACAGATCACGTAAATTATTTCAGTTACAATAGTGTAGATTTCACAACTATTGAGAGTGATATTGTACTAGTACAATAAATAAATAAATCCTAGCTAGTACCCATGATTTACCTGTCACAAGTACTAAAAGAGCCAACGTTGTATCAGGAACTTGGGGCTCGGAATAGCCGATACTTGAACAGATAAACTAGGTCATCTGCGGTCTTCATATACAGAAATTCTTTCTAGAAATATGTACTTCTTTATCTTAGATCAAACAATTGTATGTCAGGTATTTTGTTTACTTCGCGAGCCACACGTGACATCCCATCCTAAAAAGGCAAGATGTTTATATCCGGAATAGGCAGACGCTGGCACGCGCAGGCGCGACTCTGCTGCCTGAGCCCCACCGAGTGTTTGTTTATGTTGTTGATGTATACAATTCCTCTGTTATAAGCGCCAATTCGTCGATATCATCCCTTTTCTTTGATCCTAAGTTGCTGTGTGCTGGTCATTGTCGTGCATGATTCAATTTCGCATCCAGTCCGTTCCTTTGTCATAGTCAACAACCGTTTTATCGCATTGCTTGATAAACGATATTCCCTGACGATCTTATACTTCTCTATAACCTCAAAATGGAGACGCGATTGTCGTGTAGAAAGCGCAGGAATAGTACCGTTTCAGACTCATTGGGAGAACTTCCTGTCTCCCATCGCACGAGACAAGCCACAGCAACAGAAACAATATCAAAAACAACACCATCGGAAGATGTCCGGTCCAAGCAAGAGAAAAGTACACCCCGGAAATCTAGGAAACGCGTACGTTTCTCTGACCCTGGTCCTTTTCTGCATGATACTACTGCATGCTCCACCGGCTTGACGCCGGCCATGAAACGAACCTCATTTGGACCTTCTTCCGCGAAGGTCTCTCGACGTGGAAGCCAGGCACCTAGTCGAAATGCACGTCGAAAATCAGCACCGACACCTCGTTCCCTACAAGAATTTGACCAGGTAGAAGAATATGATGAGTGCGCCACCCAGCGAATCCATCAGTTTACTCCTCTACGGCAAATTCTGGATAGCCGAACGCAACGCCGGATTCGTCGATTTGGATTGAGCGACGAGATCAATCAAATTGAGCGGGAAAAGCGCGAGGATCGCAAATTTGAGAAGACTCTTTCCAGTCTTCGCCAGGAGCGAGACGATTTGCAGCGTCAGTTGAGCTTGATGCAGCAGAGGGGTGTGATCTCGGATGAAAGTTTACTTGCCTCGTCGGAGTCCTATTGGATGTCTCCTCAGGTTCATAACCCGGGGGTAGAGTCTGATACTCATATTACTCATGAGCAAAATCCTGTAACCTCAAGAAGAGACCAGGAGAGTCTTTTCCAGCCTGCCAGTGATGGGGAAAGCTGCACGCTCAACGACAGTGCCATAGTAGTCTCAAACTCACCAGACTATCGTGCTATGCGCCAGTACAATACACCGGAGCCAGATAGCTTAATGTATGAGGAGGAAGATACTATCATCAACGTCGCGACACAAACTTCTTTCTACGGCAATACCGAGAACTCGGATATATATCGTTTAACCCTCGACTTGGAGGCAGCTCGATCCGAAAAGGAGAAACTGTTTAGCAGATGTCGCTCGGAATTGGCCACATTTGGAGGTGCCAGCATGAGCGATATTCTTCGCTTACCCTCGCCCCCTCAAGATGTCTGCGATAATATTGTCAGCATTCTGACAACCGCCCTATCACGCGCCTCAGCTGCCACGGAAGCACTTGAAGGCATCAATCAGGAGTGTTCTAACCTAGGTTTCTCTGGTGCCAATGCTGAGGAAATCGTCTTTGACATAAAGAACTCCCTCCGTTCGGCACGTTTGGAGCTCGAACGAGCTATCCCGGGAGAGACTGCTGATGTCGGCCTAGAGGATGGAAAAGCAACATTAAGTGCCCTTGTACGACGGGTTCGCCTATTAGCGTGTGACCTTCAGACGGAACAAAAACAGCACCATGGCTCTCTGGGCCGAGAGAAGGCACTTAAAGGACATTTTGACGACCTCTTGTATCGCTACGAAGCTGCCGCAACTAAGATCAGCAAGCTTGAGGGCTCAATCGCTTCCTCTGCAAGTGATATGCTTCACACTAGAATGCGACTTCAGGAACTCGAAAACGAAGACCAAGAAAAGACTATCGGGATTGACAGATTAAACACCGCCCTGGATAAATACCACGACGATATGAAGAGTCTCGAAAGCCTCGTGAATAGATTGGAAGATGAGAATGTTGCTGCAAAGGCGCACTACAGACAGCAGATTGCAAAACTCAAGAAGAAAGTCGCTAGTGAGCGGCAACAACGCTCCCAAACCGAGGCTTCAGCATCCGAATATGAGACGCGTATCTGTCTCTTGGAGGAGACTGTTGAGAATAATAGGATCAAAGTCTGTGACTTGATGGCGCAGGTGGAAAGTCTCGAGAAGGAGCATCGAGTTGCCTCTAGGGTCCTTGAAAGTAAATCAACTAAGCAACTGCAACAGCATGAGCGCGAGATGGGGACACTCAACGTTCGTATCTCTGAGCTCAACACCTCACTTGACGAGATCAAGGTCGAGGCAAGCCGCCTGCGTCAGGTCAATGCCGGTCTTGAAGAGCAATTACGAATCGAAATCGAAGCCCGAGATGAATTGCTCAATAAATGGGCCGCCGAGCAAGCACGATCATTCGCTTTCATGAAGGAGAGCGTCAATTCCGAACGGCGACGATCGAAAGTTCGTGCCGCTAATTGGGAACTTCAATCCGATGATCTTATGTCTGATGGTACTACTATTGCGGGAAGTGAGCCCATAACGCCGGTGAGCATGACTCGCTTTGTTGATGTTGAGTGCGGACGGGGCAAGGACCGCAGACGTATGGATAGTGGCGTTGGTCTTCTCACGAATGAAGATATTTTGAATGATGATGTCTCTGACTTGCGACGTGAGCTGGACTCCGATATCGATCTTCCTACTTTGGATTTGATCGATGCATAGAGGGCACATCTTATTCCTCTCAGTAATACTTATCAACTTTCTCTTGTTTCTTCTTTGTCATGGCTGGGTTCATACTTTTTGGTCGATCATTTTGTACTAGATTCTCTTTGAATATATCATGCACCACGCAGTATGCTCATAAGCTATTTCAACATTTTCCATTTGTACTTGTGCCCCAAATCATCGCTAAGATGCATTTATAAATACGTCTTTCAATTAAGTCTATTGAGACATTAACAAGTATATCATGATCCTGCATATAACATAAATCGAGCCTGGCCTCAACCAAGGCGTGGTATCACTGAAAAAAAGTGCGATGGCAAATTCAAACCCGCCGGGTTGATACAACCAACGGTAAATAATGGAATAGCTGAAGGAAATCCAAATCTGGTGGAGCATCTACGAAAAAGATGCTTCCGCTTGGCCAGTTTCTGTAGAAGTAGACGCCCGAGGGGAAGCAAAAGGGACAGTCCTATGGCCAGGACCGCGAGCCTTTGGTTCATGACCAGGGCGCGCAAACGCCGCTCCAACAAGGTTCACGAGATTGCCCACACGCAGAGCCATTTCATAGGCTAGAGTCATACTCGTCACAACAATTTCCTCCTGTAACTCCTTATTGTGCGCATGTTCACCCATAAATTCAATTTGACCAATTCTCTTCAATCCCCAAACGAACATTTTGAGCTTGGCGATGGGTAATTGTTGCTCGTCGCAGCAGACGAAATCCCACTCGGTGAAATTGCTATCGCTGTACCAGGTCAATTTGGCCGGTTTGTCCTTGGTAGATATAGCGGTTGAACGATGCGCGTAGGAAGTTTCGAGACGTTTTTGTGCAATGATCTGGTCCTTGCGTCCATGGACTTCATAGTTAGCATCGATAGAGAAGTAATTCAAGTCTCCAATGCCGAATATTTCGTCTGTAGAGTATCGTCTAAATCTAATGCGTTTCCTGACAATTTGCTTGTAATCGATGATGTAAAGGGGGTCTGCATTTGGCTTTGTCTCGTCGGAGATTAATGTGCGAAACTTGCGCCAGCCGAAGTCAAGAATGAGTCGAGGAGGTGTTGAGCTCTGTGAGCTCTGCTGAGCTTGCGTGTTGCTGCTAGTTTGCGCGAGATCGTTGAGCTCCATGGGGAATTGAAATCGAGTATATAATCTCAAGTTGGTCGGTCGTCTTTCGACTCAAGAGGGGATTTCGTCCCAATAAGTACCTTATTCCCTCTGAGCCATTATCCCTGAACGGGACGTTTATACGAGGTACGCAGCCGCTTGAATAGACTTGTCCCACATTTCTACCGCGTTTTCAAATGCTCAGCATCCCTTTTGGGGCGCATGGGGCGCAGCTCAGAATAACTCAGCAGATCACCAGGCCGTGCAGCCAATTGATGGCAGGCAGACAGTCTCCACGTTAGGGCTGTGATGTCACGGCCCCCAATGGCCCCCAAACGGAGAAATTGAAGATGTTTCGGCTTTAAGGGATCTTTTATCAATTAGACTATTTTTTTTTTTAGGATGGGTGGCCTAGATTGGTGATCCGAGTGGGCTGAGAGAAGGTTCTTTTTGAATTCCACGCGTGGAGCAAATCCAAGATGTTTACGGAGTATACAAGCTTTGGTTATCATGTGGTAGTTAGTTGATGTATGCAATTGGATGATGCCGTCACGACGTCAAAATGGGGAGGCCCCAACGCGAACCGGCTTTGGACTTCTGTAACTTCTTTTATTCTCAATGTTTCACGACTACACAACTAGACAGTAACATCTACCGTCAGAAGTCATGCCGGATCATACAGAGCTACCTAAGTACCGCCTCAAGGTGACTGCGGGCCCCGAATATGACAAAACCACCCACCAGCAGGTGAACGTCAACGATAAGACATTGCATTTCGAAAGTGATCGAGCAACAGTCCATGTGGGTGTACATATCCAGGATTTCAATGGTATTCTCCAACAGTAATATTCAGCATATGCTATGCTATGCTATGCTATGCTACCTAGCATTAGGTATGCGATGATGACATTATACTAACAGGAGACAGGATACCCTGATAATTCTCCTACAACCAGCCCATACTTCTCGCATTCTCTACACGCCCATGATCAATACTCAATATCCTGCTCCCTCACCCCAAAACAAAATGTCAATGGTGACGATCTCGTCTTCGGAAATGATTTCGATCAACCCCTCCGTGATCGTTTGCCAATAGGCTTTAATGCCGCATTGAAGACCGTGAAATGGGCGGTGGACCCTTCCATCGATGGTGACGCATATGCCGACAAGCCATATCTCTACAGCCCAGCCCTGGCTACATGGAATCAATTTCGCATTGGTGGGAAGAATGGCGCATCTACACCCAAACTGACGACTGAGTACGTTGTTGAGGAGGGCGCTGATGGAGATGGTGTTGAGAGTCGCGATTCACTCGGTATCTCCGGTAATTCGGCAAAAGCTCGTCGAAGCCATTTTCAAAAGCAGGAACATCGACAGTCATTTGAATTTGAAGCTGGCAGAACATATATGGCTGATTTTGGGAATGGGTATCTTTCTTTCAGCGGTAAGACTGCCACCATACTGCCTGTGACATTTATGGAAACCTTTTTCTAATTCATTCTAGATATGTCTATTCAGTTGCCAGGGTTTACCATCCCGGTAATCAGCATGGTTGACGACACATTAAACGAGCTTCGGTATGTTCTCAAAAACGTGAAAACCGGTGAAGTATACCTGGTTGTTCTTTTCACCGTCGTGTTCGAGCAAGAGCAGAAGAGCGAGCAGGACCAAGACCTGGACGTGGATTAAAGTCTTGAGATGCTTGGGATCCTATTAGACAGCTACTAGACTTAGAAGCGATGAGTATAATAAGACTCGAATGGCTTTTATTTCAAAACACCTATTCTCCATGGAACCCCAAATTGCGTCCCAAATCTATATACAATTTCATTTCTTACAGACGCTTCAGAACATCGTTGAGAACCTCGTTAGTAGAGGCCTTGCCACCCATGTCGGGGGAAAGGAACTTGGCCTCGTCCAGGTTGGCATCAACGGCAGTGTAGATCTTAGCAGCGGCGCTTTCCTCGCCGAGGAACTCCAGCATCAGGGCAACACTGCGGAGAGTAGCAATGGGGTTGGCAATACCCTTGCCCTCGATATCGGGAGCACTGCCGTGGCAAGGCTCACCAATAGCAAAGCCATCACCGACGTTAGCGCTGGGAACGAGACCCAGGGAACCGACCAGAGCGGCAGCACCGTCGGACAGAATGTCACCGTACAGGTTGGGGGCAACAATGACGTCGTAGTACTCGGGTTGACGGAAGAGCTTGTAGACCATGGAGTCGACAATCTGCTCCTCGACCAGGACGGAGGAGAACTTTTCGGCGGCCAGGGCCTTGCGGGCAGTCTCACGGAAGAGACCGTCGGTCTGGGACAGAACGTTGGACTTGTGGGTGATGGTCACCATAGCCTGGTCGCGGGTAGAGGTAGCCGGGGCAGCAGAGCGGATCTTCTGGCGGCGCAGAGCAATCTCACCAGCAATGGTGGAGATGCGCGAGGAGGCACGCTCGGAAATACGCTTGATGGCCTCGGCAACCTTGCCGTCGGGGCCCTCGATGGTCTTCTCCTCCTTCACGTACAGATCCTCGGTGTTCTCACGGACAATGACGAGGTCGATGGGGTTGCCGTTGCTGCTGCCAAGGGTGGTCTTGACGGGACGCACGTTGGCGAACAGGTCGAGCTTCTTGCGCAGGGCAACGATAGGGGAGGAGTAGCCGGCAACCTTGGTGGAGGGAGAGCTGGAAGTGAATTTCTTTTAGCAGGCGAGCCAATCGGGGCTGTATGGGCCACACGCTGGTTGAGAGCTTACCTGACGGCACCGAACAGGGCACCATCGCACTCCTTCTTGAGGGTATCGACAGTCTTGTCCGGCAAGGCGGTACCGGTCTTCTGGAAGGTGTCATAGCCGGCCTCCAGGTCAACGAAGCTGAACTTGAGGTTCAGCGACGAGGGGAGGGACTCAAGGACCCGACGGCCAGCCTGGATTGTGTCAATTGATTGTTCTGCTCATGAATCACTCTGAGCCATATATCTTGCTCGGGGAGAGCTACGTACCGGGATGACCTCCCGTCCGATGCCGTCACCGGGGATGAGACCTATAATGCGACCATAAGCACGAGAACGCAGCTGATTGAGCGCAATTACAGCGAATTGACCTACCAATGCGAAGAGTCCGAGCAGCAGCAGCCATGGCGAATTGTTATGGGAATGCTTCCTGTCTTCAAGGACTCGCCGTCATCGGAGCTTTTTCATTTTACGTACGGTGGCGGATGATCATTGATCCGAATAAAGTACTCCGGTTGTCGCCAGTGCATTCAAAAGGAGGACGGAAGAAAAATGGCCGAATTTAGGGGTTTTGTTAGAGTGAAGTACATACTTGATTCATGACTTAACTACTTGAGCCGAAGATCCCCAAGACATATCATTATTTACTCGGAATTTTCAAGATCAGACCAGCCAGGGTAATCAACTATGAAGTAGTTCAGCAAGCACCCCCGTTGCCTAATCCGGTCAGTTGTCGCGAGCATGTAGTAGCTAAACCCTGAACCAGCCTTTCTTTTGGATCTTGTATTGTGGTACGGAGGATTCCCTGGGCTCCATAACATTTCCCATGTCAACCAGGCCATTTCGGTGGATTTCATTCTGAACTTTTTAAGTTGGAGTGGAGGCTCAATGGCCACGCTAAACCTAAAGTGGTCAGTATCCGCGATGTGCTGCAGAGCCGTGCCAAGATCTGTATACCCTCGCGAAATGGGACCAAGTCGTGTGCAAAAGTAGAGATATTTAAAGCGAATGAGTTCCAGGATGGTAAGCTGGGATCGATATCTACAAGGGAATCTACCTATTTACTATTTGATACAAGGTATCATTGCTGTTGAGACCTTCTACCAACACCGTCAATGCCATATTGTCTATACAATTACCTATCATGCCGGCAAGCTATTCTTTATCTCGAGTAGGAGAGACTCCCATCTCAACGGCAAGGCAGAACATAGCAATTGCCGAGATCGTCATTTTTTCTGCCATTCACCTGGTTCAACTCCCAGTTCGCTTTGCACAAGAATGGCGATACTGGCACCATCGCAAAGGCCGACACCCTGCGCGTTGTTTCTTTTACTCGTGGTTCAGCATGGTGGGACTCTTGTCACAACGTGAGTACATACTTGATCCTTACACCCAATCTTGGAAACTATTGAAAGTTAGAAGCTAAGTCCAACTCTATTTAGTTCGAATCGCTAGTGCTGTGTTGATTGTTTCTACCAAGAATCCTAACAAATCGATGCTCATTGCTGAGTCTTCTATGCAAAGCGTTGGCCTATCACCTCTTTTATTTGAAGTTAGCTTGATTCTCCTACGATGGTAAGGCTGCCGCACTCCAAGCCGCAATACAAAATAAATTATGTGGCCGTGTTTGGAACATGAAAGGCTAATGATGGCTTCATTCTAGTGGTCAAGCTGGAGAATACGGAAGAGGTAATTCAAAATGGTCCCTCCCTACCCGATTCGCGCTCCACGGTTTTCGATTCCCGATATTTATTGCCATTGTTGTTGCGATTGTTGGTGGAATCATTGACATCCAGCCCTGTGGGGAAGCTGGTTCGGTGGTATTGGTTGTCACATTTGTTTTCGTGTGTGGATTAGTGGGATGGCTGTCGGTTAAGTCTCAATCAATTCTTCCTATCGCAGGCCGTCGGGGTATCCTTCTTATCATGCTTTCACTTCCATTCTTATTAATTCGGGTAGCCTATTTCCTCTTGCAGGAATATGGACCATCGAAATTCAACATGGCTTCAGGGCATGTCGGGGCTCTGGTGGGCATGGGATTGTTGATGGAAATAATCAGTGTTGCGATATTCCTGACGGCACGCGCGATAATAGAGCCCATTTCGGATTCGGCTCAAACCACAAGGATCGCCAGGTCTGATGATGCGGAGTCGAATGGAAATTGAAAGTGAAGGACATCCTGGATAGGGAGACAGAATAGTCTATGTATTTCTTTGGAATGATAACAACTCAGTCGGATAGAACTGCCACATTGTTTTCAGGCTGCGAGGCAGCGTAAATCTTTGAGAACTCTTTAAGGCGAGCTATCAGCCATGTCTTTGTCATAGGATCAGCCACTTCCATAGCTACCCGTAGAGCAAACCCCATTCGATAAGGTCCGAGTACTCCACCGCCGCAGTATTCGACAGATTTGCAAATCTGGTCCCGAAAATGAATGACCATCGCCTCATGGGGACCAGGGTAGGAGAATGTCCTCAGGGATTCGTGAACAATCACCATGCAAGAATAATATCCGCACCAGATTGTTGCATACACGATATCCGAGTAGATCAAAATCTTGGGAAACAACGGATCGTTTCTCCAAGAAGGCGCCTCAGTGGGAGGAGGAGCTATTTTGGTAAATTTCCCATACCATACAGCAGTCCTAGCTTGTAGTCTTAAAGCTTCCTCAAGAGCAGATGAGATGATCTGTAGAGCTTGGGGTGTTGACACATCCATGTGTTTCAGGCCGTAGAGCTTATGGACAAGACTAGGTGTATAGGTGAAGAACGCAAAGAATTCTTCAATGATATCATGTAATTCCCTTGACATATTAGCTGTATATTGTTCTCGCATCATTTTATGCCACTCTTCAGAAGCCAGAAAGCAACTTTCCCCGGAGAACATCGAGTGCATGACCTGTAGCATGGTTAAATGGTGGTTCATCGCGGATGATACTTCAGGCTACATACAATTAGACTCCTGGAGGCCTTCAGCAAAGTAATGTCAAGATCATTTCGATAGCGGTCAGGGCCTCTGGCTTTAATCAGTTGGCCTAGACCTTTCGCATGCTTCATCCAGGACTCTGGGTTTTCGGTATCAGCAAACAACTATTCCATTGTCAGCCTTTGTATATAGTGAGGAGAAGAAAGAGAAGCAGAAACACAAAAGAATCTAAGTGGGCTACTTACTTCGTACATGCAAAGCAGTATTACCGCACATAAGACGTGGGTAGAAAATGCCTCAGAAGGGTGTGTCAGAGATTTGCGCAGTCTGTACAGTGCCTCCCCATAGGAAGATCGAGCAAAATGAATCATTTGCTCATTTTGACATGTCTTTCCGAAATGGTGCGCGACAAAGGATTTGATTGTAGCATCCAGTGTCCGACTACAACCATAAATCGACGGCAGGATGCCGTACCAATGGGTAAGAACATTGTTCTGAGTCGCCGGAGCCGGCTGGGTGAAATCATGGATGAGAACATCGAGACTCTGCAAGACATTCACATCTGCGGATACCAAGATAGAAGGCTTTGTCTTTGGAGGCACAACTAGCCTAGAATCCGGGGAGCTGCTTCCAGTATCGGGGCATGCAGAAGATGCATCAAAGGATGGCTGCTGCTTTCCAGGTATGCCTCCATCCTGGAGGGCAGGCTGCTTCCGTTTTGTTCTATAGGGTTTTCCAGCGATGAATTTGAACCCTTTGTCATACCCAGGACAAGGCTGACCGTATGTCTCACACTTGGCACAGCCAGGGACTCTTTCATCACACTACCCGTAGCGTGAGTATGATCTGCAGTGGAATGATTGAGGGCTTGGATTTCTCACTTTGACTCTACGTTTCACACATGTACGGCAGCCCCTACTGCGAGGCACACCCACCATTTTCAAGCATATCGGAGCATGGATTGGAGGGATGATGAGGATGCTCGTATTCCCAAAGGATAACTATGGAAAAAGGATGACTAATATAGACTAGGACAGTCGTTCTGATTGGTGGAGTATTGCTGATGGTCTTTTCACTTGGGAAATCAGCATGGACTGTTCACATCGTGAGTAGAGGAGACCCAATTAAGCAAAGAAAGAATAAGAACGGACTAGCATGCGTCTGATCTCTCATAGACATACAGCTAATAGCTGTATTCAGAAATCAGAACGCCACATGAATATTTACCTTAGGAAGTATACGCGTGAGCAGATTTATTTCAAGCTCTGTAGAAGGTGTGGAAGGTCAGCTTCATACCTATGAACCTGGGCCTGAATATAGGTATATTCAGGTCAGGATGAAGTGATCTACTGTAGAGGGGGATTTGATATCATACCATCTCAACCAATCATATAACAGTGACACGCAGCTATTGTGATCTGGGCTAACGTGCCTGAATGATATTGCGGAAGGGTGTACAGCAGTATACGGGTGCACAAGCATCACTGGTATAAATAATGAAAATCTAGTAGGTAGTGGATGAGATGATGTGCAAGTACTTACTACTGCTCTACTGTAGACAAATGTTGCAAGCTAAAAATCGTATTATTTACAATATCATATCATGATCAAATATTGAAAGCTCGGACCAGAGACGTGTACAGTAAAAAGATAAATCTGGGGTTGGAATGCCCGATGAGTATGTATGAGATGCATTGGGGTGAAATAGCGGCATGCGAGGGCATTCTTTCAGTGGACCATGGATCGTGTTATACATACCATAGTTATACCATAGGACTGATTGGCCCATTCAGGTCTATATTTTATGTCACTTTAATTTAAAGATTTTGGCATTTAAGTGTAGTTAACTACTAGTTAACTATGGAAACGTCTAGTCCCCCAAATAAAATGAAACATGTACGGAGTACATACAGCAGTATGTATTCAGGGGCAGATGAAATCATGCATCCACTTTGTCGCAGACAGATGGGACTTTTCCCCCCCTGAACACTCCAATTTGTTCTAATTTGTCTAATTTGTCCACTTTGGTCCAATTGTGCTGTAAGGCTCTCTCCTCCCCCCACTGCACTAGTTGATGCACTAAAGGACTCTCTCTTAGCTTCCTGATCCGCCCTTCTTCAACCTCCACGTAACTTTTCCCCCCCTTCAACGTTTCTCTGGAAACACCGTGTTCATTTACACCTTCTACTGTATCCTTTCGCGTCTTTTGTGCTTCTATTGCCTTGTTCGAATCACCGTCGCACTCCGGTGCGCCAACGACGCGTTTTGTACTCTCGTCTCCCCCCTTCTTCAACTGTGCCTTACAGTGGTTGCATTCCACCCCCCTCCCCCTCCCCCTGACCGCGATCGACCATGTCCGACAACAACGCCCACCCCGGAGTTCGCAGTTTGCTGGCCAAGTTTGAAAGTGGTGATAGTCCTGTCGCTTCGCCTCCCTCACGAGGAAGAACACCCGTGACTTCTGATACACCGAGCTCCTCTACAACGCGTCCGCTATCCCGAGTTCGTGCCAGTTTCGTCACTGTTGAGGGGGCCATTCAATCGAACCCAGGCTCTCCATTGCGCAAGACTAGTGGGCGAAGTGACAGCCCTGGAATATTCGGACCCAAAATCAACCAGGAAGAAGTGGAGGCACGTCGGCAGAACGTGATTTCCCCATCACCCGGTGACAACAACGACAATCCTCAAGCTAGTATCATGGACCAGACTGTCAATGGCATTCAGGCAGGCACTGCTGCTCTAAACCTTGATGGGGGCAATAACTCCAAGGAACAGCCTGCATCTCGGGTAGTGAGCACATCGTCTGTGGAATCCGCATCGACAAAGACAGAGCAGCCCACTTCATCTACACCAGTGCCTGCAACTGCGGCCGCCTCCACTTCCGTCGCTGCTTCAGAGAAGCCGGCCACAAAGACTGTGACGAATAAACCGTCCATTCTCCATGCCACTAAAAGTAGTGCCCCGACCAAGCCTGCTACGGCTACATCCTCGACAGCCGCGAAATCTACCACCAGCACCGCGACGAAGCCTACCTCAGCACGCGAATTGGCCAAGGAGCGCTCGAATGCGATTGCTCACAAACCAAGCCGCGCATCTCTGAACCCGGCATCCAAGACTACGTCGCGAACCACTCGCGGTACAACGCCGTCACTGGATAGTTCCAAGACATCTCCCTCCAACGCTCCCAGCAGCAAGCCCCGCTCAAAATCACCCACCAGGCCCGTACGTCTTCCGTCTTCCGCTACTGCATCAACTGCGGCCTCTTCTAGTCGATTAGGCGGTGTGGGATCCTCGAATGGGCGTACTACCACTACAACCACCTCAACCCTCACACGCAAGCCCTCATCTCTTAAGAGCGCAGCCAATGCCAGCGCCACACGAGGAGCCTCTAGCTCAAGTGTCCGAAGACAGTCTTCTCGTCCCTCCCTTGCTTCCCAGCCCGCACAAGAGCGTCCAAGCTCTCGAACCAGCGATCATGGAACCAAGCCCGTCAACGAAGGGTTCCTTGCAAGGATGATGCGCCCCACCGCTAGCTCAGCTAGCAAAACCCACGAAAAGACCGAATCTAAGCCCGCTCCTAGGAGTAACCCTGCTCCGGCGAGGAACACTACTCGACGGGTCTCAGATCGCGGCGTGGCACAGACAAAGGTCAAGCCGGCGGCCCTTCGACCCCAGAGCGAGAAGTCTCAGCCTGCCGCCAAAACTCCTGCTCAAAAGGAGAAGGATGAGGCAAAGTCTATCGGAAAGGAGCAGGAAAGTGAGAAGGAAAACGTGGAGTCTGTCGCTCCGAAGGTCGAAGAACCCATTGTAGAGGCACAAACCACCATTGTGGAGCAACCCGAGCTCGAGACTCCCGCAGAGACCTCTCCTACTGAAGCTCAGAAGGAGGAAAATCCCGTCGAATCAAAGAAGATTGAAGAGGCTGCCGAGGTTGCCACCGATGAAGTCGTCTCGGAGCCTGTTCCCAAGCCCGCCGTGGAGGAAATTAAACTGTCTCATGTCCAAGAAGATGCGACAAACGCCCCTGCCGAATCCCCGGTCAAGTCTGCGGATGCCTCCGATGTACCAATCGAAGCTCCTGTTGAAAGCAATGAGACTACATCTGTGGAAGTCTCGGCAGAGCCTGAGGCGATCGTCACCGAAGAAACCCCGGCTGCAGCGGATACAAAGGCTAACGGTATCGAGGAGTCCTCCCAGGTTAACGTTGAGGTGAATGATGAGGAAATCTTCGAGCCCATCGCTCAGCCTGTTGCTGAGAAGGAGGCGAGTGTCGTCGAGCAGGAATCTTCCAAGCCTGAAGTTGAAGTGCCTGAGGTGGTCCAGGCCTCTGAGCCTACTGAAATTCCTGCCCAGGCTGAAGAAGTTGTCCCTGAACCCAATGAAACCCCTGCTCAGATTAAAGATATCCCTGAGCCCACAACCGATTCCACCGGTTCGGAACCTTCGAAACCCATCGAAGAGACACCCGTTAAGGAGTCCGAAGCGACTGTTGAATCTGCGCCGGCTGAGGAGCCTACCCCCCAGCCTAAGTCAGATACCGTTGATATCGACTTTGCCAACCAGCTGAGTTAGATCGCATCTTCAACCCCATTTGCATCTTTACGTTCTCATCAACGGGCCTCCTTTTTTAATTTCTCTGTGCTATACCCTTGATTCTTCTCTACACTTTTGCTGATCTTCTCACCTCTTCAACCTGTGTTGCATTTGTATTTTCTTTCCGGGGGCTCACTTTTCACTTTTCTTTCGACCCTTCTGCATTTCCGGTGTCATTCTAATGTCTGGCATGTGTGATTGAAAGGGCTTTGCATTTTTACTTCATTTCTTGAGCATATGGCTTTTCTTGAGCGTTCCAGAGCATTCTTCGGCTTGAGCATACTATTGTATTCTTGTTACTTACTTCTGTGAGGCGGTCTTTGTACTTTTTAGGACAATGATAGCTTCTAGATTCTTTCTATTCTTTCTCGTTGGTTATGCGGTACTGTGTTACTGTAGCAGAGCTAACACCTCACAATATTGAACTTTGGAAATTGATAGCCATTTTCATATGCACCAAGATACGTCGATAGCTTCCAGTCCTCTTTTCAAAAGTACAATAATGTACGAATACTAGATAGACTCAGAACATAATAATCGAACATGTAGATAGAACAATTCCATTGACAGAACGAACGCTTTCAAAATACCACGCATATACAGATCCCGGAGACGAGAAATTCAAGACCATTTGACGATGGTATTTCCCTTTAAAGCTTCTTTTCCAATTTCTTGAAGAAGCGATTCACTCCACTCTCCAATTTATCCGCCTTATCTTCGAATTTCCGGCCTCGAGGACCGGTATTTTTAGCGGACTTTTGTGCCTTTTGGTAGATGTGTGAGTTTGCCTCCGACTCAGTTGGTATGTACAGTTGATTATGGACGTTGTACTCTGATCCAGCTGGTTGCTGCTGCTGCTGCTGCAGTTGGGACTTGTCGTATGAAAAGTTCGAATAGCCGGCGATCTGTACGGCTTTGTTAGAGTGAGGTGGAGATTGAGTCAAGGCATGTAACTGTTGAGCCTGCTGTTGCGCGTAAAGATGGGCATTGGGGTCTTGAGGTGGTGGAGCAAAAGTCATTGGTCCCGACTGGAAGGATTGTTGATATGAAGGAAGTCCTGGACTTTGTATTGAAGAGCGGCTTGAGAGTGTTGCGGGATTCGTTAGACCCGCACTTGGGGGAGGGGAAGCATATCCTGTCGCTGTTGTCGTTGGTATATTGGCGTATGAGATACCTTGGGAGCTTTGGGGGGTTGTTAAAGCGGCCATTCCCACGGGTCCACCCACTTGTGATTGCGGAGTGTATGGAATTCCATTGTCTGCTGCTACTGCTGCTGCAAGACCGGTGCCATCGGCGCCGTCCTCTGGAGGTGGGGTCTTCTCGCGATGCTTTATTGGTTCTGGGGCTGCTGGTGCAGCTGGGTTATAAGGGAGAGGCGCGAAGCTCTCTGGAGTTTGAGTCTGCTCTGCTGGAGATTGCTGCTCTGATGTTGGGCCGCTAGGGGGCGGTGGTGGGAAACTTGGGACTTGTTGGGGTCCTTGGGTAGCTGGCGCTGTTGTAGATAGAGCTTCAGAGCGCGAGTTCGGTGTTTGACCATTCTGGTAAGCTGGATCTGTAACAGCTACGTTTTCAAGCTGCTGTACGACCGAACTCATGGGTTGTTCTGACTGCGCGGGACGATCGGTCTCTAACTGAGATTTACTCAGTATACGGCCAGCTATATCGATAAATTGATTTGCATCATCTATAGTCCAGAAATAGATGTCCAGGGTATGTAGACGCAGGAGGCTGTGGCGCTCATTGCGAGGATCTCCGCTTGGAAGCCGCCATTCATAATGAGCAGGTTGGTGAGGCGAGCCAAGCCCATCCACAGTCAAGGTGCAGTGTGTGAGAAAGTGGGTTGAATGGCGGATATGGACGTTCTCCATGCCTCCATGAAACGCATCTTGGTCAGGTGTGCCTGGGTTATTGGCAATTTCAATTCTCGCATTGTTATCAGCATCGTCGTGATAGATATACAGATAAGAGCCTTTGTCGAAGCGGTGGTGTAGAGGCCTTGGAGTTGGCGCTGTGAAATAGTAATGAATATCTGCGAAACTAGTATTTTTACACCGTCAGAGGCCCCTCCATTTCTTTATATTGTCTGCGGGGAAAGTCAGCCTGTACTCACACGGTCAAAAGACGCTCTTCACCCGGTAGAGGAGGCATAACTGCGGAATGCTTCTACCAACAATCCAGGAGTAATTTGGAGGGTAAATATATGAGAGAAGGAAAACAACTCACCACGAAATAATGCTGCCTTTATAACGCGCCTGAAGGGGCCAATGTTCGTCCTGTGAGAGGCCTGCTGCAGCCGCCGAGTCGCTGTGTGATGGGTTGGCGCTAAATGGTGTGACAAGTTGATGTCACTAGTACTTGATAAATGCGGCACGCATGTGTGATGGAGTAGGTACCCAGTACTTGGGATGGGCCGCTCTGCTTGGTGCTTGGCGTTTGTATACCTCGGGGACTCGGATTCACGTTTATCCGAAAATTTCCATCCTCACAGCGCGGCATCAAGCTTGACTTGCTCGATTCCATTCCGCTATTCACCCACATTGAGGCGCTGCTTCGGTATTCTTGAAAAGAATTGTTGCTGTCAAAGGGACACCATCACCTCCCTGATTTGCGCCACACGTTTCCCCAGTCTTCCCCCTTCCAATCTCAGACCTCCGCATTTTTACTCCGTCTCCCCGAACATCGATAACAGCAAGGTCAACTTGCGACTACAAAAAATCCGACATGTCTCTCGTCAATCTCGCCCATGTGTGCTCGCACCTGAACAATGCCACCAAGGCTCGTCTCAGTCTTACCTCCATCCCCAACAGCAACCTCCACCTGAAGCTTTGTCACGCTCTGCAAAACTCCGGCTACATCTCCTCCGTCGTCCGTGGAGGTCCCACTCCTCCCCCTGCCCATCCTATTCTCGGACACCCCGCTGCCAACGATGAAGTGGAAGGCATTGAGCCGGTAACTTTGGACAATGTTGCCTCCCGACGCCTTTGGCTGGGCCTCAAGTACTGGCGGAACGAGTCTGTTCTTGGCAAGGTGAAAATGGTCAGCAAGCCTACACGACGAGTCACAATTGATGTTGAAGGATTGCGACGGGTTGTTCGTGGTGAAGACGCCGGCTATGTGGGAGGTCTGCGTTCGCCAGGCGAGAGTCTCTTCCTTTCGACAGACCGCGGTATTATGGAGGCTCGCGAGTGCGTTGAGAAGAAGCTCGGTGGCCTGGTTCTGTGCCGCGTGCTTTAAGCGTATTTTATCCTGCAAATGACTTGCAATGGTCACTTACGCCTATTTTGCTAGGTGGGAAAAGTGGACAAACAAAACACCCACCCCGATATCTCTTTTTGCATTTATTTTGGAGTTTACCGGCTTAGCGGGGCCCTCTCTTCAGGCCTGATTATCTTTGATGTGACTGGAATAATTGCCTCAACGGAGGATCTGTATATTAGATGTTTGCGTTGATTAGTCTCCTATGCCCCGGGAGGTGGTTGTGGAGCTCTGAGGTGACGCCCTTGTATAGATTATGATTTGAAACAGGCTTGGATTGGTTCTTCCAGCTTAAATATGGCCTATTCTGGCTTTCCTAGTATGTAGTCTGTTGCTCCTACAGCTCTACAGCCTGTAGCCGTGACGCGGTATGTGATGGCGCATACCCAAGTCACGGGCCCAGACGATCACTTGTTAGCCGCCTGGTACAACTTCCCATAACTTCCTTCACCCCATGATCGTGTACTGGATTGTGTTAAATCCTAACTCATTCTGTAATGGCTGCGGATGCCTTGAATTCGAAGAAAGTCCTCATATCCGGAGGCACCGGCTTCGTGGGCTCGGCCACGGTACGTGCCCTTGCAGCAAGATACCCTGGGTGCGCCATCACCGTAATCGATCGGAGTCCACCAAGAGCAGAACATGTCCTCCCTGAGAATCTTGAATGCATGCAAGTTGATATCACGTCTGCCGAAGAAGTGAATAAGGCATTTCAAATCGTCAAACCCAATATCGTCGTTCATACTGCTGGCATCGTGCCAGCTTTGGCCGACCGATTCGGCCGAAGGTTGGAAGGTGAAGTATGGAAAACCAATGTCGAGGGCACCAGGAACATGCTGAACGCAGCTGCTGAACATGACGCTGAGTGTTTCATTTATACCAGCACATGTTGCGTGGTAACGGATGATATGAGCACATCCTACCGCAATATCGATGAGGAATGGCCGACATCTCCTACCTCACTCATATATGGCGAATCTAAGGTTGTATAACCACCTCGTTGGGGCTACCATTTGCAAAAAAAAGCAAAAGCAAGCAAATTGCTGACAAAAGAAAGCAGGCCGCAGCTGAGGCTCTTGTCCTCGAGGCAAACAGCAATGAGTTAGCCACCTGCGCTTTGCGCCCCTCCGTCCTATGCGGGGAAGGGGACTATCAATTAGTCCCGGCCATCCACGCTTGCATTGACAAGTATGAGACGCCCTTCATTATTGGAGATGGAGAAAATCTTTGGGACGTGACCCATGTGAGCAACATCGCGGACGCGCATGTTTTAGCGATGGAAAACCTGGTGACTTCACGCACGGCTGCTGGCGAGGCATTCTTCATTCAAAATAATGAACCCATCACTTTTCGTGATTTCTGTCTGACCATCTGGGGCCACTTCGGACATACTCCGCCCTTCGAAATTCGGATTCCGGAAGGATTGGCTTACTTTGCAGGTCTAGTGTGTGAGATGGTCACCTGGATAACTGGCGGCACCACCACCCTAAGCCGAGGAAGTGTACGAGACGCTTGCGCCGTTCGATACGCTAATGGAGATAAGGCAAAAATGATACTGGGGTACGATGCTCGGATTGGCATGGATGAGGCAATCCGTTTGAGTTGCGAGGTGAGTCAAATACAAGAGACTGAGATGATAGAATGACCCGACATAATGCACTGCCCGACATGGATTGCTCATAATCGGAACACAGGAATATGCCCAGCGCATTGGAGTTCAACTTCCAGTCCGTCATGAGTGAATTCACAGGGGTTGCTAGACGTTGGTGGTCGATCGACTACTTGACGAACATCCAGATAAACTTTCTCGCCCTTAGTGACGGCGAGATGTGATACCCTGCAATTAAGATAGACCATTATGGATACCCAGATTTCCATTGACTTCAGAGGCGCTGGTTAGCTCCTTTTGTCAATTTGTTGCCACCGGTGGTATTACTCGACGTCTAGAAACCAGGCTTGCGAAGGATGTAAGACATTGGGCTGTCCATTGGGCTGCAAACCGATCCCGAACCAGGAATTCCCCAGGTGGCTCTCCACCGAAAGCAATATGGGGAGAGGTCGATCGATCATGGTCGAACTATCTACAGTACATGGTCCATGCGTTGATTGGGCGACAATAGCATTGCCTGCCCGATTGCGACCCGGCCGAACGAGCCCCGTCGATGTGTTGAGGCTAGTACAGAGTACGGACTATGCGCATTATCGCATCCTTACCGAGGTGGATGCTGCTACATACATATGTCTGAAGAAAACATGTACATACATCGGACCTTGGACGTCACGGGAGTCCTGCATATGCTTCGCCTCCACCTTCAGGCTCACGATTTCTCTTCTTCGTTGCAGATCCCAAGCACCGCAGTCAAGTCATGATGAGCCAACGAAAAACCACGCCCGACCCCAATCTATGTCCACCTACCCAACTGCTGCCCAAACCAATCTTTGCCGTGAGTTATTATTACCGTACCCAGGTCAAAGTGGCGTTAGTTTCCTGCCGTTGGCTTCTGCATCCCCCCTGGTCGAAGAAGATCAACGCTATGAAGAGTGATTTTATCCACCCCCGATCACAAGTGGGTAATCAACAGTGGATACAATCCCCCTTCAAACGTTCCAGAGCCGCTCTAGGATATCCTAGTCACTGCGAAATAATGCGCCATGCGGACCGGACTCGAACCTCGATCGATCCAGATCTGCTCCGTTGAATGGATGCATTATGTGGTACAGAGAAGACCTGGGGATGGCACCCTGTCAAATTATGCCATTAATATCTATCAAAGAGCAATATCTAGGCCGACGGCGTATTATTTGCTAAGATTGCCATCTCCACTCTGGGTCTGAAAGCTTCCAGCGCGGCTCTCCATCCACTTACGGAACTGGATTTGCCCTACCTGTCCAGAAACAGGCGTCAGGCACACCTACCAGGAATGTTTGCTCAGGTTCTCCTGTCCATATAATATTCCGGACTCGACCACCCTGCGCTTCTTAATGTCTGCGGATTCGTCCACCTGCACCCGACTTAATTGCTTCTTCTGCCCATAGTTCTCCGTCTGGTCTCACACTTCTCACACTGCCTTCATATATTGGTTTTCATTACTACGGCTGCCCAACGCCTATATACTATTCAATCCTCATGGTGCCTGCTCTCCAACCTCCTTTGACGGCTGTACCAGCAGGCTTCTCGCCACTCTCCACGGCACCAACAAGTTTCAGTTCTCGAGTTGGTTCAGTTGGCGGTAAACTGGATATTTTATCTCGTCCCAGGTCAGCATTGAACAACCATATCCCCGGCTACGCCATTTTTTTTTTTCCTTTGGACCTATTATTACTTTTGGTGAAGCAAACCGCTCATTTACCCTAACAGCGCAATGGCTCAGCATTCCATGTACTCCACTCCGGGAAACCCTCCCATCATTCATCGGCAAAGGTACTTCTATACCAGATCTAGTGGTCTTCATTCTCCCCGGCTTCCAAGGCGCAACTTGATTTCTCATTATTTTTGCTAAGTGATTCAAGGGCACCTTCAGCACCTCGAGCGTATAGCCTTGATCACAACCGGCAACTTCTCCTCGGACCCATAGAATTCGACCCTCGACCCCAATATCCTGGACCTCCCCTGGAAAGCCACGGTCATCTTGTGAACCAGCCCATGGGACGTTTGTCCTATCCTTCAGCCGGACATCCTCTCGGACCAATGCCAGTGTACCCGGAATGGAACCATCCCTCACACATGCCTCGTGAGGCTCTCCACCATGATGGAAGGCCACTCAACCCATCGGATAGTCCAGAATATATAGTGGAAAGAAACAGCCGTCGATCTGCCGATGTGACCCGAGGAAGCCCGCAATACCATTCGCAGAGACGGACCTCCAACCGAGATGAATTTGATGGGCCACATCAAATTCTGGAACGCCCTTCTTCACGGAACCTCCCCTCTCGGGAGGAGGAGCTACCCCAGCTCCCCACTAATCTTGACGCTGCAGACCAGGACAGAATCCTACATGAAGTGAATGACCGCCTGTCTCAATGTGCGTTTGATTTCTTCGCACGGTACCAGTTCCCAATCCCACTGGAACAGGATAAGAGACGAGTTCAGGTCCCCTCGGATCGTGAATGGAATGAGTGGGTGCATCTCTTGCGGAGATTGGCAACAAGGCGCCGCATCCCCCGCCATGCCCTCCACAATGGCCAAATCAAGCAGTTGATCACTGTTCTCGAGAACTCCTTAGAGATGCGCCACGCCGCCAAGCATAGTTCACGACCTGTGAAGGACGACCGTAACGTGCTGCAGCTTATCTCTGCTGGCACACAAGTGGCCAAGATTCTCAAAGACTCTGATGCCATGCAGTTCTTCGATGCTCTTTATGTTGACACGGAGAAACTGATCCACGACCGCCGTCGCCGCGTAAGATTTGCAAACCCTTGAACCCACAGGAGGAATGGCCACTTTAACACAGCTTTTTGAGGCCAATGGATAGATAATCCTTTTGTTTTTTTACCCGTGGATATTATTTCCCTGGACCAACCCTTTTGCTGTTACCCCTTGATTTCCTACGTGGAACCCGTGGAGAGCCACGCCGTTGACGGGGCTCATGGAAATACCTCTTTGGAATGGCTGTTATTTATCTCGTACCCCGCCGCCGATGGATGGATGTTTTCTTGCCCTGGTTATCGTCGGTAGCGATATTCGCTTCCCCCCTTTGATAGTGGATTCAAGGCAACATGACCCTGCCGGGCCTCGCTTTTGGGTAGATGGACTATTGCGTCTGGAAGAACGACAACCACACACTGCTATGAGCAAGCTTTCCCAAGCCTTGCATTCTCTCGCCTTGATGAGCTGCCTCGAACTAAATGCCCTCTACGAGAGGACGTCATTATGCCCCTTCGAGCAGCATGGATAGAATGGGTTTACGAACAACGATTTAATGTGTGTTCAAGTCTTTGATGTGATTCCACTTTGTTATCATCTTTAAGTTACGGTTTTTATTACGTGTTATGCTTTGTTATGCGTTGGGTTTGGTTGTCTCGAATAAATTTTGTTCGGCTATTTGATGTTTTTTTACTTTGAAGACAGCTGTTTTGTTTGTTTTGATGTGCACTTTACTATGTATTGAAAGTTTCTTTGGCTGAAATACGGTCCAGTTCACTAATTTCCAAGGTTTTTAAGTGATTTTGGGCTGCGGAATAGTCCCAGATATCGAACTTAGCACTCAGGAGTTGAGAAATTCTCCATGATGAAGATCAAATAAAGAGCAGACAAAGCTCTCTCATATTTGTTTCATTTGCGACTGGTTCATGTACAGCTAGGCTCTTATTTGAAGCCATGTACCTGCATCCTCGACTCTTTATTTCTGTCAATATCACTATTTCACTTCGCCCATTGCTGCATGTGCTTAACGAAGGTAAAAACTTGCATGCATGCTACAAAATCAAGTATAGCCATCACATATGTAAGCAGTATCGAGATTCAAATGTGTTATTGGAAGACTAATATAGGGAGAATGTCATAACCATATTACATAAATGTATCCAATGCTTTTCGATGACTTCATACAAAATAAATCCATTGGAGTATTTCTATCCGGACATCCTAATTGCATTGATAATGAGGATGAGTTCCTTCATGTTGGGCCGTGCAACGAACTTACGGTCCACTCCCGGGCTGTTACACCTCGTAGTAGTTTGAGTCTTGGAGTCGTCAGTGGGCTTCAAAATAGTCCCCAATTATCAACAAAAATTGTTCAGATCCGCGCGGCTCTCTTTAGAAAGATATCGCAACTACAAGATAATATTTCGGCTCATAAGCGAAAAAAAGTGCAAATAAAAAGAAGGTGTAAAAAGTTATTACGGCGCATTTCTTTCAATATGAATGTGAATACCCAAGTATTCGCAATAATAAGCGAGTGTCTGAATCTATGCAGCCTATAAAGAATGCAACGAAAGTGAAAGTGATTTATAATTGCATTGGAAGCAGATATGAGTTGGTGACTGAAGTTCAAGCATTCCTGGAGGATGTGGTATCTCCTATAAGTCCAGGTGTTGGGCTGTTTTCCCTCTTAACATCAGGACTCCTCTCCTTCTCTTTTTCTCTCTCCGTGCTCTCTTTCTCGGCAGCAATTCTGGCGGCCTCTTCGTCCGTGGGCTTACGCGCCCAAATCCGTCGTCTGCTTGGCCGTTAGCTTTTGCTTATACCACAAAATAGAAGGCATGGGGGCACTCACGAAAAGTGATAGATGTGATACTTGGGGTTGCCAATCTCAGCCCGGGCCTTTGCTACATAGACCTGAACTTCTTCTTTGGTCCATGGCTCGGGGGCACCGAACTTTGTGAGCAGATATGTGGCGTATCCATCCATGCCGGTTTTCCACATGTGCCAGTTCAAACGACCAGCTTCCTTTAGCACCGGGTTTTTTGGCCATGGGCCAATGGGCCACCTATACAATTTTTCGTGAAGATCAATGAAGCCCGCCTTTTCGATCTTCTGGCGCATAGTGTCGAGTGTATCGACTGGGCGTCCGGATCTCGCAGCTGAACCGATAATGTTGGGACCCCAACTCGTGAGATAACTATCCTCCGGCAAGCTGCGGTCGTCTGAAAGAACATCACATCCTCCTTCAAATTGTTCGAACCAGCCACCTGGCTCCAAATTGCTGAGGAAGAGAGCGTCAATAACTTGTTAAATCCAAGACTTAATCGTGGCTTACTCGTAGCACTGCTTGTAAACAGCATCCCACTCCGACGTGGTGAAAGAGCCAAGCATTTGGCTCAAGTGAATTAGATCGAACTTTTCACGCCACGTCCACTCTTGAAGAACATCATCGACTTCGAGGATGCAGTTGGGAGGTACCCAATCGACGGGAGGGGGGTAGAGATCGACGCCGCGAACCTGAGCTATGGAGAATAAGTATGTGCCGTTGTATTGTATGTAGAATCAGCTCACTTCCTGGAAACATGTCTGCTACATCACTTAGTCCAAATAGCCGTTAGCTGTTTTGCATGCCATCATGCTATACTACAGTCCAAGTTAAGGAAAGACTCACATTGCCCAGCTACCTCTGCCGGTGCCGACATCAAGGATACGCTAAATTTTATGAACAAAAGTTATAAATGTGCACAAAAAGGGATAATTGGTTGGGTTTGGTTTCGGCGATACCTTAGGTTGTTTGACAGGGGCCTGGAAGAGTGGGTTATCTGTTTCGGAATCCATGACCAAGGATACTAAATGCCTGACGGTGTCAGTTTGTTCGTCGTGAGCTTGACGCGACGAAGCCATCGAACTCACCCTGCCTCAAGTGCCTCGAATTGTTGCTCATCAGAGGGACCCCTATAGTAAAATTAGAGAATTGGGCCAGTAAAAGCCATTGCTCAGGTGTTGCAAGTACCAGTATTTGCCTTCCCGAAGAGTTTGATACCTGAATTTAATCATGTGAGTTTTAGCAGAAAATCATTTATGAGGTGCTGTATTTCACGAACCGTCGACCGTTATCCATCACACCCTTATAGATAGCAGAAGCAAGGGATGTAGTTTCTCTATCATCGAGAAAGAAGCCCCATTGGTTAGCCCCCTATACCATGCCGCCGAATTCCGTGGGGAGGACAACGGTAGAACTTACGACTGGAAACCACTGGGCTCATAATCATCATCGGCTTGATAAAAGTCGGGATCCTAGAGCGACCGGGGATATTAGATGAGTGTATTAGATCAATGTGCGTGAATTGCACTCACGACCGCAATTTTCCCGTTAGCCTGCATCTCGAAGAAAGGGCGGTGGAAGCCGGCAAACAAGTCTTTTAACCCTGGGCTTACAAGACTAATAACCTGTGAGTTCAAGGCGATTGAAATCAAAAGAGAAAGTATGTCTTCAATCACTAATGAATGCGGGGTGCGACTGATGCTTTAAAAAGCAAGGTGAACGACGGCCCAGAAGAGTGGGCCGCACCGGCTGTCTGGGATACTAAATGCAGGTTCGGTCCTCCACTCAACAACATGTGCTCCATTGTTGTCCACCCGTAGAATTCTTTTCAGTGGAACGGGGAAGAGGCCGGCAGCCGATCCCTCCTCCATCAAGCCCAAAACACTGGGACTTTTGTGCAGAATGATACGCTCAAGAGCCACTACGGCGGCGCACAGATTCCCTTGTCGAAACCGACGCAAGAGCAAGTCTTACATCTGTGAACACCCCCCCTTCGCTTTCACTTCTGAGAGCCCTTGGGCCATTTTCGTATCTTTGGATCGAAATTCTACAAGTGCCAAGTGGATTGTCTGATTGACGGGTGCGCCCGCTGGACCCATGTGATAAACGACATGATGGTGTGAAGAAGACGAGCGAATCTACAGAGGATTACTAGCTCGGATATCTTTTCCTTCACAATCCCATTGTTTCGACGAATGAAATGTGCATGTCTCTCTGAATCGGGGCTTTTGACTCCTCTTTGACGGATTCAAAATATCTAGTACATCATGGCAACGCACAATCGTGCATATAAACACGGCACAGAGCGCACTGACATCGGTGGGCCGAGGCCTCTCGTTTTTACAAGTTGAAGAAAACCACACTCTCGATTGAGCCAGGTACATAAAACATTACATATTCGTCCCACCCTTGCCACGTTTTTGTTTGTGCATCGGGTCTCGGAACGTACTTTGGTTCATACTAGTATGAAACGAGGTAGTCTAGTGGACTGCCTCGTTTTTGCCTGTTCAGCAATTTTTTGCTCAACATATAATTTACGTTGGAATTTGCCTCGCGAACCATTAATCGTCAGATCTGGGTTTGAACCTGGATCAATCACAATTTTATTAACTAATGTTCAGCTGATCTACAGGCTCTGTCGATCTGATCGGCTAGCCTGCGCTCAAATTCTCGTCTCCTCTGGTTCGTGGTCGCGCCCTCGAATTTTGCACATTTGGAAGTGCTACTAGCCTAGGCATCGCGAAGTCCTCGAAATAATACCGAGGGCTTCTGAGTTCATATATATTCTCTCAGGCGCCTCTCCAAAAGTGTTGTTATAAGGACCGCCCTTTTCACTACTTGGACCACCATCTTTACTGATTAGACCATCGTCCTTCCGAATCCAGACTAGTATATACCTAGTATACAATTCGAAATCTAGCTTCGATACGCTAGAACCAATGTATGATTCACATCGAAATGTTTAATTAAACTGTTCAATCTCTGTTTATTTGATCTTATAGAGTTTAACTCACAACAGAGAAATTCTTGGAATGAATATTTTTGAGATCAGATATCTACTGTCATCTAGTAGATGACAACGAGTAATTTGACAGGGCACCTACTAGGTACCATGTTAAATTACTTTAACTACTACCCAGGTAGAAATCTAGGCATCGGAGGTGCAATATCACGAAAGTCTAGATAAGCATGGAATACTAACCTGGATGCGGAATCTCAGGATTAGAAACCTATGTCTAGGTAGACACTAAGATATATGATGGCAGTTGGCACCTACCACTGTGGTATGATTACAGGTGACCTGTAATGATCTTTGAAACCACTAATATCGGAATGAAATGATTGCACATAAAAGACAAATATCGATGTGAGGCCTGGCTAGATACAATTGCTTGATAAAAGTATGCTCGGCTCGGGATAACCCTAGGTAAGAGTGAAAATAAAAACTATTTCGGCAACACTTCCAGTGTCTGCAAATAATTGAAGATCCGGAAGTCCGTGCTTGAGATGCTTCTACATAATTCTCTCCACCCATGAATCCTCTACTTTCGAACGACACGAATCAGGTATGACCGACCAATGCGGCGAGTAGACGTGCTTGGCAGTTCCATCAGGATGCAAAGGATCGTAGAAACTTTCTCGTTAAAACGAATGAGACAGCCCCCAAGCTCCTTCACCAATGCCAATTTTAGGTAGATCGAGGCCCACTGCCGTATTGACTGATTCACATGTATGGGTTTGGCGTTTCTAGACAGGCCAAAGAAAAGTTGTAGGGTCATGTCTCCACTGGCATAGGCAGGTGTCTCTAAGTTACCGCGTAATACAACGTGTACGCTGTGCACGCAGCTAAACAGGGAATCGGGAATCTCGAGAAGTCATGAATAGTATACCAACCGATTGATGAGGCTTAAACAACGGCTGTTATGGCGTTGGTTTGCCAGAAGGGCTAACTTTAATTTAACTAGCTTATTATAGAGTTGTATCTTCACCCAGCGTTTGGAAGGTCGATCAACGATGTTAAGATGTGCTGGGTACTGTGAATAACAAGGAATAATCAACTGTAATTGTGGTATATCGAAAAAAGGTCAAAAGGTTGCCGGCGCAAATTCGGAAACAAATTTGCGAAGCCTGACAATATACAAGAATCTAAATTGTACTATGGTATTATCTCTTGGTGCGACCGACGCCAAGAGTGTAGCACAGAGAGCTTCAAATATGCGTCCCCTATAAATTCATACAGAGCGAAGATCAACTCTCATCGCTGTCAAACTTCTCACCGGCAACGTGTACAGTCGCACTGTGACGACGGACGGCTTCCTCAAGGTACTCGGGCTTGAGGTTTCCGTGCTTGTCGTAACGGTAAGGCTCCTTAATAGAGTGAGTGACGGCATCGAAGACATTCGTGGACTTCTTGAAGATAGCATCCATTTCCTCCAGAGAACGGTAGCGAGTTTCGGGGAAGAAGAAGTAGACACATGGGAACATGAATGCGTTGCTGTTTGAATTAGTCAACGTCCCGGGATAGTATTCCTTTATTTAAAGAAGAAACTTACATAACCGCGAAAATAACATAGGTCTTATATCCAATGCTGTCGAAGGCAACGGGAGTAATCATCACGACCATGAAGTTGAAGATCCAGTTGGCACTAGTGACAGAAAAAGTATTAGTTTCACGGCCAGGGAAGTGATATTGAGGAAAAATAGACAGATAACGCACCTAGTAGAAAGTGCATTTGTAGGTGCACGAATTCGCAAGGGCACAATCTCGGCGGGATAGAGCCATGTCATTCCAAGCCAACCGATAGCGAAGAAAGTGTTGAAAACGAAAAGGAAAACGGCCTGTCCAATACCGGCCCGCTTATCATCAAGATGGGTCAGGCGATAGTTACAACCTGCAAGGACAGCCATCGAAATGGACATGCCAGCCGCCTGAGCAAGATGTTAGTTACCCCCGAGGAAGTCGACAGGATAGGAAAAAGAACTTACTCCGAAAAGCATCAGTGGTCGACGTCCAGCCTTTTCAATAATGTAGATGGGGATGAAAGCAGCCAAGAAATACTCAGTGCCGTTACATGCAGTTAGAAGCTTTGAAAGGCTACTTCCACCTAGACCGATTTGGGCATATAGATCAGGCGCCTAGAATAACAACTAGATTAGTATGCTGGATCCAATCTAAATGATATCGACCGTTGCGTAGTACTGACATAGTAAGTAATGAGGTTGATTCCGGAGATTTGTTGGAACATCTGGTTGACGTATGCAAGGGCAACACGATGGAACTCTCGGTACTCGCTCATCTTGAATAGGCTTCTGTAGGAACCCTTGTTCATCTCCTTGACGGTCTCCTTGATAGCAATCAGTTCATTCCGGATGAAAGGATCATCTCGATCCTTCTCGTTAAGTGCCTCGAGAATTTCAAGAGCCTCCTCATCTCGGCCTTGCATCACAAGCCATCGGGGAGATTCAGGGAGGTTGAGAATAGAGATGAAAATGACGACGGCAAACAAAATCTGGAACGCAAGCGGGAATCGCCACGCCACTTCCTTTTCCCCAATGAATGACATGCCTTTTTATTACATATTAGAATTATGCTTGATTTAGATGTCATCTGACGAGCATCCTTACCGTAGTTAATCCAATAACTGAGTGTGATACCACCAGTAATAAGCGCTCCCTCAATCATAACCATCTTGCCGCGATCATGGGCCTTTGATGATTCAGACTGCCAAGTTGGAACTGTACTGGTATTCATACCATTTCCAATACCGGTGACGATTCTACCAACAATGAAATGTGGGAGATCGAAAGCAGTTGATTGCAAAAGCGCACCAGTAGCCATAGTGACGCAGCCACAAAAGATAGTCCTTCGTCGACCGAGAGGGTTACCGATGAAAATGGTCAAAATTGCACCAAAGAAACATCCTAGGTTGTATGCTGCTACTGCAATTCCTTTGTTTGTACTGCGCTGAGAGATAAGGGAGTCGTTTCCGTCGATTAGTGGATCATCAGGGTTGATATCTGGGAAATATTTGGTGAAAGACGGTAAATCAAGAATACCTCCAGTTACACCCTGGTCATAACCGAAAAGCCTTTTTGGAATATCGTTAGCTGCAAAGAAATAGGCATGAAAGAAAACATTGAAATTATAGTAGAAGTGTCATACAGGAAATCGAGACTACCAAGAGAACTGATGGCTAAGTTCAGAGCACGGCCTCTGAAGCCGAAGAACCTCGGCCAGTTGAACATGTTGCAACACAGCACGCCAGGCGAGAATCAAAGGAAGCAATTGAGGGCGGGAAAGAAGGATCCGGCAACAAACTGCTTATATAGAGAATCCACAGCTTCATTTACAACACCCCGGATTGACAAATTCAGTAACCCGAGGTGACCGGGGTTCTACACTAGATGAGGATGGCCAAGACACTTGGAGGCCATCGTGCGCAGCGGGGATGAGGGATTCCACGGTAATAGCATTTGGGGGCGGCTCAGCCATAAGATTGTAACTGGTCCAACTGCCTAGAACTTCGACTTATTGGTGAAAGTGCGAAACACTTGGCGGTGATATGCCACTGCTTGGCAGCGGCATGGCAAACTTGGCGGCCTTACCTCGAAAGGAATTGGTTTTGTTCGTATTCTTTTTAATCGATTTTTTCATTTGCTGTATCCGGTTTTAGCCGGTCAAACAAGTAAGCTTCCAGAGTCCAGGGAAGTAATTCGAAATGGTGGAAGGCTTGTCGTTGCCTAGGACTGAAGTGATGAGAATGGCCAATGGAAGGTGTAGATGTACAGTGGACCCTACCGAACAACCCCAGACTTTGTCCATGGTGACAGATGACCTCTTCCTGGAGATGCTGAGAATCGAACGGAGAAATAATTGCTCAATACCAATCAAAAGAGCCAGCAATCTCTTGGTCATTCCAGAAAATCTTGATGTTGGTCTTCGATGACATGCGCCAAAGGTACCGCGCGTGGGCCATAAGATCGTGAGAAGCCAAGACGTTGCACCCGGGGGTTTTTCTCGGCATAAGCCACGCGAAGGGCGCCTTTTCTTGGCCCTGCCAGAGCACCTGGGGGAATGATCCATTCTGCCCACGGGGAAATGGGTCATTCGGCCCATAATTAAAGCCTTGGTCCAATAGAAACCAAGGCTGAGCCTCCTGGAAGACCAAAAGCAGCTTGAATCAGGCAATGAAGTACACCAAAGAGGCGCATATCCTTTGCATACTAATGCCAGATGGATTGCTTGATTCTCTTTGTTATTTCTCCGGCCTTCAAAAGTCGTTTCATGGCCCATATGAGGGTACCGGGATCACAGCGATTGGTTGTTCAAAGGGATACTGCAGTAGCGAACTCTGCTAAGCTAACCAGAATAGATTTGCTCGTCCTAGGATGCTACCCCAGACACCCGTTAGTCCTCACCTCCCTCAGGATCGTATTTTCTGTCTTTCATTTGCAGCATCTTACATTAGACCATTCGCAGAACATGTGAGGTAGGAGTGGTCATTCGGATTCGACTGGCTGTTTTGAGTATGTACTAATGTAGAGTCGATCGACGTGCCTCTCGACGCCCCGGCGCCCCCGGAGGGCCGTGACATCCCGGCCAAGACGCCTCGTCTTGCGATTTCCGAAGCCGGCTAGGCGCACCGTGGCTCTGGTAGGGAACTTCCATTCTCTCTCAGCCCGACCGGAGAACCGTCCTCCCCGGGCGCGCCAAATTCCAGTGTCCACGGGTGGTGTTATACGTCCGGGGTGGCTGTCTTTAGGTGAAGCCACAGGACTGGGCATCGTCACCATGCGATACCGCGAAGTCTCCCCTGAAAAGTGCCTCCGCGTCAGAGGCGGCGGGTAGCCGAGATTCTACTTCTTGTTGTCAACGCGACCCAGACGGCTTTCGTGTCGTTTCTGAGTCACGGCGCGTTCTTGGTCATCTCGGCGGCTGCCGGCACATGAGCCAGTCGGTAATACAACGCAACATCCGTATTGCCGGATAGCTCTACAAATGTTAGGTTTTGTGTAGTTAATAAAGGCGTTTGCGGCTGGGTCCGCATCGCTTTATGGTATATACCTCGGAATATTTCATAGGGTGTTAACACCTTGCTTTCATCCCAAAAGTAAACGCAGTCAATACTTTCAACCCTGGAAGGGCCTCGGACCACGAACCCCAGTCAACCAAGTAGAAAAGGAAAAAAAATATATATATGAAAGGATCCAAAGAAGCAAAGTGTGAGAACTAGACCAGATGACACGAGGGAAATTACGCTTCGGCGAAATTTCCCCATGACATATGTGGTTGGAAGCGAACAGTAGCTAGCTGTTTAGCGGTATGAAAGAGCAAGCTGGGATGTGCCTGAGCGGCGTCAATTAGGGCAATGACTGCGGTGGCAGCCCAGATAGGAAACCCGCATCTGCCACGATTTTCTCTTTTGTGTGTGGGGGATTTATAATAGTTACTTATAGTCTTGTAGTACTATGCACTGTAGTACCTAAATAGACCCCAGTCTAAAATGGGTAATAGCCTAGCAAGTAGGGTGCTGAGACGCGAATCTAAAAATGGAGCACCGTTATTAGCGGACGAGGAGTGCGCAGTATGTACATCTCAACGGCATACCAGTAAGGCTACGGAGTATATATGTACACATGTACTATACCTACTCGGAATAACTTAATAGATCCCGAAGAGCACCTGTGAATTTTGATATGACCGCGGAAATTCTCTTTTGATCAATGGTAGGGAAGCCTGACGCGGGTGGATGTAGGGCCATGAGAGTCTGGTAGAACTCTCACGGGGTACTATATTAGAGTATATGGCGTTTCTAAATTCGCTGGCTCTCCTGTAGATATTACTAAGAGTATATGGATTATTTATCGGTCTCTGTAGTCATGGAAATCTAAAACAGCCTGTGATTCTGTGGCTTGGGGGAGAACTGTTCTAACCCGAAATAGATAATTGTTCGCGAGCCTTATGAAGTTGCACGACAAAGCTCAGGTCGTGTCGAAATGGTATGATCAAGGACTGAAGGTTGACACCAACGAAGACTTTAATGAAGAACGGAGATAGCTCGGAGCAGACGAGGCGTACTATTAAAGTGGTTTGAAGTTTGATGTGGTGGAGAGAAGATTATTCAACTTGGGGCTGACGTCACAGAGCAACGTTTTATAAAATTTGATATCACAAAATATATATTAGCAAAAGTATATAGGATGTCAGCCGGACTTAAGATAAATCCATCAGAGTATTACAGATCTCCTAATTTATTGAAATATCATCAACCCAGCTCTATTCCTTCAACCAAGCCAAACGGATCTGTCATCGGGCCGACTTATCCGCAAGTGGCTCCAAAAAAGTCGCCGAAGTCCTCGGCTCGGGATGTGAATTACACCACCTGGACCCTTCAGAAAATTTTAGGTTGCGGGTCCAGTTCCCAACGGCCAGGACGATCATAGGTACATTAGTTTCTCGATCTGGTTTCCTCCGAGCCGTGGGGACCGTTGCGGAATCTACTCGATCCTATACAGGTTAAGCTTAGCCAGATAACGTGGAACTTCTGGAACAAACTTTGTGATGATTTGCGGTCTCCGAAGATTCACTATGTCTTTTTCCCGCGAAGAAGCTCCACCGACTCATCCACTTTGATCGCTTGGAAGACGGCACATCCCAACGAATATGATGAGAAATCCAAGGGGGTAACCGTGGCACCGTGCTGCTGTTGGAAATGATTTAAAGGCAGACAGGAACGACTCCATTTTGACTTGATTCTATCCCATAAAACAACCAATTTGATTCAAGATACCCCAAACTCGACCATTCTTTAATAATAGAAAATGAGCGTCACATTTGAAGTTTTCCGCGGCTCCCAGGAGGGCCGAATCGTTGCCGACAAGACTACTCGCGAATTGCAGCCCAATGAGGTTTACATCGAAACAACACACTCCGGCCTGTGTGGTACCGACGAGCATTTTCTGAAGTCTGGTCAAGTTCTTGGCCACGAGGGTGTTGGTGTTATCCGTCAGCTTGGACGTAATGTTAAGAACGTCAAGGTCGGAGACCGTGTTGGATTTGGATACACTCACTACGTCTGCGGCACCTGCGACAAGTGCTTGTCCGGTAAATTGCCGAAGAAGATCCACAGAAATAGAACAAGATACTGACAGCTCCACAGGATGGGACCAGTACTGCGAGAACAAGAAGGAGTACGGCACTCACGACCATGACCTTGGCTCCTTCAGCCAAGGTGTCGTCTGGGATGCTGGATGTGTTATTCCCATCCCTGATGGATACGACTCTGCTGATGCCGCGCCCCTGATGTGCGCTGGAGCTACCGTTTGGACCGTCTTGTCTGAATATGGAGTTCGTCCCACCGACCGTGTGGGTGTGATGGGAATTGGCGGTCTGGGTCACTTGGCCATTAAGCTTGCCTCGGCCATGGGTTGCCATGTTGTTGTTTTCTCTAGTTCCGAGGCCAAGCGCGAGGAGGCTTTCAGCTTCGGTGCCTCCGAGTACCATGTCTTCCGTGCTGGAGAGGAACTCAAGGACTGCAAGCCTGTCAACCACCTGCTGCTTTGCGGTAGCGCTAATGTGGATTATTCTTCGTAAGTTGTGACAGTCCGGACGGGAAACTCGATTGAATTTCGCTAATATAGTATCTTTAGCTTGATCCCCCTGATGGATGTCCATGGATCTATCTACCCTCTCACCGTTGACTTTGCTCCCTCTCCTATCCCTCTCCTTTTCATGAACATCAAGGGTATCCGTGTCCAGGGATCCCTTGTCGCTTCTCGCCGCAGCCTGCGCACTCTCGTGCAGTTTGCCGCTGAGAAGAAGATCGTGCCCACTAAGATGACCTTCCCTCTGAACAAGGAAGGTGTCGAGCAGGCCATGCAGACCCTCCGTGATGGCAAGATGAGATACCGTGGTGTTCTGGTTCGCCAGTAAGCGAATATTTTCATGTGAGATATGAACGACATTCAAACTAGCATTAGAGACACATAAATGGAGCGATTGGAGTTTACCTTTACACTATTCCGTATCTTCATGTCATCCAAGACCCCCGTTGGAAAATTGATTTTGAAATCAATTTTATTGTCTAAAATACTAAAGCTCGTAGTTCTGACATATGACGAGTACCATAAATGGCGAGTAGTAGTAGCATCACCCTGGATACCGACCAGAAATAGAAACGAACTAGGTGATTGGATCGTAAGACCTGAGTAGCTATGCACTGAAGCGGAAGATCATAATAGGGTGAGCCTACTTTCTTTGAGTGGACCCGAGCTTCAAGTTGACAGCGCAAGATCAGCAAGTTTCCGCGGCTCGGTCTCAGTGTTATCCAAACCAGGACCCCGCTAGGTCCACCGAGATCTGTAGAAGTGTTAGGACTGTTTAGTAGTAGGTAGCAGTCTTGACCAGGGAGGATCTGGTGAATCTAGGTCTAGCTTGTACCCATTTCTATAGTATCAGCGATCTCCGAATGGCATTATGGCTATCTAATCGTACAACAGAGTATCGACTCTATAGTATGAACCGTGAGAATCCAGTGAACATCTAAAGGCAAGTGATCAAGCTGAGCGCACTTTAAACTGAGGAGCGGTCTTCCCCGTAACAACACCAACCGTATTCCTAACCTCCAAAGTATGGAACTCCGCCAATATGCTCTTCATCTCAGGCTCTCCAATACGCAACTGCTCCAGGACCTCCGTCACCGCAGAATAAAGAATGGGAATACTACCATCCTCAATCTTCACGGCAATACCAACACCACCACGGGCACCAAGTTGCGTCGTCCACTTGGACTGCTTCACTCCAATCCCATAGCATCCATCAGCCCCAAGCTTGCCAATGACTTCGCCTTGGAAGGCTTTCATGAGGATAGTGCAGAATCGTCCTTCACCTCCGACATTCTCGGGATACCGAGCCATAGCATTGAAAACACGACTCATGTGAGTGACTCTGCTGGCATGATCTTCTTTCCCATTTGTAGCAGATAAATCTTGACTCGCAGCCGTAGCGAACGAGGCATACATACGCGCGAGACAGTTCAATGGAAAAGCCGGTGCTGGAAGATTACACCCATCAAGACCCCATTTCGATTCCCCAGGCTCCAATCCACAAATGTCATCGACATTCCTCCTAATACGTTCTTGAAGCGGATGGTCGGGTAAATGATAACTTCCGATATCCGCCTCCAATGCCTTCGCAGCGGCAATCATACCAGCATGTTTACCGGAACAATTGCTGCAAACTGGCGTGGGGGTGAAATCAGCTTTAATCCAGGCATGATGGACGGCCGGTGAGACTGGAACGTGTCCGCCACATTGGAGATCTTCTTCTGAGGCGGAGATTGAGGAGAGGATTGCTCGTGCTCGAGAAATGTGGTGGTCTTCGCTGCTGTGCGAGGCACACATCAATGCTAGATCGGCATCGTTGAGATGATATTTTTCCAGGGCCCCGGTTTCGAGGATGGTGAGGGCCTGGGCGGGTTTTGCTGCTGATCTGGCTAGAGTGAGTCTGTTTGGATCTCCGACGCTATATAGGAGAGTGCCTTCATTGTCGACGATGGCGGCGTGAACTGCGTGGCGGTTTTCCACGACGCCTCCTCGGTCTGTGACTATAAAGTCTGTTGATAGCGGGGTTCGCATTATCTTGCGTATGAGTGTTTGATAGGTTAATGTGAGACAAAGGATTGGGCCGAAGGTCATAGACTTTTAAATTCAAGATAGACTTTGATCTTGTCTTTTTTTCTTTCCACGGCTCTTCCCACGGTGGCGGGCCGCGTTAGGAAGCTCATTTGTGTGTTGATCGGCAAAGTCCGACCGCAGCGAACGGATCTCGTCTATTTGGATTTGGACTGAAAAGTCGGATATAGAAATGAAATAATACGTGTCTGATGATAGAGTGGAATGGAAGATGAGACAGAGATAAAAAAAAAATCGTGTATGTCTGTATGTGCTGTGTGTGTATGTAAATGATTGAAGCTTCTAAATGACAGAAAATGAAATCCCTCTAATGTGCACGCTGTATTAAAGAAAACGCTCAGTAAGCAAATTTTATCCCAAAACGCCAATATTAATCGCTCAGTGATCGCTGCAATGATAATCCAATATGTAATCATTAAATGGCCGTATGTATGATCAGGGTGTGCGGGAATAGATAGCAAGGAAATGGTGAAGGAAGTGGGTGAAGACTAGAAGCTGAACAAACCGGTACGCTTCTTGCCGTAAGGATAGACGACGAGGGCAGCAATGAACAAGCCAACGGTGATACCAATAGCAACCTGAATCATTCCGAAACCAAGACTGGCGACGGAAGTTGCAGACAGGCTGCTACTTGAGGAGCTATTGCCGGAGGTTTGAAGATTGTGTCGAACTTCATCGGCATATTTGATGCCGGCGATGAGAGAACCACTGGAGGCCAGACCGGAGGGCACAAGCACGAAGATACCCGGGAGGATAGCAGTGGCAGCATGTCCATGCCACAACCGGCTGTATAAATTACCGAGAACACCGATGGTGAATGCACCAACAGTATTGGCGACCTCTGAGTTGGAGCCGAGTTTAGTCGTGCTGAAGTAGTTGGTGATATAACCTGAGACGGCAATGACAACCATGACTGGCATTTGCTTGAATTTGCCCTGATTGACAATGGCGAGAAAGACTGCGTAGATAGCAACAAAAGGAAACTGTCGTGCGTATTCAGATCCATAGATACTGACGTTGGAACATGTAGATGAGGATGTAGCATTCCCATCCATGAGACCATATATCGTGGTGCCCACAGTGATGCCATATCCAAGGAAGAGTGAATAGATAATAGCGTAGACCATGCGAATCGACCCGGCGATCATTTGATGAGATTGCAGTTCCAGACTGCTACAAAGAACCATGAAACCGGGGAGAATAAGTGCAATAGATGATTGAGCCATGGCAGAGAAACAGAAGAGCTCTTCGGAAGTTCCATTGCGGGTGACTTTGATACTTCCAATAGCTCGCGCAATAAAGGAGGTCAGCACGGCGGCGGTGACTTCGAAGACGTTGGAATAAAGAACAGAACGCGGGGCAAAGACATGCTGCATTAGCCCAACTAAACAGCCTAGAAGAAAGATGATCGGCATGTCGATCGGACGTGCTTTGAAAGCGAAAGGACCGACAGTGGCGCTAGCTAGACCATACATCAAAACAATCATCCACTTGTTGAAACGTGGCTTTCGCTGCATGATCTCATCTAGCTCCTGAGTGGCTTCCTCAACACCAATCATATCATGGACGACGTTCTTGTAAACGTTGTGAGTATCTGCAAGGCGACCGAGATCGACACCTTGAACCATGCGCACTAATTTGACCTCAGCGGTGCGAGTGACTGGATCGTCGAAGGACATCATCATGCAACCAGGGAGATACAAAAACTGACCGGAAACCTCGAGTACGCGAGCAGTCATCTGCATGTATTCCTCGAGTCGGTGAGTAGGTGCACCGTAGCGCATAAGCGCTCGGCAAAGCTGCATGATATATCGTTGACGAGCGAGGATCTCAGCAATATGCACAGTGACCCGAATCTCATCTTCCAGACGAGTCTTGCGCTTTTTCTTGTATTTCTTGCCGGGCTGAACAGGTGCTGCGATTCCGGGTAAAGTCGTGCTACTGAGGTTCATAGAGGCGTCGACGAGGGACGATGTAGATCGATGTGCAGGTTTCTTGTACCATTTGATCTTTTCCTTGCGAGGCGTGGCAGAGCCAGAAGGAGCGACAGATGCGGGGACCGACGGGGAAAGCGAGCCCTTCTTGGGGGTAGTTGCACCGGAAGAGAAATGAGTGTCACTATCCGAGTCATCGGTAATGACACTCTCTGGACGAGATGAGCCGCCCGTCGAAACAGCCTGAAGCTTCAACAGCTGGGCAAGAATACCGCTGCCGCCAGCCAGCCCGCTTGATCGTCGACGCGCGAATCCACGCAAGACGCCCTCAGGAGTGGTCTGGCCCGACCGCTGGTATGCGCCGCGCGGCTTACGTTTGCGCTCTTGGGCCTGGGTCATGGTTCGCACCAGTCGATGAGCCTCTGCCGTTGGCGCGGCCACAATGGGTTGGACGCCACTCTCCAACGCCTGAAGCCGATCGGCATCCTGACGGGCACGCCGTGCTTGCAATTCCTCGAGCGGAATACCATTGTCGAAATCATCGGGGAAGTACGAAGCATTCAACGCCTCACCTTCATCGGGAGGACGACCTAGACGTTCTGTAAGGCGAACCGTTTTCTGGCGCAGGAGCTGACCAGCAGCTCGAAAACGCTCTCTTGCTGAAGCAGTCCGTTCCACGAGACTATGCTTCTCATCCTCCGTGGGCTCTGCCACATTTGCATCCTCATCTGGTGTTCGACCGCCTGTCAAACCGCGAGAGAAAGAATGCGTGGGGGCTGGCGGGGTGATGCTTCCGGACGGAAATTCTGGAATCTCCGGCGGTGGCAACAAAGGATGATGTGAGGCATCGGATTGACCGGAGAATACACGATGCGAGTCATTCTGGTCTGCTTCTTGATCATGACCATGACCATGATGGAATTTCCCACTCACCGAACGACTGATGGAACGAAATCGTACTCGTGGGGATCGAATTGGTGGGGTGGGTTGCTGCGTCTGCGTCTGCGTGTCATGCAGCCCCGCCTCGTATTGATGAACATCTGCAGTAGCTTCACGTTCAAGACTTTGTCGAGACGATGGATTGAGTGTAGGACTTGAAGCAGGAGGCAGAGGGATTTCGTCAAACTCCTCGGTCGGGCTAGGATGCGGATTGGAAAGGACTGGAGAGGACATGGAGCGAGAGTGTATATGAGGACCAGATGGTCCAGAACGAGTGGAGAGAAAACAATATGGAAACTCAAAGAGGATTGAGATATGGATGGAATGATAAGAAGAAGAGAATCCAGGAGGAAATAAAAGGAAAAGGAAAAGGAAAAATACAAATACAAAAGATCAGCAATGAAAGCAAAGGAGAAAAAAGTAGACAAGCCGGAAATATCAAGTCGAACAGCAGTGGAGACGAAAGCGATCACAGGCGGATACCAATGGAGAACCTTGGGATAGACTGGAGATAAAGGAAGAAAGTTAGCATAAAATCAAATAAAAATAAAAAAGAATAAAAAAATAAAAAAAATATCCGATAGTCTAGAATCAGATCGACCGGAGATCCTCTATCAACTACAACAATTTAACTACAGTCTACTACAGTATACTCTACTCTACTCTACTCTAGTATGTACTGTACATCTGACTTCTTCCACCTTCCACTCTTCCCTTCTTTTTGCCTCCTCTCCTCCACTTCAACCACTCTCAACTTCCTCTCATTCAGTCACCCCTGACTGATTTAACCGTTTCTACCAATAATGATGCCTAACTGAGCACACGTACCACCGTGCATCACCCTTGGCCTGGTGGGTCAAGTGGCGAGCTTGGACCGATTCTTCCGATGGTTCGTTCCAGCTTCTATCTCTCCTTTCTAGCGTCGTGCGAAGCCTAATACGATCTAGCCCTCCCTCTAAACTCGGTTTAGCTCTATCGCTTCATGTTTTTCGAGCACAGAAAAGCCGGGATTTGGTTGACCCTAGCAATGCCCGTGCTATCTTTCGCATCCACAGTTGGGCACAACCATGTTTTCTTCTCTTCTTTTTTGCTGTTTTGCGTGCTTTTCACAGACCTTCCGACGGAGATCCCGGCCTGACGATCACAGGCTCCACGAGAGTTTCAATGCAATCTGCGATAGCCACCTCCTGAGCTCAAGAAGCTGATGTGGATTCTTCGCAAGGAGGCATGACAGCACATTGATCCACCATGATGGGATCATCCAGATATTACTACAGTACAGTGCACTTACAACAACATTTTGACAAGTGGAGACAATGATAGGGAGTTTTCAGCCAAGCGCCCCGGTTATACATAGAAACAGGGTCCACTCGCCGAGAAAGAAAAGGAAAAAAAAGGGAAACATTAAAACACACTGTTCAACATTACGAATTGCCTAGACATGACAAGAAGAAGGGAGGGACTATCCCCTCCACCTTTCAAAGGAAGTGGACCCCTCGACGAATCGATTCCAATTCTTTAACGCCTATGATGTGATGCTCAAAAGTCCAGAACGCCAATCTTTCCCCTGCCCCTCGTCACAGATTGCAGACCTCAGATCTCACATTCGTCGTGCATGTGCATTTGCCTCTACGAAGATATCAGCCATCCGATACCTTGGCGCATTGATGCATGACATATGCTATGCAGGAGAGAAAAGAAGAAAGGGAGGAAAAACATGGCAATGCTGTTTATTCCTCCGAGCGCTTCTGATCGGGCAATACCCAGCCATTCAAGTATCCTACACTCGCATTTAGATATGTCGCATATCCCAACCATGCGTAGTACGGAGTCATCAACCAAAAGGCCGTGCGGTCGGCGGTCCACCAGTTGGCCATAAGCAGCGTCACGTTGCCGACTAGGAGGGCCATATCGCCCAAGGCCGTGGCTGGCCGACCCACTCCGAAGAACAATGGCATCCAAAGGAAGTTGAGAGCAAGTTGACTTGTGTACAGTGTCTGGGCCGTTTCGTTTGCATCACGAACCGCCAGTGAAACCGATGAAGCCGCCGTCTTGGTTGCGTGGTGCGCGGCATATCCCATCATCCCATACAGAACGGTCCAGACAGGGGCGAAAAGCCAAGCCGGTGGGTTGAGCGGTGGTTGTCGCAAATCGCGGTAGGTTTTTTGTGTCTTATTCCCTGTACATGCAGTGTCAGTATGAGAGAATTCCAGGATCCAGTGTGATTGAGTGTAATGCAATGCAATGTAATAGCCAGGGGAAAGTCACTCACGGTTGACAAGCAGCGCAACGGCCGTTCCACCGAGGACGGGCGTGGCGATCGACAACAGCGGTGAGGTAAAAACCCCTTGTGGGAGAGCAAATGACCACGGCATAATCACCCAATCTCGCGATATTTCGATATTCTCTGTTTGGAAAGATATACTGGGGTGATTTTTCTGCGACGAAACCAGGAAATGCGGCTTTAAAGCGGGCGCGATGCCGGTCGATCGAGATCTGGCGATTTACACTGTCACTACGTCACCGATCATGTCTTTTGCCGATGGAGCGAGTCACTTTGCTTAGACAACGAATGTCTTGTTTACTCGGCAAAAGGTCACGATTGCAATTACTGGCTCTTGGTGTCTCGATATGGACGAAATTATTACTCCAGGTCTGATTGTTGATGCCTAGTCGGCCACAAGTGAGGCTTTGCTTTCACATTCTAGAGCATCCCGGTTATCTTTGTGTGACTCATGCTCGATCGAAAAGGGCATTGCTCGACGGGGACTTTTCAAAATGCTTGTCTATCTGCTCTAGTCTTTGCCACTAGCTTGAAACGAATGAGAAGACTGCTAAGTGACCGATCAGAAGAGACCAGGGACGATATAAAATGATGCAGAAATGACAATAGAGAGAGAGTAAAAGTGCTTGGTTTAGTTGGGCATCGGCGACTTTATTCTTCTTGATTTAAGTCGAATTTGCAGTCTACAGGATGCCATTGCGTCTTCTGTGCCTCCATGGATGGGGCACAAGTGAGAAGGTGAGCTCTTGGTTTTCATGGTGAACGCTGGACTGCGTGACGACTAACGGAAGTACCTGGAAGATCCTACGCTCGCAATTGAGTACAGACTACCCTGGTCCGAATACATCCGGGACTTTGCACCCTGATTAATATTTATCATCCATAGACGGGCTCATCGGTGATCTACAGAAAGACAACACGGCTACCTTTCACTTTTTAGAGGGCGACGTCGACTCCGACCCCGGCCCTGGAATCGCCGGATACTATGACCGCCCGTTCTATAGCTATTACCGGTTCCCACGGACCTTTTCCCCTGAAGATGCCGATGAGTCGGACATCTTAGAAGCGTATGAATTACTGTACGAGACGATTTCATCCCATGGTCCTTTCGATGGTGTGTTAGGATTTTCACATGGCGGCACATTGGCGGCTGGATTCCTCATCCATCATGCAAAAGAGCAAAAGAAACAACAACAGAATCGAACCATATTCTTAACAGGGGAGCCCAATACCTTATTTCGCTGTGCTATCTTTGTCAATTCCCTGCCTCCATTTCACATGGACCCTGGTCATCCTCCAGTCATAGACGCGGATTTGGATGGCTACATTACCATCCCCTGTGTAAACATTGCAGGTGCACAGGATCCACTTTTCAACTGCTCTCTCGCTCTACATCGAATCTGTGATCCAAGCTCTTCGACTTTCGTTGTGCATGGCAAGGGTCATGATGTTCCCACGGATCAGAAAAATGTAGCCATTATGGCATCTGCTATCCGCAAGTTGTCAATCCAGATATCGACAATATAAGCAATCGTAGAAACATTCCGAATCAAGCAAATGGATCATAATCAACTGAGAAAAAGATGAACGTGCGAAACCCTTTATGCGCCACTCGGCGATTTCCAAATCACCATCACTTGACTTTTCATTGCAAATATTCCGGAATGACTAGCATTCGCAAATGACCCGACAACAGAGACAATATACAAGCCTCTACAGCTATTAGTCCTGGAACAAGAATATCGATGGCCTGACAATTCATTACATTTTCTTTCACATATCCCATTTGTCTATCAATTTTCCTTCGTGACAAACAAACCCACTGGCAGCAGGATCGGAGCTCCACCATGCAAGAAATTCCCATCGCACTTCAGACATCCGACTCCAAGTTACTGGTAGAATGTAACATGTTAAATGAAACAAGTGCCTCTGAGGATGCAGCTCAAGACCTCAATGAAGCCCTGTCTATTCTAGCTGAAGATGCCTCTATGCCAATCGCGGTTGTAGGAATGGGGTTCAGAGGCCCTGGGAACGCAACCACCGTGGACAACCTCTGGGAAACATTGCTGGAGCAGCATGAAGAATGGTCGCCTATCCCAGCGAAGCGATGGAATCATTCGGCATTTTATCATCCAGACCATGCACGCCATGGCACAGTGAGTTTACCGGTCTCCAAGACTATTCAGTTAACCTAATTCGTTAAAGATCAATGTAGAAGGGGGGTATTTCCTCAAAGAGGATATATCCCTCTTCGATGCGCCATTCTTCAACATGTCCAGTGATGAAGCAGCAGCAATGGATCCTCAGCAGCGACTATTGCTAGAAGTTACGTATGAGGGACTAGAAAACGGTAGGGACTTATAAACGGAGTGTTTGGTACTGTACTGATTTCATTTCAGCTGGAATATCTTTACACCAGGTCACCGGAAGCAAGACTTCATGCTTCGTTGGATCGTTTTCCGCCGATTATACCGATATGCTTCTGCGAGATCCCGAAACCGTACCGATGTATCAATGCACCAATGCCGGACAGTCTCGTGCGATGACAGCAAACCGTATATCCTACTTTTATGACCTGAAAGGTCCCAGTGTCACTGTGGACACGGCTTGCTCGGGAAGTCTGGTCGCTTTGCATCTTGCTTGCCAGAGTCTCCAAACTGGAGATGCAACAATGGCTATTGCAGCGGGTGTGAATGTCATTCTTAGTCACGAGTTCATGTCAACTATGAGTATGATGAGGTATGAAATTATCTATTTGCAAGTTTGGATACAGTATCTGACAGTTGTGAAGATTCCTGTCCCCAGATGGACGTTGTCAAACATTCGATGAGAAAGCCAACGGTTATGCACGAGGTGAAGCCGTTGGATGTGTTCTTTTAAAGCCTCTGGACCACGCCCTCCGAGATGGCAACACCATTAGGGCTATCATTCGAGGAACCGGGTCGAACCAAGATGGTCGGACACCCGGTATCACTTTACCCAGTAGTCTCGCTCAAGAAACATTGATTCGAGATGTATACGCTAGATCTGGGTTATCTCCTGGTGAGACTGATGTCGTGGAGGCCCATGGCACGGGTACACAAGCTGGTGATCCTCTAGAAGCCAGTGCAATATCCAGGGTATTCGGAACGGGACATTCCTCCGAGAACCCGGTGCATATTGGATCTATAAAGACGAATGTCGGCCATCTAGAGGGGACGAGTGGAGTTGCCGGGGTCATTAAGGCAATCCTCATGCTGGAAAACCGAATAATTCTCCCGAGTAGGAATTTCGAGACAATAAACTCTCGTATCCCGTTGGAGGAATGGAAATTGAAGGTAGGCTTTTGGGCAACCTGCATATCAGATATGCTAAGTGATTTTACTCTACTAGGTGCCGGTCTTTCCTGACCCCTGGAACAAATCAGGGCCACATCGTGTGTCGGTAAATAGCTTCGGCTATGGAGGTAGCAACGCTCATGCTATCCTTGAAGAAGCCTGCAGCTATCTATCTGCTCGTGGATTAGACAAGTGGCAAATACGCCCATCAAAAGCGAGTTGGAGGAGAGAAATTAGGAACAACATTTCCCCATATACATCGTCTAGTATCAGGCAACGCATCTTCCTGATCTCGGGATTCGATGAAGATTCATGCAAGGCACAAGTTCAGTCTATCGGTGGTTATCTCGCAAGGAACGAAAGCGTCGCCGACAATGAATTACTGGACGATGTTGCATATACCTTGAATGAGCGTCGATCACGGTTCATGTGGAAGACTGCAGTCACTGGAAGCTCGGTCCAGGATCTGGCAGGCTCACTTACAAGCGATTCAAAACCTCGAATTTTCCTAAAGAAGCCAACATTGGCTTTTGTCTTCACAGGCCAGGGGGCGCAATGGCCTGGCATGGGAAAAGAATTGCTGGAGGCATTCCCTGTTTTCCTGGATTCAGTCTCTAAATTCGATAGCCTTTTGGCGGATATAGGAGCGCCATTCAAGGTACAGGGTATGTGAATCTATTTACTTACCGATGGTGACCGAGAGCTTGAAATACTGATGGAGAAGAATGCATAGACGAGATATCCAAAGTTCCTGAAGAATCTCAATTGAATCATCCCCTTCTGAGCCAAACGGTGTGCACAGCTCTACAAATATCTCTCGTTGACCTTCTGTCATCGTGGAACATATACCCCGACTCGGTCACTGGCCATTCTAGTGGAGAGATAGCTGCGGCATATGCAAGTGGTGCGTTGACTATGGAAGACGCTATGAAAGTAGCCTACTTTCGAGGCTTATGTGCAAGCAAGATTCTGGATTTGCCGGATGTACATGGTGCTATGATAGCCGTTGGCACGTCTCCCGAGGGGATCGAGCCGTACATAGCGGGTCTTGTTTCGGGGAAGGTCGATGTGGCTTGCATTAATAGCCCATCAAGCGTCACGATCTCCGGCGATACAGACGCAATTTTGGAGTTAGCCGACAAATTGAGGAATGACTCCGTGTTCTATCGGCGTCTAGCTGTGGGCGTGGCATACCACTCGCATCATATGGAACTAGTTGCAGAGGAGTATCTCAATGCAATCATGAATATAACCCCACGGACGCAAGATATTATCACAGAAGACACATATCGGCCCTATCCGGCATCTATGTTTTCCTCTGTGACGGGGAAGAACATTCGACCAGAGGAATTAGATTCCCAATACTGGATCACAAATTTACTTGGGCGAGTTAATTTCTCTGACTCGCTGAAAGCTTTATGTCTTGAAACAAATAACTGGCATCGACAACCGGGCCTTTTCAAGAAGCGGAGGGAGAAAAGGATAGGTCCGGCCCAAAAAGCAAGCGTGGACTGTCTCCTTGAGATTGGCCCTCACTCAGCACTTTCCGGACCTATAAGGCAGATTCTACAGTCGAATGTCAAGTTAGGTAGCGCCGAAATATCTTATATCAGTATCCTTTCACGAGGACAAAATTCTGTTGAATCAGCCATGGGTGCTGCGTCGACCATTGCATCCATGAATTATCCTTTAGATCTGTCCGCAGTCAATTTTGCGAAATTAACATCCGCACAAAGACGACCCCGGCTTCTTGTGGATATGCCTTTGTATAAGTGGAATCATACTAAATCCTACTGGGCCGAGCCACGCATGAGCAAAACTTATCGGAATAGAGAGACACCACGAACTGATTTACTCGGAGCACCCGACAACATTGCTTGCCATTTTGAACCTCGATGGCGAAATTATATCAAAGTTTCCGAAATCCCCTGGATCGTTGATCATAAGATTCAATCAGACGTTGTCTTCCCGGCGGCGGGTTATTTTTGTATGATAGTCGAGGCCGTGACACAGACAACTGGAAATTTACATAAGATTTCTGGCGTGACTTTCAGGAATGTTTTCATTCATTCAGCACTGATAATTACCGGAGCTATCGGGATTGAAGTTTTGACGACTCTTCGGATATTTGAAGAAACCTTAATGCATGACTCGGAGAAATGGTATAAATTCCATATCTATTCCGTTTCAAAAGACAACCGATGGTCAGAGCATTGCTCAGGCGATATTGGCGTCCAAATCGAATCTGATACAGAGGATGTGACAATTCACCATCTGGAGGATACATCCAAATCATCTGTCGGATCAATTCCACAAGGCACTCGAGTGGTCGACGTTGGCCAGCTGTACGAACGACTGCAACAAGTGGGACTTGAGTACGGGCCCTGTTTTGCGAATTTGACTAGTGCCCATGCAACGAAAAACGGAACATGCTTTGCTGAAGTGACCATACCAGATACAGCAAAAGTAATGCCAATGAACTTTCAATGGCCGTTGCTCATCCACCCATGTACTTTGGACAGTATCTTCCACTCCATTTTTGCTGCTTTGCCCGATGATATGGCTCTTGAAAAGGGTCCTATTATCCCAGTATCGCTAGAATATTTGCATCTTTCATACCAGCTCTCATCGAGACCTGGAGAAAAGCTGGGTGTCTGCACGGATGTTCGACCTGGTCTCAAGGGGCAGATTGTGGCCTCTATAATTGTTACCGACAACAACACCGAAGTGTGTAGTTTGAACCCGAAAATTTCAATCAATGGGTTGAGAGGTACACGGCTTGAAACTACCTCTAAGAAGCAAGAAACATCACAATATGTTCCACTTGCGTACGGCATCGAGTGGCGAGCTGACCCAATTTTCCTCTCCGAGGGTGATTTCTCCACCCTTAAAGGACAAGATGTTTACCGGGAACCACCCATGGCGAGAAGTGTATATGATCGGCAAGTCTCTATTCTAATACAGAATGCACTTACAGCATTTACGAAAGAGCATATTCAAAAGCCGGACCTGATATACGACAAATACAGAACATCGCTAGCTGAAATGATCCGAATGCACACCAATGACCCTAAAAAACCACTAGATGAAATAAGTGTGATGAGCGAGAAACCTTCTAGTCCAATGGGAAGGTTAATCAACACTATTGATATTTTCTTGTCTTCTTTATCGCAAATTGAAGAGGAGCCATTTGCTCACATTCATGAGAATCTTTCTAATGCCTATCACGAAGTTATCACGGCGGATGAAACATATAATACGGCGTCTGGGTATCTCAAAATACTTGCTTTCCAAAAGCCGGATATTTCGATCTTACAGCTGGGCGATGGCTCGGGTTGCCCTTTAAAGATTTTTATCGAGGCTTTATTAGCTGATCTGAATGACGAGGAGGGCGGGTTTTCTCCATTCGCAACGTTCACGATTTGGTGTGAAGACGAAGACGAATATGAACGAGCCAGAGCAAATTTGCAAAAGTGGGCAAAATGGATCAATTTCATGAAGGTTGAACAGAAAAAATACCTTCGAGATCGCCACACCTCTGAAATAGACAGATATTTCTACGATGTTATCATAGCACCGTACGGGCTACACTACTTCTCGTCGAAAGAAGAAGGACTCTCGATATGTCGCTCGATGTTGAATCGATCTGGGCATTTAATCATTATAGACCCTCTTCATCCTAGGGAAAGTATTCTCGACAATTTTTTGACAACAGCCTTGTTCTCATGGCCCACTGGAAATTTTGACCAGCCAAAGGGATTGAGAGATAACGCGGGAAATCTGGATACGGTCTTTCATAGGTCTGGCCTTGTGCAGAGCAATGTATCTGCCAGCAAGGAGAAGGGCGACCAAATCGGCGACTTGATTATTTGCCAACCACAAAAAGATATAAAATATCTTGGCAGAGAGCTCTTGATCATACAAGGAAATCAAAGTAAGAACTCTTTAGCTGAAAGTCTGAGGTCTTGTCTTTGGGATTTGTCACCGAGAGTTGAATTGTCAAATATCGCTGCTGCAAATACAAAATCAAAATTCTGCATCGTCATTAACGAAATGCACAACAACTTACTTGCGAATCCTGATCCAGAGACGTTTTCAAAACTGAAGGATATCTTCCTTTCCAGTGCTGGAGTGCTTTGGATCAGCAAATGTAGCACTCTCGACTGGGCGCTCCCTGAGCGCGGACTTGATGTTGGGTTCGCCAGGACAGCGAGATCCGAGTCCGCGGTGAAACCTATCATCACTCTTGATTTGGACGCAGAGAATCCACTTCCAGATCAACAAGTTCGCTGAATTGATCGCGAGGCTGATCCAGGAATGTCTTACCCAAGAAAGATACGAATATATGGATACAGAATATGCAGAAAGGAATGGGATCCTCTTTATACCCCGAATAATAGAAAGGCCAGGTCTCAACGAGGACTTGAAACACATCAACGAGCGCGAAATTCATTTCGAACAGCACTTCCGAGAAATTGACCGGCCAATACGTGTTTCTAGATCGAGCGGCATCAATTCACAGCCCCATCTCGCCGCGGACACTGTGATATCAAATATGCCACCCACGGGTTATGTCAGCATTGAAGTAATGGCATTCGGGCTGGGTGATTGGGACACCCAAGAAAACGCAGAAGAGTTCAGGGCTAGAAGCACCCTAGGCCTTGAATGCAGCGGCCGAGTTCTAGCAGTTGGAGCAGGTGTACAAAGTCTTTCAGTGGGTGATCGCGTAGCTTGTCTCGGAGTCGGCACTGCCAGGAGCTACTATCAAGACAGGGAATCTGCATTCCAAAGAATTGAGGACTTCATGGATTTTCAAACGGCAGCGGCCGTTCCTGTGTCTTACACGACTGCATACTTCATCATGCATTATTTGACGCGAGTCAGGCCTGACGAATTCATACTCATTCAGGACGCTGCAAGCTTGCTAGGACAAGCGATAATTGAGATCTGCTGTATTCGTGAAGCCAGGGTTCTAGCCACTGTGAATGATTTGACACAGAAAGACCTTTTGCTGAGCAGATGTGCTATTCCACCCGAAAGGATCTTTATCGAGGACACAAACCATGTTATCAGGAATGTGCTAGAGCTCACCGGCGGTAAAAGAGTTCGAATCCTAATTTCCATGTCGAAGAAAGACCACCAAAAGTATCAAACCCTTCTCGAGTGTGTTGCGCCATTCGGGCACATGGTTTGTATTACAAGTGGTAGGCCTGGAGGCAATCTCTCTTATACCAGTGGCATCTGTGAAAATGAAATTTTCAGCAAGGCCAAGAATATTTCTCTCTCTCTGTTTAACATATTTGATTTTCAAAAGGATAGAGCGGACTTAGCTCGACAGATATGGTCAAAGGTTATCCAACATTTCAAGGACGGAAGATTTCACGGGCCCTCATCGTTATTTATATCCAGTATTTCAGACCTGTCTCTGTCCAATGCTATTCTCGACGAGCCACATGTGGTAGTGAACACTGAAAACAACGAATTGATCCAGGCAAGTAGATTTTTCACTTAAAGCAGCGAATACTAACAATCCCAGATGACCCGCCCGAAGCTTTCCAAAGAAATTTTGCGTTCAGACGCATCTTACCTTCTAGTTGGAGGACTGGGAGGCATTGGACGTGCAATAGCGCTATGGATGGCAGACAACGGTGCAAAGAACCTCATTCTGCTCAATAGAAGCGGGATAGCAAAGGAATCCGCGCATTCCACTCTCCAAGAACTTACCGTGAAAGGCGTGCAAGTCGATATTCATGCTTGTGACATCTCAAATGAGGCGGAAGTCAGACAAATGTTCCTCGATATTTCATGGGTTGCGCCACCGATTCGTGGGATTGTCCTTGGAGCGATGATCTTGAAGGTGTGACCCTTGTATAGATATGCGTGTGATATCTGCTAAATAAGGATCTAGGATATTCATATTGAGAGGATGACAGTGGACGACTATCTTGAGGTACTCCGGCCTCGATACAACGGGACATGGAATCTCCATCGACATGGCCCAACTGACCTGGACTTTTTCCTCATGCTATCTTCAATTAGCGGCATAATTGGGAACGCGACGCAAGCAGCGTACGCCGCCGGATCAGCATTCATGGACTCATTCGCTTTATATCGGAATACACTTGGATTACCAGCTACCTCTCTGGATCTGGGGACCGTGACAGATGTTGGATATCTCGCTGCAAACAAAGAGCTCGCGACCAAGATGGCGAAGCAGGGGTTTCAGGGCATGGATACGAAGACAATTCTGTCGCTTGTTCAGATAGCTATTGAACAGCCATTAAGTGTACGTTCTAACAAGTCTCAAATTATAACTGGACTGGGCGTGTGGATAGAAGGCCAGTCGTTGGGAAATTTTGACGCTCCGCTCTTTGCGCATTTCCGGAGACGATTCCGCTCTGAAGGTGTGGCAGATGGAGAAGCAGATAATACAGCTCAGGTGGTCCGAGATGCGTTGCGAGCGTCGAAGTCGCAGAATGAGGCTATCCCTATTATTTTTGAGTTTTTAAGCGCGAGGATTGCTTCGCAACTGGGGATATCCGTGGAAAGAATTGATCCTGCCAGCCCGTTGTCTGAGTTCGGGGTTGACTCACATGTGGCGGTTGAATTAAGGGATTGGATCAATAAGATGATGGAAAGCACTGTTTCGATTCTGGAGATTTTGGCGAGTGATTCGGTCCTGCAATTGGCTGGTCATATTGCCAGTAGATCTATGCTCATCGAGACTCGCGGTGACATTTGATACTTCGGGGTTGAGCTTGATACCTTCCAGTCCTGGAATGTAATGATTTACAAGGAACGTAGGTACAAGCATTTCAAAACAGATCTTTGTTTGGTAAATAGTCTATTAAACATGATAGTATTAAATTCTTTTTGGAGTTGAGAAGTGGCTCCTGATAGCATCTAGCGATACATGTTGGATATCCGTGGTCTGTCTATTGTTTCCGTTTTCATGTCGAGGCAAATATGTTCAGATAAATGGGAAAGCTATCACTCTGCTTTCTTGGAAGCCTTGGTCCGCAGCTTCATCAGCGCGTAGACCAGAGCATATGAGCTTAAAGCGAAGATAGCAACAATTCCTATGTCGCGCCATCCGTAGTAATAGTCCTTCAGATTGATGGTGTACAGATAATCGGAGCCTTTGGTGTATTGACAGACACGGCAGCTCTCATTAGCTTCGGGGTTGACAAGATTCATCCGAGCACCGATCGTGCTCATGTATTCTTTAAGGTATTCGCCACAAGTGCTGCCACTGGGTGGGTTGAAGATGGCGAACTCGCTCTCCTTGCACTTAACATCGGTCTCCCAGACATCAAAGACAAGCATGCTGCCCATTAGATAGTTGAATGGATTCAAGTAGTAGATCCAGTAGCGCCAGAATGCTTGAATCTGGGCGTATGGCACTAAGACACCACAGAAGGAAACGAGAGTACCGATGATGAGAGGGTTGATCAAAGCAGCAAATGTGGCGTTAGGGGCGTAGGCAGCGACGAATTGACCGATTCCAGTGTACACGAACTCGTAGAGAAGCATGACAAGGAAGGTTGCGCCAGCTTTGCTGGACTCACTGGGGAAACCAACAGTGTAGTACCAGCAAACGAAGTACAGCACAGCACAGATGCACAGATAGGGTAGTTCAGAAACAACTAGTGCAGTGACGAAGGCCACCCAGGAATACATCTTTGACTTCTTCTCACGCTGTTCGTATATGGAACGTCGCTCGATGAAAAGGGGTTGCAACTGGTTAATCACACCAGGCGCAACGAAGATGAAGTTGAAAATGGTGAAGAGACGAAGCTGCATATCACCGACACCATCGCCGATCATCCAGAAAGAGAAACCGTTGAAGAGAGCAGATCCGATGTGCAACGCAAGCTTGTTGTTAACATAGTCTGTATTGCGGAAAAGAGCTGTGCTCATACGAGTAGTCACCAGTTTAGTCTGTTCCCAGAGCGAAGTGGCGAACTCGCGGCCGTCATCGAAAGTACCAGGAGGGTTGGATGCAGCAGTACTGATGATGTTCTCAAGCTCTTTGAAGGATTTGGTATGTTCAGGAGACTCCAACCAGACCTGGTTCCAGTCACGACCTTGGCTGAGCTGACCAGATACAACATCAATCATATGCTCAGCAGGGTTTGTGTTAGGCGGACAGGGGGCACCATAGCGAGAGAAGTAGTTCTTGACAGTATTACCATTTTCACCGATATCTCCGAAGTATACAGTCTTGCCGCCCTTAGCAAGCAAAAGCAAAGTATCAAATTCGGCGAATAGCTGAGCAGAAGGTTGATGAATAGTCACAAGAACAGCTTGGCCCACATCGGCGAGCTTGCGAAGGAATCGAACGGTGTTGTATGCAGATTGACCGTCGAGACCGGAGGTTGGCTCATCAAGGAAAATAAGAATGCTTGGCTTGGACACAAGCTCGACACCAATAGTGACACGCTTGCGTTGCTCGACACTCAAACCGGCACCAACATAACCGACTAAAGTTTCGGCAAGGTCATGTAGTTCAAGAAGGTCGATGATGGTATCAACATACTTCAGCTTCTCCTCGCGAGGAACGTCCCGTGGTTGACGGAGCAGAGCAGAAAACTCAAGAGATTCGCGAACAGTTGCAAATGGTTCTAAAACGTCAAGTTGCTCACAGTAACCAGCAGAGCGCTGGAATGAAATCGGAAGCTCACGGCCATCGACCATGATAGAACCACGAATAGTTCCATCGGTCTTACGTTGAGCAAGAACATCGAGCAGGGTGGTTTTTCCAGCACCGGAAGATCCCATCAAAGCACCCAGCATACCTGGCTTAACCCATCCGTAGACATTGTCTAGCAGGACACGGTCACCAGTGGGGGTCTTAACTGTGTAGCTAAGATCTTTCCAAGTAAAGACGGATGTGTTGCGAACGAGCTGCTGGTCGATTTCCTCCTCAGTCTGTCCACTTTTCTCAACGGGTGCCTTGGTCTTTTCTTCCACCTGAGACTCTTCGTCCTGGGTTGGCTTAAGGGGTCGCTTGTCCAAACGTTCACGGGGAATGACCAGGCAGCTTCCGCTTTCAGCAGGAGATTGCCAGCGGCAAGTAGCGATAACAGTAACACCAACGAACAAAGCCCACCAAGCCCAGTTGATGCCGAAGTTGCGCCAGAGGTGTGCATGGCTGTAAGAAAGCGAGCCGAGATATTGCTCGCCAGTGACAACAGTAGCGCCTACCTGAGCACCACCGACACCAGCACAAGCTGCATATGTAGTGTCTTCGTAGCCGGGACCCATGGGGATAAGGTTGTTCCCAACGCAAGGAATGATCTTCTGTGTAAATTCGTTTGAAAGAAGAGCCTCGAAGCCGTAGGCAAGAGGATCAATCCAGAAGATCCAGCCCAGCCATGGGTGCATCTTGGGCTTCTGAATCATGTAACCAGTGTACATTATGAGAGCCGAAATGAGGAATCCAGAAACCTTGGAGGCACCATCGAAAGTAGTGAACAGCGCTCCGATGGCTCGGAAAAGAGCAGTCATAGCCTTTGAAATCGTGAGCAACATCTCAAGAAGAGAGAATAAATTGGAACCTTACCATAGTAGTAGCAAAAACCAAGATCCAGTATGTAAAGAAGGCCCCAGCAGACATTGTCAAACCGACCATGAAGTACACAACAAGTGCAAACATGCTGATCTGGAAGAGAAGTACGGGGATATCGGCGGTGATTTGAGCAATGCAAAAGGCGGCGGGGTGAAACATGGCAAAGCCCTTATGTTTAATCAAGACAGGGCGGCCGTGGAATGAGTCTGTGACCTCAGACATGGCAAGCAGACTGTGGTAGAGCAGGGAAAAGAAAAGAGCACCGGATTTGACGAACAAGCCCCCCGAGTTGTCAGGGGCGTTGTAGAAGAGCGAACCAGCGATGAGGGCTTGCGCCAAAGTAGCCACTTGCTTGATGATGAAAGTGGCCTTATCGCCCCAGATAATTTGGTATTGACGAGAGATACAGGCTTTGACCTGTTCAGTAAAACTGACAGTCAAGGGACTATTCTTGGGGAGCTGGTTCGAGCTCTCAAATGCGACACCATCCTTGAAATCTTGGGTCCTTTGGAGAGCAACGTCAGAGGTAGGGTAGTCATATTCCTTCTTCATATCGGCATAGATAGAAGACTTTTCATACTCTGACCGCAGAGCCTCTTTAGTGCGAGGGAAGCGATTCTCATATCCTTCGCGAATGCGACGCTCCGTGGGGACAGTCACTCCCGAGAGGAAATCGGCAACGTTAGATCCCTCGCGGCAGATGAATCCGGCTTCTTCCATGAATGGACGGGCCTGCTCGCGAGGCCCGTAGTAGACTTGTTCACCCTCATCGAGAACCAAGACTTTGTCGAAAAGATCGTATATACCATTGCCTGCCTGGTAGAGTGTAACAATAGTGGAAAGACCCAAAGTATCAGTCATCGCACGGATAGCCTTGGTCCATTCCAAGGCGGTACTGGCATCGAGACCACGAGTACTGTTATCCCAGCAAAATACAGATCCACGAGTTGCAAGGCATTCAATAATAGAGACACGCTTGCGCTCACCACCAGATACACCGCGGACATATTCGTTTCCAACCTTGGTATCCTCGGTGTGGGAGATGCCCATTGCTTCCATGAGAAACTTCTTCGAATCGTGGGCGTAGGTTGAGGCGGAATCAACGCCATTGGGAAGCTTGTAAGGGACCTTCAAACGGGTAGCGAAATCCATAGTTTCACCAACAGTGAGGGTCGGGAAGAAAAGCTCCTCTTCGGTGTTCATGACGATCTGTCCGCGGTAATTCCTGGCCTCGTCTGGAGTAAGCGAACCAAAACGCACGTCTCCCTCGACGGACTTGTATCCTCCACGGTGATTAGACAGCATCTTGAGTAAGGTGGTACAACCGGAACCAGGGCGACCCAGGACTAGAAGCATCTCACCGGGTTTGACGCAACCATGGCTGTCTCGGAGGATGGTCCGTAGTGGAGGCTTATTGCCGGACTCTTTGATATGCTTCGGGATGTTGAACTGGGAGAAGAAATTCTCATTGACGGCAGCTTCGGAACTAATGACGTCGACATTAAGATGCTGCCAGGTCACACCCAGTTCCTGGGGCTTGAATCCAGAATCTAGATCCCGTTGATGTTGTTCCTGGACACGCGAGAGGAGACTCCAATCGTTATGAACGCTAGGAACAGGGCTGCCTTTCTGGCTAGTTTTATGGGGGGTGTCTTCGCCGTAAACAGTGACAGCAGCACTGGCAGTTTCATCCTGAATATCATCCACCGACCCAAGATGGGCTGGAGGATGCAGGGAACCCTCCATGTTTGCTATGGTCACGGTATTGTGTGAAGGAGGGAAAAACGTGAAGAAAAACCGACAAATCTATTATTGGGGGGAGATCTTAGGTTCTTTATACAGACGCAAACCGTTTTACACCACAGCCAACCACTCTAGATTTCCGCTCAGTTTCAGAAAGGATAAGCCTAATCTGCTCACTCGCTCTTCCAGTGGGTCAATCCCGTCGGTCAATGCACCAAGCGAAGGTCCGAATCCATTGGGCAAAGTAGTATCCATTCTTCAGGTTTGTCAAGTTCTGCTGAGCCATACGCAAGACAGATCAATTTTCTTCCCTCCGGACATTGCCCCTAATATGGAGCATAGAGTCAGATTCAAGGCCCGTCTCGACAGCTCGCCCCACACGCAATGGGGTCAAAATTTCTGCGAACCACAACGTAGCGGACGAGACTGTGGAGCAAATGCGGCCGATCTTGAAGGCGAAAAGTTCCGCTGACATATCAACAGAGATTCGCGTTTGTATAGGAAACAAAGTGGTGACATGTCCTAGCCACAGATGTAGTTGGTTTGAAACTCGTCATAGAGATCATTTTTCAAGCCAATGGAATGGGTCCCTATCTCCGAGCAAGCAAAATTCATCAAAAAAAACAATTTCAAAAGGACCAACGGAGTCATCGGGTTTTGGGGGAGAAGTCGGAGATTCGCGATGCCAAGCCCGCCGATGCCACGCGGTAAGCCCACAGACCCCGCTGAGTAAGCGGGATCGGCGGAGACCCTGCGAAAGACCGAAACATTCGGACTCTTCTGCTCTAACAACATACATCCACACTACTGTACAGAGTATGTGTATCATACATATCAGCCAGACCTGCTCTTATAAATTCTTGAATTACATGGGCGAAATTTTGCTTACATTAAATCATCTCAATATCTATGACATGCATTCGACAGTCGAATTACTCCATAGTACATAGACACAAGCCTCTTTCTAGCATAGCAGCCCGATTTGACTAATTCTTCTAAAGTGCCCACTTAACTCAATGTAAATCTCCTAGATAGCTTGATCAATCAATCAATGTTCGTCTTTATTTCATATCTTTCGGGTTACAAATACATGCAAGAGTATTCTCTCCTGCAACTAGGTGTCTACCAATCATGGTATTGACTCAACTCTTCGAAATTCCAAAGTCCTCTTTCACATGATTCTCTAGCAACATCCATCAATATCATCTAACTCTCTCTTTCATTTCATTCTCAGTGTTTCGCTGTCATATTCCTTCAACTTACCACTCACGTCTTCCACACCATTACCAACTCCTGCTCGGAAGCAAGGTTGTCTTTCCAAATATATATGCGGTATCAACTGATCCTCCTCAACTCCCGCACGTTGACCCACGTCTTGGATATAAGATCTATGTCCTCAACTTCCAAGCAGTCTACGATCTACGATCAAACTCTGTGATATGTCAATCAGTGCCTCGAACCCCTAATCGAGTAATTTGTACCAGGACATCATCCATCCAAGCCCGTCTTCACAACCGCCAGCCTCGATTCATTTCTCCTCCACTCCTTTGATCCGAACGATAACATCTAGTCCATCGATTCACAATTCTATAATTCCTTGAACACGCGGTCTGTCATTTCTCTGGATCATCTTTCGAAAGAATTTTTGCTGACATTTTGAGCCTAAGAATCATCTTCCTCGCGTTCGGAACTCCCACACGAAGGGATTCCTGAGCCCATCTCACTCAGCCATTATTGCGGGATATCAATATCCTCACCATCACGACACAGGCTAGTCTTCGAAAAGGCTAAGCCCCAGTGACCCACCATTTTTTCTCATTTATTTCATATACGCCCCGACCAACTGACAAGATGTCTGGCCAAGGGATTCCCGCAAATCCATCAATCTCTTCGTCAGCGAACGAGATGAGCAAGTTCTGCCAGAAATGTAAGAGACTTCTCCCGATCAGATACTATCAAAAGAGAGGCGCTGTCCTCAAAACGTGCTTCGAATGCCGTGACAAGTGCCAATATGTGAGATTCTCTAGTCAACCACGAAGTGAAATGCCCTGAGCTAATCAAATTGTGTAAGAAAAAGAGGGCCAGAAGACGAGCATTGGCGGAAATTAATGCACATCTAATCAGCGATCCCGATCTCAATAGAGCTGTGGTTGAAAACAACAATGGCCGGCGACTTACCTCATCCTATGCACCATTGAATACTGCTGTGAGAAGTACCGGTAGTACTTCAGAAGTCATGCACCATATCACGCCCGTGTCAATGCAAGGGGAACCTGACTCACCGAGTGCCATTGTCGAACAAGAGAAACCTCCAATTGAAAGGAAAGATATTATCCTGGAAGCTCTCGCCACAATGAGAAAGGAAATTGACAAGATCAGTTCTTGTGTGGAAGACATGACGTTCGCTGCCCGCTCTCAGAATGACACCGATACAACCGCCCTCACAGACGATACACATACCCCGAAATTGATCAAGTCCGACGCCGATAGTGGGATCGGTGAGATGACACGCGAAGAAAGGTCAGACGTATCAGATCCGAGATTTTTTATCTGTATGCATTGTGAAACACCTCGCAGCGTGGGTTTAAAATATGACGGCATCTGTGTATACTGTTTAGATCAGCAGCAGAGGTTTTGCATAGAGGGAAATCATGAGGCCGGTTTTGATGAATATTTCGATGACTATGGGAACGAAACTGATGCGTGCAACTACTGCCGCGCAGCAATTGAATCGGGGAGCATTCAAAGCATCGAGTAATATCGGCGGGCGGTGTTGATCTTTCTGGCTTTTTTTGAGATGTGATTTGCTCGCTTTTATGGCGACTGGCATATGATACATTTTGCTGCATCTTTCTGCATGTGCGTTTTATCCGATTCGTTCGCAATGACGTTTTCCATGGAAGAGCAGCATCGAGCAGAATATCATTACTGAAGCTATCAAAAAGTTGATCTTGTTATTGTCAGAATACCGATACGGTCATCGCGCATCTGAAAGGGTCGGTAGCCTGGTAGCTACCCGGTTAGGTAGCTTAGTAAATGTTCTGATTGGTGACTTAATCCATATCGGGTTTAGTAGGAGGGTACTAAAAGAGTTCTTGGAAGAGTTCGGCGTAAGAGTGGGACACACCGAAACATTGCAGATCGGAGATAAAAAAGAAGGTGACCGTAAAAAGTACTGTTTAGCGATTCGGACAGTTAGATGCCCCGACTCGGGCCGCTGTTCGCTGATTGGCTCCATAATAAAATTCCACTTTAAACACCCCAAGATCAGATAACAATCTTTATGGGACTAGACTAAATTCGGGTTAAGACATATTCTCTTCTTTACAAACCGGAACTTTGTTACACACCAGTGCATGGTAGGTCACATCGCATAGACAACTTAAGTTCTTGACACTTTGCAGGAGGCTTCACCGAAATTTCCACGAGGCACCTGAGATGCATCTTTTTTTGGTTCTGCAAATCAGCAGAATGTGATGCATAATAAATTCCCCTGAAAACAGCCGAGAGCTTTGAATTCTGGGTCCTCAGAATTCCCACGGCCTTGCCTTATGGAAGAAGCATAAACTAGACATTCCAAAGACTTCAGCTCGTAAAAGAGATCTCACATGGCAGCCTTCAGGAATAATATCCAAAATTAGGAGGACATGCACTATCAAAACGACTCGGGCTAGCCCGAACTGAGAGCGAAGTAAATGCTACACTTCATGGTATAGTATAACCGGAGCAACCATGACCTGAGCGGATCATAGGAATTAAATCTCAGCGTGCGGCATTATAGCAGGTGCTGCTAACTAGCAGGATTAGCTACGAATCCATTCCTCATGGATGACTATTGGGGAGTACTGAAAATCTTTGGGTCACATTTCTCGAATCTGCTGAAAGCATATATACCGCGCGATCTCACCCTTCTTACTAGCCCACTCCAATTCTGATACAGCTTCTTCCAAAGATCTCATATCCCAAGCATCTTCATCCGACATATATGGCTCATCGCAACCGGGAAGCAATGGTAATGTTTGAACAGGCATTGCACTTTGTAACGCGTCAAGCCGATGTGAAAGATCTTGTTGGGCGAGTCGTTGCATCGACGTGCACGCCAGGACGTGTCGGAGATCCGGCTCTAAAGCCCGAGCCTCCTTTTGAATTTTTTGTAGAGAGAGTTCGCAGAGTCGGTATGCGAGTTGGTCGGAGTCTGTGGTGGGATTGGCGGTTGAGAGTGGGTTTGTGGTTGTGGTTATTTGAGCGATGCAAATTGGAGAAGGTGAAGGTTTTCTGCGTGGTTTGACGGTCGGAGAGACATTTCTCACGAGTAGTCTTGTGCAGTGCATGATTGATTCAAGTTTGAAGTGTTGGCACACTGATGGAGTATGTTTTAAGATGCCAATGTGGAGTGTAGATGATTCGGTGGGGAGGGACTGGGGAGGGTGCCAACTCCCATATATAGTCCTTGTCTAGTACTATCAGAGATCGTAATTCTGAATCAGAGATGAAAATATTGTAGATCATGGGGCCATTGAGTCAAAATTTGAGAATCAACCCACCCTCGCTTGAAGACCGGGTGTTTCTCGTCTGGAGGGTATCGCCACTACATCATGCCACCATGCGTCACGCTGCACTCCCCGCACACAACTATTCAGTCATGGGCTTCAATTAAGTCATCAAGAAACAGAAATAAGCCTGAGCGTGACCCGGAGACTCCATATTCAGATTTACCTAGACTTGATCAACTTGAATATTTTGAGTGGTGCATTCTGCTCTCTTTTCTGGGGATTCATCCATGGGTGGTGTGATGAAATTGCCTCTTTCGATTGTCAATGACAAATACTGAAACTCGAAGACTAAAGTTGACAGCCTAGTGTCTCCAGAACATTGAGTGAATGCATTCATTCCTTTTCAATAACTTACTTTCTAGCAGGTCTTATCAATATCTATCCAATGCCGCTTTCTAGGGTTCCCGCGATGATTAGTAGTCACTATCAGCACTTCAAACGACGAACGCCCCCCCCCCCC
>Ga0209673_1000224_pt1 | contig 111867 bp, 117 predicted proteins | sample AraplaCol_mMS_r2_2_FD_184274 | JGI IMG/M metagenome (GOLD analysis project Ga0209673, IMG submission 184274) | Arabidopsis root microbial communities from North Carolina, USA - plate scrape MF_Col_mMS_r2 (SPAdes) (version 3) | ecosystem: Host-associated > Plants > Roots > Endosphere | place...
AAAAAAAAAAAAAAAAAAAAGGGAGGGGGGGATAGAACAAAAGGGAGAAGAGAGAGAGAAAAAAAAAATAACACAACAAAACAAAACACTAGATGCGAGAGTATCCTTACCGTTGGGAGAGCAGTGCGTCCACGAGCGGAAGGTTTCAGACTAGCAGAAGCAGAACGAATACCTCCTAGCGACTGGGCGTTGGCGAAGCCGTTGGGATTCCATGTCTGGGAACCGGACAGATCGTAGGCATAAGAAGAATTGTTTTGGATGGATGGGTTTAACCGCTCGAGGCGAGAGGTATCGTAACGAGCCATCTGATCCTCATACAAGTTGACAGGCATAGGACCGTAAGCATCAAACTGGCGTGAATGCTGTCGATGAAGAGGTTGTTGATGCCGCTGGGAACCAGGGGAACGCGCGGCGGGATCGTGATACATGTCGGGATGCTGATAACTCATCGGGAAAGGATTCCTTGAGGACCCGAAGAATGTGGGTTACCACAACACACGCACGCACACACACAACACAGAGAGAGTGAGAGAGAGAGGGGGGGGGAGAGAGAGGGAGAGAAAGGTAGAGGGGGAGAGAGAGAGAGAAAGAAAAGAGGATCGAGACTCGAACGAGTAGCGAACTACTCGGACATGAGAGAAGTTGGCGAAGGAAGAGGGGAAAATGTCGGAGAAAAAAAGATGGAGAGGGGGAAGAGAGAGAGAAGAGAGGAAAGCAAAAAAGGAAAATCGCTCACGAGGATGCAGTGGCGTTAAGAAAAAGGGAGGGTCCGACTCATAAGTGGAGTCGGGGCAAAAGAAAAAAGAAAAAGGGCAAGATACGAAGATGTCGAAGGACAAACTCGTAGAAAAAGAAAAGAAAAAAAGAGGAAACTTTTCTTTTTATAGGAAAATGGAAGAAGAAGAAAAGAAGCGTGGAGGAGAGAGTGTGGAAGGAGTAGAGCGGGGGAAACGAGGATTTTGAGGATCCACCGGCAGAACAAGTACAGCAGTATAGTATACAGTAGAGTATACAGAGTAGAGTAGATAAATATCAGAGTAAAAATGGAGGACAGATGAGAAGAGAGAGGATAACTATACTATATACTATGTAGAGTATTATAAAATAATAAATGGTAAATAAAAATAAAATAATGAAATAATAAATATTAAGAGTCCCACCCATCGGACTATTCAGTCCCGCTGGACTAGACTACCCCTGAGTAGGGAGAATCTATCTACAGTATTCTGAATAGCCAGCGATTATATTCAGTATATCCAGTGATGGAAATAATATTCAAATAGATTTTATAGTGATAGAAGTATAGTATTGAGAATACTATACAGATATAACAGTGTATAGAGTATTGGTATACTCAACTGTATACACTACTCTAGATCGTATCACCATATACTCACTATAGAGTATTATAGTATCTACGGAGGATACTCGGTAGTTACCAGTATTTGATTATGAATCGGCTAAAAAATGATTCTCTTTTGCTATTAATATAGAGTATACAATATCCGGTATGTATATGGATATACCTAGCAATCTATCTCAATATTCAACTATAAATGTATTCTCCTAATACATACTCAGTATTCAGTCATACCACAGTATAGTAGTACCAAACAAGTATAATTCAATAGTGATCCTTTCAACACTCTCTTCTCTTTCTTTTCATACTTTATTATTTTCTTTTTTTTCCTTTGCTATCTCTTTCATTTCTCATCTACGAACATATGTACAGTCCCACTCACAATGAAACTCCCGATTTTCGCCCCTGGCTCCACGATCCGCGCATCCCCCCGTTTCTAGCGTCTGCACCGAAGCACCTGCGTTGGTCCCAGTTCCAACTAGAATCTCACTAGACTCGACTCGAAACTCTCTCGAAGCCCAGTAGAAGCCGGTGGCAACGTCAGATCCCCTCCTGTCTTGCCCTCAGTGGGGTGCTCATCCTCGAGGGTCTTCTTTTATGGCCCTCCTTCTGTCCCCTCTAGTGCCAATGACTGGCTGTGATCCCCGTTCAACTGCCACCTTCGGCGTATTCTGACTGACGCTAATTTAGTCCCGTGAAGGATGGAGAAGCTAAGAAGATACCGGAGCTGCCTACTTTTCTTCCGTACTCTCTCCCCCTTTTCTGTTGGTCTTGATCTTGTTTTCGCTCCTTCTTTGCTTCTTCGGGACTGTGGCTATGTTTAATACCAAGTGAGTATACAACTAAGACACATCAGGTTTACTTTACCCTACATATGACCATATCTATGATCTTCATGACTCCTGCAAACGCTAAGAAGTACTGTGCAGCTCTACTGACGCCCCTTTTTGACGGTCGATCTCTCCCCAGTACTTAGCATGAGCAAAGCACGGAGTACACGTCGGCCGGACAGAAAAGTGGAGGCACAGTGGGTTGCTTGAACCCAAGACCAAGTCGATGGGCCCCTTGACGCTTCCGAGAACTTGCGACAGGACTAACTAGCTAATAGCCTCATGGTCTAGCGACTAGAGCAAGCCATTGGCGTCTCGGGACGTGGTCCGGAGATGCCGGCCGATGTGATTAATTTTGGATCTGGTCGGAATAGGAGGACATTCTAAACAATGACAAGGAGTAATAGATGCATACAATCATGAGCTTGAATACTACGTGCTGTGACTACTATTGACTACAAGAATACTGTACATACTGCAGTGTACTCCGTACTGTTGTAGGATATGTACAGGCCCACAGGTGATCGATCAGTGGCGAAGGCGAAAAGGGGTGGGTGAAGATGTCACCAGAGTTGGTGGATAAATCCTTTGAAGAGGATGAACTAACTGGAATGGTTTATGATCCGCCTGTAGTTCCGAGTAGAAAGATGCTAATTAACTTACATTCCATCCTCCTCACTAAGTACTAACTACTTGCGTAGTACATATGCGAACTAGTTAGCAGTATTTAGTCTAACCAAGTGTCGTGCATAAGCGCGCCATGCTCCGACCACTGCAAAATGAGGATATTATGAGTCTACATATTCTCGTACAGTCCTTCTACTTCTGTTCTTTGTTATAAACTGTCTGGTTTTTAATTATTAGAGTCAATTCTAGAGTGTAATTGTATATGGTAGTGTGTACATCACTATACTCCGTACCCGTACCTGGTACTATACCATGTATTGTATTGATTTCAGGAACTAAAGTTTCAAATAGAATTCATTCCAAAAAATAACCAATAAACTGGAAGCTGTCAAGTTTCAAATATTCCATTCTACGAATGATCTACCAATGACACCCAAGAGAGTTCTTGGAGAGTCCGCATGCGGCCTGATCGTGGGGTTACACTGGATATACACTACTACAGTACTACAGTTCATCCTATTGTATGAGCATGTTGTAGAGGATGAGAGGATGAGAGGATTGAATTAGGTATACTTACTATATACTAGGACGAACTTCACTGTTATATGTATTATACTCAGTACTATATTTATAATTGTATACTCTACCCTGATGGATAATGAATATAATTGAACATTGAGAAGTTGAAAGAGTTTCGGAGTGCGACGGGCGTGCGTGGCTCCCACGTGGGGCGATCCAAAGAAAAAAGAAGATGAGATTTGATGGAACGAATTGGTGTACAATCATTGGGTTGAAGATGGAGTGGATGAGAGTGGACGCGTCAAGTATCGTCGATCAACTGTGATCTTTTATAACTTTCCCTTCTCCCACTTTCATTTACTGTATGTACATACTACACCTTCATCCGTGATGATGCGGCGGTCTAAGGGGGTGCGAGTTTCCATCGCAATCGCATTTCTACTCCTTTTGGTCCTGTTAAATCGGCATGTCGCTTCCATTGAGCCAAGACAGGCCCCAGTCAAGAATATTCCTCTTCCCGATTTTGTCATTGAAGAGGGCAACGGTCGCATTGAGCTGGTCTCAGGCGACCGACATCCTCGAGCTGTGAAAAATAATGCCCATTCTGCTGTATCTTCGTCGACCCCATCCATCGTCATCGCCCAGTCGCGCATTATTTCGTCGCCAACGTCGCAGGGCTGGTTGGAACCGACCAACCCGGCACCTCCAACTAAGTTTGTGCCTCAACAGATCCCCGTTCGCGTTCCGGGGTTAGACTTTTGGAATGATGATGATGATTATGAAGAATATATGAACGACTATACGATGTCCGAAAATGATGGGTTATTTGGTCAGCGACACAGGAATAAACTGAATCATCCGGACGAGTCATCTCCGCCGAAGCCGACTGTCACGCCAAAATCCGATCGCATTGTAGTTTTAGGGCGCATGTCATATGAAGATTCTTCGTGGTTAGAAGAGGAACTACCTGAGTGAGTTAGCATGAAAGGAAAACACACTGAACAATTGCTGATCGCATCTTTGATTAATGATAGTTGGCAACACGCAGTTTATGTGGTCGACGAACCCGATGCCGATTATACAGTCCAGCAAAATAAAGGCAAAGAGAGCAACGTCTATCTCCAATATATCACCGACCATTATCCCAATTTTCCCGATTACCTAGTATTCCTACATGCTCATCGATGGAGCTACCATGTCGAATTTCCCGAACAAGATAACGCCTTAACAGTTCAACGACTCCAACTCGATTATGTGAAAAGGAACGGATATGCCAATTTGCGCTGTAATTGGGAACCGGGCTGTCCCGCGGAAGTTCAGCCGTTTCGACAGTTAGCGGGTCGAACTACGGAGATTGCATTCGCAGGCGCGTGGATGCGCATCTTCAATAATACCAATGTACCTGAGATTGTTGCTGTGCCGTGTTGTGCTCAGTTTGCGGTCACGCGGGAACAGATCCTGGCAAGACCGCTCAGTCAGTATCTTGCTTTTCATCGCTGGTTGTTGGAGACTGAGCTAGATGATGATACGAGTGGTCGTGTATTCGAGTATTTGTGGCATATTATCTTTGGGCAGGATCCAATCTCGTAAGTTGCTTTTTGACAGCGCTTCTGCTATCTTAGGATTCGGACGAGTTTATGCTGACAGTTACAGTTGTCCCTCGAAGGAGCAGTGCTATATGGATGTGTTTGGTCTGGAATGGGACCCTTCATATGACCTTCCAGATACATCTTGGGTCGATGAATCATTCTGGGACAACTTCGATGGGGATATGTACGACTTTGAGCAGGAAAATACTTATGACAATGATTACATGAACGGGGAGAACCGGGGCATGAATGAGAAAGCCACTGACGATGCAAGCATTGACGATATAAGGGCAAATGACACGAGGACAGATGACGGTCATTGAGCATTGAATGATGTATACATTTTGTACAGATAACTGACTCTGCACCCGGCGTGCGAGAGCTTACCATTAGATACCCGCATATCTCAGTTCAATAGATTGTGTTTCACACTGGAAGCCATCCGCGAGCTTTAACCTCTTCGTATTGAGTGAGAGATTATGAGAAGTATATTGACTTGATTAGGGGAGCGCCTCCAAGTCAATTTCTCCTAGTAATTTAGCGGGTATCATTTTCATTCTTCCTTGTAGTCCAGTTGTCATTTCTATCATCAGCTGTCTATAACAACTTGGATTCTCTGAGGAATAGATTGAAGAAGAGAAAGAAGTGGTGCATCCACGGATGTAGACTCCACAGATGGAACCAGTCTGTGCAGTCTATAGTCTACTAGATTTTGGTTTGCATAAGTATTCTGTTGCAACAGGATATCTCAATTGACACTAATTATAAACACTGAAACAATCAAACAAACTGCATGATTTAAGGAAAGTCGTTGACCCGGTCATGATCGCACATCGCTTCTCGTATCCTCATATACACCTCCAATATCACTCTGGCTAGCTCTCTCGACACTGCAGGTCGAGTCTAGAGCCAGGCCAAGGGCATCAGACCAGCAAGAGCAGCCATACTGATGGCACCAGGGGCATTCATACCAGCAGCTGCGTTGGTTGGAGTAGCGGAGGCAGCATCTTGAGACGCATCGTTGCTGCTGCTGGCATCGGTGCTAGTATCGCTTGTACCTCCAGTGGTGCTGCTACCACCGCTACCAGAGCCAGTGGCACTACTGGTAGATGAAGCACCAGTGGTAGTGGCAGATGCTCCCGAGCCAGCAGTGGTGGTAGTCAAGCCAGTTGCAGTAGCAGCCGCAGCGTTATAAGTGGTAGTGCTGAAATTGCACGAGCGAACAATCTCCAGCGCTTCTAGATGAACATTAACGTGAGGTTCATCTATCAAGTATATAATCAAACATACCATTGTCATCGTCATCGTAATCATCGTCATCGTCGTCAGTGTCATTGTCACGATCGTATTTCTCGATGCATGCTGCGCATAGAGGAACCTGGGTCTTTGCCCGGTCCCAATTGCAGATACACTGCATCTCGGCATAATCATCATCATCATGCTGATGATCACAGCGCTCAGCAGTGCCCACGACAGAGCCACAAGCTGCCCAGCAGCGGCTAGGAACATCATCGTGGTCTATCTTTGATGCCACGGCGACATTTCCGGCGAGTAGAAGGCCACTCAGTGCGAGAAGGTGTTGGGTACGCATGTTGATGATTCGGGAATTGAGATGGTTTTGATGGGATTGAATGTAGTTGATTTGTTTGAAGTAAAGTAATTCTCGACGGATATCACAGCATACTTATAGATTCTTCTCGTCACTGCCCAGCTTGAAGTCTGTTTCTATTAATGAACAACCAAGATTGAACCCTGCCGATCGTTTGCCGATATTTCTTTTCAAAGTACCTGTTAGTACTATATTCTTTACCCGCAGACATTCTCATTTCTTGTCGGCTCCGTCCGAGAAGCGATGTATGAGAAGCCTCAGCCCCCACGGTGTGCAGATGATTGTTGCTACTTACTATAGTCTACTATGCAAGCGAAGCCTATGAGCAGTGCTGCTCTGCTGATCACTAGGGCAAGCCACCAATGTCACAGCTGCAAAAGCAGCTGCCTACTCTTCATTGAAAGGGCCAAGAAACGGGGAGCAGAGATCTTTTTGCTCTCGTGAACATCGAAGTTTGTGCTAGTTACACCTTTCTCTCTCTCGTTCATTTCTTCAACTACAAAATTTATAGGTAGACTTTCGCAGATTTTCACAAATACAATTAGACCATCTCAAATGACTTAGGTCTACCTGTTGAATTCAGAATCTCTTTATTGATTTACTGAGTACAAGGTTGAGTAAATAGTTCAATCATTGTAACTCTCTGCCAAGCTCCAAGAGTGCTAAGCCACGCTGGTGGGGCCGCTCGCTCGCAGCTTTTCCACTCGTTTAGTTCTCCTTGGGTTGTGATGGACCCGAAAGGACGTGGGAAAGACATTAAACATCGGGGATCTGTGATGTCGGGGTCTTCAGTATGATTCAAGTCCGACCTCCACCCAATACAGGCTGGTCGTGTTCTTACTATACCACTAACCGGTAATGGTCTGCGGTAACCCGCACCAATCCGATCCACTTCCGCGGCTTGGTTTATATAAATAGCAGATTGAGCAGGGGAGCTCTAGGCTTCCACATTATTAAGTACGACTATAGGTGCAATAGAGATGGTTAGGGTATAAACAATTGCAGCGGTGGTGAATGCTCAGTGGTTGCTTCAATCAAGGGTTCAGCGAGACGCCAATTGGAAACTAGATCGTCAGAGCCAAGTTGACGATAATATCATCTCATGCAATACTATCATCTCGATCTATACTAAGAAAACTCGGCGTGGTAGCAGATACATACTATCATAAGACTTGATTCTGGCATCAAACGATGCAATTGACGTAGTTAGTGCAAGATCTTAGTAAGAGAATGACCCCGCAACAACCAGGTTTTATTATAGAATTACCTAGTAGTAGACGTGAACATCGCCATATCATCCCAGTTGACTTCTATTATGGCTCGGGCTGCGAGTAAAATGTGGGAAAGCTACTGCCTACGACCCAGCCTCCACTCTTCTCCTTCTCTCATTCCAGTCTTCCTTTACGGCACCGCCTGGAAGAAAGATCGGACAGCCGAGCTGGTCTACACCGCGGTCCAGAACGGCTTTCGTGCGATTGATACAGCTGCTCAGCCACGACATTATCAAGAAGATTTGGTTGGCGATGGCATTCGAAAGGCAATTGCAGATGGCCTTGTTCGTCGAGAGGATATCTATGTATGTATCGTCCGGACTTGAGGGGATAACTATCGCAACTGACATCAACCCCTAGCTACAAACCAAATTTAGTCCGATTGGGGCCCAGGACCCGAACAATATGCCCTATGACCCTAGCTTGTCGGTAACAGAGCAAGTTCATGCCTCGATCAAGTCATCTCTGCACAATCTTCGACCCACGAAAGACACTACCAGTGTGTCTGACTCGTATATCGATACGCTGGTGATTCACTCGCCCCTACGAACGATTGATATGACTCTCGAGGCATGGCAGGCCCTTGAAACTTATGTACCTCATCAGATTCGCAATCTGGGCATTTCAAATTGCTCTTTGCCCATCCTGGCCGAGCTTAATGCATCGTCTGCGACGAAGGTGAAGCCAGCAGTGGTCCAAAATCGATTCTACGAAGACACGGATTTCGATGTTCCTTTGCGGAGATTCTGCCGAGTAAATAATATCATTTATCAGAGCTTCTGGACATTGACTGCTAATCCAAGTCTGGTCCGTTCCAAGCCTGTGCAACAACTAGCCACGCAGGCCAAGATTAGTCCTGCGGCAGCATTATACACACTCGTGATGAGTCTGGGCAACACAACGGTATTGAATGGTACGAAGAATGAAGAGCGTATGAGGGAGGATCTCGCTGCCCCGCAGGAGGTGCAGAAGTTTACACAGGCCAATTCTGCCGCATGGCAAGAATTGATGGCGGGGTTTCGGCAATTGATTGGCGATTCTGCTTGATCTTGGGAATAGTTAGTAGTTAATACTTTGGATGTATTATATCTAACGAGCGGTTTCAAATCTGGTGAGGATGCGGATTTATCTATTGGGCAAAAGACATCCCCTTTCCCCCCAAAACTATCTATCAAAAAGGAAAAAATGACAGTTCAATGCAATTGGAGAACACCACGTCCTCGATGGCATTTAGAGTCGCGATATGATATAAGTACCGGTACTTGTTAAAGCAATGGTATCAATATACTGATTGAAGTACCGGTACTTCCACCGTGCTTTCACATGCTGACTCATCCCCGCTCGATGACCTCAGGTCGCCAAGCGAGCGCAGCGCAAGATTTCGTGCTTCTACGCTCCCTCGATCGTCCTCAGTTGCGGTGTGAATTCACATCCGCCGACACTTTTCTCGGCTCAAATCGTGAGTCACTTACTCAAGCCTTATTACGGCAATTCTTGAATGCCGGTTTCTTTCAGCGTTCGCTGATTGTGGCTCATCGCCAAAAGCCTGCTCGACTCGCTGCAGTCAGCCCCAGGGCCCTTTGAGACTCAACCTTCAATTTTTACGTTCACTCGGATCCATCCTCGCACATCTTCATACTCATTGGACGATTTCCTGCAACGGTGTTGGTGTCATCTACAGAGTCGGCCGGTTTTTCACCCGATTCCCGCTCGCTCTCCACCTCAACTTTTTTTTAACGTGACCCCAAACGCTCGACGCAATATTGAGCAGTTGAGTCGCTGTCCAGAGGTGTCATCTCTATATACGCAATTCCGACAATCATCCTATTCTATTCACTGCGCTTGTCGCACTTCCTCCATCTTGATCGCCTACCCACTCCACTCTTATTCGGCATATACCTACCACCCACCACCGATCGGCATTTTTCAAATCGACAATGAGCTCCCCGGGAATGACTCGAAAGAGGCCAGCCCCTGGAACAGCCCCTGCTGCTCACGCGCAGATGGGCGCCATTCCGAACTACGCCAACCCCGGCTCTCAGCTTTCTAACGACCAGTTCTTGCAATGGGGCCAGAATCCTTCGGCAAATGCGATCAATACATCCTCTCTTAACGATTCGTCGGCGTACACCCAGCAAGCATATCAAGCACCCCAAGACATTTCCGCAGCCACCTCGAACCAACTCACTCGCCGACAGCAGCCAAGCCAGCAGCTAGTGAGTCGAAACCGTGGATATGAGCAAGCACCGACGGTATACCCAGATCACAACGCGACAGTTGGCCCGGGAGAATCAGGCGCTTGGGGGGAATCTTTAGAAGAACTTTATCAACGCGCTCAGGTCGCCAAAAGGGATTCGCAAGCTAAGAGGAAGCAAATACCACCTTTCGTACAGAAGCTCAGCAGGTATGTTCACTAGAAAGAGAACTTCTCTTGCGAAGAAAATATGCTAACCAAGTGCGCGCAGCTTTCTGGACGAGTCGAAAAATACAGAATTAATCCGATGGTCCGATGATGGGAACTCCTTCATTGTCTTGGATGAGGATGAGTTCGCAAGGACCCTGATTCCTGAGCTCTTCAAACATAACAATTATGCATCTTTCGTTCGTCAGCTGAATATGTATGGATTTCACAAGAAAGTTGGACTGTCCGACAACTCGATGCGTGCGAGCGAGCGAAAGAATAAGAGTCCCAGCGAATATGCAAACCCTTACTTCAAGCGCGGTCATCCGGACTTGCTCTGGCTGATATCGAAGCCGAAAAATGCAGCGGGTCACTCAAGTAAGACAAGCAAGGGTGGTACACGCGTGAAGACGGAGGATGCCGATGAGAATGATATGGATGACTTTGCCGAAGAGGGCGGATCTGTATCTCGCGACGAACGTGGACGGCCCAACCAGTTATCCCTTCGCACGGATAGTTCCATGCCCCAAGACCAATTGGCGGGTGTTTACAGAGAGCTTCAAGCGATTCGTCAGCAGCAGTCAATAATTTCGGGAACTATCAGCAGACTGCGAAAGGAGCATGAACAGCTTTACACCCAAGCTGCTAATTTCCAGGAGCAGCATACTCGCCACGAAAACTCAATCAATGCTATTCTGACCTTCCTTGCGACTGTTTACAATCGCAGTCTTCAAGGACAAGATGGGACCCAGAATATTGCCAACTCGTTTGCCGGTGCTATTTCCGGGGACCAAGGGAATATTGTGAATGTAGATGACTTCTCTTTCAATCCTTTAGCGGCCATGGCCAGCCCGACTGGCCAACGAGGAATGAAAAAACAGCCACTACTGCTCAAAGCTCCACCCGCTTCGGATGGACAGAATCGAGCGACTACACTTTCACCCGCATCTACTGCTCAATATGAAACGCGATCCCGGGGCCATACTCGTCAGCCTAGTGCTAACCAGCATGGTCATGTTGAAGAGGTGCTTGATAACAGCCCTCGACAAGATACTAGCATTCTCCCAGGGCACCAAGGCGAGGATAGTCCTTCTCAGAGGGATATCATGTCGGTGATTCAGAACTCCAATGCTCGAAATGGGGTTCCAACGAACTTTTCTGAATTCCCCAATGTGTTATCCTCTCTCGAAAATGCAGGCGGCAATGTTCCTCTCACGCAAAACCAGCGAGACGACATGCTGCGCCTGATGGGTAACGAGATCAACACTGCCAACCCTGTGGGCTCGAATGCCCACAACAACGCTCTTACGACACCTAATCCACCTCCGATGCCGCCGAATTATTCTGGTCGTCTGGCCAGCACTCGGCAAGAAATCGACAACCTTGTCAAAATGCAAGCCGAGCAAGATCGTTCTGTGCAAAACCTGACCAATCTCCTCCAACCATTAAGCCCCAACGGTACTATCCCTGGACTGGGTGATGGAGATGGGAGCGTGCCGCCCCCACCACTGGATCTGGACCAAATATTCAACAATGACTATTTCACGGATATCAACGACACCGAACACGACAAGAATCTCAATTTAGAAGACAACGGGCATGAATCAGGGATGGGCACGAACACTCACGACCAACTGGGCAACAACCAGGCCGATGACGGCGATACCAATGACCTGTTTGATTTCGATCACCTCCCCAATGAAGGCGATCTCTTTGACGGGACTAATCAGGGCCATTCGGGCTACAACTATGGTTTTGACGGTGCTGGCTATGGTGATACCGCGTCTGGACAGAATGCGGATTCAGGTCGTGTCATCGAACAGTTAACGGACAGCGAGGCTACTAGTCCTGCGGCGGCAGATGAACACGCGGGCGATGGAACGAATGATGGAGGCAGTGCTAAGCGGCGCAGGAGGGGTTAGTAATTTCCATCACACTGGATCTAGATACCATCTGGGCCGGGCTGGGGTGAAGAAGATCGGGTTGCATTCGAATCGTGTTGAAAAGGAGGGAATTGAAGGAGAAAAGCGAGTCAGGAGAAATATCCCAGGCGAATCAAGGCGTTTACTATTTGTTTTCTAGGCGGTTGTCTTAGCTATTTGGCGCAACAGGCTGGATTGTAACAATGGATGATGACCATACTATATCCCCTGACGAATTGATTTTAGAATGGGCGAATTGCTCATTATTTCCACTGTGCCAGCTAAATTGCCCACGTAGTCATACACACACTCCGTAAATCTAATGTTCTATGTATATACATGCTATGTAATCCAATAACTCCAATTATAACACTCACGTATCCTCCGGAATTCCGCCCCAGCCAAGACCGACCCGAAATTGCTTTCTTGGCCCCGCGGCTTACTCCGCCTCAACTGCAAGCCGACTCTCCTGAATATTTCAGCCCTGGCAAAAACAACTTGAATCTCTTTGTATGATCTGGAGGATACTACCCGCGGGAATATTGGCTGGGAATATTTGGATGAAACTCGAGCAATCATGGCATCTGCTCCCAAAGATGATAATACAGGGGGTCCAGCAGCGAGCCCCCTTGCGGTCCCTGCACACAAACAAACTGATAACTGTAAGCGGTGTGAACACATTGCATAACGTGGTGGGTACGGGATATAGGGCTGACACACCTCCAAAGATTATGTTGCGATACTCCCACCATTAGCTCGATCGCTATATCGAGCATTATTTACGGCGCCAGAGCCGCTGCAAAAATGTCAGGCTGAGCTCGCTGTGCTGATTGTTGCGCTTGAGACGGTAGAAACTGTCTCGCTGGTATCGGGCTCTAATGATGTCCATACATCTATTGAAAAGGAACTACAGGGCTGCGATGAGGCCCTGTTTGCGTTACGGAAATTCCAACGCCAGCATCCTGGCCGTAGAGAATCTGTACCTGATCAAAGCCAGAGCTTTACCGATGAAGTACTCAAGGAATTGACAGAAATTCAAGTGAAGCTGGCAGCTTATTCGACTGCTCTGAATACGCACAATGCCAATATCATAAGGTATGTTCTATCCTGCTACATATTCATGAATTGAGAGGGCTTTGGTCAACTGACAGTTTAGATCATCGCAAGAACATGTGGAGAGAACGATGAAAGCTTTCGTCGAAGAGCTTCGTGGCGGAAAGCGAGAGAAATCCGTCATTGCCACCAAATCCCTAATGGTGGACGAGAAAGAAGGTTGGAAACAACTACGCAAGGAGCTGCAAGATGCAGGAATCAACTCTGAGTGCTTTACTCAGAATTTCGACATGATCTACGCTTCTCTGAAAGAATCCGAGCTTGTTGAAGACCTGCCCAATCTTGAAGATATTCCCTCAGATGTGATTAGTACTCCTCGAGAAGGATTGTCGGCATATGGATATGACCAGATGAAAGACATGGCTACTAATATGGCATCAGCGTGGATGGATCAAATCTCCGAATACGCCTCGTCTCCACGATGGAATTCGATAAGTAAGCAATCTCGTCAGGCCTTGTCGGGGTTGAAGGTACAGCCTTCGCATGTTAGTCATATGTTTTCAAAGGCATTGGGCCACCGGGTTGACTTGGTTTCATGTGCGGAAGATGGCGACGTCACTTCGGTGCTGAACCAATTGAAACGAGGAGCGAATATTAATGCTGAATCTGAGGGAGAGACTGCCATATCCCGGGCTGCAGCGAATGGACATAAAGAGATTGTCCTTCTCCTTTTCGCCAAGGGCGCGGATCTAGAGGCCATCAATCATCAGGGGGAGACTGCATTCGTACAGGCTGCGAAGAATGGCCATCGGGATATTGTTGAGATTTTGCTCAGTCATGCTGAGTCTGTCGCAACTGGTCGGCAGGGCGAGGATGCTCTGAAGAAGGCGGCTGAAAATGGGCATCAAGAGATCGTGCAATTGCTTCTGGAACATGGGATTAATGGTGATGTTCTTGATCCCGAGGACCAAAATGATAATACTGCTCTTTCTAGGGCTGCTCGGCAGGGTCATGAGAATATTGTCGTCTTGCTGCTGAATCACGGCGTTCGGATTGATGTTGTCAACTACTGGGGCGAGACGGCGTTATATCACGCCGTTGCTTACGGCGACAAGCGAATTGTTCATCATCTGCTCAAGTTTGATGTCGAGGTTGACCCTCGGGCTGAACATCGGGCACGCGAGAATTCGAGACTGTTTGGTTGGCTGAAAGCGGAGCAAAAAGCGAGAGAGAAGGGATTACTCAAATCTCCTACTCTTTCGGATCGTCAGAGCTCGGAACGGGGCTCTTGGGATGCAGCTGGTCAGCATGGGGTCACCGGCGTGGCTAGTCTAGAGCAGAAAGTGAAGATGAATCACAGCGTACATGGACGAACTCCCAGTGGATGGGATACAGCTTGGAATCGACCAGCGAAGGGGATGCGTGGCCCACCTTCATAAACGGATGCCAATGAAGAATTCCGACGAGGATTGAATCTTTGTACCTTTTTTATGTTTCCCCATTTGTTTATAATTACAACCCTACTGGTACTGGTGTTACTAGTAGATAGGAAAGAGAAGGTTACTATACGATCGTGCCAGTGCATCGACCGAAGTACAAACCGTGGCAGATCGAGCACTGTAACATGCGTCTATGCACCACTATCATGAAGCATGCTGCTTAGTCCCCTTGAGTAGGCATGAGCGATACATATCATCAATGGGACAACATCGCTTTCTATGCAACTTGATCAAGACAGTTGTAGTTTTGACTGACATTCAGTCCTGCTGCGCAAGAAGCCAACGGGTTGTAACCAGGACGAGATCTACGATATTTACAGAACATCCCTGCGTGACGATCCAGATAGTTCAAGATTTATACAGTAGATACGATACATCCTTTGTCAATCGAGGTCTATCAAGATATCGCATGGAAGTCATCGCTCTCCTGAGCTGTGTCGCAATCGGCAAATATAGGTCTGAGAGGCGCGTCGGTTTTGTTTTTGTCGCATGGGAAATGTAGTAGAAGATCCATGATAGAATGCTTTCGATGGTATCCAAGGATGCTGGGGTCGTAACTTTCGTGATGTCGCTATGGAAATTCGGTTTCGACGACCAACGCTGATCAGCGACGGTATAAGATGATGAGTAATTGAAGAATCGATACCCCATGATCAGTAGAAATCGGCGGGGAAAGATTCTCTTTCAAGAATATGGCGCATAAAGGGCGAGTGAGAATCAGAATGCAGCCAGCAGCGGAGAAATTACTACTGGCCATCCAGGTGTGAATAATCCAAATGATGATATCGTTCAGTTGTCGCATAGGGGGAAAATGTCAGTTCGGGTAATATGTGGCGCGTAAGGGAAATTTATGATGGTTGCGTTGGTCAAGCAACGGAGAACACCTGCGAGAGGGGAGAGTTTCATCAGCAGACGCATTGAGCCTCGAGCTTACAGGGCTCTAGTCAATGCAAAGATCAAGCTTCCACACCCCCCTTGGTGATGACCGTGACTGGGGCGGAGACTGGCATCTGTATCGGAACTGGCACGGGCAAATGCATTGGACTCCGATCATGTTCTAGCGAGGCCCTAGCATGAAGTCCAAGCTGAAACCGGAGCCGGCGCAAAGTTCGTTCGGAGATGTCGTAGCCGTCTTGTCGTAAAAGTTTCAACATGGCTTTATCGGTCAGCCTATCTTGCACAAAGAGTACCTTTATGCGTGCATGAAGGGTTTCATCTGCTGTTGTTGTTCGGCTTCGTTTCCGGATACCCCACTTGCGAAGGCGGGATTGAATTGTTCGCTCTTTCACTTGAATATTATATCGACTCTCCAAAGTGCGGCTAATAGAGTCGCTACTTATACCGTGTTGAAACAGTGCAATAATCTCGTCCCGGTAGGGTTCGAGGTTGATTTGTTGGCGAGGCATATTGTCGATGAGAATTGAAAAGGGAAATCTGGGGGGGAAGTGGAATTCAGCGAAGACCAAATGACGGCGAGGGGGGGGGGGGGGAAGGCGGTCAAGGTCAAAACTAGGGGCAGCCGAGGCTATTAGGGCTAGCCTCGTACAGTAGGGGAGTTTGAGATAGTTAGTCAATTATCTTATTAACTAGTTACTATGTATATGACGATTTGAAAAATGTAAATATGGAAATTTGGATACTATTATGAGTTCTCGTAAAGCAATATAATTATCGGTTTACCCGGGGTCATTACTCGTTGCAATCCATACAATGGGCTAGCTCCCTGGGAGATATCACTCGACCATACCCAACCAAACTAGTCATAGAGAAAGGGCAAGCACGCTTGGTCACAGTGATACCCATCACGGATTCTTTTTCTTTATCTGAGTCCGATGGAATCTGACTATTTCTTATCATCAGCCAAAGCACCAGCGCTAGCCATCTCGGGACCGCCGCGGCGGCGCTTGGCAATGGTGAATCCACCAACGAGGAAGAAGAGAGCTTCCAGACCCAAGATCACGGCCAAAGTCACCATGGCACCAATGACACCGGCAACGGGACGAGAGATACCGCTCGAGCTATCAGTGCTGCTCGTGCTTGCAGAGGTAGATTCAGTCTTATCGGAAGAGGCACACTTGCCATCGGTGTTGCCGCAAATATCGCACCACTGGCTATCCGAGGTGATGGCGACGTTCTTAGTCTTGCTGACAAAATCAGTCCAGGGGATCAAATCATTGCCTTCGCCAAACATCGAATAAACTCTTGGCTTGGACGAGCTGCTAGCAGTGCCGTTGTGGAAACTGAATCGCACGTTGATATCCTTCTCAGCAGGGAAATCAGTACCGGGAGCATCGGTCACCAACTCAAGCACGAAGGTTGAAGCGTAATCGACCACGCCAGTGAAGTTGACGGAGGCCTTGGGCATGTCCATAATACCGAACCACGAAAAGAAAGTTCCATAAGAGCCGAACTGAACACCCAATTTGAATTTGCCCTTGGAGGCGACAGTCTGGTTCAAAGAGGACAGAATCTCGCCAGCCAGGACCTTGCCGTCAATAGCTCTAACACCAGTAGACTCAGAAGAGTTATAGGCCAGGTTGAATTGTTGGTTGTTGGCCAAGGACTGCAGCTGAATCCATTGAGCATCGGTGACATTGGGCTTGGTCGAGTTGTGGATACGGCCAACATTCAAGTAGTCAAAGATGGTGTAAGCATTCTTGAAGGACATATCCTCCTTGGAAAAGGCTCCACTGAGAACGGGGGAGAGCGACTGGTAGAAGTCCTTAGTAGAGGCCTCCATCTCCAAATACTCCTTGGAGGTATAATAAGAACTGCTGCTGACAGTGGCCTTGGTGCAGCCACTAGAGCCCTGTAACCAGGTGGAGCTCTCACTATCTGCGTTTTGCTCGGTAGCACTGAGAGTGATGATCTGATAACCATCCAGCGGGGCCTCCACAGTCGAGCCATTGGCTAGATGATTGACGGCCTGGGAGGTGGGAGGATAGACACCCTGCAAAAATCCGGTAGCCGAGTTCTGCAGTACGCCATCATCGGGAGCAGAGGCACTAATCTGCTTGGCGACGACCTTAGGGTTGCTAATACCCTCAATGTGAAGGTCCGAGCTGTTGACAATGTACCGGCTGTTATAGTACGAACCAGAATTGAAGACCTCCCGATAGCCGAGAGTAGTCAATTCGGTATTACCGAAAACCTTGGGAGTACGATCACCATGGCGAGAGTAGATATAAGCACCAAGTACTCGCTCTGCGTCCACAACAGGCGCGGCGAGCGAGGCGACAAGCAAGCCGGATTGGAGAGAAGTGCGCATTTTGGAAAATACAGCGAGACACTTAGCGGGGTAACACAGAGAAGAAAAGACAGAAAGAAAAGACGCCCCGATGAGGGTCTAGGTCGATTCTTATGGAATGCAACATCTCTGCAGTCTGCACCATGGCAGACGGTAGAATTGTCCAGCGGATGAGCATTGCATGCTGATCCGCGGAGGTGGTTGGATGATTTTTGGTTGACCCGCGGGTGCCAGAAGTGTTTGAGGGGAAAGACAGCGGAGTCTGCCGATGCTCAGACACGATGACTGGATGGACAATCTCTCTTTGGACCCTAAAAGGACCCTAAGGGCCCCTTAGGGCGACTCTAGAGAACAATTAGGTTAAAACTAGGAGAGATTTGGGACCAACGACTAACCCGACTGGTTATTCCGGAGGCTACTGCAGCCAAGCATTGTAAGTCCGAGGACATGCAATTAGCTAATTAAAACCGCGGAAATGCCGGTGGAGGCAATAAACACAAGCGATAAGAACGAGGGAATCTAAACAAGAGTGGGGGGGGAGAGATGTGGAGGGAAGAGTTCAAAGCACATCCTTGGATGGAAACGAGGTTGAATTAGGGCTGGACAGGCAGGTTTTGCCGTAGTTCAACAAAGCGCGTAGGATCACGCCGATGAGCTCGCCGGTGTTTATTTTCAATGCCGGTCTCGGTATGCATATGCAACCTTTCTTTTAAATATTGTCTTCTATCGGTATTCATTCTATTTTCACACTAATCCGTAAATTCTGGATGAATCAGTGCTTACAGCAAGTGTTGTAGTCAAAGATGGACATGACGATGGTAGTATTCTTTGCCTGGATGAGAACCCCCCAACTCCTGTAAATGCAAGCCTGATTGAATTCATAATCTCTCAGAAATAATACTCAATGATAATTTCATGCTCTTTAAGCCAATCCCACCCCCTTCTCTCCCAGCAACTCACATCCATTTCGTACAACACCTACCAGTCCACCGGTCTGGACCGTCTCCGAACCACCTCCGGATAGCCTCCACTCGATCTCCGCCAACCCTTCTAACCAACTGATGCGTGTCTGTGCCGGCACTTCCAGTTGCTGTAATTGGTCGGCGAGTGCCGAGAGAATATCTGCTAGTGCCAGACCTTTATTGGCTTTGAGGGTGTTGACTGTATTGAGACATGAAGTCACATCGCTGGTCGTGAGAAGGGTGGTCATTATTTCTTGGATGTCAGCTGGGTGAGGGGCCGCAATGCAGTCGTAGATCGTTGCGTTGGTAATCGTCTCAGCTTCAGGGCGTGGGGCATTGGGGGCATCGCGCATTGGCAAGGGAATGCCTATAGAAAGGATTTATTAGACAAGGTGCAAAGGTGAGGGTGAGGGTATGGGGTCGAAGGCTGAAAAGAACGTACTGCTCGCGTGACAAGCCTGCAGGACATTAAGGGCTCGTCGCATATCACCCTTGCTGAGGGTGACTAGACTATCCACGGCATCAGGCTGAATCCGGACATTCTCCTTCTCGATGACCTGGTCGACAAGCACCCGGATATCGGCCTCTTTCAGTGGGCTGAACCGGAATCGAGTACAACGGGACAGCAGGGCTGGGGAAAGCTTATGGGTATAATTGGCGATGACACAAAACCGCGTGTTAGCTGTATAACGCTCCATAATTCGTCGAAGAGCCATTTGTGCGGTAGAGGTCATAGCATCGGCTTCGTCCAGGATGATCAATTTGAAGCCAGCGAGTTTCGAGCCCTCGTCGGCCTTTGGCGCCATGGAGAAAATCTGTTTGGTGCCTGTTCACAGTACCGATCAGTACTCGCTTGCTTATCAATTCTCTTTTGTTTGGAGATAGATCTTACTGGCAAATGTTTTAATTTGTTCTCGGACCACGTCGATACCGCGGTCATCACTAGCGTTCAACTCCAAAACCATTTGCTTCATATTCTTGGTTCCATATATCCGTCGGGCGAGGGCAAGGATAGTCGAGGTTTTTCCAGTTCCTGGTGGGCCATATAGAAGAAGATGGGGTAGTCGCTGCATGATTATTAGTACTTCAAGTACAACGTAGATACGTTTATATCGACGAAGGAATGAAATACATTCGCATCAACAAAGCGGTTGATTGTCGCGAGAATATCCTGATGACCAGAGACATCCTCTAATGAGTTGGGTCGGTACTTTTCAACCCTATCGACATGGTCAGTGAGGTCGTACCACCACAAAATGGAAGATTCACTAGGCATACCAGGGGAGATTATCTTGAGCCTCCACGGGCAGATCAGCTGCCGTACGCTTCTTCCCATTGGCATTATCTGATGAACTGAATTGGATATCCTTCGAAGGAACATCCACGTCCATACCATCCTCAATGTCCGACATTGTGCACGATGTGTGTGTGTGTGTGTGTGTGTATGTGTGAGTGTATCGTGAGGATATCGCGAAAAGTCAAGCTTGACGCGTTCCGCGCGTAAAGAGCCGAGAGAAGTTCGGGGCGGAAAATCATGGGGGGATCCACTGGGCGATGACATCTCCCTTTGACCTCCGCAACTCTCCAATTCCAATTGCTCTTTATCCTATCCACTCACCATCCACCATGCCGGTATGTTTGAGCAATTAGAATTAATCAATTTATTGGAGTCAATGATAAGCTAACCTCTACAAGGCTTATCACTCAATCTTTCTGGAGGATCGGGATGTCCCCGTGATCGGTACGCTGCCCCGCCAAAACAACTGTTGCCTCAATGCGACAGCATCTCTCAGCAACCAGACGACACAAGACTCATTCTAGAGCTAACCAATGTCTGTGGATTAGGGAACTTTCCCATTCTTCCTCTTCGCACTCGCACTCGCGGTCCCGCGTATACTTTGCCCGCACTACCCCCTAACACTGCCGATATCGACGTCGCCCCCGACAGCGAATCCTACGACTGCGTTGACGAGATCCTGTCTTTATTCCGTGCCAATGTGCTTTTCCGTAATTTCGAGATCAATGGTCCCGCCGATAGAATGCTCATCTATGGTACTCTCTTCGTCAGCGAGTGCCTCGGGAAGGTGAAGCCAACAATGACTGCCCGTGATGCCGAAAAGGTAGATTGTCCTTTATCTTCATAACAATCCACCAGTCAATATTAACTTTGCTACTAACTAGGCTCTTATAAACGCCGCCCTTGACAACTTCGCCATCCCCGGTGATGTTTCATTCCCTCTAAACCAGGCCTTTGAGCCTCCACGCGACCGCCAGGATGCGGAGTCCCTTCGACAGTTCGTTCACCCTTTAATCAACCCTGGGTAATTACCAGCGTTTACTTACAACGATCAGATATATTTCGCAGGTGCGACAGGAAATCGCCGTGCGGCTACATGCTAGATTATACCCCGGTGGAGAAGGCCCTTCGAAGGTATGTGAAGACGAAAGCTCCTTTAGCGTTTTACTGCCTCTAGTTCCCTTTGAAAGATAAAGCAGTGTTACTAACTCCGACATAGTTCTGGCTCAGCTTCACAAAGAGAAAGTTCATGGGAAAGAGCTTGTAGATGCAACAGGCAGGATGTATAGTGTTTCATGAAATTCAGCGCATCAATGAATCCATTTTCTGATACTTGGCGTCATCCAATCCGCACAATCCGTAGCTGCCACTTTCGGGTGCAGGGCAGCATTGCTCAGTTCAGCAATCAATAAACCAACTGACCTCGAGTCATTCTAGATGTGGCCTTAAAACTGTGAGATGGAGTATCAAAGATCCGTCACCACTTTATTTTTCAGAAAAGGAATCTTGGGAATCATTATATTCGTACAACTTTTTGAGGTTTGTCCAAGGGTAACTCCATGTATGTATGCTAATTATGATGCCATTTCAACGTCCTGATCAGTGGTGGGAGTCGACGTCGCAGTTGACTCGAGCTTTCTCTTCTTCCGGAACGTGCCAGCAGCTTGAATGTTCTGAGAAGTCGGGATCACACGAACACCGTGGAAGAGATATCCCTCTGCACCACCGCGTGCGGTCATAAGAGGATGTGTTCGACCTGGAAGCACCTGCCAGGCGCGAACGCGCGTTTTATGCAATGTTGGGGGAAGAAGTAGAGATGGATCCAGCTCAAACTCCTCATGTAAAGAAGACAGATCAACAGTTTCCTGTTCAGAAGTCTTCTGTGCTTCTAGATCCCGTTTCTTGTTGATAAATGTGGTTCTCCGTGCAGTCGAGTACATGTCCATCAGCGAAACGAGAGACTCGATTGTAGGAGAATAGATAGCGACAGATGACGAGCCTGAGAGAAGAGGGACCAGGTGTTTTAATACGCTAACAGGCTCCAACAGAGTAGCAGCAATAAGTCCATCGAATCTACCCTGGCGAGCTTCTTCCACCACCGCCTTGACTTTCTCATATCGGTTCCGCTTGAAATGGTATGCGCTGCGCTTGCTGCCCTTCAGAGTAGCCAATTCCTCCGCTGGAAGGGTGACGGGTGGGCTGGAGAGAATTGGGTCGGCTGATGGGTCCAGCATTTGAAGCCAGGTGACGGTCTTGAGATGAGTGTGGAGAGGATGCTTTTCATTTGGCTGGTTGATATCATAACCGAAGTACTTCAAGAGGGAGAGGTTGGGTTGCGAGTATGCGTGGATGAGCGTAATGGTATTTCCAGAGGCTGACATCGGACGAGGCTTATAACGTCTCGGGAAAGAGATGGTTTCTCGAGGCTCGCCACTCTCGTTGTCTTCATTTGCGACAGTAGGATTTTCGGTTGAAAATACGGCTTCTTCCTCTTGATTGTCTTCCTCATCTTCCTCCTCGGGAGGGTACAAGATTCCCATGCGCTCGGCCATCGCAGCCACGATGAGACCACCAGTCTCGTCCACCACATAGTACCGGCCATTGGCCTTGGCTGCGGGCAGCATGTCTGTCGTTGACACCCCACCATGATGCACGTTGCCGAGACAGCCCAATAACCCGATGTGCTCATCTCGCATTTCCATGGTCCTCCCCGCATCTTTCTCGGCCAGCATGAAATTTGCCAAAGTGCTGACATCCAACGGGAGGACGGTAAACCGCTTCAGATACTTCATGCGCTTCCGCAGCGTATATTTGGCCAATGAGAAAGCGGTCTTTTGGTCTAGGGCTGTATGCGACTCCAAGATTTTCGCAATGATTTCCTTGCCAGCCCCACCAGCCTCTTTCTTAAGCTCTTCAATTTCTTGCAAAGTCAATGTCTGGGTAGAAGCATCGTCGACGATCTGGCGGTTGGTGCGCATAGTGCTCTCAGCTCCTTCGGGTTGGTCGTCCATTTCACCATCAGCTTCGGCCTCTTCGATCAAAGTTTCCGCGTGCAATTCGGTGGCAGAAACCACTCGTAATTTGTAGCCATCGCTCTCGGGAGTATCTTGGATTTCGAATGTGTAATAGAAAGGTCTACCAATAACTTGATTGGCAGGGAAATTCCCATACTTCCCCAATTGAACGAGACTGTGTACCGAGAGTGTATAGTTAGAGATCAGTCTTTGCGACGAAGATCTTGATAGGACACTCACGAGTCAGGAACCAGCTTGATAAGTCTGGTTTGGTCAGAAGGCAGCTTGATGGCCACAAACTGATTGGGGTGTATGAAAGTATGCATGGTGTGACGTGAGAGAAAGCCCTAGAGGGCACTGTCTGTCGAATCGAGTCGAGTTGGAATATCTTGAATAATTCCTTCCACAGCGGCTTGTCGCAAAATATTCCGGCGGACTTTAGAGACCAGCTGTGCAGGGAATAACTATACTCCATGTATTTTATCTTACCATACAGTACTAATATCTCCCATAAACTAGCATCATTTAATGTGTGTATCTTGATAATGTAATTACTACCTAATTGCTGCCTGCAGGAGTCCCGTGACTGGCTTGACTGGCGCTGCTCGACTCCCTCGAAGTTCTCCACTCGGCCTTCATTTTAGCCACCGCAAGGCGTTTTCTCCTGCAGGCCATGGCCGATCTACTAAAATTCGCCTGGTTTTGTGTACTCATCCTGGGGGCTGGAGGCGACCTGACCCATTGTGGTTCGTACCCGTGATATACGCATTCTTATATACCGGTGTTGTCTAGCTGTGACAGCTCTCTCTTTCTCTCGCTCTCCACACCAGCTCTCCATAGTATACCCAGCATCAGCCGCAACATCCACACTATACATATTATACAATACATTTCACATACCACAACATCTTCCCACCGTCCTTCATGGTGCTCCGCAAACCTCCTCCTCCACGTCTCGAGAATCTCAATAAGTGGCATGCTCGTTCAGAGTCCATTTCCCCGACCTCCTCCTCCACACACTCTCCGTCATCGCAACGCCGAACCCGCCCACACCGCGTTCCTTCACAGGAGTCTGTGTACTCCCCCGATCTCAATACCTCGCCTGCCTTTGATCTGATGCCTCTCGAACAAGCACAGAGATCCCCTGTGGGCTCTCCAACGAGTCATCCGTCCAATTCATGGAGTGGCAGTTTGGCGGATAATCCAGCCACTCGTGATGGGGCGTATTCAGCGGGGTCCGAGGCGAAAGGACACGGGCTCCCGCCGGCTCTCACTCCGGGCCCACAAGGACCATCAGGGGATTTTGGCTGGCAACCCACTTCCAGAGATCGCAGTAGGACAACTGGGGAGGTTCCAATGCAGCTTCAGTCAAATAATCCGTTCGTGAATTCAAGAACAAGCTCGGGAGATCCGAACCAATGGACGGATCGTCATTCACATGCTACCACCAACAGTGATCCATTAAGTCAAAGTACGTAATTCACAGCCTATACTATGCAGCATACCTTCACCTTTTCCCCCTCTCAGCAATTTCTTGGGACGATCAATTTTTTTTACGGAACGCTCTGTGCTGACTTTTTTTTTCTCTCCCAGCTGAGGGTTACATTCCCATGACAGCGAGATTATCTTTACTTGACTCGGAACAAGAAGCTTCACCGTGGGCAGAACACGACTTGACTCGGTCCGACTATCAACGACCTCTGGCAGATCCTCAGCCCTACGATCCGTCCCCCTGGGCCGACCACAATACCTCCCAAGCCCAACATCCACCGTCTGCCACAAACCCATTCTCGTCAGAACCTTCACCATGGGAATCTCAGCAATCAATCAAAGTATCAGCCCCTCAGGAAATTTACTTGCAAGGCGGACAATCAAATCCATATAACCATGCTCCGGCGGTTGTTGTTCAGCCCTCCGATGATGCGCAGGGTACTTCAGGCCTCCAACCACCCTACAGAAATGACAGGCTGGCATCGGATACAAGTATTCGAACTCCCTCCGCCTTTTCTAGTGCAACATCGGCCACCTCGCATGAATTGATTGATTTGGATCCTCCGAGTAGTACTTTGGCAACGCAGAATGACCCGGGCCGGCCAACATCATCTCTGTACTCTTCCGAAGGTGCTAACAAAGGAGGCGCCAATCTGCAGTCTCCATTACCATCTGCACCAGGCTCAGGCCTACAGTCACCTGCAAGCGATCCACGAAGTCTAGCTCACCGAGTGGCTGCTCAAAAACTCTCACCAGCTGAAGCGGCCAGGCAGCAAGAACAGAGAGCAGAGACTTATACCATTCGCCAAATCAATCGTAGCGACCGCAATGGTAATCTTGTGCAATCCCCTATATTGATCCAGAATAAGAATGGCCCTTGTCCATTACTTGCTTTGATCAACGCCCTAGTGCTGCGAGCGGAACCGAACACACAGCCACCCATCATAAAAGCACTGCGGACTCGCGAACAAATCTCACTTGGCCTGTTGATCGAAGCTCTTTTTGACGAGTTGACTACTTGCCTTGGGCCACACCAAGAGTTTCCGGATATCGAGGCTCTCACTCAGTTTCTCACCATGTTACATACTGGCATGAATGTGAATCCTCGTTTAACATTGGTGAGTATCTCTTCGATTACCAGCAGGATATTCCAAATCGGGCTAATATAGAACTACTAGGAAAACGAAAATTCTCTTGGTACATTTTTTCAGACCCCAGATCTTCAATTATACAGCACGTTTGGGATTCCTCTCATTCACGGATGGGTGGCATCCTGGTCCGATCCCGCTCACAGTGCCATGACCCGGGCCGGTCAATACCACGAAGATATCCAGTTATTGCATTTTCACAAACAAGAACTTGAGGAGCGTGTGATGCAGGGGCAATCTCTTTCGCCAGATGAAGAACAAAAAATGGCAGATATCCAGGCCATCCAGCAATTTGTTGATATTGAAAATGCAACACAACTGAGTCCGTTCGGGTTAACACAGTTATCAACGAGGCTGGCACCCGGCTCCATCTCGATACTCTTCCGCAACGATCATTTTTCTACGCTTTACAAGCACCCTGATTCGCATCAGCTCTACACCTTGGTCACAGATGCGGGCTATGCTAATCACGCAGAAGTTGTTTGGGAATCTCTGGTTGATGTGACTGGCTTTAACGCAGAATTCTTGGCTGGTGACTTCCGTGCTGTTGGGCATGGTCCATCCGGCTCCGGTGGCCCTCCTGACAACACTGGCCCTCGCACGTCAGGCCTTGCGGTAAATGATGAACTGCCCGCGGGTGAGGGGTCTCAGTCTCCATTTTCCTCCCAGGAGCAAAGTGATGCAGATTATGCCTATGCTCTCTCCTTGCAATTTCAAGAGGAGGAGCAGCGTGAGAGACAGGGGACTCAACAAACTCAGCAACAGCAAGGCCAACAAGGGAGTGGCCCCCGTGCGTCGAGCCATGCTCGCCACACATCGGGACCTGCTCGCACTTCGAGCTCTGCTCATACACCAAATGGCTCTTCACAGCGCATATCTTCTCCTCGCATCAGCGGACCCAACAGAACTTCCAGCGTTGCCACCGGACTTCGCCAGCCACACACCGAGCCCGATCCTGAGGATCCAAATGCTCCCCCTCCGCCCTACGAGCAAGCTGCGAGTGGTCCTAGATATTCACCCCCTGAAAGAAGAAATCGACATAGTGATTTTCCTGTTGACGCGAATGGAACTTACTCCCCAAGATATCCCCAGAATCGATATTCAAACCGGCCCACCGCAGATCGATATGGCGCTGACCGGAATCGCAACAAAGACTGCATTGTGATGTGATAAATTGGCTTTCATAACGAACAACTGCATAGGCGTCATGATCCTATATGATTAATGAATATAATGAAGCAACCATGTACATAAATAGATGAGGTTCTATTACTACTTGCCTGTCTGATCGCATTTTGTCTATAAGAAGTACATTCCTATTACGAGCTAGTAGCTCATTACGTTAAAAGTACTCCAATTCAATTCACCCGGTAGCACTAATATGAGTCTATAAGGCGATGATGAGTTACCAGCAAGTAAATCCGAGCTATCTCACCTTCTTCAAATTCAAATCTTCAACTAGTTAACCAGGCCATCTACTCACTCTCAATCCTCCACGGGCATCACGTCCAAACTAACACGGACAGCTATCTCCGTCGCTGCTTGGGGAGCGGGGAACAAGGGAAATGACCTTTTCCATGCCCTAGGTTAGTGCTAAACTAGTGTACCAGTAAGAATTGAATTGGATGTTCCTGAAGAATAGTTTTACTTCCACATGATTTCTGCTCGGCTTTAATTTTCTTCAGGGTGACTGGTGGAAGTTTGTGGAGATTAAGGACGTCCGAGGTCACTCTAGTCGGAGTTTTTGAGCAGACAAGCCAAGCCGTTAGCTTTGGTGGAGATCCCCTGAGCAATTTCAAATGTTGACATGTTTTCCGCAAATAGAACTGCACGATATCGTTCTTTGCAGCCTAGTTTGGCTTCTGGTGGCTCTGAAATGTCAATCCTGCATGTTTACCTCCGTGTTGTTCTTGGGGCACCTGCGTCGGTCAATTCAATAAAGCTCTATATAAAAGACTATATTTGCACAATTTTGCATGGCTTTGATACATCTTACTGTCCCATATCGACAGACTTGCATATCTCCCATCATTCTGTCAATTCGGAATGCAGATTCTCGCTATATGGGCCCTCGTGGCTCTTCTTCCATATGTCCAGGCACAAGTGCCAGCTTATGGACAGTGTGAGTCTACTGATAAACCCCTCAATCCGCGGCGATGGCAGCATAGAAAGCTGACAGCTTTTAGGTGGAGGTAGTGGCTGGTCTGGCAGTACTAGCTGTACAAACGGCTATTATTGTACCTCACAGAATATCTGTAAGTGATTGTAGTAGATCAAAATCGTAATATGCTTAATTGTAGTTTTTTGAAGATTACTCTCAGTGCGTCCCAGGAAGCGTAACGACTACTACCACAAGTGTATCAACCTCCAAAACTTCCACTACATTGACAACAACCAAGTCAACGGCACAGAGCACGAGTCGCTCAACAACTTCAACTGGGGCCATATGTACAGGCACATTCAGTGCCATTTCTGCTTCTGACTATGTCGCAAAGCTTCACCCAGGCTGGAATTTGGGAAATACCCTCGATGCTGTCCCGGATGAGGGTTCTTGGAACAATGCCCCCGTCGTTGCTTCAACTTTCCAGACTGCGAAAGATGCAGGGTTCAAGGGAGTTCGAATTCCAGGTATGTTGTGGTTCCAGAGAGAATTATAAGTAGATTATACTAATCAATGAAAGTTACATGGGCTTATCACTTTACCGGGAGCTCGCCGGACTGGACTGTTGATCCAGAATGGCTGCAACGAGTCTCGGATGTAATCGACATGGCTACTTCGATAGGATTATATACTATCGTGAATGTCCATCACGGTGAGCCACTCCAAGCAGAAAAGCCTTTTGAAGATCCCTCTGCTTATATCATTCAGACTCTTGGATCTGGGCAGATATTACCGCTTCGGGTGCCAACATTACAATGATAGAGGAGAAATTCTCTCGTCTCTGGTATCAAATTGGAACCAAGTTAGCATGCAAGTCTAGTCTGGTTTCGTTTGAGGCGATCAATGAAGCTCCATGCAATGATGCCAGCGACGGAGAAGAGATTAACAAGTTAAATAAGATCTTTCTGCAATCAATCAATGATGCAGGAGGCTTCAACCCAAAACGAGTGGTCAACTTGGTCGGCGGTGGTGAGGACAGCATCAAAACTTCTCAGTGGTTCAAAGCACCCTCGGGGTTTTCCAACCCCTACGCTATTCAGTTTCACTATTATAGTCCATGTAAGTTTATGCCAAGCGGTTCAATTATCTCCCATATCTGTGCTAATACTACGGCATAGACGATTTTATCTTCAGCGCATGGTTTGTTGCTCATATTTCCTCTGGAGAAAGTTTACACTCCTCCATCTAACATCTTCTAGGGGCAAAACCATTTGGGGATCGGATTCTGATAAGTCTGCACTTTCTACCGACTTTCAACTTCTTCGGAACAACTTCAGCGACGTTCCAATCATCCTGGGAGAGTACGATGCTTCTCCTACCAACACGGAGCCTGCTGCTCGGTGGAAGTATGTGAACCAACTTGTTCGCTCGGCATCTAAATTAAACTATGCTCTTGTCTTGTGGGATAATGGTTTAGACCATTTAGATCGTGATTCTAAAACCTGGCGAGACCCAAACTCCATCTCAATGATCACAAAATCGATTTCAGACACTTCAAACAGTTTACCTGACAGTACTGAGGAGACATCTGTGACTACTCAATCCTCATCCGCTTATATTTTTCACCAACATGGCACGACAGTTAAAGATCAGTCATTACCATTTATATTCAATGGAAACACACTTTCCACTATCACCGACTCAAATGGATCGAAACTGACTTCGGGAACGGATTATTCAGTTTCAGGTTCTAATATCATCTTCAAGGCATCCTATTTATCGAAACATTTCTCAGACTCCACTTCGCCAGGCGTAATCACCAGTCTTGCCTTGAAGTTCTCTGGGGGAGACTCCTCTCCAATTGTGCAGCTTGTCGAGTGGAAAACGCCAATTCTCTCTTCCAAGACTGCGGTAGCCTCCGCGGTTTCCGGCTCAGATCTTTCGATTCCTATCACTTGGGGCGGGCTCAAGACAGTTGCGGCCGTCAAGGCCGTTACAAGTAGTGGCCAATATCTGGTTGATGACTTCACCCAATGGTTCGGGCCTCTTCAGGAGGGGAGAGCAGTAAGTCATCTTCTCGTGACATGGAATATCATGGACTAACAATACCTTCAATAGACATATAGCAGTCAATACAACTGGGACTCCTCTAATGTGATCATCACATCCTCTGCTATTAGCTCTGTGATCGCTGCAGGATCTACCACCGTCTTCACTTTTGAATTTTACCCTCGTGATAATGGTGCTGTCAATGCGGTTAACTTCACTTTGACGGTGTGAAGGTGAGCAATAGCTAGGAATCTTAAGCACACTTTGTCAGCTATAGCAGATACTTTGATTGGACTCGCGCTTTTTCAATCAATTATTAGGCAGCAGTTAATCCATTTTAGGATACAATATTAAACAAACATTTCATGATACACCAGAGTAAAAAGAAAGATTTCAAAAAATATCGCCATTCTCAAAACTCCAAGACTGAATCAACTCCCATAATATCCTCCCAGTGCGCCGAAAATTCCCATCATGATATGTCTGTACAAATCATTCATCATTATCACATCATTCTTGTAAGAAATCTATCCGCAAAAGTATCAAAAAGTACAAGAGCTTAATACGGCGTCTTGAGCTCTCGGAGGGGAAGATGAGGATCATATTTATCCCACACAATCTTATTCTTCAAGTCGAGATGTGCCCCTTCATCAGTAATATTGATGATTGAATCTGTTTCCATCACTTCATGCCGACTGAATCCCCACTGATCGCGAGGAATCCAGAGAGTCGGTGGCGGAGATGCAATACATGGCTCAAAGTATGCCGTACGGACCTCTTCCTCCGTATATTGAACCTCCGCTACATTTCGACGCACCTTGCGCCGAAGTGCTGCGTAGTCTTTGTACACATTCGGATGGAACCATTTCCAGAATGCCAAAGCTCGTGAACGACGCTGCTCATTTATTTCGGCAATGGCATCTTCCTTTTCTTGGAGAAGCTCCTCTTCCGCATCGAGTGACCGAGGTAGAAAAGTGTTCAAGGGCGCAAGGGCTTCATTGAGAGACATGTGGGCTAGGGCAGTACCAATTGTGAATAGTACCATGATTACCACCGGTCCAATCGCGCCTTTAATAGCGAAAAGCCCAATCATGCAGACTTCTGCCAGATAAATTCCCGTCAGAAGGTGCTGCAGAGCACGCGGGTAGACTAGACCCTTGGTGTCGATATCGATCTCATACACAAACAAGAAGTTGTAGCGATATGCCTGGTAGACAAGGTATAATCCAATAAAGGCAAAGCCCAAGATCAAAGGTGCAATGCACGAGTATGTCAATGCTGTCGAGATATTAGACAAATTGCTTATCAGCTTCGGATATAAGAGCTACTTACCAATGACTCCCATATTCGTAAAGACAGGAAACACATTACCCCAGCTCAGACTACCTAATTCAGCCCAACGTCTGAAGAGTCGGCGAGGGGAAAACGCGAAGAATGTAGTGACAAATTTGAATACTAAAGCGCTTGCAATTTGCACCAGGGCCATAGAGCTCGTACTCAATCCTTGAAGTAAAAAGTAGGAGATGTAGAAGTTAGTGGCTTTGGGCAAGTTCTGGGCCAAAAGGTCCTTCACCGAAAGAGGATCCTTGATGATTTGCGATGTTGCTGCAGATGCGGCTGATGTTAATGTCGTAACTAAGAAGACCTGCACGACTTGGAAAACAAAGTGTGCACTTTGTGTGAACAACTCGACTCGAGCCGCGGATGGCACCCCGGAGCGCCTAGCGCAAACTAGGGAGCAAAAGTCAGTAATTTTTGTCTTCACTACGGGTATGTTCTGTAGAGGACCGATTTACTTACTTCGACAGATAATCGGTACCAATGACATGAGAGCCACCAGTGCAGCTGATGGCAACAATCCTTCAATTGCTCCCTTTATAAACTCGGGCAAATTTTCGATAAACCCGAGGAATGGGAGTAGTTTGGCCAGGTATGTGACGTTGGAGATAACTCCAACGATAGCAGCTGGAAAGGACCAGAATATGACAAGGGCAGCGAGACCTCCCTGCACTGCAAATTTCCGGACGATACGTTGCCACCAGCTGAGATTGAGAGCCGACCAAACGACTTCATGAGGCGAGATCCCAATGAAGCGAGGACTCATATGAAAGGGTTGATGATGAGACAGCGTTTGTAGAGCAATCTGGGCATCGGATTGGGAATTGAACTCGATGAATATTGCTGAGAGGTGCTTTGCGTCGCCATCTTGATGTTTCTTCTGGAGAATAGATACTGCTTCGGTCATCTTCGCAAGCTCCGCTCGATACCAATGAATCGAATCCACTTTCTGGCCAAAAAACTTCAACCGATGGGTAGGCCTTTGAACTTTATGGGAGCCGGCAGGATTACTTGACTCGCAATCAAGACAAGTATCTGATGCGGATTCCCCATTCTTCTCGGCCTTGATGCGTACTTTGTTTGCTCTTCGAATGAGCTTGGTCTCTGCAGTTTCAAGATTGAAGGCAAGCTTGTCCCTTTCATTCACCATCTTCTCCAATTTATCACAATCGGATGTGACCCAGATCCGACGGATGGAATCACCGAAAATTTGTCGCAATTTCTTCTCGTTTTGGTAGTCTTGCGGAGTCGACATGAAGAGAACCGTGCGTGACGAAATTCGAGAAGCATAGGCTGGAGAGTTGAGATATGCTTGACGTAGGTTTGCATAATAGAGACTTTCGCGGGTTACGACGTAAAACACAAATGCTAATATAGCAGTAGGGTTAATAACTCTGGCGCCATGAGATGCTGTGGGGAAATGACTCACTGAAGTATACTAACGCAACAAAAACGTTTGCATAGTACTTGTTAGGGTCTGCGACGTTACTGAAGCTGAGTATGTCGAGTTGATTATTTCCGTTCCCACCTGTGGCATGGATAGGGAACAGGATGGGCCAGGTAATCAGACATCCAGTGAAGCATGTTGCGCAAAGAACTCGCAAGAAGCGTAGAAACAGATAACCATCAAGTGATGAGTGGTGTAAGACATGGTTATCCTCGATCTTCAAAAATGTGCCCAGCCAGTTGACCCAACCAGAGGGTAGTTCTGGACTTCGACGATGCTCATGAATATCCGGTAGATGCGATCTTGGCGCATACCATCGACGCTGGGTCCTTCGGAATATAAGAAAAATGGCAACCCAAAAGACAGCGTAGACCAAAGCTGGCAGTAAAGTCATCATCAGCGCCGATGCTGATGAGCCACCTCCCCCCGTGAGGCTGCTCACGGCATCCCCCGACGTGGATGAGGCATCGCCTCGAGAGGAACCGACATTAGGGTCATTGTTGGGATCCTAGTGACTAAATATCAGTATAATTCTCAAGTACCGAGGTTCACACTCTTCTTTCTCTTTCTTTCTTTTTTTGTTCAAAGTTTGTGGGATCAGAACTTACGGTGAGATCTGACATGACGGCGATGGAGCTGTGCCTGGTTCCTGACAAGACCAGACGATCCAACACTGACAGAGTTGACTATTATATCAAATCCAATAAACCTTGTGGTGACAAGGCTCTGACCCATAATTCTTTTCATCTCAATTTCTCCGTCAGAAAAAAAAAGCATGGACGGCCCGCACCTCGACAGTTCTGGCGCGTCAAGTATCCACAATTCTTTGGACCTGTCATTTAGAAATGAGATTGGCATCCTTTGGGAATAGTTCGTTGGACGTGCTGATAGGTGCGTCGTATTGCACCAAATCTTCGGAACGCGATAGTTTGTCGATCCGATAGTTTGTGCGCCACAGGTCTGTTAGTGTCCATGGTACGAAGTACTGTACTACAGTATACACATTGTTTGGTCCCGAATTCGCACCTACAGTATCAGTTCCTATTAACCCTGGTTCGATGAGACACGCCAAAGATATCTCGATCTACTCTTGACTTCCTTTAAGTCTAAACAATTGACAATACATCAAGAACGCAAAACTGACAGAGGCAAAGAGCGGAGAACAGCAATCCTGCATGATGGGCGACCCGCAGGAAGAACAAACTATCGGGTGGAGACGTGCTGATCGTGGGACAAGAGGATCGTGACATGGATTATCCACCCCCTGAAATGCATGGAGCATGGAGCTGAGAAAGTGGATGCGTGCTCTCTTTCTTCTTCGTTTTGGGCCAATGGAGATTGGGATTGTGACGCACAGTGGCATGTTCCATCCGCTCACAATGGAGGGAAAACAAAATGCTCTGCAGTGGCAGGTCAAAGATAGGGTTAAGATTGACATTGGGGGTATCCATCCCCATACTGTACTCCGTACATAGTTCTCGATTGGCATTCTTCGATGAGCGGAGGATCAATCCTCTTTGTGCAACACAACGACCTTTAATTCTCCTCGTCTCTAGGCTGAAGGTTGTGTGGGAAGCTTTATTCACAGCGTCATGTCCCCCTCCATCGGCGTGGTTGACTTCTCAACCAAGCTAGACGCAAGGGGTCTAGAAGGCGACGACTGCTGATGATTTGGGGTTGTAGTGCAGACACATTTGCGCATTCTGCACATTATGAGTTTACTGTAGGCAAGTAGGGTGGGAGATATGATGCAAGCTGCATCAAAGACTTGGATTTGTCTCGTACAAGTCAGTGCTGCGAGCGAGGGCTCGTGGTCAACATTACCATACCTTGTTTCTTGGTCCCTCCACGTGGGACGTGTGTAACAAGGATCAAGCCTGAAATGATGATGGGAGAAAATGAAGTGAAGCAGAGAAGAGAGAAGTAGTATGTAAAAGCGAGATTAACAGTAGACTGGACGGTCCCCCTAAGAGTGGGCATCTACTTCTTTGTTTTTGTCTTTGTTCTAATAATCTTACTTTTTTTTACTCTTTTCTCCAGGAAATTATGGGATTGTTAAAATATTCAATCAATTTAGTTAGTTTCAGAGTGTGCCAGTAAGCAGAAGTAGAAGAAAATCGAAGGTAAGATGGTCATCATACCACTATTACAAGTATATAAATAAGGGTTGGGCTAACATCAATTGTAAGCAGCGTCCCCTTCTCCCTTCGCCTTTTTTCTTCCATCGAAGCCCTACATAGTAGAAGTTGCATGCCAATCGGCAATTTTATCTCGGACGCATTCAACCTTCGATCGAACCTGCATGGCACCTTCGAGGCTAGGTGTTCAGTGACAGTGCAATGGAGACATCTTGGTCGTGATGCTCACATCTGCAAACAACTTATCCACCGTATTACCTAGTAGTAGGTACTCGTAGACGGGACTCTATTCCGTTTTTCATAGGAGAGGGTGACACTGCAACTGTTGGAGCACAGGGTGATCAAGGATATCTACATGCATGAACGCCTGGTCATATGCCGCCCACAGCTCAAAGAAACCCTCCATCAATGTCTGCCTAATCTATGCACAGTCCAAAATACATTCCTTTCTGCAATACGCAAAATCCAAATTTCAACTCCGCTACGATGAAAGTCCTGGCAGATATGCATCTGGGATGGCCATTCGACAAAAAATCAATACGCGTCGCCAAGGTCGAATTGTTTATAATAGGCTCACTCTAGTAGCTATCTTCAAATCGGTGTTATCTTTCATGTAAAAAATGGACTACAGAAGTAGAAAATCCTGCTATACTAGTAGGCATGATCCTAATTGTCACCAAAAAAAACTCTGATATAATAACCAAGTGTATAGGCATACTACTAAATAATAGCAGGACTACAAAATTATGCTCAAGCCTGAGTCTCTACGGGCTATATAATTGCTGTCATCTCTGCTGTCATTACTGTTACATGCCTTTAGCGCTAAATGTAAACTAGTTTATTGTTCTAGGGGGCAGACTCGGATTTTGTATGATTGGGATTGTTCGGTTTGAATTTCTATCAGCTCCTGTATTGTTGAGTCCTATCCTATTCGGCAGAATAAGTATATATAGTAGGATAATATAAATATAAAGAACTAAAGGAAGAAAAAAGAAGCAAAAACAAACCGCGAAGTAAACAAAAAATGGCGGAGAGCGGCAGAAAAAGAAATGGCCGCATCAACTTCCAACTTCAACTTGGAACATCCTAAACTCCTTCCCTACTTGCGATCGCAATTTCTATACTCTCCCGCATCCCTAATGGAGGAGACGGTGAAAAGGAGTGGGTTTTCAGGCTCCTTTGAACCCAAACAACCTTTTCCTCCGTTGCTCGACGAGCTCGCATCGCCGGAAGAGGCTCAGGAGAGCTATGCCGAGGATGAAAGTGTCACCTCACCAGGTTACGATGAGGTTGAAGTGGAGGACGATGCCGATTTCCAGTCGCACTACTCTCTTGACCCTCAATCTTTCTCCGATTCCGAATCGGATGATTCGGGCGACGATATTGGACGACACCATCCTTTCCACCAGTCGACCAGCTCGCTTCACGGCCCCAATGCCTTTGCGCCGCCATTCTACAATCGCCCACCGACCCCTTTACCCCCCTCGCCCTCGTTGACATCTCTTCTTCGACCTCCCTTTTCAACGACCACCTCGCGCCCTACTACGCCTGACAGTTCGGATGTTGAGACTCCCAATGACACCGAGGCCGCCGTCGCTAAGTCGGCCCGCCGCGCGACCACAGTTCCGCGCGCCAGCCCGAAAGTCCCTACCTATGAGTATTACGGGTTTGTACTCTACTTGGCTTCCTCGCTCGCATTTTGTATGTAACTCTTGTCGATGCATCCTTACCAAAGGAAACTCCCACCCATTCCCGGTGGCAGATTCATTGGTTTGTTCCTCGCGCTAACCCCGGATTCCGTTCAGTATTCTACCTCCTTTGGTCCTATCTTCCCTCCCCATTTCTTCACCAACTCGGTATTTACTACTATCCAAACCGCTGGTGGTCTTTAGCCATACCCTCTTGGCTGGTAATGTCGATTGTCTATATCTACATCGCGCTCGCTTCATACAACACCGGGTACTTAACACTCCCCATGAACAGTATCGAGAATATCGTGGACGAGGTTGCAAACGTGGCTGTCATTGATGGCAAAGCGCGGCGACGACCGGGTGGCGCTACAAAGATGAAACCCGGCGCGACATCTTATCAGATTATGGGGCCACAGAATCGCAAGGTCAATTGGCGCGAGATTTGGAGCGAGGGAACCGATGCAGTGATGGATATTCCAGTTGGCGGCGTTTGCGAGGTGCTTTACGGTCAGGAGCGAGATGAGGACGGCATACCACCAGTCGGATCACCCGATTCCTTCTCATAATCCGACAGCTAAAGAAATGGTTGGCTTCTTCAGTACATGAAATGATGAAGTTGATCAAGCCGGAGGTTATTATGATTGTTCATCCTTGGAAGGCGGAGAGCCGATAAGAAGGTCACGTGGTGATATGTCAAGGCGGCGAACGAAAGCCACGGACAGTCTCGAGAACAAACCCTTGACTTTCCTTCTTGTCAATCAAGCATAGTATCAATCGACGATCCGTGAATATGCCAGCGGATCGACCCTCGACGCCCCCGCGACAAAGTGCGGCTGGGCCAGGCCAACTTCCTCGTGGTCCCCTCACTCCAGAACAAAAGCGACAAATTGTAGGTGTTTGCATCCAACGTCAGGTATCCCATTCTGCTGGAATCACTTGCTTACCTTGCACTTCCCATACTAGGAAGTCAATAGAATGAAAGCCAAGGCTCTCAGGGAACAGCGGGAGGCCGAGTCGATCAAAGCTTCCACCGCAGCTCCCACTCAAGGAGTCAAGCGTTCGCACAATTCCATGACAGCCGCTGATGCTCCCACCACTTTACGGGATGCGCGCTCCCATACATCTTCGTCAGATCGCCCTCTGGAATCCATAAAGCCTGCGCGAAACTTCACCCGATATGTCGATTACGACTTCAGTAAAATGACGGACACCAAGGGTGGCTTCTTAACACACGAGGATGATCCCTTCAATAAACAACTCCATACTTCGGATGGGAAGGACAACAAGCCGGCCAATATGACGCAGAAAGAATGGGAACGTCATCAACTTCTCCAGTCACTTCGACGGAATCGAGAGGGACCCTTTGAGCCAGGGCTGAGTGTTTTGGACGACAAGAGTCAGCAGAAAACCTGTCGAGAATGTGGGAGTCTAGAAATTGATTGGAAATGGGAGGAAGAGCTTCATTGTCGTATCTGCCATACCTGCAAAGACAAGTTCCCCGAGAAATATAGTCTCCTCACAAAAACAGAAGCGAAGGAGGATTATCTTTTAACGGACCGTAAGTCTTTTCTAGCTCGTTATTTCCTCTTTTATGGGAATATCTGACAATTTACGGCAGCCGAGCTTCGGGACGAAGAACTTCTTCCTCGGTTAGAGAAGCCAAACCCACATAAATCAACATGGAACAACATGATGTTATATCTCCGCTATCAGGTCGAAGAATACGCTTTCTCCTCCAAAAAATGGGGCTCGTCTGAAGCTCTTGATGCCGAATTCGAACGGCGTGAAAACGATAAAAAGAAACGACGTGAAGCCAAATTCAAAACGAAATTGCAGGATTTGAAGAAAAGGACCCGCGTGGAAGCCTATCGGCGAAATCGTCAGGGTGCTTCCGGTGGGGAATTCGGCGATGACCTGGCCAGCAATCGGAAACATGTACACCAATGGGGCCGATCTGTTGAGAATCCGGAGACAGGCATTGGGGTTAAGACATGCGTGGACTGTGGTATGGAGGTAGAGGAGCTGGAATTTTAGTATTGCATATTGTCACGAAGTAACGAATACAACTCAATCATATATCCAATAGTGCAACTAGTGATAGTATCATTCATGGGCTCGCTGCTCTACTGATATTAACATTGGAGTATTTCTTGATAGTCGTTGCATAGAGAATTGATTGATGGTCGGTCATTAGTTAGGTTAGGGTAAGTATACTACCTGCAGTTCTATTTATGCGCATTGGCAGTTTAGAGCAGGTCCTTATTTCGGTAGGTAGTAGTAGATATTGCACCTATATCACAGCCCTGGAGTACTGAGTATACAGGTTGGGCAGCGTGATCCCATCTGCACTGCCGCAATCCATGGGTAGTCAGTATATATACTAGATCCAAGAACCCTGGGGGTTCAAATTAACAGCAATCATACTAGCATACTACCTTTTACACACTTGTGAAACTGAAGAGAAAAATTTTTGAGTGACACTTATGTAATATTCATTCCTGGTATCCTACGCACTAGCTATTAGCGATATATATTCCGCAACATAAGGATCATTTCGAGGGTTTACTTCACAGCTCAAAAAGAACAGACTCATGTATCATAGATTCTCGCCTGCTATCGCAAGTTAACCCCCGATGGTCTAGTTGGATATGGCGTTCGGCTGTAATGGAAACATATAACCGAAAGGTCGCCGGCTCGATTCCGGCTCGGGGGATTGCACTTTCTTTTTTAATTTCTTTTTCTTTTCCATTTTAGAAGACACAATAAGTATTTGTAGGCAAGTTCCAAACTTAGTCATCGCAATTAAACCCTCGATGGTGTAGTTGGATATCACGTTCGGCTGTAATGGATACATATAACCGAAAGGTCACCGGCTCGATTCCGGTTCGAGGGAACTTGCATTTCTTTTTACATTTTTTTGGACTGGCGCAACAAAAGAAAGGTCTTTAACCTCCAGCTTCGTCCGTTATCATTTTGAACCTGTCAATTCTGAATGGCTGAAAATCTCCGTTGTGCATTTCATCAAAAGGCTTATGGGGCTGTCTGCCTCAGGCGCCAACCCGAAGATATGTCACGATAAGGCTTCCCCGCCAGAAAAAAAAAAGAACTAACAAATCTGCGGGATCCGGATTGCCCCTCCATTAAAAAAAAAAAAACCATCGAGATACTGAAAGAGAGGCCTGCCTTGGTTTATTTTTTATTTTTATTTTCTTGAGCTTCACAGCAGCATTGATTGAGATCCTCTCACCTTCATATCTTCTTTCAACTCGTACAATGAGCACCTCCGCACCCACCTCCGCGATGGACTCTGTCCTTGTCGCCTCCGAACCTGTTCCAGAAGGTACCCACGAGGTTCGGGGTGTCGATTTTGATAAATTCCAGGGCCGTGATATTACGGTGGCCGAGTTAGTCGAGAATCTCACCCACACTGGTTTCCAGGGCAGTGCAGTTGCCGAAGCTGCCCGCATCATCAACGAAATGGTACGTTTTGCGATGTGGACAATATGACACAGGAAAATTTCTGGAAGAATTAAGCTCATAGAATTACTTCTTCAGCGGGCATATCGTAACCCCGAGACCGGCGCCAAAACCACTATCTTCCTCGGCTACACGTCCAATTTGATCTCCTCCGGATTACGAGACACTTTGCGATATCTCGTGAAACATAACCACGTATCGGCCATTGTGACCACAGCAGGTGGTGTGGAAGAGGATTTGATCAAGTGTTTGGCTCCAACTTATCTGGGATCATTTACCACGCCTGGTGCCGGACTGCGTGCAAAGGGCCTGAACCGCATTGGTAATCTACTGGTACCGAACAACAACTACTGTGCCTTCGAGGACTGGGTTATTCCGATTTTGGATCGGATGTTGGAGGAGCAAGAGGCTGCCAAAAGGAAGGCTCTTGAGACAGGTGACGAGGAGGACGAGCTCCATTGGACACCGAGCCGGATCACCGAGCGCTTAGGACGGGAGATCAACAACGAAGACTCGGTGCTCTACTGGGCAGCTCGAAATAATATTCCAGTCTTTTGTCCAGCCTTGACAGACGGCTCACTGGGAGATATGCTTTACTTCCACACTTTCAAGTCCTCGCCGCAGCGGTTACGTGTGGATATTGTCGACGACGTACGGCGCATCAACACGATGGCAGTGAGGGCTGCACGTGCCGGTATGATCATCTTGGGCGGCGGCGTGGTCAAGCACCACATTGCGAATGCCTGCCTCATGCGCAACGGAGCTGAGCACGCGGTCTACATCAATACAGCACAGGAATTCGACGGTAGTGATGCAGGTGCCCGACCTGATGAGGCCGTGAGCTGGGGAAAGATCAAGTCTGATGCCAACGCCGTGAAAGTCTACGCAGAGGCCACAGTGGTTTTCCCCCTCATCGTGGCGGCTTCGTTTGCGCGAGCTCAGGCTCCGACAGAAACCTCGTCTTAGACAGTGCAGTTCCGTAAAGGTGATGCAGGGTTCCGGTGTCACACGACGGGAGATTTACCAATCAGGGAGAAGTGGCTTATATCTCTCCTCATGTTCATTCTTTTCCTTTCTATCTCTCTTCTCTTTTTCTCCCTCTCTATGTGGCATCTCTCTTACACAAAGTGTGTGTGAGTGAAATGTGACAACATGTATAATGAGTAATCTCTGATTCCTGGGACTTGATCTGTGGAGCCTCGCCATTTGCAAGGGGGGCAGATCTTTTTGCGAATGCAGTCTTTTTGCCAGACCGACTAGCCATGGAATACCCGACTCAATCCAATTCCATTGGGTGCTCGGCAGGGGAAATTCCATCAACCCTCACTCTGAGTGGCGAACCCGGGGACCGGACCGAGAGTGGCAAGGCACAAAAAATCCTCCCAAGAGGTATCGGATTTTTAAGGTTGGCTGTCGGCGGTGGATCGCGGCTCCACTGCCGATCAGAGAGGGGGCTTCACCGCGAGTTTTCGAAGCCAAAGAGAAAGGTAGAAGAATCACGAAGCAATACATTGTAAATTAGAAATACCGAATACTACCTCTTCAAAGTCAGATGAATGGAGAACAAAAGAAGAAGAAGAAAAAAAAAGGATATCAATCTCGGAGCCCAAAGAGTATCAAAGGGAATCCGGTGACAAAAAGGAAGGAAGTGGAGAGACCACGCGGATCGCTCTTGCCTGAGGCAAAATCTCCACTGCCAATCGCGCCTTCCCCCGGACTTCCCTCACAATTTCGGCTTATCAGCGAGAGTTCCTTTTTTTTTTCTTCCCACCCAATTTTCCATCCTTTCTTCCACAATTTTTCTCTTTCTTTTTTTTTCCTTCCTTCAACCTCCCTTCTCCCTCCCCTCATACACACTCTCTATATTTGTCCATCTCTCTGTTTTCTTGTTGGTTTGCACTTGGCCTAATCGGCCTTATCTCTCGCTGTATACTTCTCGCTTCCCCACAAACTAAACCGCTCTTGTTCTTATTCATCTTTCACTATCATTCTGAAAAGCTCATGAAGTCAACTGGGTGATTCCCAGAAAGAAAGTCATTCCAAAACTCATCAGCATTATCGTTTCCGTCCTTCACCATGGAGGCTTCACGGATAACGAACAACAACCAGGACTCCGAGTCAGGGGCCATTCGGTCTGTGGACTCAACCAATTCGCCTTCAATTACCCCCGAAACCATTGTTCTTTCAATTGAACAGCCTCTTGACGAGTCTACACCGCAAACTTCGGTTTCCTCTATCGACCAAACCGAGACTGCATCCGAATCTGCACCTGAGTCACATCCTCGGGCACCAATGCCACCTCCCCCCACGCAACCCAGTGAAGAGGTCGAACACGCCTATTGGGCAGATATCGAAGAAGATACAACTACGCCAGATGAAGAGGAATTGAAGGAAATTGATGCGGCTGAAGCCGATTACAGTGCCCGTGACTGTACGTTCCGCCGTTATATTCCCAAGTGGCAAATATGAGAGACCGCAGGTGACTAACCCTAGCGAATTATAGATCCTTACTGGGAAAACAATTTCTTCCGGGATTTGGATGATCCTGACTACATTCCCCAGGAAAAGGCCCGCCTTACCTGGAAGATCAAGGGTGTTCGTGGTACACCGGAGGCTCCTAACCGGAGCACGATCATGCGTTCTCCAGCTGCCTACATTGGTGGTTATTGGTGGCGAATTAAGTTTTACCCGCGCGGGAACAATGTCGGCTCTTTGAGCATCTATATCGAATGCTCAGATACAATGCCCGATCCTGATGAAAGCCTCCCAGAGACAGATTTCACCGTCCGTCGAGCTGATTCGAGCAACTCTCTGAACGACAGTATACCTGATGTTGATCTGCACACCCCGGCAACCAATGACTCTCAAACATGGATGCACTCTTATAAGGCACAGTATCCCATTGCGTCTTCCGCCGAGACCACTCGAGAGACTGCCAATTCGTGGCGGGTCCCAGCACAGATCGGCGTCATCGTATACAACCCAGAAGAACCAAGGACAGGCTGGATGCAGTCCTCCTGCCATCAATTCAACCCCCACAACCTTGACTGGGGATGGACATACTTTCATGGTCCTTGGGACCAGATTCATACCCGTCGACGTGGTCAGCATCGCGCTCTCTTGAACAATGATACTCTTTCATTCGACGCGTATATCCGTGTCGTTGATGATCCAACTAGGTCCCTTTGGTGGCACCCTAGTGATTCTGAACCATCCTGGGATAGTCTGGCCCTGACTGGATATCGTCCGCTAGGGGATTCAGTTATCAACCACAGTGCGGAGGTTGCCGGGCTGGCCTCATGGCTGCATATCGCGCCCTTCTGCAAAATTATCCAGAGCGTCAATGTACTTGAGCACCTGAACAATTGTGATATTAAGCCAAAGCCTCTCTGTGATGCACTCCAGAAGCTTTTGTGGCACCTGCGACGTCCAACCAATTCATCCCATTATGTGGATACAGATGGCATCACGTCTGTATTGCGCAACATGCGTGAATTTTCAGGGGATGTTTCGGAATTCTGGGAACGTCTTCGACGAACACTCGAACTGGAACTTGCCGGCACAAAGGCAGGCAAAGAATTTGCCAAGCTTTTTGATAGCCCGTCGTCAACATTGGTGGGCGCAAATAGTGACTCTGTTGTTAACACACTACCAACTGATTACAACTCACGAATTTGTGTCCGCGTTGAAGAATTCAAATCTACGAGTGAAGCCGTCAAGGGTTATCTGAGTGCAAAGACTGGAAGCTGGTCCCTACCGCCAATCCTTCATGTTGAATTTGGCCGTCACACCCTCGACAAGGCTATGCGCTGGCAGCTATTATTCAATAAGATGGAATTGGACGAGGAACTAGACTTGTCTCCATTCGTCACCGAAGAATCGGTGGGAAGCTATGTCCTATACGGTTATGTTGTTCACCGTGGCCGTCGCACGTCGAACAAGTTCTTCAGTATCCTCCGGCCTGCCGGGCCTGGCACTAAGTGGTTGGCTTTCGACGACGGCAGCGACAATCGGGTCGAATGCCTGACTCAGAAGACAGCTATGGGTCCACATCTCGGCATCGACCCATCTCAAACCGTTGATCATAAAAAGGGCCACGACGTGCCGGTTGTTGCCATGTATGTGCGGAGTGATATGGTCTCGGAGATCTTGCCCGGGCCCCAGGGCCCTTGGGAAGTCTCAGAAGACATGAAGAACTACTATGAAACCGGAGTATACCGGCCGACACCCGTTGACAATGAAAAGTTGAAGGCAGATGTGCAGATTGAGGTCTATTCAATGTCAGGTTATGATGATCTAAAGAGTCTATTCGACACGTATGATCTGATGTCGTCTTCCAAGGCGACTAATAATGTCATTTACATGGCCCTGCCCCGTTCATCAAGTATCGCAGAACTGCGCAAGAAGATTGCCATGGCGAAGTCAGCTGATGGCGAATCCATTGGCGCTGAGCGTGTACGTCTCTGGCACATTGGACACACTCGTGCTCAATGTGGCCCAACGCTGGCTTTTGATCTCATCACCGAACTTGACGTTCCACTTGATTCATCTGGCGGTATCATGCGCTTTTGGATGGAAACCATCTCGGAGCAGGACGCCAAATTCTTTGCTATCCCTGATCCACCGTCGGTGGCAGCCAGCGAAGATAAGCTGGAAGACTCCATTACTGAGCGGTCTGTATCAGTAACCCCAGAGCCACCATCATTGGGGGTTGATGGGGACGCTGTTGCTAGTTCGTCAGCGGGTGTCGTGCAAGACATCACTACGAGTCGCATTGAAGAAAATGTCCCCGCCAATGAACCAGCTCTAGCCACTATGGCTCCAGAGTCTGATGCCACACCAGCAGAAAATGTCGAAGACCATATCACCCCTCCAGGTGCGGCCTTCCAGGAAAGACAAGGAATAGAAACCACTGCTGCTGCTACTTCGGAGTCTGAAGTGAAATTGCCTGTCGGGCATACTTACTTCTTTATCCAGACATTCGATGTCGAGAAGCAGGCTCTTCGTACTGTTGGATCTTTCTTCTCCAAGCTTGAAACGAACGTCAAGGCATCTATCCGCAAGCACCTTCAATGGCCTATTCGTCGAGACTTCATGATGTGGAAACGGGTCGATGGGACTACTGTTACCACAATATCACCGGCGGAGAAATTCATGGACGTGGTCGTTCCTCACGGATCTTGTATCATTGTTGGCGACAAACTGAGAAATGACAAACGAACGGAACTTGGTGTTTCCGGTTTGTTCTCTAGTCCTGATCGCCTTGTTCAATATCTGTGGGCAGAGTCTCGAAACCACCCTGTCCAAGGATTTACCGGCACCAAGACGATAGAGGCTACTTTCACCGGCGATTACTATAGTGGTGATTTCCTCAATGGACATTACCACGGCCGGGGTAAGCACTACTCTGGTACTGGTACTGTCTATGAAGGTGACTTTGTCTTTGGAAAACGCCATGGACAAGGCAAGATAGATTATCCGACCGGTGACACGTACGACGGAGATTGGATTGAAGATGTACGCCACGGGCAAGGTACTTACATCGAAAAGAAGACCGGTAACAAATACGTTGGTGGATATAAGGACGGAAAGCGCCACGGCAAGGGCATCAGCTATTGGGAAGTGGCTGACGAGGAGGCAGATCTCTGTCAAATTTGTTACTCGGAAGAGCAAAATGCAGTCTTCTGCGACTGTGGACACGTTTGTTCGTGTGTCACTTGCGCCAAACAAGTGGATCTTTGCCCTATCTGCCGCAAGACAATTAAGAGCGTGATCAAGATCTACAGGACCTAAAATCTGCTCCTCATATTACGGCGTTTGATGAAAGTATATACTCGGAGTTGAAGACAGTGGAGGGTTTTGGCTGTGCTTTCTGTTATTCGTTTTTCTGTCCTTTTCTTTCTCTCTTCAGTCTTTTATCGGGTCTGCAATTCAATTGGGTTGGCCTATGCTGAATCCGAATGCAAGACCTTTGATCGTTCTAAGCGACAGATTATTGGGGATGGCCTTGGCGAGTGTGCACTGGTTTATATTTGGATTGATTACATTTCTCTTCTCTCGTTTGAACATACCTGCATGCCACCTGAATTGGTGGCTATAGAACATTTATAGATGAATACTGATTGACGCTGAATGAATTGACTTCAAATTGAATATTGTAGAATATGATAAACTTAACATAACAAGGTATATGTCCAATGCGCCGTCCACCCACCAAAGAAGATGCTTTTATCGACTTGCCAGAGCTAATAGATACACAAGAGACGCTCCGGGAGTTTAGAATCATTTGGCCGTCTTCTTGGCCGTCTTCTTCTCTTTCTTTCCCTTCTTCTCATCCTTGGTCACAGTCTTCTTCTCGCCTTTGCTCTCATTAGAAGACTTCTTCGCGACTTCGGGCTTAGCGTCCTTTTTCACCTCTTGGGTCTCGGATTCTGTACTCTCGGATTCCTTGGGGGCTTCAGCCTTGTTCTTCTTAGGCTTGTTCAGAACACCCTTGGGGTTAAGACCCTTACGACGTAGACGATTGCGCTCCGCACGGGAAATGCGATCTGCGTCCTCGTTCTCCTCGAAGGGTCCGAAGGATCCACCCTCGTGATCTTGGGCGGAACCGTCCTCATCCACGATAGGAGTCTTGTCGTAAGACTCGTCATCGGTTGACTCAGTCTTGGAGCTGGAACGAGCACGGGGTTGCTTGGAAGAGGTATCGTCAGTGGGCTGAGTGGCAGGGGTGGGTCCGGTCTTCTTCAGCTTGCAAACGTAGAAACCGTCAACGTTCTCACGGTGGGGAAAGTAACGGCGAGTCATGGTCATCTTCGCGTCGAACTTCTTGCCCATATAGCTAGTGAAGCCGGGGCTGCCAAAGTCACCCAGGCCGGTATCAACAATCTTCACGTTGGGACGCTTGCGCAGAATGTACTGCACCACAGCCTCGTTTTCCTCAACAGTGACACTACATGTCGAGTAGACAATATATCCACCGGTCTTGGAAGCGTGGTCTACCGAATCAATGGCAGCAAGAAGCAACTGGCGTTGCATGTGGGGGATGGCAAGGAAATCACGCTCATCCTTTGAGGTCTTTACACCAGCATCCTTGGAAATGACACCGGTACCGGTACAAGGAGCATCAAGAAGAACACGGTCGAAACCACCAATGGCCTTGGGGAAAGCAGTGCGAGCATCCATGTTGGTGACAATGGTGTTCTTGCAGCCAAGACGGTGGATGTTACCAATTAAACCCTTAGCACGGGGCTTGCTAGCATCGTTGGCGATCACGCAGCCAGTGTTGCGCATAAGGGCGGACATGTAAGTAGTCTTACCACCGGGGGCGGCGGCCATATCCAGAACACGCTCGTTGGGCTGGGGTGCCAATGCCATGACGGGAAGGAAAGAGGAAGCAGCTTGCAGAATGTAGTGACCAGCCAAATACTCGGGAGTGGCACCCAGAGGGACGGCAGACTCAAAGACTTGAAGGCCGACCTTAGACCATTTGCCCACGGGCTCGAGGACAACACCACGGTTGATGAGAGCCTGGGCGAGAGATCGACGGTTGGTTCGCAATGTGTTGGTACGAATGACGACAGGACGCGGGGTCTCGTTGGCTTCGAAAAAGGCAAATGCTTCCATAGGAGTGAACAGGTTGAACAACTTCTCAGCCAGGTAGCGAGTGTAGCCGTAGTATGTGCAAATGTCATTCAGAACGAGGTCGACGTAATCGGCACGAGATTTTTCAGGGTTGCCCAGGGTTTTCAAGTCACCGAGGATACGGATGGTATCTGTGATACGTTGACGCAGAAGTTGCAGATCCGGCGCAAGACCAGGCTGGGTCTCATTTCCAAACACATCTGGACGGTCACCAGCGATATTAGTCTGCATAGCTGCCTCTTGCAATTCCTGCTCGGCCTCCTCTTCCTCAGCCTGTCTCTGTGCATCAAGCTTCCGAGACAGACCCTCGATGTTGGCGGCGGTCAGCTTCTCTTCAGCGTCGGAAAGGTCTTCATCGTCAGAGAACATGGTATCGCGGGGGTGATCGTCCTCGTCGGAGTCAATGACTGAATCATCATCTTCGAGCTCGTCATCCTCGTCTTCCAAATCAGATAAACGTTCGACACCTTCATCGCTGTCCAGGGATCCGTCACTGACTCCATCCAGATCTCCGAACTCATCGTCCTCCATCTCCTCGTCTTCAGAGTCCGAATCCATCGGGACAGGCTTCTTCTTTTCCGAGACCTTCTTTTCCACCTTGTTAGATCCATTAGGGATGCCATTGGCCTTCGACTTTTTCGGGGCGGCCTTTTTCGCAGTCGTCTCTTCATCAGCATCAGATCTCCGGCGCTTCTTCGCAGCAACAGCCTTAGGTGTATTGTCTGGCTCGCCGGCCTTGCGCTTCTTCAGCATCGAGATCTTAGATTCATCAAGCGGGGCCGGAGGGCCCTGCTTCTTCATACGACGTCCTTTACCCATAGCGAATGTGTTGTTTGGGTATGCTGGAATTGCGGTTAGTCTCCGCCGACTTTTTTTTCTTAGCTTTTTTTTTTTCTCGGCCAGCGGTGAGAAATGGCATTATTATGTCAGCCTGGGCGGTGTACATGGGACTCTAGTGCCTAATATTTCAGGCTGTCAATATCAAACCTCCACTTTGGACTTTCCCCGACGAAATCACCAGGCTATTTTATTGAGTTGCAGACTACAAATACCAAAACGTGATTGAACCGAGGTGCTCAAAGCTGAATTTCACACTCTTTCATTGAACACTCCCATCATGTCGGAACTCAGCTTTGCTAAATCCTTTCTCTCGACGCTGGATTCACGTCCTATCAAGCTCCGTGCAGACCATGTCTTTGATCCAGAGCAAGTTGGGCTGCGCGTGCCGGTAAGTCTTCTATATGCTCGGCTCTACAATTATATCTCAATTGTATTAAAGCTTATCACTTACCAATGTTACTTTATCAATTTAGTATACTCTCCCCCGCCTCCAAGCCCCGCACCCAGAAATGCCTAAGAAAGTAAAGAAGAGCCAGGCCCCGGGTTCTTCGAAGTCGATCAATATCCGTGTCAAATCTGCCCGTAACCCGGCGCTGGAGTTTACTGTGCCAAATGCTCCCCTTTCAACCACCACAATTCAGGATATCCGGGATGCTGTACGTGGGCGTGTCACTGATGCGCAGGGAAACCCTGTCGCGCTGGATAAGATCAAGGTCCTTTACCATCGCAAGCCTGTCAGTGGAACATCGAAGACAGTGGCCGAAATTCTGGCCGATGAACCGGATGTGCTGGCGGGGGGCAAGGAGGTCGAGTTCGGCGTTATGATCCTCGGAGGCGCCAAGGCTGTCGAAGCTGCTGAATCGCAACCAACACACGAAGAGGCTCGGGATGCATCTCCACCAAAGGCAGCAGTAGGACCGAGCGGTGTCGAGTTATTGAAGACAGACACTTTCTGGAATGATCTTCAAGGCTATCTGCAACAGCGATTAAAGGACGCAGAGGAGGCAGAGAGGTTAAAGACACTGTTCAAGAATGCCTGGGCCTCATCCCAGTGAGAGACGGAAACGAAAACACCTGCATTAATTTTCGATGTACGTTTGATGAGCAATCTTTGAAAAGCCAGACACAATACCCATTTGGCTGCATAGCAAGCATTCGCGCTACACTCGTGTACAGTACTACATTATGAATCAGGCCGTAAGGTATGGATATGGATTTTCAAATGTTATACACATAGATCCGCCCAAAGGTATGACTTGCAAGCCATAGCCCCAATGAAACCAGAAAGGGAATACAGAAAACTTCAAGGCTCCTAATGCCAGGCTGGAAGATATTGTTTCATTCCCAATGGGGAAAGGGAAATCCCCACTGAGTGTCAACAGCCATGCATCAGTAGATCAAAGCAAGGAAGGCTAGTTCAATGAACAAGCCCGAATCGCAAGGACACCGAGTATGCAAAGAAGCGGTAGAGACAAACAGCATATCGCAGAGTGAAACATGATCAGAAATGTACGCCAGGGAATCATTGCGAAGACGGCATATTATCGGCGTCAGGATCAAAAGTACACATGTAGAAGAAGTAGAAATGAACCCTGTAGAACAGAGTACTACCATATGCCAAGGCAGCTGGGTGGGACACCATTGCAAATGCTCGAAAGAAAATGGTCCGGCCAATCGCTCATCCGGTTTATGGGGTCATATCACGCCTAGGAGACCGAGGAAATACACAGCGTGGGTTTAGACAGGTAGATGGGGACGTGACAATAGACAGAAGAAAGAAATGGTTAGAAGAAACAACAATCATACAAGGGCTATCATCTCGTCATCCAGTCATCGGGAAAAGACCTTGACCACACCGTCTCCGCCGCCACTGACGACCAAGCGTCCATCACGGCTCCAGACGACGGCGCAGACACCTTCCCCGCGCATCAAACGATGGCTTGTAAGTTCCTGGGTACAGCTGCGCTTCTCCAGGTTCCAGAATCGAAGACTGGCATCATGGCCTGCAGAGACAAGTTCGCGGCCATCCGGAGACAGAGATAAAGCCGCAATCGCAGCGGGATGGGCCAGCATCGTGTACGTACATTGACCTGTCGACAATACATTAGTTATCTCGTCAGTTGAAAAAACAGATACTCTGAGTACATACCACTGTTGGCATCGAAGAATCGTATGTATCGGTCCTCGTAGCCACTGATAATTACGCCCTCCACGCTACTAGAGCCAGTCGCCCCGTGGACAACCTCCTCTTCGGCCATGGTTCGGTTGGGGTCCAGATTGGCAGATCCATCGAAGCCAATGGTTGTTGCAACCACTGAGTTTACCCCAGTTGATGGTGTCCCATTATATGTTTCAAGGCTAGCCATACCCACAATCTCCTCACCGGTTCGAGTGTCATAGACGAGAATAGATGCATCAGTGTAGGAGACCACAAAGTTGACGCCGGCAAGTGAAAGCGGGCTGATACATGTCGGAGATGGAGCGTCTGTTCGCATTATGTGATGAACCAGTGTGTAGTTGAATGGTGTACTAGTGGCGACACTTGGCTGGGGAGAGGACGGGAAGTTGGACCCAGATGATATCGAATTCGCACGTCGGCTACCACCTTGGCGACGAGATCCTCCCTGGGGAGAGGAGACAAGGGGTGGTGGTGTGACTGCCCAGATGAGAATACGACCATCAGCAGCACCAGAAGCCAGCAGGATGCGATCCTGTCCGCCATAGTGACTGCAGGAATCCCCATATACCGAGCCGGCAGTCCCTGGAAGCACACAGAGGGCCCAAACGGCATCGGTATGTCCATCAAGTGTAGCCTTGGGGTCGACTCGACCGCGCTCCCATACTCGTACACTAGCATCCTGGCCACCGGAGAATACCCACCCATCACCTGAAGCACGACCGCCATTTGAAATGTTTTGAGATGGCGAGCACGCCGCTAATGATGTGACTGCACCAACGTGACCACGGTGGGTAAAATAACTAACGATGTCCAGGTCATTGCTCGAGCTGGGACCTTGGGATCCGAATGTACCGTATGTTGCTGGAATAATCCAACGTTTGATTGTGCCATCGTCACTGCAGGTACAGATTTCGGGTTCTGATGGGCTGCCACCGCCAGTAAATATGACCGAGCGGATAACATCAAGATGCCCACGAAGAGCAAAGCGAACCTTGAAATTGGAATCTTGTTGATTGACCCCAGCAGCGAGATCTCGTGAATCGATAGCACTGTCACTTTTGCGTCGTGAGCCGGAGCTCTTTCGACGGTGGGAAAGAGAGCCACCGCGTGAAGGAGATTTAGAATGAACGAAGTTGGCATTAGGGAAGGCATCGGTGTCCGGACGGTGAGGCGGTATAGGCTCGCTTATTGCTTCCTTTTCATTTGGCTCGTCAAAATTCCAACCATCCATGTCTTCACCTCCTTCATCTGTAGACCTTTGGGGCTGCACGTCTTCCTTTACTACCACTTGTGGGCCTTGCGAGTCAAGAGGCGGTTGCTGGCCAATTGGACGCCCATCCACCAGACCTTGCTCATAAACTTGGTTGCGGTTTTCAGCTGTAGTTACGGGGACCTGTTGCGATTCGATCTGACGTCGCTCTAGTGGTTCACGGGGAATTGATGTGGCTGCAGGCCCAAATTGGTTTGACATCCGAGCGTTCTCTGCATATTGACCGCTCGGCGGCTGGTGGTTTTGAATGGCTGCTTCACGCACCAATCGCTGGTTTGGCTTCTGGAGCTGTTGCTGGATGTATGCCTCCTCTATGTTTTGCTGAGGGAGTTGCTGGTTCCCATAAAGGAGATCGGGATCACCGAGATCTGGAATAGGGTGAGACGTAGGGATAACATGATAGGCAACCTCCTGCGCGCATCTTGACAGGTAGACTCGGGATTTTTCTCGCTCATCTTCTTGTCGGAGATCATTTGGGATGGCATTCTCAGGGTGGTCCAGATTCGCATTTGTGTCTGAGGACGGGGAGGGTCGCTGGGCTGATGTGAGGAAACCGAGAGTTAATCAATCAACTTCACTTGCTCTTCACGAAGGAGAGTGACATACCTTTCAAAAAGCTGATGCTCTCACGCGCGATATCCTTGGGGTCTTGGGCATCATCGAGTTTCTCATTATTGGCGAGCTTCTTCGACCTCTCGCGCTCCTTTCTCAGGGCTCCCTCCATCAGTCTAACATGCTTGCCCAACGATTCATGCAATCGCTTGCTTGTTCGCAGCTCTCCTTCCAGTCGGCCAATGCGAGACTTCATCTCCGCGCGCTCGATCTCCCAGGCGTTGCGATCGCGTTCATGCCGGTGCCATTCCGTTTGAAGGAATCGCATCACACCTGGAGTTTGGTTCGGTTATTCAACCAAGGTCACAAATGGGACGCCGGATTTATGCTTACCTTGGAGCGTGTATTCTGTGCCCTGCGGATGTCCGCCATTCGAACTGTCACCCATTGAACCTGGCATGCCGCCAAGACCAGACATGGCCGGTGATTGCCACGCCATCGGCACAGCCAAAATTATGAGAGCGCGGTGCTGACGAGAGGGTGGTTGAAGTCGTCAAGCGCGAGATTGTCCGATAGCACTGGGAGCTCCTGGTTCTCCTGATCTCCCGTCGAGTCCGCAGCTAGTAAGCAAAGTCCAAAGCCCCAAGGGGCTACAACGAGTGGAGAACCCCGTTCCACGCCGTATCAGCCGGTGAAAGGATAATTAACCGGACGATATCCGGGGACAGAAGGGCAATAATATGTCCTGCAGGGAGATTCGAGGGCGTGCGTTCGTTTGTTATGGGCGAGTTAGGGTGGCTTTTTCGGGGGGGAAGCCCTCGTGATGATTGACCGCCTGCTCTATTGGGTGGTTGGCCGGAGGACACGATGGGGAGATATTGAACAAGGCGAGGGAATCTCAGCAGGAGATGGGTTAGGAATGGGAGGAGGATGGGAGAAGATTGATGTCCGTGTAGCAATTCGATATGGTGGAGTAGATCTAGCGAAGACAATGGCAAAAGTCGCAAGTCAATCGAAGTAACTAAGTTAACTATCAATTGTGGCCTAAATATTCAGGTTTGAGGTCCGTGCAGCCCTATCCCCAGAAATTCGCGAAGGCGGCGAGACCCTCGTGAGGAGGGTGTATTCCTCAAAGGACACACGGTGCTTATTTCTTCATGGTGTAAAAAGTAAAAATAAAAAAGGTCGAAAATAAAAAAGACGAAAAAAGAATGCAAGGTTCCCCCGAGCCGGAATCGAGCCGGCGACCTTTCGGTTATATGTTTCCATTACAGCCGAACGCCATATCCAACTAGACCATCGGGGGTTTATTTGCGAAAAATGTAGCTTTATAACGCATTATGAGGGTAAAATTACAACTAAAGTCTTAATACAGATGATCTAATTTCCATAATTTGAGTCATTACAAAGGCTACACAATATGATATCACTACACTACTCTTTCAGATATATAGCCGTGGAATGCTCATCTAATTTCCATGACACCAACAATTTCCAGGTTTTGTCTAAGATTATTATGGTATTACATGCCACTACTAATAGTCGTACTTCAGGTTCTCACGGCTGTCGATCACAGCGGGAATATATAACTCCTTGTCAATTACATCGGGTGCACTACTTACGCTCTTATTCACTCACAAATATACCCGCACATAGTAGAACAACACAGAACACGAGCCGATTGAAGCCAACCACGCTCGTCAATACCACTCCCACTACTACCACTAGTCGTGCTCCCAGTAGTTACTATCCAGTAGCCCCGATCTTCCGACAGCCCAAGATCTGTCGCATATCAAGCGTATACTCCCACTGCAGCGAATATATAATATATACTGTTTGTAATTGTGCTACCAAGATTGAAATACTCGGTAATAATATCCTATATTTTAGCCAAGCTGAGATGGGACCCAGGACTTGAGATATAAATCATGGACCGAAATCTTTCTCATGGATTGCCGGGAGGGAACGCGCGCCACCACCGGATACGAATAAATAACAACCAATGACAATAAAAAACCGACACCGAGTCCGCTTGTTCCATAAGGACGCATTGCACAGCAGCAATGGCTGAGGCAAAAAGTAAAGGATGAACAGACCCTATTAGTTTAGACGTACCTATTGCCCGGCGTATGTTCTTTCGATCATCTTTCGTAAGACTGTCTCTGCTCCATCTGGGGAAATAAGCCGAAGACAAATGCCGAGGTCCATACTAAATAGAGCTGGCCGTGATTTTACTTTGAAGAGACTGGAATATGCAATAGTAGTCCAGCGTAAGCCCTGTCGCCCTGCGACGCAAAGACTCCCATGTTCTCGAATCGGAGCTGAAATGTACTGCATCGATCAAAAACCATGGATACCGAAGATTGTGTGTACTCTATGGAGCATCAGATATTGTTTGGTTGATATAGATCGATTGACTCAACCTTTTGAGCGTCGGTTGGTTAGGGTAATTGGTTACATCCAACTATGTGAACCATAGAGATGGAAAAGGTAAAAAATGTATCTAAATAAACAAATTTGAGATTATATTGCCAAAATATTTTCGACAAATCGCAAGTTAACCCCCGATGGTCTAGTTGGATATGGCGTTCGGCTGTAATGGAAACATATAACCGAAAGGTCGCCGGCTCGATTCCGGCTCGGGGGATTGCACTTTCTTTTTTTCGTCCGTTCCTTTTTTTTTCTTTTTTTTTTTCTCCCCCCCTTTCATTTTATCCTTTCCCAACTTCCACCCTGGAGTCTGTACGGTAGTGGATAGAAGGGAGCTTCAATGGAAAGGGTGACAATTCTTTCTCCGCAGTGCCTGGTCTCCCCTTTCTTTTATCAAACTCATGATATGTCCCAATCGAGCTACCCCTGGCCGCCATAATGCAAAGTACGGGTAGCTGCTAGATTCCTGCGAGATATCGGAGAAATCCAGATGCATGAAGTCTGAACCACTAGCCGATGTAGTGTACTGTTTGATGTAGTACTATAGACTCTTATATTTATACATCCTCGTGGTTGGCGACATCTACATACATATATATGTAGCACACCAAATGCATAGTTAACTAAGTTATTAGTGGCTAGTCAGCATAGTCCATGCTCCAGACCGCGCACGGCCCCGTGACATTTTTTGCCTGAGGCCACCTTGAAACACTTCAACATCGGCAGATTCTCTTCCTCTTCACCTTTGCTCTTCCCGTACCCTCACGTGTGTATATACATGCACAGATTTACGCAAACCCTTTAAATTGATCTACCCTATACACCACTGTCATTCGATCCGTGATTGTACTACTTTATTCTCTCCTGCCAACCTCCTTTCTGCACTGACACGCTCCCCCGGGCTGTGGCCCGTGCGAACCATCACGTGCAGCTGTCCTTGTTCGTTCCAGATGGATTCCTCTGCGGTTAATATCAAACCTTTTCCGTTCTTTCACTAACTGCTGGTTCCAGGTCATCTCGTAGCATGACCTGGTAATGGCATCTCGATTTCCTCCGTCATCCGGGTTTAACTCCCGTGATCGCTCCCCTCAAAGATTTGGCGATCGTCGTCCACCAGGCCCCCGGGGCCTTGACGATGGTAATTCTTCATTTGGAAGAGAACCCCCGCGCGGTCCCCGTGCATTAGTTGATTCCCCTCGAGGAGGTCCATATGGTGGTGGCCGGGGCCGGGGCTATGGGCGAGGCGACTTTCGAGACCGGGATCGCGACCTTCGAGATCGAGACCGAGACCGTGACTTTCGAGATAATCGCGATGGCCCTCCATTCCGTCGAGATATGGACCGCGACTGGAATCGCCGGGACCGGGATTTTGACCCTAGAGATAATCGGGGTGGCTTTGGCCGTGGTCGCTCTCGATCACCCACTCGCGACTTTCGCGATATCAGAGAACCACCCGGCCGAGATTTCGATTTAGTGCGCATGCGACGTAATTCTCGTGACAGTCTTCTATCGGCATCATCTGGAGGTCCAGATGGACCGCCACCAAGTATCAGTCATCGCGGTGGGGGTTCGATGCGTGGCCGTGGACGCGGCGACTGGGAAGGTGGCCGAGGTAGAGGTCGCCCTCTTCTCCACGATGATCGTGAATTGTTCCGACGACGGAGCCGTTCCCGCGATACATGGCGAGATCGTGGACGAGATCGGATTTCTGACCGGATACCCGACCGAATGCCTGATAGAATACCCGATAGGATACCTGACAGGATACCCGACAGGATACCCGACAGGATATCTGATAGGATACCCGATCGATTGCCTGATAGACTTCCTGATCGTGAGCGAGATCGAGATGGAGACCGGGACCGCCCCCCTGTTGTTGTTGATCGCCCAATGGATCGAGACCGCGAACGAGAAATCCGGGATCGGGACCGCGAACGTGATATTGACCGACGAGAGCGATTCGATCGACGAGGCGACTGGGACAGTCGACGCCCCGATCGCGATGATCGAGACCGACCACTGGAACCCTGGAAAAGAACAGATCGTCCTCCGAGTCGCACAGACAATCGTGGCTCTGTTGGACCAACATCATCACTTCCTCAATCCATACCCCCTCCACCACCCGCTGCTGGTCCAGACCGTCCGTCCGATCAATCACCATTGGACCAAAACCGCAAAGGATCTATATTACCCGGCCCACCAGCCACTGACACTCGACGCGACAGCGAGCGCTCCGAAACAATATCTCGTCCGGAACCCCCCAAAGAGTCCACTTCTGTTCCTCAACACTCGCCTCCCCCGTCAGCCCCTCAAGTCCCTGCATTTGGATTCGTATCTGCTCCCATTCCAGCTGTCCCGACACCCAAAGGACCTCCCGAAGGACGCACTGGAAGCGATGCCTCGATACAGGCAGAGAAAGATCGCACAGATGCGCCCCCGGTGCAACCGCCAACTGGCCCGAAGGCAGATCGAAGAGAGTCGGCTCATCAAATAGACTCGGCCCGTCCTCATGAAGAGCCCATTCGAAATGCCCGAGCGTCTACGCACGTATCTGACCGATCACCACCGACTGCCCCTGCTGCAATGGCTAAACGAGACTCGATTTCTGGACCAACTGATCCTATAGGTCCGGGCAAATCCAGCTCTATTACCTCTTCACCGACCCTGTCACGACTAACCCAGCCAGCCCCTCTGACTTCGTCGAAAGAGCCATCGATCTCCCCACGGATGTCGACCTCCAATATCCCCACAGCCCCACGAGCATACCATCAGCGACAAGCTCCCTCGCCACGGGGACTGAACAAAGGCAACAAACCATGGGTTCGGCGTAGCTTCAGTCGGGGGCCGTCCGTCCCACTTGCGCCGCCGAAGAAGGAGAGCGAGGAGCGTGAGACTGTCCCCCCAGGTGAAGACGACAAACCACACCAAGAAGAACGTACTGCATCACCGGAGCCCGTGAACCAGAAAGGAAGTGATAAAGCTGTTACTGAGCCGGTGAAACTTACTTCCCCCATATCGCCTTCTATGAGATTGCCAATCCGAAGCAGCCCCCCGCCTGTGCCGACTGTCGAAGAAGGACTCGCGAGCGAGCCAGAGAAGCCAGAGAAAGAAAATGCTGCTCCTATCCCTGACTTTCAATCGACTGATGAGGAGGAAGAGAATGCAGTCTTTGACCAGGAATACCTAGAGGAACGGAAGAGGATCTTCGAAAAGGACATGCAGGCTCTTCGAGCGGAACTGCCCCCTTCGCCATTGGAAGACCCAACAATTATCTCTCTTCTGCTTCGAATCCAGCTTCTTGGCAAGATTGCACAGGAAGAAATACCGGAACAGCCATCTGAACCTCTTCCTTCAGTCGAAGATGAAGAACCCACAGCAAAATCGCCAGTACATGTCAACGAGCGAGCCGTTTCATTTGCTCCAATGAAAGAGCCTGAACCAGTCCCTCAAACATTTGTCCCCTCTGTCGTATCGCGCGACGAAGTCACTATCGATAGTCTTCCCTTCCTGAACTCTGGCCCACCAACTCCCATCTCGGATTTGGAGGTTACTCATGAGAATGTCGCCCATCAAGAGCTTTTCAAGGAGACCTTCCGCAAGGAGCTCTCCAAACAGCAGAAACAAATCGCAAAGAAGAATGCGGCTTTGAGAGAGGAATATATGTCACACTATAAACCCTGGCGATTAGATATCTGGCAGATGGATCGCAAAAAGAACAAAAAGCCGATGACGCCGGGTCCGGCATCGCCACCGGCACTGAGTCTCCCAACCACCCCGGCTCCCATCCCAGAAGGTCGCGAAGGTCGACGGTATAAGGGGAACAGTGAATTGGATTTCCTCAATGCCCTCAAGGCTTCCGAAATCTCCGCCCAAGAGGAACTGGAACGCCGGCGGACCAAAATGGCCACCGCACGACCTGACCTGTCACGAGAAGCTATTATTCCGGACATGCTAGAACCTCGAGAAGAAAAGGCACGTATCTATAAAGATGTCAACAATACAATCGATGTTGACCATGCCATGGACGTCTTCGGATTTTTGCCGCCGCCAAATGATTTCACCAAGGAGGAGCATGTCATTTTCACGGATGCCTTCATGGCTCATCCCAAACGATGGGGCAAAATCGCCGAATCTCTCCCAGGCAGAGACTACCGTCAATGTATCGTCCACTACTATCTCACCAAAGAAGAGATCAAATACAAGGCAAAGCTCAATAAGCGTTGGAGTCGCCGCGGCCGAGGAAAAGCCAAGTCTACTCGACCCAAATCCAACGCTCTCATCGCTGATCTTGGTGTGGTCAAACCGGATCTTGATGGCGAAGATGAAACACCTCAGATGACCGAAACCGGAAGACCTCGGCGTGCTGCAGCGCCTACTTTTGGAGACTCAAATGACCCCGAAGGCATTGCTCCTCCTCGCCGAGGCCAGACTGGCAAGGATGGTGAGCCCGTGGAGAGGACCACTACTAGTCGGCGTGGTGGTCGAGGAGGAGCTCGTACGCAAAGACGCACGAAGACTGGTCAACAAGATCCTAAGGCTCAAGGTGCTCCACCAGGAAACCCTCCTCTTGCGGCTCTGTCGAATCCAGAATCGGGTATAGATACGCCCATGGAGAGTGCTCCACCTATAGATCGAGAAGCCATTGAAAAAGATAGTATGCCTCTTAACTCTCGTGCCAGACCAGGCCGTGGAAGAGCAAAAGAGGGCATGTATGTATTTGAATCCACCGAGACTGAGCCTGTCATGGCGCCCAAGCAGGCAGACACTGGTTATGGCTCTTTACAACCGACCAGTTACTGGTCTGTGCCTGAGCAGCGTGATTTTCCTCGACTGCTGGCCCATTTTGGTCGTGATTTTGAAGGTATCTCTAATTTCATGAAAACCAAGACTACAGTTATGGTGAGCCTTTATTCGTCCCTCGTCATATCGGTCTTATTCTCTAACAAGAAACAACAAAACAGGTAAAAAATTACTATCAGCGCCGTCTGGATTCGGGCCAAAAAGACTTCGAGGAAATCCTGGTGACTGCAGAAGACAAGAAGGCTCGAGGAGAGGCTACTGGTCCCCTCCCTGTGCCCAGTGTAGCACCGAAGCGGCGCTATGAAGCGACACCATCGGCCATCGTTCCTCGTCCACTCGCACCTCACGGTGAGCTCATCGCCGAGACGGATGAGACACGGTTCCCCAAGGGTAAACCTCTCGCGATGTCTCCCCAGCCAGTATCGCTCCATGGTCGTCCTCTACCGGAGAACGAGCGCAGTTCAAGCCGCTATCCGACGCTCGCACAAGCATCTGCTGCAACCGCTGTACCACCGGTGGCAGCTCCTCTTGGCGATGACGCTTCTCGCGCTCTTCGAGCTCAGACAGGACCATCCTCTCGCATGTCGGGTCCAAGAATGGGATTCTTCTCCGAAGACCGGAGGGATTCAACGCTTTTGCCGCATTCATCTGCACGAGCCCATGATATCTCTCACCATGGCTCTGGTGCACCATTGCCTACGGACTTAGCTCGGATGGACTCTATGGCCCAATCTGGTTATATGTCTACGCAGACTTCTTCACTATTGCCCCCAACCCATTCTCGCCATCCCAGTTTGACGCAGCCGCCCGGATCGCCTACTCAGCTGCCCAGGCCTGAACTCGAAATCGCCTCGACGCATCGCGACCCTTTTGGCCAGAGACAATTTTATCCTCTCCCTGGTCAATCAATGGGCATGCCACACTCGCCTCGGCCCGTTTTATCTCCTGTTAAAGATATCTCGCGCGCGAGTGTGACCCCTGCTCCAGAGGCTCCTCGTCAAGTCCCGGCAAAGCGCTCAAATATCATGAGCATTCTCAATGATGAGCCTGAAGACCCTCAGCCCCGAAAGCGCTTTGCTAGTGAAGCCCCTTCTGCCCCAGTATCGAGCTCTGTTCCTGCGTCTAGAACTGTCTACCCGCAATCTGGTTCTTCTCGTCCCGAAGAAGTTACCAAGCCGGCTGGCTATGGTCAACATGGACAATATCCGACTCCATCGCGCGGCTATGCGGAATACCCTAGCTACGGTATTGCTTCCGGTGGACCTGCGACACCGGCTAACAACGACTGGATGGCACGGTTCGACCCTCGAGCGCAACAGGCGGGCCCACCTGCGCATAGCCAACCGCCACCGCAACCAAGTGGTCGATCAGCCGCGGCCTCAACTCCTCAAGGGTCTTATGCACACTTTGGCTCAACCTCGTCTCAACCAGCTAGTTCTCTAAATGCCCTCCCCGTCCATTCTCCCGCTCCGACACCACCACCTGCGACTTCACAGAGGCTATCTTATCCGAATGTCTTCGGACAGCAAGCTGCAGGTCAACCAACAACGGCGTCTTCATCTCGAGATATGGCCCCTCAGCCTTCATCTTATCGAACTGCCTCGCCTCCGCCGCGTGCAAGTAGTGTCGCGTTTGGTTCCCGACAGGAGGTCGTGACCCCAGCTCAATCATCCCCTGGCGTTTTTGGTATTCCTCCTCGTCAAACAGGCTCGCAGTCGTATGGTATCGTCGGATCTTCCACTCCGTCTGCACCGCAGCCACACGCCCAAAGCTACCAGCAACATGTCCAAACTCTGGTGAATGGATCTCATCGCTCTACTCCAGTTAGCATGTCCGGTGGTCCTCCGCAATATGGACACAATACTCCACCACCACAAGCCTCCGCGGGTAGATCGATGCCATCGCTGGCTACTCTTGGTCGCTCTTATACTCCGCCTTCCTCATTGCACCCCTCCGTAGGTGGTAGTGGTAGTGGAATGGGTTATGCGCCACCGCCATCTTCATCTTCGACGGGAATTCCACCCCTTCAAAGGCCACCTGGATCAGGCTCGCTAGGCGAAGCTGCCACCACGCCAACTCATCACCGTGTTTATAGTCAGGGCTCAACACCAGGTGGACTGCCAGGGTCATTGCATCCGCCATCCCAGCCACCGCGTTAAGTCAAGCCCTTGGTTATTGAAACCACAAGCCCTTCCTTCTTTTTGCCAGGAACGTACGATTTCATTTTGACGAGTTTCAGGCGGAACGGTTCTTCCTACTTCTATCGCAAACTGTTGTCTGTGATTTGGTATTGGTGCCGATCCAGACTTTTATCCCTATTTCTATATGTACTATTAACTGAATGACTTGATGCATGCCACGTTAACTTTCTTCGCTTTTTATTATCTGTATCTGTACACAAATATTACATAGTCGATAAACTATTTGCTAGAAACCGTTGAGTTCGTCTTAGACTAATTAATTTTTTTTATCTATCTAATTGATTCATATGACTGGGAAGATTCCACGGGTCATAATCAAGATGGACAAAAGCCCGATCGACAGTCGGCACACTCTCAAGTATATACTGCAAGCTTTCGCCGACATCATGAGCATCGCGCAAGCTCGTCTTTTCATCGACGACAAGATCGACCTCAACGTTGAGTTTGTCACCAGCATAGTAGGCTTTGAGGTCTTGAATCTTTTGAATGACCCGGGAAAAGCGCATTGTCATATAGAGCAAGATGTTGTGATCATCAGCCGAAGCCGCTGCCCCGGTCAGTCGTCTGATATACTCGTTGGCTGTTGATCCCCAATTCCACATTATGTATATGGAGAGTACGAGACCACCCAGAGGGTCAAGGTACCAGAGACGGGCAAAGGAGCCAACTGCGATAGATTAATATGGTTAGTCTGAGAAAGGGGAGAAAGAGCGGACCATATAGAAGAACTTACTCAGAGGGAAGATGATGCTGAACGTGTTGAAGACAACGTCAGTCATGGCATCCTGGGCAAGGACCTGTACGCCGGGACTTGGGATAAGGCGACACCAGAGCCAGCACATGAGCTTTACGACCACTGTCCCGGTCATAAGAGCGATTGATGGAATGGACAATTCTACAAGAGTGTGATCCCCGCTGGTTAATCGATTGACGGAGGTCAAGCCAACCTGGAAGAAGGACGTGACCATAATGACGGAAAAGATCAACACACTGAGAGGTTCTAGGCGCCGTCGGGAGATTGGAAAACGGTTTCGATCTTGCCGGCGGATCATAATAGTCGTTATCCAGATGATGACAGTACTGAGGAAATCGAGGACTCCGTCGACTAGACCGGCTAGCATGGACATGGAGCTCGTCAGGACAATGATGGCTACCTTGGAAGCCAGGAGCAAAACATTCGCGACGAAGTTGATCCGGATAGCTAGGTTGATCAAATGCTCCTCTTTCTCGGGGGACATTTTTCCGTGGGAGGGCTCACAGTCCGGCATGGAATGATAGGTGGATTCTTCATCGTCTGGTGAAGGGTTCAGCAAAGGTGCAGTCTCATCGGGGATTCGGTAGAGATTATGTGGGGTGCGTTTGATACGAGCAGCCTTGGAGCTGTTGCTGTTGAGAGACACTTCTTGATTTATCCCTCGGTCTAACGAGTCGATATCGTTTGGAGCGTGAGAGTGACCACAACCATCATAATCGTCGATGAGATTGTGAGGGAGGGACGAGTCTAGAAGGCGATCGATATAGAGGTACTGGGCGATGATAGCATTGTTCCTTTCATAGTATTTGCGTCTGTATTTTTTTTGGTTAGTTTATGTTAAATGCCTGCATCGTCTCTGGGCTGCAATACATACATTGAGGCAGGGAGTGTCTTGAGAGTATCTGGAGTTCGGTAATAGCGTTGCCTACAAATCGAGACGTGCATATATGTCAGTCAATGCAAGGGTCAACCACAGTTTCTACCGCGTCGCTGACGGCTGCTTGAGGGTGGTGCATACGTACCATTCGTAGCGAGGATTGCTGTGACCAATAAGTTGAGATCCGCGACGTAGAAATTTGGGCGATGGATCTTGATTCAATTCCTGCAATGCCGCACTGGAGCTTCGACTAGGGAGAAAGTTGAGAAAGCGCTGGCCACGCGTTGAGAGGATCTCGCGCTCAGGCTCGAGACTGGGGCGACGCGGTCGCAGCCTGGGGGAGTCTGGAGAAGTTGGCGGAGAAGACAGTGGAAGAAATGGATGTGACATGGCGATCTCAGCAGCAACCGGCAATGGTTCGCTACTTTTGCAGTGGATGTACATACAATGGAACCAAATTCGAAGTCGTCTCAGGGCGCGAAATGTGAAAGGACAGAGCTAACGGAGTGAAGTGGGGAGTGGAGACGGGGCGGATCGGTGCGACGAATTAGACATGGTGAAACATGAACAATGCATGTTGATAATGGTGATGGCGAGAAGTAGTATCAAGTGATTTTGATGTAGAGGAGTGAAGTAGAAAAGGACGAAGAGAGGAGTTCCTGCTAAGACACGTGATCTTTTACTATTATGATCCTTTGTGATGAAGAGGTGCACCACTAAGTTTATATATATATTCTGAGAATATTCAAATATACTCATGCCCCGTCTTATGAGAATGTAGATTCAAAGTAGAGACAATGTTGAATTGTGTATAAACTTCCTAGGTGCGATTAAACCCCAGGCAAGAAATACACATAGTAACTTCAGGGCTACTAGTCAATATGACCGATATCTCACCAGAACCTTCTGGTGAGATATAGACTCAGAATCCTCTTGAAAGTTACTTCTGGGCCAGGGGTTTTCAACCCCTGGCCCAGAAGTAACAGCAATTCCTAAGTCACTGTAATTGTGATATCACCTGTCCGATCTCATGTAGTTACGTACAGTATATACACGGTGTATATGAGTTCGAGCACAGGCAACGCAGCTTGAAGCAGATCGCTCGCATGGACAGGGATGATTACTTGGTTATAGCAGACAATGATGAATGCCTAGAAGATCGTCCAAGCCACCCAAAGAAATCGATTGCCATGACCTTGCCCAGGTTGCTTGAGAGACGGGCCGCTTGCAGACAAGCAACCAACTCTCTCTTAAAAAAACCGAAGCCCGAGCTTTGTCGATCATCCTGTACAGTTCACTGCAGAAAAAGTATCTCAACAGGTTTTTTCTTGAAAAAAAGCCTGAGATCTGACATCATGACTGGCTCAAAAGCAAGCCAACTACCATTAAACGCTCGGTTTGCTTCTTTGAGGAATCCGACAGCCGCCGTTTCCCCGGATTTGGACAGTCTAAACGCGGGGTCCAATCAGAAGCGACGGATCGTCGATGAATGACGGATGCGGGGGCGCCACGGCTAAAGATCGCGTTTTCATCGTCCGAAAACAGCATATCCCTTGATCGCGTCGGTGAATAGCTACATAGAAAGAAAGGAAGAAAAATAGAAAATTATACGGAATGGAAAGAAATTGGAAAAGTTGTGACATGCAAGGAAAAACATAATCAAGGGGTAGAAGGGTTCTTATGTTAAAAAAAGAAATCCCGAGATTGAGGCATGTTTGTTCCGATTGGCCGGTTCGATAGCTCACGCGAGATTCAGATGATGCGAACGAGCACTTTTCCTCGGGGGCCAAAGCTACGTAGACGGTGAATGAATGAATGATTGAGTGTGGGTGGGAATGTCACGGTTCAGGCGACCTCAGCCTTGACCACTGTGCCCAGGTGATTGAGGATTTTTCCGGGGTATATATCGTTCTTCGCCAGGACTGTACAACCTGAGCTTTTCTTTTCTCACCAAATAATTATAATTCAGCCTTTGATATTTCTTTCAAGGTTTTTTTATCTTTCTTCCAAGCAATATTTCTTGCGAAACCTGGAGAAATAGTTTCCCCATCCTAATCGATCTCCCCTGATCTTCTTGTCTCCACCCCGAATCTGCGCTTTTTGATGATAATCTGGCGTGAATTGCCACACCCACGTGGATAATGGCGGGAGATGCGCCTTCCCCAATCCTTGAAAACGAGGAAAAGAAGGATTATATTCGCAGTCCAGCAATTAGCCCGACTCGAAGGCCAGCCGACTCCCATGCCGAGAATGCTGCGGACCCTGACCCAGATAGTGCTGCCTCGGACAATTCAATCCCTGGAGAAAAGGTCCGACCAGATGGGAAAAGGGAGTTGACCGAGGATGATTGCTGGGACGTACTGGGGTTTAGCTTCCCCTGGTACAAGCGATGGACGATTCTTACTGTTATCTTTACGGTTCAAATGTCTATGAATTTCAACAGCAGTGTATATCCAAACGCTGTGACTCCATTATCGGAGCATTTTGGAATTAGTGAACAGGCTGCACGAGTGGGCCAAATGATTTTCTTGGTCGCCTACGCCTTTGGCTGTGAGCTTTGGGCTCCGTGGAGTGAAGAATTTGGGCGATGGCCCATCATGCAGCTCAGTCTGTTCTTTGTCAATATCTGGCAAATTCCCTGTGCTTTAGCCCCAAACTTTGGGACTATCGTGGTGTGTCGAGCTCTTGGAGGTCTTAGCTCTGCAGGAGGCTCAGTGACTCTTGGAATGACGGCCGATATGTGGGAGCCCGATGATCAAGGTTTTGCCGTTGCATATGTCGTGTTATCATCCGTGGGTGGAACTACAATTGGTCCTATATTTGGTGGAATGATACAACAATGGCTCGACTGGCGTTGGAACTTCTGGATCCAATTGATATTTGGTGGAGTGACTCAATTGATGCACTTTTTCTTGGTAACGGAAACACGAACAACGATCTTAATCGACAAGGAGGCAAAACGGCGCCGAAAATCAGGCGAAGATTCTAATATCTACGGACCGAATGAGCTTAAAAAGCCACGTTTGAGTGCTAAAGAGGTTTTCTCGATTTGGCGCCGGCCTTTTGAGATGTTCCTACGCGAGCCAATTGTGCTCTGCCTTTCGTTGCTCTCGGGGTTTTCCGATGCCCTGATATTCACATGTATCGAATCATTCAACTTGGTGTTCAAAAAGTGGGACTTTGATGCACTTCGAATTGGTCTTTGTTTCATTGCTATTGTGGTCGGCTATTTGGTTGCCTATATCATTTTTCTTCCCGATATCCGTCGTCAACGAGTGGTACGGAGAAAACAAGGCACTGCATCTCGTGTGGCTGAGCGACGACTCTTACTTTTACTTTTCATCGCTCCACTCGAAACAATTGGCCTATTCGGATTTGCTTGGACAAGCTACGGACCCGAGTGGAATCATTGGATTGTGCCGTTGGTATTCGTTTTCCTGATTGCGATCGCCAACTATGGAATCTATATGGCCACCATTGATTACATGGTTGCTTCCTATGGGCCATATTCTGCCTCAGCAACAGGTGGCAATGGATTCGCACGAGACTTCTTAGCAGGTATCTCGGCCATGTATGCAACCCCGATGTACAGCAATATTGGAGGCAAACTCCATTTACAATGGGCTAGCACGATCTTAGGCTGCCTGGCCATCTTTGTCACTATTCCGATCTATATATTTTACTGGAAGGGACCGCAGATTCGCGCCGCCAGTAAATTTGCTCAAACCCTCGAGGCCGATCGTCTTCGTGGAGTGGAGCGTCGGGCTAGTCGAGTCAGTGCCCATCAGCTTGGGGCCGAGTCTGGTTGATTACCATCCATGGTAATATGGATTATTGCAACTTCTTAATTCATTATTAGTCTGGGTCTGTTGCCTGTAATTCGGTGTTTGGGCTTTGTACAACTCCTTATACTAGTATATATCATCAGTCTTATTGTGCTGGAACTTGAAGATATTATATTGATGTCTGTCAGGTGTATCAACTACTACATAGTACATAGTAAAATGATTTTATGATATCCTATGCTTCTTTTACCAATCCCGCTATTAGGCATCAAGTGTTCATTCCAGTACTACTAGTTTTCCCTCACATTAATCGCGGAGATGACTGCAATTTTCCCGCTGTGTTATAGAAGTCTCCCCAGTTCACGGGAATGATTCCGCAGTTGTATCAGTTATGATCCACTCTGATCCACTCATCGTTCTGTATGACGAGGCTCGCACATTTTAACTTAAACCCTTCAAACGATCGTCCGTGTCAAATTGTAGCGGTGGGCGGGATTGTCATTCCGCTATTCTCCACCAGATTGATGCCAGCCAATGTTAATTGGCGTGAATGAAAGCTTCTTGCACATGAACCCTCCAACACCAATGATGTTGATCCTCGCTACTGTCGGTTACTACCCCTCAGTGCGCGTACGGTTGTTTCAAGATTTTATAAATACCTCGTAATAAATACCTCGCAGGACTTCTTTTCCTTCATCTGGACTTTTCAGACGGAACTAGACCACCATGACTGTTCAAACACTCGCCATCGCCGTGGTGACGGTCGTATACTTTATTATTAAGTATCTCAATAGGACTGATATTCCAAAGATCAAGGGACTACCGGAGATCCCCGGCGTTCCTCTATTTGGGAATCTGCTACAACTTGGAGACCAACATGCGACCGTTGCTGGGAAATGGGCTAAGAAGTTTGGCCCTGTCTTCCAGGTGCGCATGGGGAATAAGGTATGACAATCATCAGAAAGGAGAAGTAGCGCTCATACGATGAACGAAGAACAAAACTAATTATTCGGTAGCGGATTGTCTTTGCCAACAGCTTCGATTCCGTGCGCCAACTCTGGATCAAAGACCAGTCAGCCCTAATTTCCCGCCCAACCTTCCACACCTTTCATAGTGTCGTTTCCAGCTCGCAAGGATTTACTATCGGTACCTCGCCATGGGATGAGTCTTGCAAGCGCCGCAGAAAGGCCGCTGCGACAGCGTTGAACCGTCCGGCTGTGCAATCTTATATGCCCATCATTGACCTCGAGGCCAATTCGAGTATCAAGGAACTATACCGCGATAGCAAGAATGGCACCGTTGATGTTAATCCTACTGCCTATTTCCAGCGATTTGCGCTCAACACCAGTTTGACCTTGAATTATGGTTTTCGTATTGAAGGGAACGTGGATGACAAGCTGTTAAAGGAAATTGTCGATGTCGAGCGCGGAGTGTCCAACTTCCGGAGCACGTCAAACAACTGGCAAGACTATATTCCACTGCTACGCATCTTTCCCAAAATGAACAATGAGGCACAAGAATTCCGAGCTCGACGTGACACGTATCTTACCTTTCTCCTTAACATGTTGAAGGATCGTATCGCCAAGGGTACAGATAAGCCGTGTATTACCGGGAACATTCTAAAGGACCCGGAGGCAAAATTGAATGATGGTGAGTCTGACCACGCTTGTCAATCGAGAAAGACAAGAGTAAAATCTCCAGGTGTGACAGTGACTGACAATTCACAACAGCCGAGGTGAAATCTATCTGTCTAACTATGGTCTCCGCGGGTCTGGACACGGTCCCCGGAAATCTGATCATGGGAATCGCATATCTTGCATCTGATGAGGGCCAGAGAATCCAGAAGAAAGCTTATGAGGAAATTATGAAGGTTTACCCGGATGGTGATGCCTGGGAAAAATGTTTAGTTGAAGAGAAAGTTCCTTATGTCACAGCCTTGGTTAAGGAGGTCTTGCGATTCTGGACGGTCATTCCTATCTGTTTGCCCCGAGAGAGCACAAAAGATATCGTGTGGAACGGAACGACAATTCCAGCTGGAACAACCTTTTTCATGGTAAGATAGCTATCATCTGTTCCCCCAAATCTGTTTCTGAATAGAAGCTTGCTGACTCCATAGAAGAATGCTTGGGCAGCCGACTATGACGAAGACCACTTCAAGCAGGCTCACCAGTTCATTCCCGAGCGTTATCTTGAGCTCGGCGAAGCGTCTGGTACTCCCCATTACGGATATGGAGCCGGATCTCGTATGTGTGCTGGATCTCACCTTGCTAACCGGGAATTGTTCACGGCATTTGTTCGTCTGATCACTGCATTCCACATGCACCCAGCAAAGCAAGTCAGTGATCGCCCGGTACTTAATGCCATTGACTGCAATGCCATTCCAACAGCTCTTACAACCGAGCCAAAGCCTTTCAAGGTTGGCTTCACCGCACGCGATCCGAAGAAATTGGAGCAATGGATTGCCGAGAGTGATGAGCGTACAAAAGATCTATGATTGACATAACGAATTCTCTTTTATTTTCCCCCCTTCTTGGACTTGCTGGAAATTTGCATTGAGATCCAGCTCTTCTATTAGCTTCTCTCTTTATCCCTCTCTTTTGAGTTCGTTCTTCTGTATATAATCGCAGCGAAAGAGTGGTACAATCGGAGTGTAGCATGAATTCCAAAATTACGGTGTATCAAAAAAAGGGAGGGGGGGAGAGAGAAAGTAGAGAGCCAATGAACATAGACAGCACATAGAATATAAATTTATCCTCCACTGGATAATCCAGAAATAATAATTGGACATATCTCCCCGCAAAATATAAAATTGAAGTATAAAAATGGTGCCTGAAAAAAGAGGAAAATCCGCCAAGCTCCGGGGAAAACGCCACTGCGGGGGATTCCGCGTTTTCAACTTTCCTTCTTCTTCTTGCTCTTGTGACTCTTTTCTCTCAATTCCCACATTCCCTTGTTTACTCTAAGCCCAGATTGAGTAAATAACACGACATAATGGACCTCCTGCAGTCTACTGCAGACCCTGAGTGGGACAAGGTCAATGCAATAGATGATGCACAGGATGAGTGTGAGCGTCCGCGGAAAAAACGTCGCAAGTATATTGCAAGAGCTTGGTTAGCGCAAGCCCCTGATTGTCTCAGCATATGGGATTTCGACTGATAATACCTAAATAGTAATGAATGCAAACGTCGAAAGATTAAATGCAACGGACAAGTTCCATGTCAACGTTGTGGTCGGCAGCGCCTTGAATGTGTTTACGTGGAGAATGTCCAACGCGACAGCCTCGGTGAGCCAGAGTAAGTCTGTCAATTATTAGAGTTGTTCTGAAGTAGAATGCGAGAACAAAGAAAGAAAAAGAAAAAGAAAAAAGAATAAAGCTAATCACATTCATAGGCACTTTGAGCGACTGTTTGATCAAATGAGATCAATGCAGGACCAGATTGCCAACCTGTCTGCCGCTGTCCGATCCATCGCGCACAGCGACAACTCTCCTTCTGGCGGGGCACGCTTGAGCATTGTTGGGACTGGCCCAACAACGTCATATGGACATTCGTCTACGCAGCGAGGACCTCGGCGGGTCTCGGCAATTCGAGAAACTCCCTTCCAAGGCCCGACAACATCTGCATTTAGCTTTGATTTGGCCAAATCAAGCTTGCAAAGTCGAGGTATTGTAGAGAATAATGAAGAGGCGGGTGATGAGGTTGATTTGGCACAGGAGCCGTCACCCCTGGCATCGCCATTAGCTCCTAACCGAAACCTGGAGCTTCGTCAGGCAGTCGATCCATTATGGGCATTGCCCAAGACCGAAGCAATACGGCTTTGTCGAGTTTATGAGGAAGAAATGGGGATTATGTACCCAGTCCTTGAGCTTTCAGAGCTTTTGGACCAGGTACACCTACTCTATGGCCTGATGGACCGGACATTGGATTCACACGTACTGCCAGATGGTGTGAATTCTCTAGACACGGAAGACATATACATTCTTCGTCTGGTTTTTGCTTGTGCGTTGACCGCGGAGGCGAGTGGGCGTAGCGAACAGGCAATTTCGCTGTTTGACAGCGTACGCGAGGTGCAGGATAATTGTGTCTGGGGCCCACCCGAAATTAAAAGCATTATATTTCTTACGCTTGTGGTTTGTAGAATGCCTCATTTACTTAGCGGTTCAAATCTTTCTGACATGACTATTTAGTCAATATTTTACTTCCAGATGGACGAAGAGACGCTCGCATGGCGAACTATTGGAATTGTAGAACGCATGTGTTTGGAAAAGGGTCTTCATCGGCGAGAAACATTGAATCAACCGGCCATTCTAGCAGCAGGGAAAGATCGCATTCTGCGACTATTTTGGTCTATCTATATTCTTGATATGCGCTGGAGCTTTGGAACTGGTATGCCCTTTGCCTTGGAGGATAGCGACATTGATCCTTGGCTACCGGAGCCCGAAGAGAAAACACCGTATCTCCGGGTGATGATTCGCTATAGCCGTATGGCTGCAAAAGTGTGGAAGTTCATCTCAGCTTTCAATAATACCAATGAGATTAAAAAGGACGAGATGAATTATTTGGACTGGCAAGTCCTGCGTTGGGCGCGCACAATTCCGGAATTACTGCGCCTGGAACATCCCAGTACCCCCGAGTCCGATGCTGCCAGAGAAGGTCCTCGAAGCTTGCGACGCCTTCGAGCTCTACTTTATCTACGAGCTAATCAGCTGCGAATGCTCATTCATCGCCCTGTCCTACATACAGCCGGTCATATTGCCCGATACCCGGGAGAAGCCGAGACAGTCGTGGACATTGCAAAAGATACTATCCGTTTTATCACTCGACTGAATGAGACTTCAGATATTTATCAGCTGCAGCAGGTTGCGTTCAATTGGTTTTTGGTTTCTGCATTGGCTGTTTTGTTTCTTGCCGTTGCACAGGCTCCAACCCAATTTAGTAACTCGTGCAAAGAAGAATTTTACTGGGCATTGGAACTTGTGAAGGGGTTTTCCACCAAATCATACATATCGCGGCGACTGTGGCGTTCAATCCGAAGTCTTCGTAAACTTGGACCTGAGCTAGGTCTTGGAGTACAGAAAATGCGACCACGGAGTCGAGCAGGGGCTGAGGAGAATTCCCAATGCACGTTCAACGCACAAGGAGTCTCTATCCCCGAAACAGACTCTAGCAATTATAGCCAAACACCCTTGGATGGAGCGCAAATGACCCAGGAGTTGATGGAATGGTTTGAAGCAGTGGGTAACTTGGAGGACCAGATCATGGGAGTTGGTACAGGCCCAGTGGTTGATGACGGATCCTGGCAGCAGATGCCCAATGGTGGCTTCATGTTCGACTATGGAGCGGGTTTATCAAGCGTCATGAAGGACTGTTTCTAGTGACGATCGAATAACAGCAGCGATTGGACATGCCGTGATCAATTTTTAAGGGTGGAAGAAGTCTAATATTTCCATATCAATATGTTGCAGCCTTGCCGTATTTTGTGGCCACGACTTGGATGCAATATATTTCCTTGACTTTATTCGTAGCGACGATTTGATTAAGTGTTAATATCCCAGATACATCACACATAATCAATCAAGATTTCGGGATCTCTCTCAAAATAGATTGATTTCACGTCTCGTGATTTGTTTGCAACTTCATCTCGCTAGCTAGAAAACATTTCTTCCCTTCCTCCTCATTTCTGAAACACGAGGGATTGGCGCATTCCTGAAATGGCCTGCCATACTCCGCTTTAAAGGCCTGAAAAAGCAGACTCGTATCATTCAAAGGTTTCCAATCTGGTGCAAGACAAACGGTGACATTCCCAAACTTTAGCAGTATGGCGTTCAATATCAAACGGCACATATGTCCGTTTCCATCGAGGAAAGGGTAAATATTGACAAATATGTGGCAACACTGTTTTGACACAGTCTTCACATTATGCAATGTTGGAAAATCTGCTGGAGATCAGGATTTTTTCTCAAAAGGCGCAATTGTCTGATCATCAAAGCCTGTCGTGTAGATGTTCATAAAGAAGTCTTCCGAGTATTTCAGAAAAGGTTGTCGGAAGACCCAGCTGAGAGTGGTTTCAGGGGACCCCTCGAGGGAAGGTGGGAAAATTGGTTGAAGCATCTTTCAGCATTATGACTGTGGTGCGAAGAGCCTTCTCCAACTTCTTGCTGATACGGGAACTTGGCAGCACTGCCAATTCTCTTCGTTACTACCATACACAATCAGGTATAAGACAAAACATACTGACCAAACTATGACTCTGCCGAGCTTGTCAGGCGCCTGCCTGAAGAATTTCTTCTTGTTGCCAGCTCACAGCCGAAAGAATACGTCTAGGCGACAGGATGGTGTGAAAGGATAGATTAAGTATAGAGAAATTACTCTTAAGACTGGGGCAGCTCCATCGCCTCAGGAAGGTGGGAAATAGAATGTCTCAAGGAGTTTCTATCTTCTTCAATAAGATAAGGAAGATCAATATTACATACAACACTTGGCGTAACAGCAAACAGCGGAAAGCGTGATGGAGAGAGGTACTACCCAGGATGAGAGATGCATATATTCCTCTATACCCATTCAACTTATTGTTGGGATAAAATTTGAAATGGAGGATTGGATTGGATTAGATTCCGATCCTTATATTCCAGAATATACTGGAGAATCTACAGAAAAAGTCTGATGGATTATGTTTTGAATGGCTAAGGGCCTCTAACATGCTGATCTCTAAATGGGATAAAAATATCAGATCTAAAACAAGTCACAAGCAAGGAAAAGAGACTGAAGACTCGTACTAATATATTCAATCTAATGAATATCATAATATGATTTAAATCATCGAATTCCATATCAAAGACTGGCCTCCAATATTTCGCAGTACAACCCAGGAAGTATCACAGGAGACTACTAGGACGGTTCATTCGACAGAACTCGCGAATATAAATGCCATAGAAGACCAATTACCATTCCATCCATACATGATAAGTCATTATTCGTTTCTCATGCCATAGCTCAAGGTCCATCTACATACTAGTGCTACTACCCGGCCGTAGTCGTTGCAAGTCATCCACCGTCCAGTCAGTTATTAGCATATGCCCCGGCTCATGCGCAAAGACTAAACCTTCTATCTGTGCGCCAGCAGATTCAACTGCAATCTGTGGTGTTACTCCACAAGCCTACAAAAGACGATCAGTGGCTGCACTCAGAGGAAAAGGACTGGTCTATCGTAGTACGTGCATGAGAAAAACTTACCCAGAATACCGGAACTTCTCCCTTTTCAAAGACTTGCGGCTCGCCAAAGTCAGGCTGGTCAATATTTGTGATACCTAGTCTCTTTGCGCCGTCCCATCCCCAGGCTACTGGCTCTCCATGTGTTGAGAGATATGGCCGAGTGACGTCTCGCACACGGTCAATCTGGGAAGGGTGATAGGGCCGCATCGAAACAATGCAGTGGCCACCTGTAAAGATCCCAGCAGGGAGAAGAGGAATAGTTGACCGGTACATGGCAACAATGGTATTGGTCTTTTGATGCCGTGGTTGTAGACCAGCAGCTGTCAATGCATCCTCAAAGGAGAACGAGCAACCGATCAAAAATCCAACATGATCTGTAGTCCACAAATCCTTGAGATCTTGCCGAGACTCGCGATATTTCCCCTTTTCATAAACTCGGTATTTTGGGAAGTCGGTTCGCATATCAAAATCGGGAGATTGAATACATCCTTTTGGCTGGACGGTATGAGGATCTCCAGGGACCGAAGTCTTCCCCAACAATGGACAAGATACCGGGTTACGCAGGCAGAGGTCGTGGAAGTCAGCGGCATATTTAGCAGGTAGAATAAGTAGATTCGCCTGCAGATATCCGGGTGCAACTCCCGCAGTGTTGGTGAGACGATTTTGGCGACATAACACTCGAGCCTCTTGTGAGGCAATTGTACTGCCCATAATTAAGATATGGATGGTATCACTCTCACGTAGACTACGGAAAAGTGACTCTGTCACTGTGAATATCAATTCCCTCGGTTATCATCGTCTCTCCCATCTCTTCTTGTCTGGTTTATCTCCTGGTTTCGGGTTCCACTTGCCGATGGTCTGGGGAAGGCTGGGGGCTTCTCCGCACTTTTACGCTTCAATTTGCGGGAACAGAGCCAATAAGAAGACATATTGGGCCGCGGAGGAGACCTTTCCTGCCTTATTCAGGAGGGATCCGCATATTCAAGTGGAGTTAAAGAAAGGGAGAAGTGGCAAACCAGACGATTGTTGGTGGTTGAGTTGTTCTTATCTCATTCCATCGTTTGTCGTCGGGCCGATTCGGCGGAGTCACTCCGAACTTATCGCTGCTTCAACCCTGAAACAAAGGTGCATTATCTTATATCTGCAAAAAAAAGAGGGAAGATTGATAGATTCACAAGAAAGATAGGACAAGATCCGAGATCATTGGATTTGTTATCTTGCAGCAAAGTCCGTCTGATATTCGAACGTGTTGCGTGACTTTAAGGTATCAATCTGGTTGCTCTTCACCCGAGACTGGCTTGACTTGATTATTTGATTTAGTTATTCAGACCTCGACTCCTATCTACTGAGAAGTCTTTTTGCTCTCTAAAGATTCATCTCCATGTCGACTGCCGATTCAAATGACGGGATGGCCCTCGAACAGAGGACCTCTCTCCAAAAAGAGGGCGACCGTGATAAAATTGACGAAACATGTACTGGGGAGGCCTTGGATGTGGTGCTTGATCCTCGAAAAGAGAAAAAGCTCTTAGCAAAGTTGGATCTTGCTTTTGTGCCTATTATTATGCTCACATATTTGACATGCTTCTTGGATCGATCGAATATTGGTATGAATTGACCCGTCTTGCAAGATTGATCAAGAATATGGAGACTGATCATAGTCACTATAGGAAATGTCAAAGTCGCTCACATGCCCGAGGACATCGGTGCATCGAGCAGTGAATTCTCCATTGCGGTATCAATCTTTTACGTGACATATGTGCTCTTCGAGGCACCCTGGGCTGTGCTCATGAAGAAATTGACACCAAGGAACATTCTGACCGGTCTATGCATTATCTGGTCACTGACGACTATCTTTTCTGGCTTTATTGAGTCGGTAGGATCGCTGTATGCGACGCGTCTTATTCTAGGCGCTTGCGAAGCGGGATTGTTCCCATGTCTGAACCTATATCTTACTATGGTCTACCGTCGGGAGGAACAAGCAAAACGAGTCTCTTATCTGATGAGCTGTGCCGCGATTTCAGGCGCAGTTGGTGGTCTTCTAGCCTATGGCCTATTACAAATGGATGGAATTGGTGGAAAAGCAGGCTGGAGGTAAGACTGAGCATCCCTGTGGCCCTCTTTGCCAGGCCCATCGACCTAGTTAGCGACTTCGGTTAACTGTGACTCTAGATGGGTATACATCATTGAAGGACTTTTCAGTGCTTTATGTGCTATTCTAATTTGGTTCGGCTTGCCAAATAACCCGGAAGAAGCTTACTTCCTGAACGAAGAGGAGCGGTGGATGATGAGGGTTCGCAATGATCAAAGGAAAAGTTATATGGGGAGTGATAAGTTTAGCTGGGAGGAAATGCGCATTGCTCTGAGTGATCCTAAGCTCTTCTTCTCCGGAGTTATTCAATTCTGCCAGGATATTCTTCTTTATGGATTCAGCACTTTCTTGCCAACAATTTTACAGGGAATGGGCTATGACTCGCTCATGAGCAACGTCTTAACCGTGCCTGTCTATATCTGGGCAGCCCTGATCTTCATCGCCATTGCAATTTTCTCCGACCGTTACTCCAAGTACGCTTCATTCATTTTCACAACAAACATCTTCGGCATTGTTGGGTATATTCTGTTACTCACGGTTGGAAATACTGCCGTACAATATTTTGCGACCTTCCTCATTGGCATCACCACATACACTGCAGTTGGCCTTAATGTCGCATGGTTGAATGTAAACACTGCGCCGCAATATCGAAGAGCCTTGGAAATCGGACTCCAACAGACAATGGGAAACTGTGCAGGAATTGTGGCCGGCCAAGTGTATCGAGAGGCTCCATATGTGCTCGGCAATGCGTTCTCCCTGGGCTCTTTAGTTGTGGCGCAAATCACCGTGGTCGTTTTCGGTTGGTATCTGCGGCGTGAGAATAAGATCAAGGAGCAAATCATCAACGGCGAAAAGGAGGATCATCGCCGTGTTCAAACGGGAGACATGGCTGTGGATTTCAAGTTCATTTATTGAGCGATGAGCCAGAGGTCGGGATGCTACTGACACTCCCAATTCAAATATAGATTAGATTCCAGAATTACAATAAATATTTAGGTAGTTCAATCAATTGGTAATCCACATGTGAGGGCATCTCTTGAATTCCACGGAACCAACGACGGAGGCTCAAAGTAGATGACGCAAACGACACCACATGCCACAAAATATCAAGGCAGCGCGCCCGCTGATGAAATCGAGTAAAATTCATTCTCGTATTATTCTCAAACCCAAAGTCATACCTCAAATGAATACTTCCTAAACAATAATCAAACAACATGGGTCTCTGCATGTCATTTCCACGTCGCCGCCACCCCATGGGAATGAGAATGGGAATGGGCGGATTTGGACCTCCTCCTCGCAGACATCACTATGGAGGAGGAATGGGTATGGGAGGAATGGGGGGCTACGGACCTCCTCCGCGTCGACATTATGGTGGTGGTATGGGAATGAATGGTGGAGGTTTCGGAGGTGGAGGATTTGGACATGGTGGTTGGGGAGGAGGCGGTTATGGGTATGGATCAGGGTATGGTGGAAGACCCGGTGGATTTGGAGGAGGGAGAGGTGGTCGGATGGGAAGACGATGCTAAAGAGCTCAAATGGATTTGACGATGATGATGATGATGACGAGCATTTCACCCAATCATCTGTCAAGAAGCAGCCACAGCGATGATTTCCTATACTACGATCCCTTTAGTATCCTGCTAAGTCGGAAGCTCGAGGCGCTCTATTCGATGAGAAGAATCTGGTGATATTTGATAAATGAAACTCACGAGATCTGGTATCGCTCTGTCTCGGATCTCGTGAGCGTCCAGTATGAAATTGCGCTGCTGGCCAAGTTTGTTGCATTATTCAACGCGGATGTCAAGTTGACCAGAGGAAGCCATATCGAGAGGAATTCAAACAGAATATACGGTCATTTACAAGCACAACGCTGGTCAAGATGAGGAAGTAGTTTAGTTTTGGGGGTGGACTTTAAGAAAAGCCGAAATGATGGACACATTGGAGCAATCTCATTCGAAGTGCTTGGCAGTTTTATATCGAACTGTCTGGTTTTTGGTTATAGACACATATTGGTAGACAGTTCGGAATTGCAACAAGTGCAGTAGATACACGTATAACAATGCACGTCATTAAAGTTGAGCTCACATCTCAGACAAATGTGTAGTTCTTGATTGAATGTGATATAGTTGAGGTGGTTGGAAGTGGAAGAGTTGCAAAAGAGAAAAAGCGAAGGAAAATTCGGCGGGTTTCTCCGCCGCGTCGATTGATTTCAACTTCAACTCTTCCTCCAACATCAACACACCACATTGCCTTGATTCAGGGAACTGGACTGGTTAATATGTATTCTGAATGTCATGGCTGAAAATGAAATGGCGCGAAGATCGCCCACAACCTATCGTCGCGCTCGGCGGCGTCCGGCCCATCTGCGCACCAAGACTGGATGCTTGACATGTAAGTCTTATCGCAAAAGAATGCTCAGATCTTTGACACTAATACGAGATATATAGGCCGTAAAAGGAAGAAGAAATGTGACGAGACTCTCCCTCAATGCCTGAACTGCACGAAGCAGAGACGGGCATGTCTTTGGCAAACTCCAGAGCAATCGCCCGTCTCCCCCGATGAGCAACTCAACGGGTCTACTGGCAGAGACTCTTCTGAAGTCGTCTCGAAGAAGACGATCGAACCAACTCAAGAACCATTTCGATGGCCCAGCAACTCCGTTCTCTCCTTGTGTCATCTGCCCTTGGGTTATTCACCCGCGATTACACCTGATAGCGGCCCCTTATTTGATTTCCTCAGATTGACATTTCTTCCTCAACTGATTCATCCCGCTACGAATGAAAACGTGACCGATGGACTCAATCGAGAGACCACGATGCTAGCCCTGAGTCACCCATTCTGTATGCATGCCCTGCTCGCATGTTCTGGTGCAGAGATGCCCACTGGGGTAGAGAGCTTTCGCCAACTTGCTCGCTTTCATTATACTCAAGCGGTTGCTGGTCTTCGCAGGGCCTTAAACGACAACAACCTGGAGCGCCAATGGGTGGTTTCCATGCTAACGATCATGATGTTGTGTATCTACGAGGTAATGATTTTCTATCGACTATTTGATTTTAGAGATTCTCTAACTTCCTTCATTCAGCGCGCAAAACCGAATGGATCTCTGGGGGTGGAAATCCATCTGGCCGGCGCAGCAAGGCTAATCGCATTTTATTCTGGCAAATCCCCCAAGAAATATTATGATGATCAGACTCCAAGCTCAGAATCACGCATGCATCGTCTCGTGCGAGAGTCTTTCATCTTTCATGTCGCTACTAGTCTGCCTTTCCACCACCAGAGCGATTCTCACCACGTTGAGATCGAAAACGCCTTATTCCTTGCAGAACAGGCCATTAGTCGGTATTTTCGGCCAGGTTTAATATCTCATTCTGATTCCCCTGTCCTAGGGTTTTCGCCTCAGTTGTTCCGAAGTATTTACACTGTTTATCGACTTCACCAATACTCGCGAAGTCAACAGATTGGTATAGAGAAACGCCGAGACCTGGATCAAGACTTACAGCAATGGGATGAGCTGATCAAGGAGCATTCTCATGTGCTAATCAAACCTATTTCATCGCCTGGAGGAAACCGCGACTCAATAGATCCTTCGAAAATGGAAGATCAGTTGAAAAACTGTTCTATGGGACCGAAGCTATACATCCTCGGTTGTCGCCTGCTTCTCCGATCAAGGGCTGAACAATCCCAACTAACCCCAGCGATGAATGAGCTACTATCAGAAGGAATTGAATTAGTGCGCCAACTACAGCCAGATCAAGATTACTATGCCGATTATTACTGCTGGCCACTTCTTGCAATCGGAATGCATCTAAAATCTCCTATTGATCGGCAGTTGTTACTCCGCCAAGTTTGGGCTTTCTGGACGGCGACAAACAATGGGACAATGAGACGTCTCGCCGATATGCTGGAATTTTTCTGGCGATGAGTTTTGGTCTCAGTCTACAATAAATCCACGATTCACAACTATAGCACGCAATCATCTCCCAATCCACCATCGAATGTATTGTTTTATCTGCTTCCATCGGGACGAACTCCGCTTTTCCGCGACTTTCGGCAAAAATTGGATTTGTCAGCGATGTTTTTTGTATAAAAAGAAGCCGAGGATATTATCATTTTTGCTTCAATCAGTTGTTCTGCATGCTCTGAACTGTCACGAGAGAAAAGAGAAAAAAGAAAAAGAAAATGGGCTCAACATTTCAGTCTCCTCGTGTTGTGAAGGCTGAAGGCATTCGCTACTTCACCCCGAAAAATAATAGCGGTGCTGCTCTTAACCTGGATGATGCTAAGACACCAACACTTTTCCGCCCGCTGCAAATTCGGGATGTGAAGTTAAAGAATCGAGTAATGGTCGCACCGATGTGTACCTATTCTACGGAATCGGATCCGAAGTCTCCCGCGGTCGGTGCATTAACTGACTTCCATATTGCCCATCTCGGCCACTTCGCTGCCAAGGGCGCTGGCCTGATCATAATCGAGGCATCCGCGGTACAGCCAAATGGTCGCATCTCGCCTAATGACTCTGGGCTTTGGCAAGAAGGTACAGACTCAGAGCAATTCAAAGGCCTTCGTCGGGTGGTTGACTTCGCGCACAGTCAAGGAGCGAAGGTCGGCATTCAGCTTGCCCATGCGGGTCGGAAAGCCAGCACCGTCGCGCCTTGGCTCTCTTCTGAGGGAAAACGAAGCAGCATTAAGGCCGATGAAAGTGTCGGTGGCTGGCCTTCAAATGTGGTGGGCCCATCTGGAGGTGAAGAGCATATTTGGGCCCCTGGCGATGTCAAGTATTGGCCTCCACGAGAGCTCAGTACTGCCGAAGTTGAAGAGGTCGTACAAGCATTCGGAAGAAGTGCAAAACTGGCCGTTGAAGCTGGCGTGGACCTTATCGAGATCCATGCTGCTCATGGATACCTGCTCCATGAATTTTTGAGCCCGGTCACGAACCGCCGTACTGATAGATATGGCGGTAACTTTGAGAATCGAATTCGTATCGTGGAAGAGGTCGCGACCGCGATTCGAGCCGTGATCCCCGCAGGTACTCCATTGTTCCTTCGTATCAGCGCAACTGAATGGCTGGAGGAGCAGCCAGTCGCCGCGCAGACCGGTAGCTGGGATATGCCGTCTTCAATCAGACTCGCAAAACTACTCCCCAAATTGGGGGTTGATCTCCTAGATGTGAGCTCAGGAGGAAATCATAAGGACCAACGACTCCAACCGCATACCAATTACCAGATTGATCTTGCGGGCGAGTTGCGCAAAGAGATCCGTGGTGCTGGCCAAACCACCCTAGTAGGTGCCGTCGGTTTTATTACGGAGGCCGACGCTGCCCGGAATATCGTGGAGGGTGCAGATGAAGCCTTAGCCACCAACTCTGTTCTCTCAGGTCAGGAGCCCAAAGCAGATGCAGTCCTTCTGGCACGGCAATTCCTTCGAGAACCCGAGTGGGTATACAACGCAGCGAAGAAGCTGAATGTTCCCATCACGGTTGGGTACCAATTTGCACGTGGTGTGCTTTGATTAGATTGATGGAATTATGAATAAAGAATTGAGTTGGTACAATCTACACAGTAAAACACACATGCACAATAAACAAAGTCTCCTCAATTGGTGCTGGATATTCTGCAAAGTCCAGGGGCTACCCTATCGCGTCTCGTACTCGTAGCTTTATCTGACCATCCACAACGAAAGACTCGTGCAGGTGAACGCCATGCAGATTCGGGAATTGCAAATCTCCGCCGGAGCCAATTGATTTCAGTCTAGTTTTATCAACTGAATTGTATTTGAACCAGTTAAAACACGCCAATGTCCAGGTGCGCCCGACGTGCATTGCCAAGCTCGTCGGCCAAGACTCGAGGTTACAATTTACTGTATAAATCCACCAAATACGAAACATTTATGCGCGAGGAGAAGAAGAAGAAATGCAATTCAATAGAAACACTAAACTATTTAAATGGATTGGCGAATCGCCATGTTGTGGATAATAGAAGACCAGGGATCGCGCATTCTTTCTTGAGGCTTGCGAATAACATTTCCCCTGGACCCTCAACATTCTTCTTAAAATATATTGGAATAGTATTCATCCGAGATCTCATGATGGTGATGACTTCAATTATGAGCAAGGCTCTCGTGGCTGCTACCTTTGTTTATCCATTGCTGGTCAATGGTATTCCAGCCCCTCAGCCAGTGGCCCCAGGAATCCCTTCAGCAGCGACAGCCCAGAATGAGCTTGAAGATCTGGTGGTAGCTGCACAAGGACCACAGACTGGCTATTCTAGAGACAAATTCCCTCATTGGATTTCCCAGGGAAGGTAGGAAGATGCATTCAGTTCATCAACTATATTGCAGGGAAGATCTAATTGCGTATCAATAGTGGCTGTAACACGCGCGAGGTTGTTTTGAAGAGAGACGGCACCAATGTGGTCCAGGATAATGACTGTGCTGCTACCAGTGGTACATGGGTCTCGCCATATGATGGCAAGACCTGGACTGCTGCTAGTGACCTCGACATCGACCATATCGTTCCTCTTTCCAATGCCTGGAAGGTAGGTCTTCTCAATTTTAATCACTCTGTACTACGTACAAAGACATCCACTATGCTCATCAGCTAACTCGAAACACCAGTCCGGGGCATCTGACTGGACCGATGATGATAGAGAAGCCTTTGCGAATGATCTGACACACCCACAGCTTCTGGCCGTCACTGATTCCGTGAACTCGGCAAAGAGTGACAAGGGCCCCGAAGAGTGGAAGCCTCCTCTTGGTATGAGAACCCTTAGCGAAGAAACGGTTGAGCTCAACTAATCTTGTATAGAATCGTATTATTGCACCTATGCCGAGATGTGGGTTAAGGTAAAGTCGGTTTACAATCTTACCATCACGTCGGACGAGAAGAGTGCGCTAGTAGACATGCTGGACACGTGTTAAATAGCGTATGGTTCTCGCGAGGCCGTTACTATCGGGACTCTAATTGCTGTTTGGCTGTAAACATTGAGTATTTAGTCTTGTGGGTATAAGGCAGGACGATTTCGCGCCTTATTAATCTCGGTCTTTACGTCTCAAGTTCTTGAATGAAGCTGATATTCCATTTATATTCCTCGACATTGGGCATTTTGTATTTTCTTGTTGAATGTCACCTGTTCAAACCCCTGGATAAGTTAAAAGGAGTTTAACCTACTATCTGGCTACAAGACTCGCATTCGTGGCTAAATGCGCCTCGACAATTCCCAGATAAGCTCTTGCACGCGGGGTTGAAGATTCGATCCCGACTAATTTGGCACGATCGTCCCAAAGTCGGAGCGAAACCATGTCATTGCGAAGAGGATCTCGATCGAACTCCTCTAATTCTGTGCCTTTAAATGGACCACCCTGGAAGGACAGTGATTTCTGGGATGCACTTGAGAGGGAGTCGTAGTACGCGCGGTCCACCGCGGTAAGGTAGCTGTTCAGAAATTAGCCCAACGAAAAGCGAGCCAAGAGGGATGCGGTGATAATATACCGTTTTGCAGCAACATGGCTATTTACTAGGCGACAGACATTGTCACTGAAGCCCAGAGAGCGTAGATATGCAGCTCCAATGGCTTCATGGCCGACTCGACCGACATTTTCCACACTTCCTTGCAGGCTCATGCGTGCCTCTTTGGTTGTTCCGAGGGGGATGATCTGACCAATGTCATGAAATAATGCTGCAATAACTAGCTCATCCGAGGCTCCTGTTTATTTGATTAGACAATCGTATTCGCCGTTGGCCATGCAAGAGCATACCGGATACTTGTGCCTGATGTGCAGCTTGTAGACAGTGCTCAAGTTGGCTGATCGATTCACCGATATAATCCCCCTGACCATATCTTTCAAGGGAGTCAATGAGAGACTCTGCTTTTTCCGAAGGGGATTTGTTGCTCATACTGTTGTGCTTGGTCTTGTGCGGGTGAAGAGAAAGGAAGAGTTGGATTCCAGGGAGGGAGGGGCGGCTTTATAGGAAAAGAAGAGGTGAATGAGGGTGGGGTGACTACCGAGGAGTGAAAGAAATTGATTAAATTGGGAATACTGAAATAGAGGCCTTGAATATTGAGAATGTCATTGTACTGAGTCTTAGAGGAGATTGGGGATTATATTAATTGATTTTCGGCTTTAATGTTTTACCTCCATGTTTTTTACGTCAAACCTAGGAGTGTACGGATATTTGTTTGGCGTGGCTACGTTATAATGTTCACGATCTCTACAATTCAAGCTTGAATATTTTGTTTTTCTTTTTCTTCTTTCCCTTCCACTTACACCACAGGGACTACACCCGAATCAACGGTCAGCATGGGCGAGCCAAAGGCATAGCGGACTCTGCCCTCTTCGTATTCCATGCCTTCTTTTCTTTCATGAGTTGCGGGCCACAATTTCTGGCGATCGAGATAGTACTGATCATGCAAGTCACCCTCAGTAGCACAATTGTAGGTGGCATAGATTGCACGACGGTCTTTGGGGCTTGTATTGGAGCCACTTCGATGGGCTAAGTATGAGCCAAAGATCAAAACATCACCTGAATTTTTTTTAGCATGAATGTTAGCTTATAGGGCTTTGTAGCCAGATTTAGCAGGCTCGCAGTGGTAGACATACCAGGGAGCAGGTCACATGGAGTCCAGGTGTGACTCTCAACCCAGACGGGATCGATGCACCGGTCTTTCCCTAAGGGCACTGCCATTTTGTGACTGCCATTGACAACCTCCAATCCTCCATTGGTAGCGTTCATCTCGTCAACGGCAGCTAAGAGGGTCAAGTGTTTGATGTTTTTCACATGGGTATAAGCATTGGCATCGATATGAGGATCGAAGCCACCTGGGTGTATATTAGAATCTGACTGACATATCTGGGATGGAGCTATTTTCTTACCACTTCCAGACAATTTGTAATTGATCTTCTCTTTGAACAACAGCATATCTTCTCCAGCTAATTGATTCAAGACCCCGATGACTCGTTGTCCCCGTAGATAAGAGTCGAAGCCGGGATGGGAATTGACAAAATTCTCAGTCCGACAGAGGACTCGCTTGCCCTCCTTGTTAACTTCTTCATAGGGCATATAAGGGACACCTGAAGTACGTGGTAGATCATGGACCTCCTGAGACCAAGATTGAAGCAATTGAGACTCGGCTGGTGTAAAGAAAGACTGGATGAGGAGGTAGCCTGCCTCCTCGAAGCTTTTCAGCTGATCCTCTGAGAGAGAATATTGATGATTTTCCATTTTGGGGAAGCTGGGGGAGATGATGAATAATGAAGTTAGTACTAGACTAGAAGAGTTGTCAAGAATTCTAAATGCCCAACTTCCTTATATACCAACTCTATAGTTAGTATTGCATGTTTGTTTATAGTTGCATGACTCGATTGCCACGGCGGTTATTCCCGTCGCTCGCACTTCCTCCCGAGATCGGCGGATTCCGTCACTTTTAAACGAGAAATAAGCGACGCAAGCGAGGATTTTGTGGAGAAAGCAACAGCAAGGGACGAAAGAAGGTTGTTGACAGTCGCCAGGCACACTTCAGTCATTCAGCCACATGTTTCAATTGATTGGCCCACAGGCAAAAGAGCCCCTTCTCCACGTGCTCCTCACTTATCCCAAAAGGGAATAGCGTACGGATCTGTCCGCGACAACAAAAAAAGAAAGAGTCAACATGAGGAAGGCACTTGTAGTAAAGTTATTATTCAGAGGAAGGCACGATCCGCACTTCGTCCCGACTGGACAGTCGCGTGCCAATTTCAGCCATTCTGATTGGATGGACAGGGTTGCATTGACTCTACTCTATGCTACACTCTATACTCTATACGCTGTATTGCTACTATACTACATCGCATTGTATACACAGCATACACTATACCCTATACGCTAACTATGTACTATATACACTACATACAGCACACTCTCCTATAAGTACACACACTCCCATGAGAGTAACGTGATATCAATTGTCATGTCTCCCTTCTTCTTCTTCCTTTCTCTTCTTCTCTTCTCTCCTCTTTATTCTCTCTAACAATTACCCCTTCTGCTCACTGTGTCTCATTATACGAACTCGTTCGCCCAATGGAGAATTCTCCCAGTGATTCCATCATGAAGATGGAGGATCCTAAATCCCAGCCTGAGAATCAGGATTGGGACTTGGAGCAATCCAAGCCCCGTCAGAGCTCCGGCGTCTTCAATGTCTTCATTGCAGGTCTCGCCTTGTTCAGTGATGGCTACAATGCTCATTCCAGTATGTCACATCCCCTCCCATTCCAAACAACGTTGAGCGATCACTTAGAGCCATTGGTCTAATCTCACTTCAGTCGGATATATGGTGCCCCTCTTCACCGTTCTGTAAGTGCCCCCATTGCATCACAATCGAAAATCCAGTCTGACTGTTTTGAAACACAGATACAAGCACGGAATGTCCTCCACCATGAAATCCCGTCTCTCAAATTCCTATTTGATCGGTGAAATCTTTGGCATGATCTTCTTCGGAGTCTTGATTGACCGTGTCGGTCGTCGTACTGGTATTCTGGCCACCACTCTCTTCTTGGTCCTCGGTCTGGTAATTGCGACAGCATCTCATGGAATCACCGAGCTCGGGTACGAAAATTGATATTCTATTACCACCGAAAGCTTTTTAATAACGCTGCTTTGGACAGAATGTTCTGGATGATGGTCGTTGCTCGTGGGATTGCTGGCTTCGGTGCCGGAGGAGAGTATCCCGTCTGTGGTACCAGTGCCACCGAGGCCGCGGATGAGACAGCAAAACTGCGTGACCGTCGTGGATTCCTTGTGGCCATGACGACCAACACTGCTTTAGACCTGGTAAGTACATAACAAAAGACAACCCTGAGCCTTCGCTGCCTCGACTGACCAGAGGCATCTCAGGGTGCGGTTGCTTCAGGAATTATCTGCGTGATCGTCATCGCCTGCTATCACGAACACAACTCGGAAGGTATCTGGCGAATTTGTTTTGGACTTGGTTTCATTGTAGGTGATCGCAAACTCACAAATTAGAGTCGGATCCATTGACTAACCAATTGGCAGCTGCCAATTGCGGTGTGCTTCTTCCGCATCCGCATGCTCAACTCCACTCAGTATCGGAAGCATGCTATCAAATCCAACTACCCTTACTGGCTCGTCATTCGTCGCTACTGGAAGCCAATGGCTGGTACTGGTAAGCTTTGCCTTTTGATCTCATGCATATTGCAAGGTAGCACGCTGACTATTGCTGCAGCCCTCGCTTGGTTCTGCTATGACTTCGTCACATATCCATTCTCCCTTTTCTCCTCGACCATTGTGCAGCAATTCAACCCTCAAAACACGGCCATCCAGAACATAGGGTTCGGAGTAAGTTTGGACCCGGACGAAAGAAAAAGAGAACTCTTTTTGTATTTATCACTAACTGGACATTAATAGACTGTCATCAATTGCTTCCAGCTTCCAGGCTGCGTTCTCGGTGGCTATTTGATGGATCGCATTGGCCGTAAGCAGACTATGGCCCTAGGATTCTTGCTCTGGGGACTCTGGGGATTCATTCTGGGAGGCGCATTGCACCCCATTCAATCGGTCTTCCCGCTTTTCGTGGTGATGTACGGTGTGTTCCAGGCCCTCGGTGAGATGGGACCCGGCGTTTCCACGTTCCTTTGTGGTGCAGAGTCATTTCCAACCCCTCTCCGAGGACATTTTCTCGGATTTGCAGCTGCGGTCGGAAAAGCAGGCGCTTCCATCGGCACCGAAGTCTTCACTCCAATCCAGCATAGCTTTCCGACCACTCAAAAAGGACAACAAGCCGTATTTCTCATCGGATCTGCATTTTGCCTCGTGGGTACCCTGATCACCTGGTATCTGATTCCAGACATGTCCCGGGAGCTGGAAACCGAGGATTCTCGCTTCAAGGCATATCTCGAGGAGAATGGCTATGATATCACTTCATACGGGGAAGACGAATTGGTTGTGCACCACAAGTAATCCTCAAGATTTCCCACAGAGTGAAATCGATCTAATTCCCTACTTATCGCTACTAAGAAGGGACCAAAAGAATGCGAGTTCAGAATCAAAAGAAAAGTATGAAAATTAGATGATTAGCTAAATATCAACAAGTTTTTCCAGTAATCGAAGAATGTAGCAAATGTCTTGGACTGATGTCCGCAACGGAGAGTTTCTAATACATCCAGGCTAGAGACATCTACAAATTGTCCAATACTAATCTGATGGTGACAGATATCGGCCGAGATATTTCCCCGATGGAGGTTTTATATCTCGAAAGATTCGGATTGATTGGAGAAAATACAAAGAGTCTGAGCTCGACCGGTGCAAATAGAATCAAGATAAGTCGTCATTTCTTCACTCGAACGTAACTAACGATTTAGCTTGTCCGATGGAGTTTAAACAGTCCAGTGATTTTGCTGTTCTCACCAGCCTCGAAGATGTGCCATTCGCAAAGACTATTGCGTGCTTATCTTCGCCAATTGGGCAGACTGCGTATTCCCTGTTGATATGCATGCAAAACAGGTAACAGACATATTGAAATCTCACTATTAGAGCCTATTCTAATGCATGCCCGAAGATGGACTGAATGAATTCTGTTAATCACCAAGTATCCATAGGTATGTACTTGCGCTGCTGTCGGAATATTCTTTGGGCGGGACCAGGCCGAGATCAAAAGCCAAGACATCGCGATATCACTGGGTCCTGACGTGCGATCAAATCTGCAAGGCAAGGCATAAAAACATAAGAATGTCATCCAAAGCTCAAACCTTACTCCGACCTAAATTTTGAGGTTCTACATGCTTGGTGATTATGTCGTGGACTATCAGCCGTCTAAGCGGCATTTATCGGTCTTGTTTGTTCCAAATCATCATCGTAGGATTGGTTGCTTTCTGTGAGCCTGGGATTTGGACAGCATTGAATAATCTTGGGGCAGGAGGAAATGCCAGTGTGAGTAAGCCAGGATTTCTGTTCATTTTCTCCCGTTCATGCTTCTATTGTGTGTCAATCAGGATGACAGTGGGTATATCTGACATATTGTATAGCCATTCCTGAATAATGCCGCCAACGCTCTGACATATGGACTCATGTCAGTAGGCTGCTTTCTTGCAGGGGGGGTTTCCAATAAGATCACTGCTAAATGGTGCTTGGTGATTGGAGCCGCTTTCTACACCCCCTACGCTGCCGGTCTGTATTGCAACAATCGCTATGGAAATGAATGGTTTCTTTTACTCGGAGCCGCTCTTTGTGGTATCGGTGCGTCTCTCCTGTGGGCCAGCGAAGCTGCAATTGCTGTTGGATATCCAGAGGAAGAGAAAAGAGGCCGGTAGGTGCTACAGACCTTACCTTGGATATCTTCTTTGGCTGATGATCTATTAGATATGTCGGAATTTGGATGGGTATTCGACAGATGGGACCACTAGTCGGCGGTGCGATATCACTTGCTCTAAATGTCAACACTGCCCAGAAAGGCAAAGTCGCATATAGCACGTATCTTGGACTCGTTGCCATCTCCTCACTCGGTGCTCCCTTTGCTCTACTATTGTCCCAGCCACAAGATGTTATCCGAAGCAACGGCACCAAGATACCATATATGAAGACCACGAGTTTTGCCATTGAATCCCGGGCCATCTGGAAGCAGTTTAAGAATAAACAGTTGCTGCTTCTGATTCCGGTTTTTCTTGCTGGCCAATTCGGTACGACTTACCAAGGGAACTATTTGACAAGTATGAGATAACTCATATCCTTCTGATTATCATTTCTGCCTCGTCTGGACTAACATCAGAGTAACAGCATATTTCACCGTTCGCTCTCGAGCACTCGCCTCCTTTTTGACGGCCGTTGTTGGCGCAGCCGCCAATATTCTTACAGGTTTACTACTCGATTGCAACTACTTTTCAAGAAGCTTTCGATCTAAGGCTGTTTATACGATAGTTCTAGTTTTTGTTACAGCATCGTGGGTGTGGAATGCTATCACCGAAACAAAACTTTCTCGTATGGCCGAGCCACCCTCTTTTGATCTGGGCGACGGACCATTCTTCAGGTCGAGTTTCACTGTCTACATGCTCTTCAAATTTTTCTACGAAGTCCTACAGACCTATATTTACTGGCTTATGGCCGAGGTCAAAGGAGCGCAAGCGGATGGAGATGTTGCGCGAACAACGGGTATTTTAAGATCATGGGAATCCATCGGCAGTACCATTGCGTATGCGGTGGGTGCTACACATTGGTCAAACCTCAATCAAATGATCCTAGGATTTACGTTGTGGGGATTTACAATCCCATTCACCATGTTTGCAATATTCGGCCCTTGGAATCAGGACGAAACTGTCATCGCAGAGGAGGACGTGGAGCAGAGAGCAGAGAGTAGTCTTGAGACACAAAGTGTGGTTTACAATCCTGATAGTAAGAGCTAGACTAGAAAAGAATGAGGCGCAATACACTATTTCCAAGAGAAATCTCTATCAATTGAGTCCTCCTGCTCTTATTTTGATTGCAGGATTATCTTCAATCCTTGCGTATGCAACGCTTGGATGACCCCGCCTTATTTTCCCCGCTCAATCGGCTTTTTGCTAAATCATTTGAAGATCAATACCATATATATTATAGTCTCGTGGTCTAGCAAGTGATGAGTAGTCGATGAGACTGAAAATTGTGGATTTCGAATGTCACTGTTACTTGATTAGCAGCACTCGTCAGTCAAGGTTGCTTTTGATATCTCAATTCAGGCTATTATCGTTGACCTTCTCCCCGTTTTCTGGTCGAATCTGCTGGGCTCACTATTTCTATTAAACATGTATCTGATATGAAGCACAAATCTCTATCAAACAAACAGGCTGCGAGAGTGATCCTTTTCTCAATCTGAAAATGGTGCTACATCGAAACTCTATACTGGCTATCCTAGCTCTTTGGCTCTTTAATCTTGCATTTCTATGCGATGGAAAATTATTTCCTTATGCAAAATATGATGGCTGGCCCCGAGTTGTTCGAAATATGAGCAATAGTTCGATGATTAAAGAGACTTTCATTGAAAACCTGGTTTCAAATTTAACGATCCCAGAATTAGGTCAGTGTTCATTACTCAAATCCTGTCAAGTAAGAATCGGTGGCTGAAATTTGATTCAGTCCTTCAACTGCATCTTATGTTTGCAGATAATATCATCGGTCCCGATTCAGATAATGGCTTATACGGTATTTGAATCCCTGAATGAGCCACCATAATTTAAGAAATGGTCTTTTCTAACGCGCTTGGCTCGAAAGAAAAGGCCCTAGACGCTGCTCCCGGAGCATCGATCGGAATTATACACGACTGGTATCCAACCAATAGGTCTCAATACAATGACCTTCAAGATCTCAATGCCAAAAAATCTCGGGTCAGAATACCCTTCATGCAGACGGGAGAGTGTCTACATGGAGTTGGCTCTTTCAAGCAATCCATGTTTCCGCAGGCAATTGGAATGGCAGCGACATTTGATACCGATCTTGTGTATAGAGTCGGCAGGGCTATAGGCTCGGAGGCGCGATCAATCGGTATACATGCATGCTTTGCACCTGTCCTTGATCTAGCCAAGGATCCACGCTGGGGTCGTGTTCAGGGTATGTATGCCATTTCTAATTTCTGTTCATACATTTCATCCTGCCCTATTCATTTTTGGACAATCGACTGAAATCTGGGACTCATGGCTGAGCTTTGTATTAGAAAATTGGGGAGAAGATATGGTCCTCACGTCTCACATGGGCATTGCATTTTCGAGCGGATTATCTAAAAACAGTACTTGGTCAGAACCTGACGCTGTGATACCAGTAATGAAGGTGATTGTGATGATGGTATTTGTTGAAATAGGAGTACAAACAGCGTGGCTGATTTCTTTATGAAATAGCACTTCGCAGCACATGGAAGTCCACAAGGAGGTCACAATGCTGCTCCATTCATGGGGTATGGCATACGCCAGGTCCTACAGGAGTTGCTTGTTCCTTTCAAGGCAGCGGTAGATCTTGGAGGCGTCAAAGGCGTCATGATGTGAGATACTTCATCTCTTATATGCGGATAGAAACTTATCAGACAAACAGGGCTTATAATGAATTTGACGATATTCCCTCCTCCTTGAATCCTATTTTATACCAGGCTTTGGAAGATTGGGGATTCGACGGTTCTTCCCTCCGCAACCCCTCCGACGGGATATAAATCCAAATCCTGGCTAACTTCATGTTTAGGCTATATCACTGCGGACGATACCGGTATGTGAAGGAGTCGAGGATACTACAAGAGCATCAAAACAAGAAATAGAATTTACATGACTGACAGGACTCAGGGCTTTCTGAGTTATTGAATACGCACCATGTCACCACCTCAGTTGCTGATACTATCGCACAATGGCATAATGCAGGTGGAATGGTCCAATTCTACGATTTCTCACTCAAGGAATACATTGATGTACGTGTTCAATGCTAGAATCTGACGATGCTTCCATCCAGTCTAAGTCAAGTACTATTCAACAGGCTACGGAATCTTTGGTGGCCAACGGAACCCTCACAATGGAAAGGCTGCGTTCTTTGGTAAAACGAGTCGTTGGTGTCAAGTACGACCTCGGGCTTTTCGAAAGTCCTTATATTCCTGAAACCACCGATTCTCAGAACCTGACTGTGTCTCACGTACCACTCACACTTGAAGTCGCTCAAAAAAGTTTTGTCCTACTTGAGAATAAAAATTCTACATTGCCTATCAATCCAATCGAGCAGAACATCACAAAGATCGCATTGGTTGGTCCTTTCGCCGATACTTTCAACTACGGTGACTATTCTGGCCAGTGGGGAGGATATCCAGTGAGAAATGCTAGCACCATCCGACAGGGTCTTTCTGAGCACCTCGCGACTCATTTCCCATCCACTGAGCTTGCGACAAGTTGGGGTGCAAACTCATGGACCTATAATGGGCAGTATAGCATACCACCATACCTGCTATCTGAGAATGGTACATCAGGTGGTCTGATGGCGACTTATTATGCGGACACCAACTTTTCTGATGCGAAATACAAAAAATTGGAGACTCCCAGCCTTGACTGGGGTCTTTACCCCCCAAACGGTCTACCTTCAAATAACTTCAGCGTCGCATGGGAGGGCACTCTTCATGTACCCGTTGAATATGATACACAAGGCTGGCTTGGTGTTGCAGTATACGCCAATACATCGGCAAAACTATACGTCGATGACAAACTGCACGTTATCGTGGACGCGACACCAAGTGGGAACATTCTTTCTAATATCCCTGGGCTGCCCTACACTTTCATTAATGGAACAATGGCTCCTCCAGGGTCGTCGATGTTCTTTTTTAAGAAGTCAGCCAGTCATAGAGTCCGCTTAGAGTACCAAGCATGGAATTATGTTCAAAAAGTCGAGAATCAAAATTCGCTGAATGCTCAAGTGCTTTTGTTTTGGAACCTCGTGGATCGTGTGGATCCCATCAATCAGGTAAAATTAATATTAACCCCCCCTCAAAAAGAACAGGTTTTTCGAAGACTAACCTGCAAAGGCCGTCAACCTTGCCTCAAAATCAGATCTTATTGTTTTGGCGATGGGAGCCAACTGGAACAGTGATGGCGAGTCCGGAGACAGAGCCACCTTAGGGCTCTCTCCAAACCAAAGTAGGTGACAGTTTCTCCTTTTTTGTTAATATTTATTTTATTTTATTTCGGTGACTGCGGACATGACATATTGACACATCGAGGTAGCTCAACTTGCAGATGCGATATTTGCCTTGGGAAAACCGGTCGTTCTCGTATTACAAGGCGGACGCCCATTCGCAATCCCTGAATACTATACGAAGTCAGCGGCAGTGCTGAATACAGTTGGTTTTCAATGTTTCTTTTCCCCATATATTTATGTAATGACGCTGATTATATTTAGTTTTTCCCAGGCCAGTCTGGAGGCCGGGCTATATCTGATGTATTATTTGGAGTCATATCTCCCGGTGGTCGAGTCCCCATCAGTGTTCCGTACAATGTTGGATCATTGCCAGCCTTTTACAAGTATGTCCACAGACTCCAGTTACATTCCTCTTTTCTCACCCATCAAGCTATAAACCATCCGTTGCTCGAGACTATACAGATACCCCTTATAAATCAATTGTAGGTTTGCTCTCGAGGATACAAATCGAGACCCTCCTCCACCAACATGCAGCATACCATGGATATAGCTCACGTTCAGCAGTATCCCTTCGGTTACGGGCTGTCGTATACCAACTTTTCCACGTCCGAATTTCACGTTTCGGCAATTAGTGGGATGCCCGAATATCATAAATCCGAGTTCAATGGAAATTCGATCATAACATTTTCTGTTAAGATCAGGAATACTGGCAAACTCGCAGGTAGTTATGTTGCCCAAGTCTACCTTCTCGGCCGCATATCATCGATTGTGCGACCGGTCAAACAACTCGTAGCATTCCAGCGAGTCAATTTATCTCCTGGTGAGATTACAACAGTGGAAATGACTCTTGATGTTTCCCGATATATGATGATCCTTGATCGAGAATACAACTGGATTGTTGAACCTGGAGAATATATCTTTGCCTTGTTAGAAAACGGAGGCAGTGAGACAGATACATCGAGAAACATCACACTGAAATGTGTCAATTAGGCTGTTAGGCATAGTTTCGAGTACATATTAGTATCCATTGACTGTTCTCAACATTCAATGCTCTCGAATCTATGGTCAACCACTGGGATGTATGCCATTTTTCAGGAGTTATGCATTCAAGATATACCGTCGGTCACAACTTTAAGTAGAATTAAACTCAATTTTGTAATGTAGGGTACCTGATACTTTCTGGAAAAATGTTAAAACAATAAAAAAACCGACACATATAGGCAAACACACGGCTGTAGACATCCACTCAAACCTGAACTTGATGAGTCTGATGAGGTCCACCGGGGCAGAGCCAGTAATGGTCTGTAGGAGGCACTTGATGGAGATACTCGGCAATCCCAAGCACAAACTAGCCGACAATTCCCCAATCTTCTCCGTACCCCCACGGCACACAATGTTGGAGCAAAAAGAAGAAAAAAAAAACGGGGTGTCTGTCCCGAGTGGAGTCAACAGTGCGAACTCGGCCGCAAATCTTGATTTCGCACTCCAAGGAGCGTCCCAACAAAAAGTCGACATTATTATATTTTGCTGCCATGTACCTAGATCTGTAAATGAACATAAATCCTAACAGTTAAGATATTAGCGAACTTTATACTCCAGTCTTGAACTGCCTTTCCTTGTTAACTTCTACAGTATATTGAATTAGCCCTAAACACACAGCAATTGTGGCTACTGTACATACATATATCTGGAACAAAGACTCGTCCGAGATAATTACTGGAGATAGAGAAAGGAATTACACAACCAGAATCGGTTGAATGTGTCCACGTTGGACAGTACCGTCAAGAATTAGTAATTGCATCACCTATGGGGATGTGATGAGCGAGTGGACCTCATCCAGGCCAAGCATTTCGCCTTATTGCTTGGTATCGGCAGGCCGACCCCGCCGAGAGTTTCGAGCTGGTGGCGACCCGGTGAACTTCGGGGTCAAATTATTATGGAGAAGGGGGGATTCCGACTGGCCGGGGTTTCGGGGTTGGTCTTTTAAATCTCATGCGATTCCCCGCCAGTTTTGAGAAGCAGGGATAAAAAGAAAAGCAAACAAGAAGTTTCCCTCCCTTTGACTGTGGGCGTCGTCCTCTTTTCACCTTCGATTTCCTCCATCTGGTGGAGTCATGGCGTCACCCGAGATCAAACCTCAGAACGACGGGTTTCAAGATGCTGAAAAATATTCAGGAAAAAATTCAGACTCTTTCCGTGAATCCTCCTGTTTGATACTATCCGAAGAGCAGGCTCTGGCAAAGGCTAGAAGCAGTCCAGATGATGCCCTGCCTATTATTGTGACCTATGCCTTTAACGATCCTGATAATCCTCGTCACTGGGGAAAAGCGCGGAAGTGGTTTATTACCATAACTGTGAGCATGCTCAACGTCTTCACGTATGTTTCTCGATATTCTCGCTCAGTATTTGGTCTATGATTGCTGACTTCCATCTTTTTAGAACTTGGTGTGCTGGAGGAATTTCATCTGGAGCCACAGGGATACAGGAAGAATTCGGTGTCTCGCAAGAGGTCACCACTCTTTGCTTGTCCTTATACGTACTTGGATATGCCATTGGTCCGGTTTTACTCGCGCCGCTGTCGGAATACTTTGGACGACAACCTGTCTACGTTGTGTCGTGGTTTTTCCTCTTCATTTTCCAACTCCCCCTGGCCTTAGCACCGAATATCGGAACAATTCTGGTCTGCCGATTCCTCGCTGGATGCGCAGGTGGTGCTCCCTTGACCAATACGGGCGGAAGTATCAGTGATCTCTGGGAGCGCAATGAAAGTGGTGGCCCCATGGCTGTCTATGGGTTGAGTAGCACTTTCGGTCCTCCGATGGCTCTAGTCATCACCGGTTATATTGGATTGAATGCTGGGTGGCGAATGATCTTCTGGGTTCTCATGGCCATGACCGGAGGTGTCTGGATTGTGCTGGTCCTCGCAATTCCCGAAACTCGACACACTACTATCCTTCGTAAGAAGGCGAAAAGAGTATGCAAACAGATGCGCAAGGAGAATCTGCGATCGGCTGAGTCTACCGAAGATCTTCATGCGAGCGATCGCAAAGGCTTACATGAGCTTTTCGCAATAACTCTCACTCGCCCATTCCGTTTTCTCTTTTCCGAGCCTATTACAGCATTCTCGGCTATCTATAATGGTTTCCTGTACGGCCTGGTTTATCTGTTCAATGAAGCTATCCCACTGGTATTCGGTGCCCCCAAAGGGCACCCCTTTAATACTGGCCAGCAAGGACTGGCATTCCTGGGAATGGCCATTGGCCCAATCATAGCATTCGCGCTCTATCCACTTCAAGAGCGGTATTATCTACGAGCTGTTGCAGCAAATGGAGGCAAGGGTGTCCCTGAGGCTCGTATGTGGATGGCCCGCATGGGAGCCATCTTAATCCCGATCAGTCTCTTCTGGTTTGGATGGACAAGCTACCGTTCGGTGCATTGGATTGTTCCGATCATCGCATCCTCCTTCTTTGGCGCGGGCATCTATATTGTCATTTTGAGTATCCTCAACTATGTTGTGGACAGCTACCAGACCTACTCGGCGTCTGCTCTCGCTGGTGTGATTTTGATCCGCAATGTGGTCGGTGCTGGATTTCCTCTTTTCGCCACGCAAATGTATGAGAAGCTGGATTATGAATGGGCTTCCAGTCTTCTTGGGTTTATTTCCATCTTGCTGGTCCCGATCCCATTCATTTTCTTCTATAAAGGCGAAGCCATTCGGCTGCGAAGTCCTTGGGCTAGAGAACATTTTAACTCTGATGAAGACTCTCCCCATTGATGGCATTGTGCGGATGCGAAATGTTATAAATACTGACATATGTTGATATTTGATGTTGTACTGCGCGAAGATATCTAGTCAATCTATAATTGTGTAACATAAGTTTGAAACACCATGCTGACCGCTTTCCATCTTCCGCTCACCTCAATAGACATACCGCCTTCTGTTTGTAGTTTTCTGTCGGGGTTCTTAATGTGGTAGAAAGAACGGCAGAAAGAAGCGGGGTTTCAAACTAATGTCACTGCATTGTAGAAAGCCGCGATCGGAAAGCAGGTTGAATGAGAATATCTTCAGTCTAGGGAATATCCAGGGCTCATTAGTCTCATTCAAATTATGTGAGCGATTTACCCCACAAAAGTTTAAACCATCTTTTCAGATGCCCTCATCACCGTTACATCTCACTTGCGGAGTACATAGCTGCGCATCTGCTGGACCTTCTTAGTCCGTAAATTTTAATATGCCCTTAGCATGAGGGTTTCGGGGGTCTCCGTAAAATAGCGGAGACGCCGGGTGGACCAAGCAAAATTGGCATGGCCATAAACCTAGAGACAGATAGAGGAAAACTCAATAGCGCAATCTTTCTGGAGCTGCCGGGGAGTAAAAGTGCTTCTCTGTTTAGACTATATCCGTAATTTTCATGGATGAGAACGGTGAGAGGTTTGAAATGGTCTTGGACCAAGAATGGGAAAGAATACAGCTAGCATGAGGGTCTTTGATGCAAAATCGCTTTTCGAAAATGACTATAGGTATTGGAACTTGTTCAGTCGCCATCGCAGAAATTGAGGGGATTAAATAACCCCCAGAAATGTGGATCGGAGACTCCCGTGCGACAATCCACTTTAGAGCATGGAAAAATCAATGATAAAAGGGTTCTTCCCTCGAATGTTAAGTCCATCCCCGCGTTTCTTTGCGAGACACTGAGCCCATTTCTGGACCAATGGATCGTGACGTGGAGAAACATGCTGAGCCAACCCAACCGTCGCTATTGAATCCTAATCATGGGACTGTCCCGGGGTCGAGCTTCGAGCATGGCGATTCTATATACGCAAAACTTCAACGCCTGGGAGGAAAGATAAAAGTAGAGCAGCGAGGAATCGAAAGGGTCCCGGAGAATGAACGGACAGATAACTCTTACTGGAATATTGGATCAATGGTATTCCTATCCTGACCACCATGTGAGGTGTCTCTAACTCGTTCCAAAACAACCCAGTGGCTCGCCGCAAACATGGTCGTCCCTTCATTCACAATCGGAGTACTAGGCAATCCACTCTTTGGGCTGGGCTTCATTGACTCTGCTCTAATCATATTTTTCTTCAATTTCATATCGGTCCTTACGGTTTGTTTCTTTTCTACCTTTGGCGCCGCCTTTGGATTACGGCAGATGGTATTGTCGCGTTTCTGGTTCGGATGGTGGGGAGTCAAACTAAGTATGCTCGGACAATATTAAGATTTCGTCAATTGAGCGTTTTGATGAGCTGACTTGTGAATCTAGTTGCCTTGTTCAACGTCCTCGCATGCATTGGATGGGCCTCTGCCAACATCATCGTGGGCGCCCAGCTCATTAATGCTGTGAACCCAAATGTCCCAGGTTTTGCTGGAATCCTGATAATTGCATTTTGTACTCTTTTGATTGTGTTCTTCGGCTACAGGGTTGTTCACACGTATGAATACTGGAGCTGGATTCCAACATTTATTGTCTTCTTGGTAGTACTTGGCGTGCTTTGCCACTCTGGTGATTTTGTCAATACTCCAATGAGGACTGGCTATATTGAGCTAGGCGCAGCACTCTCATACGGATCTACGGTATTCGGATTCGGTACAGGCTATACCAGTTATGCGGCCGATTATACCGTCTATCAACCAAGTGACCGACCGCGACGCAAGGTGTTCTTGGCCACATGGCTAGGGATATTCCCAACATTACTCTTCACCGAATTGCTGGGTGCAGCCCTTGCAACCTGCATGGCTTTAAATGGTGGTGAAAACGATTATCAAAGAGGCTACAACGATAATGGAGTAGGCGGCTTGCTAGGTACTTTGTTATTTCCCCGGGTGGGAGGCTTTGGAAAATTCTGTGTTGTTATACTGGCCTTGTCAATTATCGCCAACAACTGCCCCAATATATACTCCGTATCACTAACACTCATGGTCATTGGCCGCTGGACTCGGCACGTTCCTCGGTTTGTTTGGACTATAATTGCAACGGCAATTTACATTGCAATCGCAATCCCCGGTTATAGCCAATTTGAAGCGGTATTGGAAAACTTCATGCATTTTATTGGATACTGGCTAGCCATATACGAAGGTATCTCGCTAACGGAACATGTTGTCTTCCGTCGCGGATTTTCAGGTTACCAACCCGAGGACTATGACAATCGCGATAGATTACCGCCAGGAATTGCTGCCCTTCTTGCATTCTGTTGCGGAGTCGTAGGGATGGTGACAGGAATGAGCCAGTCATGGTATGTTGGACCGATTGCTAAATCAGCTGGGTTATCCCCTACCGGAGGCGATGTCGGGTTTGAGCTTGGGTTCGCTTTCGCTGCCTTGTCATATGCAATCATGAGAGCTGTTGAGAAATGGTTCTTCAAACGATAAGTCATTTTATGAGGCTCAACATTCAATTGTACGATGGGGGATTCTGAAACGACGGATACGAACTTGAAAGCAATTAAAAATACCATTAGGATCTAACTCCACAGAGTAAGATCGGCCATACACTATTGGATGGCAAATAATATGCACGATCTTCGTGATCCAGGATTTCATCGTCATTTTCGATGGATGAGTCAAACTAGATGTGAGAAAAGTAATAGTATTTGTATCAATCAATTAATTTGTTGTTTCCTTTTTATACATCAATTTGCTTCGGATTTCTATCATGCACTGGCGAGCAAGCTAACTTGCTCTTTGCCCGTAGCCAGGGCCCATAGACCTTAAATAATACAGGGATGGGTATCATGACAACAGCGATGCACCCCAACAAGGTCCCAGCCCATTGGATTCCCAGATTCTGCATTAGTTGACGGGAAAATAATGGAAATGTGCATCCGATAGCAGAGCGCATAATGGTATTCGCAGCAATCGTAGAAGCAGCGCTGAAAAACAGTCAGTGAGTAATCTTTATTCAGGATAAACGAGGACATACAGAGCTGGGTAACAATCGACAATGTAATTGAAACATTGCAGGAAGATTAAGAAAATGCCCGAGCCAAGGAAAACTCCGGAGATGATTGGCACCATCCAATGAATCGAGGATGTGAACCCGGTCCAACCGAACCTGTAGGTCATATTTAGCCGAGAAATCCTCATTATTGTTTTAGAGAACAATGCTATCTCTTACCAAAACATTCCGATGGCGAAGATCACTGCTCCAAGAATAGCCGGCGGGAGACGCCACTCAGGCACTGGCCTGTCTCCATTCGAATGAAGCTTCTGCGCATAAGAGCGTTGGAGAAACAGCATGAGAGCCCCGCCGAGAAGTTCTCCAACGATCAGCCCAACGAAGGCCAAACCACCGACACCCATATTCATCTGATAAACACCTTGGAAGACCACTGGATATGCGCCAAGAAGTGCGTAAATCAGGCCATAGATAAATGAAATGTATAGTGATATGAGAAAAAGGATGGGCTCTGTGATCAACATTACAATTGGCCTTGTAAAGTTGGTGCATATAAGAGCTGCAAAATCAATTTCAACCTCCTCTTGCTTTGCATGAATAGCCCAATTCCGAGTTTGTCTACGCAAGGTAGCCGCTTTTTGAACTAGAATGACCGGAGCGTACGTCTCGTTCAGACAAAGCAGTGCCACCAAAGAGCCCACTAGAATCATAATGGCTGAAACCCACATCGTCCAGCGCCATCCTAGGGTGCTCATTGCGATAAAACCGCCCACGAATGGTGCTGCAAAAGGTCCAATGAATACTGCCATGCAGAAAATAGACATTACCATACCCCTCTGGACGTGTGAGTACATGTCCGCAAAGACAGCGGGTACAACAGATATTGGGCTCGCAGCAAATAGTCCCGCAAAGAATCGACATATCATGATAGTCTGTAAGTCCTTGGCGGCAGCACAAGCCACGGTAAAAATGCCACAGCCAATCAGGCCTATTAATAGCGGTGCACGTCTCCCGATAAGTTCAGAGCCAGGTGCCCAGATTGTTGGACCGGCGGCAAAACCGAGGACATAAAGAGTTACACCAAGTGAGCCAACCACATGATTTGTATGGAATTCTTGTATGACGTCGGGAATCGCGGCGGAGAAGACAGCACTGGCAAAGGAACAAGCGAAGGTATTATAACAGAGAATGGCTACCAGGAAAAGCCTTCTGATGGTTAGAGATACATATTCCATGGGCATCATGATTATAGGGTATTCTGATTTTCTCGCGTACCTTTTGTAATTGGGCCAATTAAGGGGCAATTTAGGATCATCGGCCCCGTCGAATTCAACCGTATAAGCTTCAGAGTCTGGAAGAAGAGGTGGATGTTCCTTCCCAGCACCCATTGGCAACCATCTTTCTCTGGCAGTAGGACCAGCCACGGAGCCAACTGTTGTTTTTTGCTGTAATCGATATGTGTTGATCCGGGTGAGTTCGAGGTCGTCTAGCCCAATTGTATCGTTGGAGCTCTCGCTATTTGAATCATTGTCGTCCTCAAGACTTGGCGTGTCATAATCGTGTCTTGGCTCCATGAATATTACTTCAACGCTAGAAAGACTTTTGAATTGGATACCCCCACAACATTCTACAAGATCATTCAAAATAAGTGGGAAAATGCCATGATATAGATTTCGGGTCGATACCAGGACCCAGCCAAAATTTCTTCTTTATTCCATCATATGCTCTTAGTGAATCCGCTTTTTCCACCACGAATGGATCTCGTTTAATAAAAAAAGGCGAATTGTAGACGATAAGAGACTATGAAAAGATCCATACTTTTCCGCTGTGGCTGATATAAAACTGCAAATTCCACTTTTTTCCATTTTTTCCCCTTTCGACGCCGCGAAACCCTCGGCCTGGCCCGAATCAGCCACATCGGTTGGGATCGGAAATGTGGCTAGAGAAAATCTGCCGAAAGCAGCCGAGCCTAGCCGCTATCAGGAATGTTTCAGGCGAACAACACGATAAGCTGATAAGCCGTTAGTTGTTGGATATACAACATCAAACCCTAAGAAAAATCTGATGATTTACAATTTCGACATTGATAACTACAGTACTCAATTGGCCTGGATCATGCAGCTTGATGTCAAATCCCGAGAACGTCCTTCAAACATGGTCCAATACTTGTGGGGTCACTCGGCCCTGCTTTGAACATATATATTCGCCCGATGACAAAATATCAGTCGTGGTTAACTAGCATTCGCGAGCAAAGAGCATACCACGCTGATGGTGTATCTAGTGATCACCTAGATGGAACCTCCTAGATAGCAATCTAAGTACAAGTATGGCGCTTAATAGACGCAATCGGTGCAATCGAAGTCTTGTCAAAAGAAGCACCCTTCTCCATTGCCTAGATCATCATCCTTGCGATTCTAGATGAGCACAACTGTAGTCAAATCGTTCAAATTCTCTGTCGTCTGATATTATGGGATCTCAGCCATAATGCAGAGTAGCTACCCAAGTATATACCGAGATATCGGATATACAACGTAATACAGACAGACTATGATAATCCAGGCAAGGGTAGTATGGGAAACGCATAGTACTGGAATGTAGTTGATCTCGATTTGAAAACAATGATTCAAGTAATGAAGACAGTGGTTCCTCTGGTAAAAACAGTGATTCTTCTAACAACACTTGTATACTGCACCGATTACAGCTATTGGGCGCCGTATAGAAGACTAAGACTCCCTTTGCTAGAATGCTTTCAAATCCCAGCCCTCCTCGACCACAAGCAGAATTAATCCTGTAGTCTGGCACAAAGCTCTTTAAGGCTCCAACCGGCCCATTCAAAATCACTCTCCTCAAGATAAATTTGCCCACTTAAACGGACCCACCAAGATCCTTGAAAAGCAAATATAGGCATGAATGTTTTGTACTCTTTAATCATCGTCTTCTGCATCCAATCAGTCACACTAGCACCGGGAAAGTCACCACTCATGATATGGCTTCCTTCACCAGAAGTTGGCTGCCTCAATGGAAGAAGTACATTGACCATAAAACATTCAGTCAGAGTGTGTGCATCATTATCGAGAACTGAAGTCCCCAAGATTTCAGCAACCCTTCGGCCGCCTTTTCGGGCTAGTCCAATGCAGTATTCTCTGATCTGGTCTTCTCCACCGCAGATAGTCTTACGCCAGCGAATTGCTTCGGCAACAGTCAAGAAAGCCAGATTATCGGCTGTACCTACAAACTCAAAGTTCGACACAAAAGAGTGCTGGTTCTTTTCTAACGTAGATACTTGTGGAACAAAGCCATGACTTGTCGGTAGAGTGCTTCGCATCATGGCTTGGTGACGTTTTGGAACATATAGAATGGCACATGAACGGGGCGTGAGTAGCCATTTATGACAGTTTGTCACGAAGAAATCAGGGGACAGCGTGGAAAGGTTGAGCTCAATCTGCCCGATGCCATGAGCTCCATCAATCAAACTTAGCACCCCCTCTGCACGACACAGGGCCGTGAGCTGCTCAAATGGAAGCTTCATAGCAGGATTGGAAGTTATGGTATCAAAGATTGCTATGCGAGGACGACGGTCCTGTTTTCGAGAAGCTTCAAATGCCTTTCGAAATTCAGAGATGATAGCGGCATCTTCAAGCGGATATCTGAGACGTATTTCCCTCCCATGTACCTTCCCCTGGCTAGCTTCACAAAGATAATGGACGGTCTTTCCACATGCCCCATAAATGACATCGAGATAAAGGATTTCGTCTAGCCCATCGGAGTTCCAGACAATATTGCGTAGCACAGTATTGACCCCGGTTGTGGCGTTCGCGACGAAAACAATATCCGATAAAGGAGAATTAAGGAATTTGCTCGCTGTAGCCCTTGATTCGTTCAATAACAATGGGAATTCGTATTTGATGAATGGACAGGGAGTAGATTCATACTCCTCGCGAAGCCGATCTGCCAATGCGCGGATTGCCTTAGGAGATGCACCGAATGAGCCTAGAGAAGAGTCAGGGAGATTTGCTGAGATATAACACAACGCTTCTGAAGCGAACATCGAATTCAACTCACCATGGTTGAGATTTCTGTAACCATCCTTGAATGAAAAGTGCTTTTTCATTTCATGCCCGAAGGGCGTTAGATTTTCATTTGAGCCGAACATATTTTTGGGGGCACAAAAACAATCACCGTGGGATTGATTGAATGCTAGATCAAAGTAATGAACAGAACTAGCAAAATGATACAAGGGAACTTGAATCCCGAAGATTTGAAATCTGTGAAAGCCCATCATCAGCCTTAGACTAATGCATTGCCCAATCAAACCGAGTCCTAACGGAATACCACCGCACGATACTACATTCAAAGGATTTGAGGAGGCTCGGACCCTTGAGTGGAGGTCGGACATCCTTGCGATGACTGCCGATCATATAGATAATCCGGTAATACTCTATTTGTAGGCAATGGAAACGCGCAAAGGCCGTTGCATGAGCTTTTAGTGGAGGCACTAATCCGGGAGTAGTAAGCCATTGGATTTATTTTCTGGAACTTCCCCAACTTCACCCCACATTGAATACCGGTCCGTGCATGGATATAGATAACGAGGAAGTTGACAAGTTGAAGTCGGTTAACTTATCTTTCTCCATCTCTTTCGAGAGTTAATATGCTTCGAAATGTCAGCTCACAATGACGAAAGATCTCGAAAAGATGTGGAATGTGGTAGTACCAGGGATCTCGATCTTGATAAAGGCGAGGCTGAGACAAGAAATGTGGGAAATCTTCAGCGACGATTGAAGTCGCGACATGTTCAATTTCTAGCTCTCTCGGGTGCGATTGGGACTGGTCTATTCGTCGGAGCTGGCCAAGTTCTGTCACTAGCTGGTCCGCTATCTGCAACGCTTGCGTATCTCATCACCGGATTCAATTTATATGCTGTCATTAACAGCATGGGGGAAATGGCTACTTGGTTACCTCTTCCTGGTGCAGTTCCGGTTTATGCATCGAGATTCGTGGATGAAGCCCTTGGTTTCACATTAGGATGGAACTATTGGTATCAGTTTGCTATAGGAGTCCCGATCGAAATCAGTGCCGCTGCGCTGGTCATCGACTATTGGCCAAATGGAGTGGCCCCGGCTGTATGGATCACAATTCTTTACGTGGCTATATTCGCAACCAATATTCTCCCTGTGCGAGTTTACGGTGAGCTTGAGTTTGTACTTGGATCTATCAAACTTACAACTATTGTGGGCTTGATGCTTCTGATGTTGATTATCACACTCGGAGGAGCACCCACCCATGATCGAATCGGATTTCGTTATTGGCAACAACCAGGCCCAATGAACGAATATCTTCAGAATGGATCTCTTGGTCGGTTTCTTGCATTCTGGAAAGTCTTTATCCAGGCAACGTTCAGCTATGGTGGTAGTGAGATGGTTGTCGTTGCGGCCGGTGAGACTGAAAACCCCCGTCGAAACATCCCCAAAGCAGTCCGGAGGGTTTTCTGGCGAATTGCAATTTTCTACGTCGGCAGTGTCTTCCTTGTTGGCATGTGTGTCTCATCTCGAGATCCACGGCTGCTGAACGCCATCGAATCAGGTGCAGATACTGCTAGTGCAAGTCCATTTGTGATAGCTATTGAGAATGGTCGAATCCAGGCGCTGCCATCAATCATCAATGCAGTAATTCTCACATCTGCACTGTCAGCCGGGAACTCATTTTTCTACGCATCCACTCGCATTCTCTACGCCACAGCCTTAGATGGCAAAGCGCCTCGTATATTGTCTTACGAAAAATTCGGAGTTCCCTACGTTTGTGTTTTGGTCACTGCAGCTTTAAGCCTGCTCGTGTACCTCAATGTGTCTGCAAGCTCCGCAGAGGTCTTTTTTTGGATCAGTAACCTGAGCTCTGTCAGCACTCTCATCGTTTGGTCCTCTATTGCAGTGACTTATATTCGCTTCTATCGTGGTCTGAAGCATAATGGTATATCCCGTGATACATTACCATTCAAATCTCCATTTCAGCCATATATGGCATACTTTGCTCTTATATTCTCTTCTACTGTGGCTCTGTTCAATGGATTTGATGCTTTCTTTCCGGGACATTTCAGCGCCAAAAGCTTTGTCCCTCCATATATTGACATACCCATCTTTGCCACTTTGTTCTTGGGGTATAAGTTCATCAAAGGGACAAAGGTAGTGAGCACAGAAGACATGGATCTTTGGTCCGGAAAGGAGGAGGCTGATCGGTTGGAGTCAACGTGGGAGGAGCCAAAGCCTCGTAACATTTTTGGTGAGTACTCTATATCCCGATAGGAATTACAACAATGCGATGCTAGGGCGAGCACTGACATTTCATAGAAAAAATATGGTTCTGGATTGCGTAAAATGAGTTTCGCTTCTTTGAAGATTGTTTGCTATGAATATTAGTCACATCGTCCAGGACTATTAGAGCAAGGACTGCTGTAATTTGGATTCTTCAAAACCCCTTTTTTTTCCGAAATCGTGTGGTTCTGTAAAGAAAACCTTTTAACCAAAAAGCCGAGAATAAAAGCGAGACTTTTGTAATATGGATGGACTTAAAGGATGGCCGGCACTAGCTATGACTGCATCTTAGGCGGATGGCAGCATTCTTTCGATGCACCACTTGGTCCGATTTCGTGTTGATGTTTCGGCAATAAACACCTCAATATCAGAGATTGACAAACCGTGTCAGTCCGCCTCAGTTTCAAGTTATCCTTAGTGACATTTTGGTCAAGCAGAACGAGCTCCTTTACATTCCTGATCGTCTTCAGAACGTAATCTTGTCATAACCTGCCATGCAATAATCAGTACAGGGGCCAATAAGACTTTATTAGGATGAAGCTTTCGTCAGGGCTGACCAATGAGACAATTTGCATACAAATTAGGAGGCTAAATGGAAAAGGTCCATTTATGCAGCCGTTCGTGAAGATTTCCATCAACTCAACGCCTCGAAGTTGCATGGAAATATATCCAGGTCAACAATGCATTAGCCACATGAGGGCCAAAGAGTATACATTAATACCGTCGGATAGTATTAATGTGAAGAGTCTTCAGAAGTCCAATGACCTCTGTTGGCAGACAAACAATATCATACTATGATCTCGATTTTCATACCGGCATTTATTGCCGCGTATAGTATACGCGGCAATAAATGCCGGTATGAAAATTGAGACCTTTGCATTTTGGGGGGGCAAGAAGCAAGTACACCACCGGACAGGAAGTCCTCCACCACCAGCAGTAAAAGCACCATAATCAGCGAAAGAGATATCGCCAGGGAGGAAAGAGAGACCCTGGTAATTCTCTTCGACTAAAGTCGGTTGGCAGTTTTCTACCAATTCTTTGTGTGTATACTCATATCAAGAGTCACAGAAGGGTTCCCCCTGTACTCTTCTGGAAATGACTGGCCTACATAGCGAAAGCACCGACCATTCTCTGACACGACTATATCACAACTCAGCCTATTTGTCTCAACCATATCGCTTCGGCTTCGGCTTCGGCTTCGGCAAAGTGATGTCTTTTTGGAAGGGCCTGAGGATTGAAAGTCCGGTGTGTCTTGATCCAGTAATGACACCATCTTACAGACACACTGGTCTCGTATTATTCCGAACCATTGCCCTCAGTCCAAACCCTATGGCAGCCAGGGGCCGGACACGCGACTATTTCAATACTCGGATGGGTTACTGGAGCCGTCGACACTCACTTCGCCCCATAAAGTTGTAGCACCCAGTACAAAGACGCTTTCCTTCAATCTTACGGGATCTACCTCGAGGAATGCCGTGGGAAAGCGGAGACAGATTTTGGTGCTTTGTGTGGGCTTAACTTTGTCACAGTCAGGATGAGCGCAAGTCATTCCAAGTGGCTGAAAGGCGCGGCTGCATAAAGCAGGGTGTATTATGTCTACTGGAATCGATTGGCTTCTTCCCTCATGCTGGGAGGTTTTCTTCTTGCTGCTGTTAACCTGGGTCAGAGTCTTGCGATTCAGAGTTTTATGTACAGGAATGTATAGACAACACCGCTTTCGGAACGAATAGAAAATTTTTTTGAGAAAGTGAAATCTTTATTTTCCAAGTGATGGCGTGTGGTCAATGAGATGGAATATTGAAAGGATGATAAATGTAACCACAGAAGAACTTACCTTTAAACCTGGGGGGTTCCATCACTCCAGGAAGATGGGGGATTGGATATCCCAGGAAGGTACTATCCAGTTAAATAGAGATATTTATCTTTGATTATTTATAGATTGAAACATGAAACAACTAAACAGTGGTAAGTATGATGGAGAGAGATTCTACTTAGGACAGAGATACACATACTTGTCTAATATATAGACGAGCAAGGGCTGCACGGAGCCTGTATGGCAGAGTACTATAGATACAAAATACTATAAACAGGGAGAATATTTTCCTGGGACTATGGAAAATATGACTATTACTAATAGCGACTCGCTATTAGTAAATCTAATTTTTTCTTATTTGCAGATATTGAGTATTAAAATCTAACCTAGTATGGCCGCTGTACGAAAATAGCGAGATAGTAAGCATGTCTTCCCTCAAATGATACAAAATCAACACAACCATTTGCTCTCCATTTTGATCCTCCGTTCTCTCAATTCCACACTAAATTACTATCAGATTCAAATGTCTGCCAATATTGTAGACACCCAATCTAGCATTTCTTGTCACTGTTGCACAAATATTGGGGTGGATGCCGCTAGTCTTCAATATATGTTTGATTCCAGCTAATCTGGCCATCAGGGGGTTTCATAATGAAATGATGATCTGTGGCCCTCCATTCCACCTCAATACAGCAACAGTAAGCCGAATGTAGACCTTATTTGTAGTAGATCATTTGGAGTTGCATTGTTCCCTTACCCTAAACTCAAAGTATGCTCAAGTGGAAATACAAAGTACTCTTCACGAAAAAAAAGACAAGAGATTTGCCAATGAGTTTCGTTCTACAGAGGAACTACGTTTGAGTGATCTGTGAAGAGGTACACCATCATGCTTGAATACTAAATGGTAGAAGCTCTGGCACGTCCAAGCAGATCCTATCAAGAGGTCGCCATATTCTCCAAGAAAATGGCAGATAGATAGAGCAGTATCGACAAAATCTAAGATAAACGCAAGACCAGAACTACCAAAAAACCAGAGCCAGAAGCACCTCATCAAAGACCCCGGTCGAGTTAGCAGTAACTTCGATATCCCATGATTGAATATCTTGACCTGCATGGCCTCTGCCAAAAGTACTCAACTCACAGACGAAGGACTTCATATATTACCCTGTCCAGCTTTTGAAGGGACATTGCTCTGAGCCACAGTGTAAGGTTCTGCAGAAGCAATATTCTTACCACTAAAATTGACGAGAAAGCTTGTATCAGATTGACTGAATGTTCCTGAGCTCCCAAATCCATTGACCTGGCATACATGCCCAAGGTAGGTTGAGCAAACTTGGTTTGTACTGCTATCAGGAGAGGTAAATAACTGCCCTTCGACAGTTCCCTCAACAATAGTCGCAATGTTTTGGAAGACATTGCCCTCCGCAAGAACATACCCACCGGACCCAATCTCAAAAGCATGACCGTTAGAGTCATACCAATAGTTGTTGACCTGGATGTACGCTCTTCAGTACTAGTATAAGCCTCAGCGCAAAACGTAGGAGGCTTACCACGTGTAGGAGCGTATTGCCTTGTACCTTGGGTGAACGCCCGCTGAAGTGATAAATATAATTGCCTTTCATGGTGATCATATCATTAGAACCAGTGAAGTAGATCCCCCAGTAAGCATAGCCATCGCAGGTAGCCGAGTAGCTTGTAACGCCATTGAAGTAGTTATTGGATATAGTGACCCGGTTCGATGCACTAGTACCCAGAACTAGATGCTGGCGTCCGATTCGTGCAGTCTAAAGTAAGGAGTACTTTAGTATTGGCAACAGTGAGGATGTTTGTAGGTTATAACTGACCGTGACATGATCAATCCATACCAAATCCGCTCCATTGAGGGTGATCGCGTCACCTCCCCATACGTATTTCTCATTTATATCGGTAATCGCGATATTTCTGACAAGTGAAAAGATTCTCAATGTATGTTTCGGTTGAGGTTGTCGAATTTGAGGACCTGTATTTCATACTTACTGGATGATGATGTTACTTGCACCACTGACAATTCGCAAACCTTTACCCTTGATCACTCCGCTGGAACCGGATCCGATCAAGCTTTTGTTGGAGGCGATTTTTATACCTAAAACTCCAGCTGTATCACTGAACGGGTCAGTTGAGGTATGATCGGGGAAATAGAATGACCAACTATGAGACTGAGACTGAAGGAGCAGAAGACTGGTAGTTGTCACACCAGCTATTCTGGTTGATTGCTAACTGACAAGCCGAGGCTGTGCCCCATGGAGCACAACCAGTCCCTGTCGTGGTGCCCTCGGTACCGCGGAAATCAAATCTAGAAGCCAAAGGTCAATGTCGAATTCAAGGAAGTCTTTCATCTCACATACGTCTTCGTCAAAACGATTACTCGAGCCGAGCTATCTCCCAAGTAAGAGGTTTTTAGGGTTTTAGGGTTTAGGGTTTAGGGTTTAGGGTTTAGGGTTTAGGGTTTAGGGTTTAGGGTTTAGGGTTTAGGGTTTAGGGTTTAGGGTTT